>Ga0213863_10000047_pt1 | contig 87496 bp, 55 predicted proteins | sample PICome_8_FD_160128 | JGI IMG/M metagenome (GOLD analysis project Ga0213863, IMG submission 160128) | Coastal seawater microbial communities near Pivers Island, North Carolina, United States - PICO497 | ecosystem: Environmental > Aquatic > Marine > Coastal | place: USA: North Carolina...
AAAATACATATTGATTCAAATTAGCGGATAACATCGTAGCCTTTTCTGTCAAAAGGGCCTCATATAAAATAGTTACTGCTTCTTTCATGCTACTTTTTCCTTGTTAAATTTAGACATGATTGAATCCATCCCAGCTTCACTGAAAATGATCTTGTCTGCTTGCACAATATCAAGTGCAGCAAGGTTGTCTGCAGTGGACATTTTTGCATTCGATAGATTACGGGCGGCAAATGATGTTTCAGTTGAAAAATTTTCGGAAACAATCAAAATTTTCTTCGATTCGGGAGCAATCGTCTTTAGCAAAGCACTAAACAGCTTAGTCTTAGGTTCTGAGATAGTCCATTCTGAGATAAGGCATATACGGCTGGAATTGGCCTGCTCGAAGAGAGCCCTTCCAAGTGCCAATCGCTTAATCTTCTTATTAAGCTTCTGGTTATAAGACCTAGGTCGAGGTCCAAAGATGACACCTCCTCCTCGTCGTTGAATGGCTCTTTTGTCTCCAGCACGGCCAACGCCCAATCCTTTTTGCCGGTGAATCTTTTTTCCAGAACCTGAGACTTCGGAACGGAGCTTAGTTGAAGCATTTCCTTGTCTTTGGTTTGCATGAATTGCGATAATTGTTTGGCGCAAAGCATCCACTCCCTTATCACCTTCGAATAAAGGGAAACTTTCCACTTCCTTTTCCCCGGAAGCTGAACCATCAGAATTAAAAAGTACGAATTTCATCAAGAGCGTTATTTGGAGGATTTAGATTTTTTTGAAACACGAATCGTAAGCACGCAACCCTTGTGACCAGGAACACTTCCCTTCACCATAACCAAGTTCTTTTCAGGTAAAATCTTTACAACCTTAAGGTTCTGAGTTGTACGACTAACATCACCAGTATGGCCCGGCATTTTCTTATTCTTAAAAACACGACCAGGCCATTGGCATAGTCCATACGAACCACCGCGTCGGTGAAACATCGAACCATGGGACGCAGGGCCTCCCGCAAAATTCCAGCGCTTTACTACTCCTTGAAAACCTTTACCTTTCGTAGTAGATACCACATCCACGGTCTGAATCTCTTTAAAGTTCTCGACAGTAAGAATAGATCCTTGTTTATAATCATGCTCTTCTGGCAAGCGAAATTCTTGGGATACTTGCTGAGCCTCAGCACCAGCTTTCTTTGCATGGGAGGTCACACACCGGTTTGCTTTGTTAGGAGCTTTACCCCTTGGATTAAATCCAATCTGGACCGCAGAGTAACCTTCTTTACCTGTGGTTTTGACTTGAAGTACTGGACAGGGCCCAGCTTCAATAATGGTAACCGGGACGAGATTATTATCTTCGTCGTACACTTGGGACATACCAAGCTTTTTTCCTATTAATTCTAGATTCATTGCTTTAAGCGGCAGGTGGTTTTAACCGTTTGAAACCTGCTTTAAAGGTTTATTGTTAAAGTTAGATTATACGTTAATGTTAATCTCTACCCCAGCAGGTAGATTTAGTTTTTTAAGTTCATCCACAGTTTGTACGGTTGGCTCAATTATATCGATAAGCCTTTTGTGCGTTCTGAGTTCAAATTGATCCATTGATTTCTTGTCCACATGAGGAGATCGATTCACCGTGTATCTTTCGATACGGGTAGGCATTGGAATAGGCCCCGCTACTCGTGCTCCAGTCCGTTTAGCAGTATCAACAATATCGGAAGCAGATTGATCGATCACCCGATAGTCAAAACCTCGAAGCTTTATGCGTATGCGTTGTCCATTCATAATTATTTATGTTCTCGCGGGTTCGCGTGAAGATGTTTCTACTATTTCCTTTACTAGGCTTTGGGGGACTTGTTCGAAGTGCGAAGGTGTCATGGAATAATCGGCACGACCTGAAGATAAAGACCTCATATCGGTTGAGTAACCGAACATATTCTCAAGGGGAACAAAAGCTTCTAAAACACAAACTTTTCCACGGGTCTCCATTCCTTGGATTTGCCCGCGACGTCGATTAAGATCGCCCATCAACTCTCCTTGATACTCATCGGGTGTTGAAACTTCAACCTTCATGATTGGTTCTAATAAAATAGGCGATGCCTTTTGCATGGCATCCTTGAATGCAAAAATTCCCGCCATCTTGAAAGCCATCTCCGATGAATCAACATCATGAAAAGAGCCATCTACTAAGGTTACTTTAAAATCAATAACGGGGTAGCCAGCAACAACTCCGCCTAGTGCCGCTTCCTTTATACCATCAAAGGTCGGTTTAATAAATTCTTTCGGAATAGAACCACCTACGATTTTATTTTCTAATTCTACGCCTTTTCCTTTTTCAAGGGGTTCCAATTGAATAATAGCATGGCCAAACTGACCACGACCACCAGACTGACGAATAAACTTTCCGACGCCTTCTGATGAAGAGAGCATGGTCTCGCGGTAAGCTATTTGGGGCTTCCCGGCATTGGCCTCAACTTTAAACTCACGAAATAATCGGTCGCGAATAATTTCCAGATGAAGTTCACCCATTCCTGCGATGATAGTTTGTCCTGTTTCTTCGTTTGTCGATAAACCAAAAGTAGGATCCTCTTCTGCGAGACGTTGGAGACCTAAGGACATTTTTTCTTGATCCGCTTTGGTAGCAGGCTCAATGGACATGGAAATAACTGGCTCCGGAAAACTGGGGGGTTCTAAGCGGATATCAAGGTCTTTAACTGCTAATGTATCACCAGTTGCTACATCCTTAACACCAATCAGAGCACAAATGTCGCCTGAATGCGCTACTTCGATATCTTCGCGAGTGTCGGCCTTCATTACCATCAGTCGTGATACACGTTCACTTTTCCGGGTACGCGGGTTGTATAAAGCAGTACCTTTCTTTAGTGTACCTTGATAGACTCTGTAAAAAACGAGCTTTCCAACATACGGGTCGGTCATCAACTTAAATGCCAAACCTGCAACTTTTGCAGAGTCGTCAGGTGATACCTCAACTTCATTTTCGTCGGAATCTTGCCCTTTCATAGGAGGCAGATCAAGAGGGCAGGGGAGGTAATCAACAACTGCATCCATCAACATCTGTACACCTTTGTTTTTAAAAGCACTACCTGGGATAACCCCGACAAATTTTAAAGAAAGCGTGGCATTTCGAATACCAAGTTTAATTTCGTCCTCTGTTAACTCTTCTCCTTCTAAAAATTTATTAGCTATATCATCATCAAAGTCAGAAATAGCTTCGAGTAAGGATTCTCTATATTCTGCAGCTTGTTCTACGAGATCGGCTGGGATTTCTTCGGTATTAAAACGAACACCAGATGCATCAGATTCGTCGTAAATGTACGCGACTTGCTTTACTAGGTCCACCAAACCTTTAAAGTTTTCCTCTGCACCGATAGCCAAAAACAAGGGATGCGCATTCGCCCCAAGTTTATCTCTCATGGTACCAACAGCAGCAAGAAAATCGGAACCCATCCGGTCCATCTTATTGATGAAAGCAAGTCTGGGTACACTGTACTTGTCCATTTGTCGCCAAACCGTTTCTGATTGAGGTTGAACCCCTTCCACAGAAGTAAATACAGCTACAGCTCCGTCTAAAACACGTAGAGAACGTTCTACCTCAGCGGTAAAATCAACATGGCCTGGGGTATCAATGATATTGATACGGTGAGGAATGCCAGCGTTGGGGCCCTCTGATGTGGTCCAACCACAGGAAATAGCCGCTGATGTTATGGTAATTCCACGTTCACGTTCTTGCTCCATCCAGTCTGTAGTAGCACTACCTTCATGAACCTCACCAATCTTATGGACCACCCCAGAGTAAAAGAGAACGCGTTCTGTACAAGTCGTTTTACCAGCATCAATGTGGGCTGCAATTCCAATATTTCTCGTATGTTCAAGAACGGCAGGGCGATCGGATGCGTTAGCAGATGAAAATTCAGCATTGTTGCTCATTGAATCAAACTTCTTTTATTACCAACGTAGGTGAGCAAACGCCCGGTTTGCTTGGGCCATCTTATGGGTTTCTTCCCTTTTTTTGACAACCGATCCTGTATTGTTGTAGGCATCAGTAAGTTCAGTTGCCAGTGATTCGGCCATGGAAATTCCTTTGCGTGAAGATGCAGCGTTGACTACCCAACGAAAGGCTAAGCTCTGTTGGCGCTCAAATGGAACTTCGATAGGTACTTGGTAAGTTGCACCCCCAACGCGTCGGCTTTTGACCTCAATTTTTGGCCGAATGTTTTCAAGTGCTCCTAGCACGAGTTCCACAGGATTACCCTTACCAAGTTTCTCAGCCATACGTTCGATTGCACCATAAACGATTCTTTGGGCAACAGACTTCTTTCCGCTAAACATAACCGAATTAATAAGTGAACCGATAAGTGGACTACCGTGTAAGGGATCCGGAAGAATCGGCCGTTTAGTTGCTTGTCTCCTTCGTGACATAACGATCAGCTTTTAGGTTTTTTAACTCCATACTTGGAGCGACTTCGTCTTCTTTTTTCGACACCTTGGCAGTCGAGCGTACCCCTAACAATGTGGTAGCGAACTCCATTCAAGTCTTTCACACGACCACCCCTAAGTAAAACGATGCTGTGTTCTTGCAAATTATGACCTTCATCCGGAATATAAGCGATAACTTCATGCCCAGTCGTAAGTCTTACCTTCGCAACTTTACGGATTGCTGAATTCGGCTTCTTAGGAGTCCGGGTGGTTACTTGCACGCAGACACCTCTGCGAAATGGACAGGCTTTAAGAGCAGGCGACTTGGTTTTGGTTTTTTGCAAGCGCCTACCTTTACGAACTAGCTGATTTATAGTGGGCATGGAGTAGAAAATTTGGGTAAAGCGATCTGTTGTATCATAATTTTATAATATCTCAAGAATATTTTTGTAATAATCTTACTGAGATGCAGCACTTTCTACGGGGTTTGTTCCTAAAGTGTCGATTTTCAATCTTCTCCACTTGGGTAATCCAGTACCGGCAGGAATCAAATGTCCCATAATCACATTCTCTTTAAAACCCTTAAGTTCATCAACCTTACCAAGCGTAGCCGCATTAGTAAGAACACGAGTGGTTTCTTGAAAAGAAGCAGCTGAAATGAAACTGTCGGTTTCTAGCGAAGCTTTCGTGATTCCTAAAAGAATAGGCTCTCCTTCTGCAGGTTTACCTCCCTTTTCAGAAATTTCTTCATTTGCATCCATAAATGCAAAACGATCCACTTGGTCTCCCCAGAAAAAGTCAGCATCACCGGGATCCGTAATTCTAATCTTAAATAGCATCCTAGAAATAATCACTTCTAAGTGCTTATCGTTAATGGTTACTCCTTGCAGACGATAAACCTTTTGAATCTCCTCTATCAAGTACTCCTGAACTGCTGACGGCCCTAAAATCTCAAGGATTTCATGAGGATCTTTGGCACCCTCTGTTATAAGTTGTCCTTTTTGGGCGAAGTCTCCAGGTTGTACCAGCACATGCTTCCCGTGGGGAATCAAATGTTCCTCTACTTGACCTGACTCTTCGTTCGTTACTAAAAGACGTTTTTTCGACCTTAAAGTTCCGGCTTCCGAAATGATCCCATCTATTTTAGCCATTTGCCCAACATTACCTTCCTTTGGTCTTCGAGCTTCAAAAAGTTCAGCAACACGAGGTAATCCTCCAGTGATGTCCTGAGTTTTAGATGCTTGACGCGGTGTTTTTGCAATGATGGAACCTGCGTCGATTTTCGTACCCTCGTCAACCGCAACTTGTGCCCCGGTAGGTACAGAATAAGTAGCCAGAGGATTGCCGGATGTATCCCTAACAATGATCTGAGGATTTAAATCTTCCTTATGTTCAATAACAACCATCGATCTTCCTCCAGTTGCATCTCGATCCACTTTTGTGGTCACACCTGGCAACATATCTTCAAAAGATATAACTCCCTTCTTTTCAGATAGGATCGGAATATTATACGGATCCCACTGAGCAAGAAGTGCTTCTTCTTCAACATCATCTCCATCCTTAAAGTGAAGAAGTGCTCCGGCTGGGATGGGGTAATCGTCGATAATTCGCTCATCTTGGTCAACAACCTGAATCGAACCAGTTTTGTTCAAAGTAACCTGTTGTTCGTTCGCAAGCGTAACCAGTCGGAGTCCTTTAAAGCTGAGCTTGCCTCGTTTACGAACATTAATCACAGGATCTTCACGACCTGCACTTGCGATTCCTCCAATATGGAAAGTTCTCATTGTCAACTGAGTACCAGGTTCACCAATTGACTGGGCAGCTATAATTCCAACAGAAGAACCTTCCTTAACCAAACTGTTTGTGGATGGATCAATACCATATTCAAAGGCAGTAAGGCCGTTTTTAATCCGACTTGATAGGGGAGACATTACTCTGATTCGAGTAATTCCCATAGCATCCAATTCAATTGCGATTTCCTCCGTGATTAAAGAACCCCCTGCAATTACTATTTCAGTTGGGTTCGAAGGATTAAAAATATCTTCAGATGCATAGCGTCCAATAATTCTATCCCGAAGAGGTACAACTTCGTTGTCACCCTCCATGATAGCCTTTTTAACAACACCATCTCTCCGACCATCGTCTTCACAGGTAATGATACAATCCATGGCGACATCACAGAGTTTTCGGGTAAGATAGCCAGCATCAGCAGTTTTGAGTGCGGTGTCTGCAAGCCCTTTACGAGCACCGTGAGTAGACATGAAATATTCCAAGACAGACAATCCTTCACGAAATGAAGCCAAAATCGGTTGCTCTATAATCTCTCCCGATGGCTTTGCCATAAGTCCTCGCATTCCACAAAGCTGTCTAACTTGCTGACGATTTCCACGAGCTCCTGAGTCCATCATCAGATAAACTGGATTAATGGTGTCTTTACCGAGATTATCTTTTAAGCAATTGAATACTTCTTTAGCAATATCATCCGTTGCGGTTGTCCAGACATCGATTATTTTATTATGTCTTTCACCCCGCGTAATTATACCTTTACGAAATTGATCTTCAATTTTATCAATTTCCTTCCGTGCAATCTCAATCCTTTGTTGCTTCTCTGGAGGTATGATCATATCGAAAATACCAATGGAAATGCCCGCCTTCGTTGCCATATCAAAGCCCATTTCCTTTAAGCGGTCTAAAGATTCAATGGTTTCCGACTTTCCGAGAAGTCTGAATGTTTCAAGAATCAAGTTTCCAAGGTCACCCTTGAGAGCTGGTGCATTGAAAAAGCCAAGTTCTGATGGCCAGATCGTATTGAAAAGAACGCGGCCAACCGTGGTACGAATCACTGATTTTTTTGTCAGACCAAATTGGGTATCTTTTCCTTTGTCTGGATTTGCAAGATCTATCCAATCGTGAAGGTCTAGAACCCCTTCTTGCATAGCACTGAGTGCTTCTTCCAGCGATGCTATTAGCGGCAGTCTTTTATTCTCTTCAGGCATTTCTCCCTTCGGATCCATCGTTAGGAAGTAAGAGCCAAGTACAATATCTTGTGACGGTGTAAGAATCGGCTTACCGCTTGAAGGAGAAAAGATGTTGTGGGTTGCCATCATTAACAACTTTGCTTCCATGATCGCTTCTACTGAAAGTGGTACATGAACTGCCATTTGGTCCCCATCAAAATCAGCATTGTAAGGGGTACAGACAAGCGGGTGTACCCGAATCGCATTTCCTTCTATCAATACGGGTTCAAAGGCTTGGATAGAAAGACGGTGAAGGGTGGGTGCTCTATTTAAGAGTACAGGGTGTCCTTTGGTAACTTCTTCCAGTATATCCCAAACTTCGGGAGAGCGGCTTTCGATCATTTTGCGGGCACCTCGAACCGTATGAACAAAGCCTAACTCTTTAAGTCTTCTAATAATGAATGGCTCAAATAAAATGAGTGCCATTTTTTTGGGAAGACCACATTGGTGCAGTTTAAGTTCTGGACCGATGACAATCACCGAACGACCAGAATAGTCGACCCGTTTTCCTAATAAATTTTGGCGAAAGCGTCCTTGCTTACCCTTAAGCATATCACTGAGTGACTTAAGTGCACGATTCCCAGAACCTGTAATTGCCCTACCATGTCTTCCGTTGTCAAAGAGTGCGTCTACGGCTTCTTGCAGCATTCGCTTTTCGTTATGAATAATAACATCCGGGGTTTTAAGCTGCAGTAGGTTTTTTAACCGATTATTACGATTGATTACCCTTCGATAAAGGTCATTTAAATCACTTGTGGCAAAACGTCCACCTTCCAGCGGGACAAGAGGGCGAAGATCAGGTGGGATAACTGGAATGGAATCTAAAATCATCCATTCCGGAGAAGCTCCGGATTTGATAAATCCTTGGGTTACTTTGAGTCGACTAGCTAATTTTTTCTTAATTTGCTTAGACTTTGTCTCATGCATTTGTTCGTACAAATCTTCGAGTTCATCTTCGAGTTCAATTCGTCCTAAAACATCACGAACTGCTTCAGCCCCCATTTTCGCTTCAAATTCGTCTCCGAATTCGTCTTGTGCTTCCCTGTACTCCTTATCGGATAGTAATTGTTTTTCTTCGAGCGGGGTATTACCTGGATCCGTTACCATATATTGCTCATAATATAAAACACGTTCTAAACTTTTTGCGGTCATATTTAAAAGCAGTCCTAAGCGTGAAGGCATACTTTTCAGAAACCAAATATGAGATACAGGCACTGCAAGTTCGATATGCCCCATACGATCTCTACGAACTCGGGAAACTGTGACTTCTACTCCACAACGGTCACAAACCACACCCTTATATTTAATACGTTTGTATTTTCCGCATGCACATTCATAGTCGCGCACTGGTCCAAATATCTTCTGACAAAACAACCCTCCAGGCTCGGGTTTAAAAGTACGATAATTTATGGTCTCTGGATTCTTTACCTCTCCTTTTGACCAAGATCGAATGACATCTGGCGACGCCACGGTTATGGATACCCGATCCTTGGGTCCAACTTCTACACCTAACGCTTCGCTTACTGCTTCAATACTCATCTATAATTCCTTATTTGGTTTTTTAAATTTTAGAAATGTGTTTGTGATTAGAGTGCATCTTCTCCCCTGACCCGAATATCAAGGCAGAGGCTTTGCATTTCTTTCATCAAAACATTAAAAGACTGAGGCGTTCCCGCCTGCAGAGAATTATCCCCTTTAACTAGAGATTCATAGATCTTAGTCCTGCCAGCTACATCATCAGACTTGACTGTAAGAATTTCCTGTAAGGTATAAGCAGCTCCGTACGCTTCAAGAGCCCATACCTCCATCTCTCCAAACCTCTGTCCTCCATATTGAGCTTTCCCGCCCAAAGGTTGTTGGGTAATCAAACTATAAGGTCCAACGGCCCGGGCATGAATTTTACTGGAAACCAAATGGTTCAACTTGAGCATGTACATGTAGCCCACAACAATCTTTTGGTAAAAAGCCTCACCAGTACAACCATCATAAAGGACTGTTTTTCCAGTATCCGGGAGCTTTGCTTCCTTGAGATATTCCTGAATCCGGGACTCTGGAATTCCGTCAAATATCGGGGTTGCAACCTTTAATCCTAGCTTATTACAAGCCCAACCTAAATGAGTTTCAAGAACCTGCCCAACATTCATTCGACTTGGAACTCCAAGGGGATTAAGGCAGATTTGAATTGGGGTTCCATCTGGAAGAAAAGGCATATCTTCTTCGGCAACAATTTTGGCAACCACTCCTTTATTTCCGTGTCTACCAGCCATTTTATCTCCAACTCGCATCTTTTGCTTTTTTGCAACAAATACCCTTACATTTTTGATTGCGCCCTGATCGATGGGATCTCCCTGTTCGATCGCCTCTATCTTTCGATTGCAGTCATCTTCCAAATCAGAAAATTTTGATTCGTAGCTCTCTATTATTTCGAAAACTTTTATACGCACCGGCGATGGTGGTATTTCGATGAATCGATGTACCGATGCCAATCTTCGAAGAAGAGTCTTGGTAATTTTTCTGTTAGAGGGAATGATGATGTCACCAGTCTCAGAATTCGTAACATTCAGAGGGATCTTTTCCCCGAGAAGAATGTTAGACAGTGATTCTGTAAGTTGGGCTCTTAAGTCTTCGGTTTGAGTTCGAAAATCTTCCTTAATTTGCTTCATTTGTCTGCGAAAATCAGAGGGGGAAAGTTTTTCTCTTTCCGCATCCGTTCTGCTAGAAATCTTAATATCCATGACAATACCTTGAGTACCGGAAGGAACTTTAAGAGAGCTGTCTTTTACATCCGCGGCTTTCTCACCAAATATAGCCCGCAGAAGTTTTTCTTCTGGAGCTAAGTCTGTCTCACTTTTAGGTGTAATTTTGCCTACAAGGATATCACTAGGTTTAACTTCCGCACCGATTCTTACTACACCAAGATGGTCTAAATTCCTAAGAGCTTCTTCCCCTGCGTTCGGAATGTCTCGAGTTATTTCTTCTGGACCTAATTTTGTATCTCGTGCAGTAACTTCGAATTCTTCAATATGAATGGAAGTATAAATATCATCTTTTACGATTTTTTCTGAGATCAAGATCGCATCCTCAAAATTATATCCTTTCCAAGGCATGAAAGCTACAAGGATATTACGCCCAATTGCCAATTCTCCTTGATCAGTACAAGCTCCATCAGCAATCGCTTGCCCAACCTTAACTTTGTCACCTTTTCTAACAATGGGCTTTTGATTAAAGCAAGTGCCCGCATTAGAACGAAGGAATTTCCGCAAATCATAACAATAAATCCCTTTTTTATGATCGCTTCTTGGTTCTTTATAAAACCTTGGCGGAAGTGTTCCATCATCTGAAACCACAATTCTCTTACCATCTGCAAGGGCGACAATTCCTTCTGATTCGGAAACACTCACAGTTTTCGAATCCTCTGCTACCTTCTTTTCAATTCCAGTTCCAACAAGAGGAGATTCAGATTGAAGTAGGGGAACGGCTTGCCTTTGCATGTTTGCTCCCATGAGTGCCCGATTGGCGTCATCATGTTCGATAAAAGGGATGAGTCCTGCGGCCACTGAAACCACCTGCTTAGGAGAAACATCCATGTAATTAACATCTACTGGATCATATTCACCTACTTGGTCTCGGTACCGACAGGTAACCCGACCTGTGAGTTTGCTACTCGATTTTTCAATTTCAGTATTTGCCTGGGCAATACGAAATCTTTCTTCTTCAAACGCATTTAAGTATTTAACATTCTTAGGATTTTTATCAACAACGCCTTTATTTACTGGGTGGTAGGGAGATTGTAGAAATCCAAATTCGTCAATTTTTGCATAAGTAGAGAGGGTATTGATCAATCCAATATTCGGTCCCTCCGGTGTCTCAATCGGACAAATCCGCCCATAGTGAGTTGGATGAACATCTCTAACTTCGAAGCCGGCTCTCTCCCTATTAAGACCTCCGGGTCCTAGGGCGGAAAGGCGACGCTTGTGAGTCATTTCTGCAAGGGGATTGATTTGGTCTTTAAATTGACTGAGCTGACTCCTTGCAAAAAAGTCACGAACTACTGTTGTTAATGCTTTAGGATTAATGAGTTTGCCTGGTGTCAAAGACTCTACGCCTTGATCGTAAAGAGTCATACGTTCGCGGACAACTCTCTCCGTTCTGGCCAAACCACTCCTACAGACATTTGCTAAAAGTTCTCCAACCGTACGAACCCTTCGGTTCCCAAGGTGATCGATATCGTCTATTCCCATATCGAATATCGACCCAGCGTCTTGTTTTGCTTTTTCTTCGTTGCTTTTTCCTCTTTTTAAATCCGTAAGCTTGCGGGTAGCTGCTACCAAATCCTCAACCGTTGTTACCCGAACATCAAGCGGAGTTTCTTGGCCTAACTTCAGATTAAGCATATGACGTCCCACTTTTGCTAAATCGTATCTCTTGGGATCCAGGAAGAGACGTTTGATCAAAGCTTCAGCATTTGCTTTTTCTGGCGGTTCTCCCGGCCTGAGTTTTTTATAAATTTCCTTAAGTGCTTCTTCCTTATTTTTGGTGGTGTCTTTTTTGAGACAACGAATAATTGCACCATCGTCAACGGAGGTATCTATAGCTCGCAAGCTTGATTCTCCTGCTTTCTGAAATGCTCTTAAGTACGTCTTGGTTAATGGTTCGAAAGCTTTTGCAAGAACTTGACCTTTGGTACGATCGAACATGGGTTCGACCAGAACAAAATTTGAGACATTATCTTTTTTCAGAAGATCTTCGATAGAAAGATTCTCGATATCATAAAATAATTCTATAATTTTTTGATCGGAGTCCTTATCTTTTTCAAGCTCCCCATCGAGCAATGCCCGAAGAAAAGTTGTGATCAGAAACTTGCGACGCCTTCTACGACGGTCCAAATAAACATACAACAAATCGTGTTGATCGAATTGAGCTTCGATCCAAGTCCCACGATCCGGAATAATTCGAAACCCATAAAGTGTTTTTCCACTAGTGTGGACAGACTCTTCAAAACTTACACCAGGTGATCTGTGAAGTTGGCTTACGACCACTCTTTCGGCACCATTGATAATGAATGAACCTCTTTCAGTAACAATGGGTAACTCACCCATGAAAATTTCTTCTTCACTGTAGAAGGGCTTGCTTTGTCCCTCTAGTTCCAACTTGAGGCGTAATTTGACCTGCAAGGGTGCGGCATAGGTACAGTTCTGGTCAATACAATCCATTTCGGACAGTTTGGATTCACCCATCGAATAGCTCACATATTCCAAGCGCGACTTCTCATCATAACTGATGATGGGAAAAACTTCTCTGAATACAGCTTCCAACCCTCCCTGCTTTCTGTGACTGGAAGGTACATCCCTTTGAAGAAATTCGTGGAAGGAATCAACCTGATTTTGAATCAAATTGGGCGGGTCGATAACTTCTTGTAGTTTTCCGAAGTTTAGTCTTTGAGTGGAATCCATAACGATCGTGCGGGTTGGAAATAAAAAAATGGAAAAAGCCGCAGGTTGCATGCAACCATACGGCTTAAAAAAGAATTACAAATTGAAAAAGGCGGGCATTACTTGATTTCTGCTTTAGCACCAGATGCTTCAAGCTTCTTAAGTATTTCTTCTGCTTCGTCTTTTGACACAGCTTCTTTAACTGGTTTAGGAGCACTTTCTACAAGTTCTTTCGCTTCCTTTAGACCTAATCCAGTGATTGCTCTAACTTCTTTAATAACAGCAATTTTATTGCCGCCAAATTCAGTTAGAATTACATCGAACTCTGTCTTCTCTTCTCCTCCGGATTCGCCGCCATCAGCTCCTCCTGCTGGTGCTGCCACTGCAACCGCTGCCGGAGCCGCGGCACTGACGCCCCATTTTTCTTCTAGATCTTTCACAAGATCAGCGATCTCTATTACTGATTGGCCGCTAAGCCAATCAACTACTTGGTCTTTTGTTATTTCTGACATTTTATTATATTACCTCCTTGCCTGAATATGATTAGTACCTATTGGGTGTTTAAGGGTTTTACCCCTAATTTCTTCTAGGTTGGTGGTTATTATTTTTGGGTTAAACGGACTAGTCCGAAATTGAAAATTAATTTTGATCTGCTTTCGCTTTTAAAACAGTAACAAATCCTCTTGCGGGGGCAGACATAACACTTAGTAACTGAGACGCAGAAGTGTTAAGGAGTGAAAGGAAATGAGCACGTAGGCTTTCAAGGCCAGGCAACTTAGCTAGTTGTCTAACTTCTGCTGCTGTTAAAACTCTATCCCCTAAAGCACCTGCTTTAACGGATACTTTATCCGATTTTTTAAAATATTCTCCAAGTACTTTTGCCACACTTGATGCATCTTCTCCCCCAAAAACAATCGCAGTATGACCCGTTAGGTACTCTTCAAAAGCATCCATTTCCTTCTCTTTTGTTGCGAGCTTTAAAGAGGAATTTTTAACAACATGAAACTCTGCACCTCTCTCAGAAAGAAGCTGTCTTAATTCAGTAGTTTCTTCAGCGTCAATGCCTTTGTAATCGGTTAGAAAGAAAAAGTCAGAGCGATTGAGGTATTCGGTGGCTTCTTGTACTAGGAATTTCTTTTCTGGTCTCATAAACAAATTATTGTGCAGGTGTGAATGCTATTCTTACGCTTGGGGACATGGTACTGCTAACATGCACCGATTTAATGAATTTACCCTTAAATCCATTGGGGCGTGAAGAGGAAATTGCTTCAATTGCAGTTTCTGCATTTTCTTGAAGTTGTTCTGGAGAAAAAGAACGTTTGCCGATCACCACGGCGATTGCTCCTGTTTTGTCCATTTTAAATTCAACTCTACCTGCTTTTACCTCATTGATACCACTTTTTATATCATCGGTTACCGTACCCGCTTTGGGTGTTGGCATAAGGCCTCTTGGTCCAAGTACACGAGCGATTGACCTGACAGATTTCATCGCAGATGTGGTCGAAAGTGCGACATCAAAGTCCATCCAACCATCTTTCACTTTGGAAATTAAATCTTCTAAACCTGCGAAGTCAGCTCCAAACTCTTTGGCTTCTTCTGCATTTTCTGTAAAAACAAGCACTTTGATTTCTTTTCCACTTCCGTGAGGCAGATTAACCACGCCACGAACAGCTTGTGCGCTTTGTTTGGGGTCAACACCTAAGGACATTGAAATCTCAACTGTTTCATCAAATTTTGCTTTCTCAAAAGCAGATAATCTTTCAATTGCATGAGGCAATTCAACCTCAGCCAGATCATCGTTGTATGAATTTTTATATCTTTTACTTCTAGCGATCATAATAATAAGAACGGCTCTAGTTTTTTACCTCAATACCCATACTTCTTGCGGTACCTTCAATAATACGGCAGGCGGCATCGGCATCGGTGGCATTTAAATCGTTTTGTTTTGTCTTTACAATTTCAAGAACTTGGTCGCGAGTAACCGTTCCGACCTTATCACGGTTGGGAACTCCAGATCCTTTAGCAAGACCCGCCGCTTTTTTTAGTAATACAGCTGCAGGAGGGGATTTTAGAATAAAGCTAAACGAACGATCTGCATATACGGTGATAACCACAGGAAGAATCAGCCCAGATTGATCTTTTGTCTTGGCATTGAATTCTTTACAAAAACCCATGATGTTAACACCTTGCGCTCCTAGCGCAGGGCCTACTGGAGGGGCAGGATTCGCTGCACCGGCAGGTAATTGAAGTTTGATTTGTCCGACTGCTTTTTTTGCCATTTTGTTTTCCTGTTTATTCCTCTTCTGCTTTTTCTACTTGCCAGAATTCTAGCTCGACTGGAGTAAATCTACCAAAGATAGAAACTGAAACTTTTAGTGTACCTTTTTCGGCATCTATTTCTTCTATTTCGCCGGTTAGGTTTAAGAAGGGACCATCTAATATTTTAACCACTTCTCCTGTCACGAACTTGACTTTGGGCACTTCCTTTCCAACTGCTTCATCCACCTGTCTCAAGATCCTACCGATTTCCTCTTCCGCTAAAGGAGTAGGATTTTCTTTCCCGATAAAGTTAATTACCCCATCAGTTTCCTTGATTTTGTACCAAGGGCCTTTTTTAAGATTTCCATTTTCGTCAAATAGATTCATCTCAACAAAGACATATCCTGGATAAAACTTACGATCTCGTTGCTTTTTTTTACCATTCTTGACCTCTGAAACGGTTTCTATCGGTACAAGAATTTCTTTTAGGCTACTGCAAAACTCTTCGTCATCCTCTTTATATTTTACAAGATAACGCTTAACTTTGTCTTCGTGATTGGACAGACATTGTAACGCATACCATTTCATATCTAAACTCATAGGGTAAGGTGGCTCCAAATTAAAACTAACTGCTCTTTACGAGATTCGTAAACAACTCAACCCAATTGGATAGAGAAAAGTCAGAAACTGAAATAAAGAATCCAAGGATAATGACCCCAATCACAACCACCACGGTGGACTCTCGAAGTTCCCCAACGGAAGGCCAACTAGCCTTACTTAGTTCAGTTAAAGTTTCCTTGTAAAAGGTCCGAATTTTTGCAAATGGATTCAAAATATGAAAGATCGGTGGCGGGAGAAGAGGGACTCGAACCCCCAGCCTACGGTTTTGGAGACCGTTGCTCTACCAGTTGAGCTATTCTCCCAGCACTTTAAAATTAATCAAAAATAGTAGTGCTTAGAGAATCTCTGAGATGTTACCGGCACCGATCGTTTTGCCCCCTTCTCGGATCGCAAATCTTTGACCAGGCTCCATAGCGATAGACTTCTGTAGATCAATTTCAACAGCTAGGTTGTCACCAGGCATAACCATTTCTACCCCATCTGGAAGTTCGACATTACCAGTAACATCGGCGGTTCCAAAAAAGAATTGTGGGCGATATCCTTTAAAGAATGGGGTATGTCTACCTCCTTCTTCTTTATTGAGTACATAAATTTGTGCCTTAGCTTTCGTGTGAGGCTTGATGCTCCCAGGTGCCGCAATGACATGTCCACGTTGTATGTCTGCTTTTTCAATGCCGCGAAGGAGAATGCCGACATTATCACCAGCCTGACCTTCACCAAGTTCCTTTCGAAACATTTCAACACCTGTACAGGTTGTGGTGCGGGATTCTCCAAGACCAACAATTTCAATCTCTTCGCCTACTTTTACAATCCCTCTTTCAATACGGCCTGTTGCAACTGTTCCTCTACCGGTAATGGTAAAGACATCTTCTACGGACATCAAAAGGGGCTTATCAACATCTCTTACAGGCTCGGCAATGTCTGCATCAATTGCATCCATAAGTTTTTGGATGGCACCGAGGCCAAGCTCTCCCTCATCGTCCTCAAGTGCTTTGGTTGCGGAGCCACGAATGATTTGAGCATTGTCACCATCAAATTCATATTTGCTGAGCAAATCCCTAATTTCCATGTCGACGAGTTCTATCAATTCCTCGTCATCCCCAGACATTAAGTCGCATTTATTAAGAAAAACAACAAGATTGGGAACATCTACTTGACGAGCAAGCAAGATATGCTCTCTTGTTTGAGGCATGGGACCTGTTGTGGCGTCTACTACTAAAATAGCTCCATCCATTTGGGCTGCACCTGTAATCATATTTTTTACGAAGTCAGCGTGTCCTGGACAGTCAACATGAGCGTAATGTCTATTTGCAGATTCATACTCGACATGCGATACAGCAATTGTAACTATCTTAGAAGCATCACGAACGGTGCCTCCCTTTGCGATATCAGCGTATGTCTTAACTTCAGCAAAGCCTTGCTTCGCTTGGGCATGTAGAATTGCCGTCGTTAAAGTAGTCTTTCCATGGTCCACGTGACCGATGGTGCCTACATTTACGTGTGGTTTTGTGCGTTGGAACTGTTCTTTGGCCATTGATTTGACTTGTTTATGTTGTAGGTGGAGCCCACGAGCGGATTTGAACCGCCGACCTCGTCCTTACCAAGGACGCGCTCTACCGACTGAGCTACATGGGCGGAGGGCATGGGGGTTAATTTAGAAAAAAGGAGAATCATAGTTTTTCGCCCCTCCTTGTCAAGTCAAAGGATTATGAGCTCTTTTTATTCTATAAAATAATTTGCTTGAGTTAAAAAGAGCTCAAAACATAATGTTTGTTTTGTTGCGGGCGTAGCTCAGTTGGTAGAGCACCACCTTGCCAAGGTGGATGTCGAGGGTTCGAATCCCTTCGCCCGCTCCATTTTATTTTTTAAAGATAGGATACAATTCCCTTTCGAGCTCAGCCCTGCATACAATAATATCGCTGAAATTATCTGGTGAAAGCTTTATCACCTTCAAGCCTGCAGATTCTATTACTGGGAGAATAGGAGCAATATCACACAATTTTAAGGACAAATCGATCATTACATCCGCATTTCCTGAAATAAGTAGATGGTACCCAAAGCAATCACCCCAAGTTCTTACAGTGGGCCCTAAATTCTTCAATTCTTTCCAATGGTTTGAAAATCTTGAATTTTGTATTCTGGATTCATCCGTTGTCAGCACGATTCTACTTTTCCAATCTGGAACAGATCTCTCTTTTAAGCTAAATCCGATATTTGAAAGAGTTGAACCATCTCCCGCACAAAAAATATCATTGTACGAAGGAAGCCTGTATGAACCATAAATTATTTTTTCTTTGTAACAAAGCCCAACCAGGACGCCATAAAATGGAATCCCTGAAGAAAAATTTATAGTGCCGTCTATAGGATCAAGAATCCAACGATACTGTGATGTTCCAATGCGATTTTCCTCTTCTTCTCCGTGGATAGAATGGTCAGGATATTGGTTTAATATTTCTTCTCTTAGTAAGCGCTCAATTTGCAAATCTACGCTCGTAACCAATGTGCCATCTTCTTTATTCCAAAATTTATACGAACCATTAAAACTTTCGTTTGCTATTTCTGAAGCTTTGGAAGTCAGTGCTTGCGTAAAATGCTTAAATTCCAAAAATGAAATTTCTTCTATATGCATGGTTACGGGATAGTTTTGGACTTCGAAGGTTCACTTCACGATGGCTTTAGAGAAGTCGGATACATCAGGATAAAAAATTTTGAAATCATAGACGCTAAAGAGATAACAGTTGGTTCTGGTTGTAAAGAGAAGATTTTAAGATCTTTTTTAGAAAATAGGTATGATTTTTTCCTATCACATCAATCAAACATTGAAAAAAACCTAATTAAAAGGGAAATGCCCTACACATCTTTTTCTCCTTCCGGCAAATGGGAACCATGGATAGATACTAAATTAATCTACAAAAATTTATACCCTGATTTGAAAAAATATGATTTGAAAACACTTACTGAAACTTTTTTAGGCTTAACATCTATGAATGAAAAAGCTGCACTTTACTGTGATCCAAAAAAAATAGGATTTCACAATGCCTTGTTCGATGCGTTTTGTTGTTATGCACTGACAAAAAGGCTGAGTACGAAAGTAAACTTACAAAAATTTTTATATCCGTTTGCTTAATCTTCTAAAGATGATTCTGGGTCAGCTACTTCGACGCTCTCCGTGGTCTCTTCATCTTCCATTAAATCCTCAGATTCTACATTTTTTTCTTCATCAAGTTCCATAACTTCAGAAATACCTATCAATGCATCCTTTTTCTCTAAATTAACAAGCTTTACGCCCTTGGACCCCCTGTTCGTTTCACGAATATTTAATACTGGGCACCGGACAGCTTGTCCGCGTGAGGTGATCATTAAGATTTCACTTTCTTCGGAAACGCTAAGGGCGGAACAAACCGCATCTGTATTCATCGCAGTTACCCCTTGGCCTCCACGCTTTCTAGGAATTACATCAATCGAATCATCTGCGGGTTTTCCTCCATTCGGAAGAAAGGCACTAAATCGTGTCCGGATTCCAAGACCGTTTTTTCCTGCAATTAAGAGAAGTTTTTCTTCTTCTACTGTAAGCATATTTACAACTTCGTCTTGGTCTTTTAATCGAATGCCACGAACTCCGCGAGTTACCCTTCCTTGGTCCCTCAATTGATCACAAGAGAATCGAAGACCCTTTCCATTTCTTGTAAGAATGAGCAGGTGATCTGAAGAATTCGCTCTTAGTGCCTGTAAGACCGCATCTCCATCATCAATATTGATTCCAATAATTCCACCTTTTCTGTGGTTTTTATATGCACTAATTTTGGTTTTTTTAACTACTCCTTTTTGTGTGCAAAGTACCAGCGATTCATCGGACTCAAAACTATCAATGGGAATAACTGCTGAAACACTTTCATCTTTTTGCATGTCCAAAAAATTAATAATATTACGCCCCTTTGATATCCGACTACCTTCCGGTATCTCGTATGCTTTTTGAACATAGACCCTCCCATTATTCATAAAGAACATGAGGGTATCATGAGCATTACAAGTTTTTAGTATTTTGACAGGGTCCTCATTTTTTTGACCGGTTCCGATGACCCCCTTGCCCCCTCTATTTTGTAGTCTATATTCTTCAATCTGGGTACGTTTTATGAATCCTGTATCAGTTATCGTAACTACACATCCATCATTGGGAATCAAATCTTCCATTCTGACATCTCCCTCTGCTTCGGTGATGATTGTCTTCCGTTCGTCGGCATACTCTTTTTTTAATATCACTAACTCATCCTTGATCACTGTAAGCAAGCGATGTTCATTTTCGATAATATCCTTGAAGCCTTTTATTTGCTCCATCAACTCTAAGTATTCAGCATCGATTTTTTCCCTCTCCATTCCCGTGAGTTGATATAATCGCAGGTCTAAAATAGCGTTCACTTGTCTTTCCGAAAGCGTGTATTTTTCAATGAGTTTTGCTTTTGCCTCATTTCTATTTGCTGACGCTCTAATGATCTTTACAAAATCATCGAGGTTATCCAGTGCAATTTTATAGCCTTCTAAAATGTGAGCCCTTGCTTCTGCTTTTCTAAGTCGAAATTTGGTTCTTCTTAGAATAACCTCTCTCCTGTGCTCCACATAGCACTCGAGTGTTTCTTTGATGTTTAACTGCCTCGGTCGACGTTTATCTAATGCTAGTAAAATTACCCCAAAACTGCTCTCCATTGCAGTCATTTTATAAAGCTTATTCATGGTAACCCTTTCGATTTCTCCCATTTTTAACTCAACTACAATACGAGTGGTTTCCGTAGATTCGTCTCGCAAGTCACTCACTCCATCGAGTATTTTTTCCTTCACAAGGTCTGCTATACGGGTAACTAAAGTAGCTCGGTTTGCGTTGTAAGGTATTTCGGTAATGATGATTTGTTGTTTGCCTGAAGGTAAATCCTCAATTTGCATAGTACCTCGCATACGAACAATTCCCCGACCTGTGTGCATATAGGAATTGATGCCCGACCTTCCAGCGATGCTTCCACCAGTTGGAAAATCTGGACCTGGAAGAATTTCCATGATTTCATCAATGGTAACGGATGGATTATCGATCAATGCACAAACGGCATCAATGAGTTCTCCCAAATTATGTGGCGGAATGTTAGTAGCCATACCAACCGCAATTCCAGTAGACCCATTCATCAACAAGGTTGGAAGAGCAGAAGGCAATACTGAAGGTTCTGTTGAACTTTCCTTATAGTTTGGGGTAAAATCTACAGTATCTTCATCGATATCCTTGAGCAGTTCTTCCGAAATTTTGGTCAACTTGCACTCCGTATACCGGTATGCCGCCGCAGAATCTCCATCTACCGAACCAAAATTTCCTTGTCCATCGACCAGAGGGTATCTCATTACCCAAGGTTGGGCCATCCTAACTAAAGTATCATATACTGAGCCATCACCATGAGGGTGATAATTTTTTAAAACTTCTCCCACTACACCGGCACACTTATCGTAAGCTCGATTGTGAAGCAGACCTTCTCGCAACATGGCATACAGAACCCTTCTTTGAACAGGCTTGAATCCATCTCTAACATCTGGCAATGCTCTACTTACAATAACCGACATCGAATAATCGATGTAGGCAGATTGCATGATTTCACTTATATTTCCAGTAATTAAACCTTTTCTTTCTTCGTTCATGATTTTAAGCGTCAATAAAGGATACGTTTAATGCATTGTCCTCAATAAATGCTCTTCTTGGGGCAACTTCTTCTCCCATGAGCATCGTGAACATATTATCGGCCGCAATCGCATCCGAGATTTCCACCTGTATTAAACTTCTAGTTTCTGGGTCCATAGTAGTTTCATATAATTGTTTCGGATTCATTTCTCCCAATCCTTTATATCGTTGGATTTGAAGCCCCTTTCGTCCAAGCCTTCGAATGTTTTCCAGAAATTCCGATACACTTGAGATCAAAATGTGTTTGTCTTCTGAGTCGTTAATGAAATTAAGACGAAAATCTGTTTCTTCTGACCCGCCGGTAAATAATTTTAAATTTGCACCAAGATCTGTTGCCGTTCCTAAAAGTTTTTCTAGCTCAAATGACTCGTATATTTCATGTATTGATATTCGTTGCGTGGTAATGCCGTCTGCATTTTCAATTTGCCTAGAAATTACATCATTCGCTTCTTCTTCAGGAATATTTTGTGCATTCATGAAGCCTGATTTTGCCTCTATGTCATAAAAGAATCTAATCTCTTCCTCATTACCTGTGCGAATTCTTGCTAAGTAACGGGGTAATTTCTTCCTGTCTTCATCATACTGCTTTAGATAGCGGGTGGATGTACAACCATACCTTGCAAGCCCAGAACCGATCGTTTCAATTTTTAAAAAAAGATTGGTTAATAGACGGGTTTCTTCAGGAGTAAAAACTTTGGCGTCACTAATTCTTTCAAAGGCAATATCTTCGCAACCCAAGTCGATCAGAATCTTACTTAATTCAGCATCGTCTTGAATATATTGCTCTGTCTTTCTTCGCTTAATTTTATAAAGAGGTGGACGAGCAACATAAACATAGCCTTTTTCGATAAGTCCTTTCATTTGCCTAAAAATAAAGGTAAGTAATAAAGTTCTTATATGAGCACCATCAACATCCGCATCTGTCATAATGATAATCTTGTGATACCTCGCTCTATCGGCATCAAAGGACCCATCTCCTTCGTGGTCTCCGATACCAGTACCAACTGCGGTGATCAGGCTTCGGATCTCTGCGTTATTCAAAACTTTATCCAAGCGAGCTTTTTCCACATTCAAAAGCTTTCCCCTTAAGGGTAGAATTGCCTGGGTTAAGCGATCCCTTCCTTGCTTCGCAGAACCTCCTGCGGAATCTCCCTCCACAATATAAATTTCGCTTTTGGAAGGATCTTTTTCAGCACAATCTGCAAGTTTTCCTGGTAAACCTCCCCCCGAAAGTGCACCTTTTCTAACGGTTTCCCTTGCTTTTCTAGCCGCTTCTCGAGCTCGTGCCGCATGGATTACCTTTGTGATTATAATTTTAGCTTTATCAGGATTTAATTCAAAATAGTGTTTCAGACTCTTCCCGACAATTTTTTGGACAATTCCATCTACTTCCCGATTAGATAACTTTGTTTTGGTTTGTCCCTCAAACCTAGGTTCTGGGACTTTTACAGAGATAACTGCGGTTAAGCCCTCTCTTACATCATCTCCCGTAAGTGATAACTCTTTTTCCTTAAGGAGGTCGTTTTCCCTCGCATAATTGTTAATTACCCTTGTTAAAGCTGTTCTATATCCAGACAAATGGGTTCCACCCTCAACATTATGAATTGAATTCGCATAAGCATACAATTGGTCTGAAAAGGAATCGTTGTATATCATTGCAACTTCAAGTTTGATATTACCCTCTCCCGTTTCCGCCGGTGCTTCGTCGGAAAAAGAAATTGGCTTATCTATCAAACAGTTCTTGTTTTGATTAAGATAAGTAACATACTCGCTAATTCCATCTTCAAAGAAAAACTCCTCTGTTCTGCTTTCTACATCTTGGATCAAGTGAATTCGGACCCCTGGATTCAAGAAGGCCAATTCACGAAGTCTCTTCGCAAGCAGATCAAACTTAAATTCCCGCGTTTCGGTAAATATCTGTTCGTCTGGTAAAAAAGTAATTTTAGTACCTGATGATTTACAATCACCTACGATTCGAAGTTTTTCGGTTGTCTTGCCCCTCGAGAACTCCATTTGGTGTACTTTTCCTTCTTTTTTTACTTCTGCAATAAACCATTCTGAAACCGCATTTACACATTTTGCACCAACTCCATGCAGTCCACCTGATACCTGATACGCGCCTTTTCCAAATTTTCCACCTGCGTGAAGGTTTGTAAGGACCAGCTCCAAGGCCGGCATTTGATGTTTCGGGTGCATATCAACTGGAATACCTCTTCCATTATCCTGAACCGAACAAGAACCATCTCCATGGAGATGTACCGTTATTTCAGAACAGTAACCCGCAAGGGCTTCATCAATAGAATTATCCACTATTTCAAAAACGCAATGGTGCAGGCCACGTTCATTGGTATCTCCAATATACATGTCTGGCCTTTTTCGAACTCCTTCTAATCCCTCGAGCTTTTGGATCTTGGAGGCGTCGTAGTTGTTGTCGTTTGCGGATTCTTTTTCTTCTGACATAAAAATTTTTAGTACTTAAACGAGTTTGATATAAGCTAAGCTAATCTTAATTTAGGAAGCGAAAGCTTAAGGGTTTAGAAAATTTCTTCATACAAATATTGAATATATTTTGCATTTCTAGCACTACTGCGTCAAGGTGCTATTCAAGTTGATAACTTTATAATGAACACCTGTACCGACCCGAGGCTTTCAGGATAGTAATGAACAAAGTTTTGTATAAGCCACTGTCAGGTAAAGCTTTAAGGGACAATATTATTTGCTTATATTATGTTTTTACTTATTTTTGATTAAAGAAAATCAAGTTTGGCACATCCTCATGTTAATAACTTTATCCCTAAAACTTGGGTTTTCTATGTCACCCACCACTAGGAAGCGAAAATTTTGGTCTGTTAGAAATAATAAATAGGGCTTAATTAGGCTTTTAGTATATTAATTTTATTTATCATTACCTTATTAAAACCACCCCCAATACCAAGATACCAAAAGTACGGTTCCAACAAAATAAACTAAGTTGAAAACAAGGCCTACTTTCATGAAATCAGAGAAACGGTATCCGCCCACGGAATAAACGAATGTATTCGTCTGGTATCCAATAGGCGTTAAAAAACTCGCTGAGGCAGCGATACAAGCGGTTAAAACATATGCTCTTGCATCAGTTGCCCCCATTTCTAGTTGCTGTGCTATTTCAAGAGAAATTGGTGCCATTATCACAATAGTTGCATTGTTTGACAAAACCTCCGTTAAGAAAGAAGTTACAAAATATATTAAGATCAAAACCCCTATAATTTTGAAATCCGGCTCAAACGCATAAATTGAAATTTGTTCGACAACAGAAGCAATCATGGTGGACGCCTCTGTTTTTTTAAGAGTTACCCCAAGAGCTAGCATGCCATAAATAAGAATTAAAATATTCCATTCAACCGAGCGATAAGCCTCTGTTGGTTTGATACATTTTGTTACTAATAAGAGAGCCACACCGCTGATTGCAGCTGCAGAAATTGGCAAAATTCCAAAACTGGCAAGCACCACTACCGAAAATAAAACCGCAATTACCAAAGGAGCTTTGTTTTTTCTATTTTCTAAGGATACCACCGGTTTGTCCAAGAGAATCAATTCATCTTCATTCCTAAGTTCATTAATCGAATTCTGCGTGCCTAATATTAAAAGGGTGTCACTACTCTGTAAGCGTATTTCATCTCTTTGCTTATAGATATTCTTTCCCTTCCGATGAATGGCTAAAATCGCTAAATTGAATCGGGATCTAAAGTTTACCTCTTGTAGTGTTTTATGAAGCATCGAAGAGGAGGGCCTAACCACCGCTTCCACCATTATACTTTGGTTAGAAGAAATATGTTCTATTCCCATTCCTTCTGGATTAAACAAGTCAAGCCCTTCGATTTCATTTGCCTCGACAATACCCTCTGGTTTGCAAGAAAGAATGATTCTATCCCCAGGCTCAAATATTAATTCGGATGCCCCGTGAAAAATCGATTTTTTTTCTCTTAATACATCTATCAAGCGAGCGCCCGGGATTTCCTTTATTTTAGATTCTTTTATGGTTTTACCGACTATCCTTGATCCCCTTGAAATTCTTGCTTCAGTTAAAAATTCTTTTCTGTCTATTTCTGAAATTATGCTGCTCAAGGCCTCTCTTTCAGGAAGTAATTTTCTTCCAAAAAGTACCATTAAAAGAAGTGAAATAAAAAGAAGAGGAAGGCCTATTTTCGCAAGTTCGAACATGCTTAAAGAATTCATTTCTGGATAGAAAGGATTAGAACCCATGATACCGCTTGCTAAAATATTCGTGCTTGTTCCCATTAAGGTACAACAACCGCCAAAGATAGATGCATAAGAAACGGGTATTAGCATTTTCGAAGCAGAAATACCCAAGGATTTTGAAAGTGCCATAACCACCGGTAACAAAACAACTACGACTGGAGTGTTGTTTATGAATGCCGAAACGATTGCGACAAGACATAAGAGAATCAGCATGAATTTTCGGTAACCCAATTCACAAAATTTTTCTAAATATTGAGATACGCTCTCCAAGACCCGACTTTTATTTAGTGAAGAGCTGATTACGAACATCGCGGCAATGGTCAAGGGTGCTTCATTGGTAAATATATACAATACTTCCTTTGGAGATGGCCAATTCTCTAAAATGCCTACACTGGAAATCGTAAGTATTATGGCGAGAAGGCAAAGTGCCGTAACATCCAAACTCACCTTCTCCAAAATAAAAGATAATAAAGCTGAAAAGAGGAGTACAAAAGCGATTACTGTTTCAATTCCCATTTCTAAACTGATAAATACTTATGGTGGACTTCGTGAAAGAATTTTCACATAATTAAACCTCAATCTTTTCATAATTTGTCCGCTTGTCGAACATAACTTAAATCTACATCCAAACATGTCTTTCGACTTTGTTAATCGCCCACGCCGTCTAAGAGAAAATAAAATTCTTCGAGACATGATTTCCGAAAATTCCCTTTCTGTTAACGATTTGATTTTTCCGGTTTTCATATCCAGCGATGATTCAGGATCAAAAGAGATTTCTTCTATGCCCGGAATTTTTCGGTGGTCTCTTGATGCACTGGAAAATCAAATGCCTAAGTGGCTGGAGCTCGGTATTCGCAGTTTTGCCATTTTTCCATGCGTCGCTGAATCAAAAAAAGATGATCTAGGTAGCGAAATACTAAATCCCAAAGCTTTGTCTTACCAAGCTGCAGGTTTGATTAAATCCAAATGGGACGACACCTTACTCGTAGCTGATATTGCACTGGATCCGTATACCAAACACGGACATGACGGTGTTTTAGACGAGCAGGGTTGCATTGCAAACGACCCAACTGTTGAAATTTTAGCCAAGGCTTCGGTGGTTGCAGCTGAATCTGGTTATGATTTAGTTGCCCCATCGGACATGATGGACGGACGAGTTTCCATAATTCGAAAATACTTAGATTCTTCCAGCTTTTATAATGTCGGAATTATGGCTTATTCGGCAAAGTTTTGTTCCGCTTATTATGGACCATTCAGGGAGGCGATTGGCTCCTCGACTGCAAAACCTATTGATAAGTCCACCTATCAGCTAAATCCCGCCAATAAAACTGAAGCAGAAAGAGAACTACTCCTGGATGCAGCTGAAGGGGCTGACATTCTTATGGTTAAGCCCGCAGAACCGTATCTTGACATTATAATGCATGCAAAAAATCACCACTGCCTTCCAATCGCGGCATATCAAGTATCAGGAGAGTACTCAAGGTTATGGGCAGCCTCTTCCTTTGGATGGCTTGATCTCGATGAGTGTGCAAAGGAGTCATTACTTTCAATCAAAAGAGCAGGAGCAGATTTAATTTTAACTTATTTTGCAGAGAGAATCGCTCCCCAACTCTGATCATACTAGAGCCTATTGATCTTCATCAGGAGCACCTCCTTCATAAGGAGTGGTTTCCTCTCTTTCCTCTTCTTCCCATTTTAAGTCCTCATCGGGTAAAAGCTTTTCCTCTTTGTCTGAAACTTCAACAAGGCCTGTCTCAAGGTCGGAATAATCCTCTTCTTTTTTGGAAGAGTTATCGCCATCTTCTTCAAGATCGGAGTCAATGGCAAAACCTTCTGGAACGAATTCTAATATCGATAACAATTCTTCGCTAAAGTGACTCCTTTTCGCTTCCAAAAAATCATTGTTTTCTTTCTCCGCCAGAACTTCTTCCATTTCTTCTTGCGTGTAAGGTTCAGTGAATTCAATCAATTCATTTAACATAGAAACCCTTACACTGGAAATATGGTTCAAGAAGTCTGCATAAGGACCCTTTTCCTCATCAAGAACATCAGGTAAAGCGAAAAGCATATCTTCCGCCTTGAGTAAAGAATCTCTTACCCTGACGAGCTTAATCATTCCACCTTTTACCTCTTCCGCTATTTCAAATGTGAAAAATGCCTCGTCAACCAACTGTGCATCTAATCCAAATTCTGTCATTGAATCAATCAACTCATTGATATGAAGAAACTGTTTGGGGTCGATAATACCCAAATCTTCCACATCCCAATTCTCTTTATCACTTATTGATTCCACCCACCAATTTTCATCTTTACCTAGGCGAACTACACACCAATCTAAACTCGGTCCTGTTTTTTTCATTGATTTGGCTTAATCGTTCTTCTTTTGATCTGTCAACTTTCTTGTACAAATAAATGAATTGCTATCTTGTCCATCTCCATTGATTTTTACTACTTACATCCTTTTTTTTGTGAATTCTCTTTATCAATCTTTTTTCCGAAAAATCCTTTTTAGGCTAGAGCCTGAGCAAGCCCATGACCTGACCTGTGGGATTCTCGGGTATGCAGAAACGATTCCCATTATTAAAAAAATTATTTCTCAATTCTTAAGAGTTGAATCTAAAAATATTTCTTTGTTTGGTCTGAATTTTTCTAATTGTGTTGGTCTGGCTGCAGGTCTCGATAAGAATGGTATGTTCCCAGGTATTTCTTCCTCCCTAGGCTTTGGACATATTGAAGTTGGTACCGTCACCCCTCTTCCTCAGCCTGGCAACCCAAAGCCAAGGCTTTTTAGGTATCCCGAAGAAAAAGCTTTGGTCAACAGGATGGGGTTTAATAACGTTGGGGCCAAAGCGGTTGTTGAAAGATTGGCGAGGTACAACCCCATAGGTAGTAGAGTTTCACCTATAGGGATCAACATTGGAAAAGGTAAAAATACTCTTCCCGAAAAAGCTATCAATGACTATCTGATTGGTTTCGAAACCGTGGTTGAGCAGGCGGATTATATCACCATTAATATCAGTTCCCCCAACACCCCGGGTTTAAGGTTGCTTCATCAAAAAAGTTTTCTCGAACCATTACTTCGTAGTTTACATGAACTTAATCACAAAATTGCGAAAGCTAGAAAATCTAAACCAGTACCATGCCTTTTAAAAATTTCTCCGGATGAATCCTATAAAGATTTAGAATCCATAATCGAGTTGGCTTTAGAAAACAAATTTGATGGAATTATCGCAACCAATACCACAACAGGAAGAGATGTGAATTTCCCAAGCTTAGAAAAAGGAGGGCTTAGTGGAAAGCCACTAGAGCACCAATCTTTGTCTATGATAAAGTTTATTGTTGAGGAGAGTTCAAATAAGCTTCCGGTAATTGGAGTGGGTGGAATCCTAGACTCCGATTCGGCACACAAGAAATTAGATGCAGGTGCATCTTTGTTGCAACTTTACACTTCCTTTATTTATAATGGACCTTTATTTCCTGCACGACTCGTAAATTCTCTTCATACAAGATCCGTATGGCCTTAAATTTACCGATATTGTCTACAATATGAAAAAAATATTATTGACTATCCTATTCATTTGCCTGTTGTCGGCCAGCTTGGGTTATATGATTTTGTTTGAGGGGAAGTTTGATAATTTTGAAGATTGGTGGGATCAGCAAACCAGAGGGAGTTCATCTTTTCCTTTTAGTCCCTACAAAAAATACCGTAAAGAAGCATCCCTTTTATACTTTGATGAAGCAAATTCCATTGAATTTCTGGATCGTCATTTGTTCTGGAAGGGTAGTGGGGCAATTGCAAAACCTGAACTTAGCCAAGATTATGGATTGGTTAATATAATTGTTATCTCAGGAGGTTATGGATACTCAGATCAAGTTGAGGCGGTTGTTCGGGGTAGTGGCGGTCAAGATTTTATTCTAGGGCCGGTCACTGTTTCCAATGGCCGCGTTTCCAAGGTTGGGCTTATAAACTCGGGCACTTGGACAAACGAACCTCTTGCATTCCATGGTTCAGACTCTCACCCTTTCAGTGGTACTGCAGAAATTAAGTTCAAAAGTGGTCAAGTTATTGAAGAAATTCCTTTTCTTTCTGGAAAAAAACATGGCCAACACACTCGTTATAACGAAAGGGGAGTCCCCATTTTCTCAAAGGATTATGTTCATGGAAAGAAATCCGGGACTCATATCTTTTGGTTTTCCAGACCGCTTGACCCTGATGATTACAAGACGAAGAGTAAAGAGGGGTACCCATCTCTTTGGATCGAAATAAATGAGAAGGCCAAAGAAAAGTTTAGAAAAAAATATGGCACCTCTGAATCCAATGAATGGGTTGTTTCTAAATACAAGTTATCGGGTGGTGCCTTTGGTGTAAAATTGCTTGAGCACTGGTTAGACAATAAAAAGCATGGGCTTTTCGAAGGGTTTGATGAATATGGTAATAAAACCTTTAAAGACGAATTCAAACATGGACTTAGAATTAAACATAGAATCTTCGACAAAACGAAGTGATGGTGCTCAAGGGGGGACTCGAACCCCCACGCCTTACGGCACTAGATCCTTAGTCTAGCGCGTCTACCAATTCCGCCACCTGAGCATATGAAATCTTTTGTAAAACAAGATCAATCAAAAGGCAAGATCATCCAACTAGCTGTTGACGCAGCTTGTCCATTGGAGAAATATTACAAATGAATGAAGAAGATGCAGAGGTGGATCTTTCCTCTCTTGAGAATTTCAGTCTTTCTCCCGACTGGAGTAGTTCAAAAAAGCCGAATTTCCCTCAAAGAAATGAACGTTTTCTAGGCCCAAAGAACAAAGATTCAAGAAATCGACCTAAGGGTGGTCAACCTCGTAAAAAGGCAAATTATGTGAAAAGAAATACAGACTTCGATCTAGGCTGGTCTTTTTCCATAATTCCTGATGTTAAAATCCTGCAGACCATAAAATTAAAACTTAAAGAAACCGGTATTACTTACTCTCTGAGAGAAATAACCGATGTTATTGCTTCTAAGAATGAAAGGCTCATGGTCAAAATCGCCTCCAAAAACCCAGAGAACCAAATATGGAAGTCAAAAACTTCTGATTCGTATTTCATATCTCGGGAAAGTGCCGTAAACAATTTTTTCTCGGAAGAAAAAACATTCATTGAATGTAAGCTTATTGAAGAGGTAATGCCGAAGGGTAATTTCATGTATATCTTTCAATGCCCCATCACTAAAGAATTACTACCTCCAACGAGTTTTCACGGCTTTGAAGATGTGGTAAGACACCACATTTACTCCAATCGTATTAAATCAACCCATAAAAAATTTATCGATTCTTTACAGAAAATTGAGGACAAAGAGAAGATTGATTTATGGGCGAAATCCCCGATTAAAAGATATTCCTACCTTTTAAAGATCGAAGAAAATAAAGAATTTCAAAGTATTGAAGCCTTGAAACTTGCTATCGAAAAAGAGTTTTTCTCCAGTTTTTTTATATCCAAAAATAGCCTCACGATTGCAGCCAATAACTTAAGTATTATCGAATCACCCCTTCGGGCACAGATTGAATCATTCATTTCCGACAAACGTAAATGGTTAAAAGATCTCTTTACCTCGTGTTTGGTAAGCCTAAAGAGGAGTAAATATTGCATATTTAAAAAGGGCGAAATTATTTATGTTCGCCAAGCAAATCGAAAAAGTATCGAGAATTTCGAAACAAAGAAATTAACCTCTGAAATTATAGCAATTATTTCTTCTGATTCGAAAGTCTCGAAAAAGAGTTTATCAACCAAACTACAACAAAAAGGCTTCGATTTGAAAGAACTTGTATTAGAATTGAAATGGTTGGTCAAAGAAGGATATATCAATGAGTACAGTGATTCATCCCTTGAATTAAACTGATCGGTTGGTGAACAATAAATCTCTTCTTGTTGGATCAATATATTTAAAATCCAACTCATACTCTGGGCAATTAAAATCCCATGAGATAAGTTTTCCCCATTCAATAAGAATAATCCACGGACTGATTAGAAGGGGTTCGATTTCTTCCTCAAAAAAAGAAGGTTCCGGTATACCTCGATAAAAATCACAATGGACTAAATTTATTTCCCCGAAATTATGTGAAACCCTAGAAAAGGACGCACTATTAATACATTTTATGCCATAATATTCTCCAATACATTTGCACAAAAAGGTCTTTCCTGAACCTAAGATACCGTTGAGATAAAGTACATAAGGTGGATTCAATGATTCTGCCAAATTAAATGCAAATTTCCTAGTGCAATTTAAGGAGAAACTACTGAACTTGCTTGAGTTTAGAATTTCTTTTTTCATCGAGACAATATTGAGATAATCATCAACAAATTGAAGAGAGAATGGGAAAGTATAGGAGCTGCGAGGATTCCATATTTCTCATAGGTATAACAAAGAAAAAGCCCTAGTACCAAAAGCACAAAAAAAGAACTTACCGTAAAGTGAATGAGTGCAAATGCTGTAGAGCTAATTAGTGCTGCTAGGAAAATTCCGAAGTTAAATTTTAAGACCCTGTAGAGAAATTTACGAAAGAAAAATTCCTCTACTATTGGAGCTACAACCAAAGCAGAAGAAATGATGATCCACTGCTTGTCAAAACTTGAGTTCTTCAATACCTGTACAACCTCTTGGCTCTTATATTCAGAAAAAAATAAAGACGAGAGTAAAGAAAAAATAAAGACAACTGGCCAAAACTTGATAAAACTTAATAATAAGGTCTGCATGCAAGCAATAGAGAGATTTTTTTCCTCCATTAATGCAAAGATTTGAGGAGATTTATATTTCCCTACTAGATAAATCGTCATTATTAAAGAGAGAAGAAAGAAATTGTTAATCTGCAGGATAGCAGAAATTCCAATAAGTGAAATCCATAGCCCTATGTTTATCTCTTTTTGTTTTGAAACAATCTTGGGCACCAACCGACAGGGTGGTTTAATCAGTAAAAAAACAGCTCCAAAAATAGTTAAAAGTACCGATAGCGTAAGTCCTACCATTATATACTTAATATTTAGGACTTTTTGTAAACTAGCTCACCGCCCACATAGGTTCTTTCAATCATAGATGTTAATTTACATCCATCAAAAGGATTATTTGAAGACAACGAAAAACTATCGGGTGCTGAATAAATCCATTCTTCATTCAAGTCTATGACGATGAAGTCTGCAAGAGAACCATGCTGTATATTTGCGCGGTCTTTTTTTATTATTTTGGCCGGATTATATGACAGCCATTCGGCAAGTTTGTAAGGTAGGTTTTTGACTTTCCCACAAAGTTGCGTGTAGATTGCTGATAAACAAGTATCTAAGGAAGTTACTCCAGCAGGTGCCAAATCGTATTCCGTTTTTTTCAAATGATCTTGGTGTGGTTCGTGTCCGGAACAAATATTATCGATTGTGCCATCTAAAAGGGCTGAAACCAATGACTCTCTATCCTCTTCCTCTCGCAACGGAGGGTGAGTCTTGAAGTTCGTATGATATCCTCTAATTTTTTCGTCCGTTAGACATAAATGATGAGGGGTTGTGTCCGCAGTTATTTTTATACCTTTATTTTTCGCATCATTGATAAGCTCCACAGAGCCTTTTGAAGAAATCGAAGATAAGTGAATATGGGCATCTAAATATTTAGATACGGTAATTGAGCGTTGTACAAAAATTTCCTCTGCCATTCGAGGATAACCCCCCAAACCCATACTCAGAGCTACTACGCTATCATGAGCGCTTCCGTTTTTTGATAACGACAATTCTCTTGGAAGATCAATTACAGGAAGATCAAACATAGAAGCATACTCTACTCCCTTCACAAAAATCTCGTTATTTTGAGTGGATTGTGGACAATCGGTGATTGCCAATACTCCGGATTCCTTAAGCGAACCAATGGGCGACAAACTTCGTCCTTCCATATTGTCCGTCAGTGCTCCGGCTAAATAGAAATTTACTGCGGCATTTTTGGAGGCACACTCATTTATATACCTTATAGATCCTGGATTATCAGCAGAAGGAGAAATATTAGGCATTACCAAAAGTGTAGTGAAACCACCAGCACATGCTGCTTGAGAAACGCTTTTAATATTCTCTTGGCTCCCCCCAACTGCATTCCTAACATGACACCTTAAATCGACTAATCCCGGTAAAATGGTTTTTCCAGTTAGGTCTAAAACCTCATATTCGGTATCTACTTTTTCAGATTTTGTGCGTACAAACTTTGAATCTTCGACCCATAAATCCTTTACCCCATCAGTTTTGCTTGCTGGGTCTACGACATGTGCATTTTTTAAATATAAATTTTTCACTTCCTTGTGGAATTAGTCGTGCAGAGATATAGGATCGCCATGCGGACTGCGATTCCGTTGGTTACTTGTTCAAGAATAACTGAATTCTTGGAATCAGCTAAGGTTGAATCTATTTCAACCCCCCGATTGATTGGTCCGGGGTGAAGAATGATCGCTTCTTTCTTCAAAAGAGCGGATCTTTCTATACTCAAACCAAAAATGCGGGTATATTCTTCTAGGGATGGAAAATGGCTGGAGCTTTGTCTTTCGTGTTGTATCCTTAATAACATTACCGCATCCGCTTTCGAAAGAGATTTCTCAATGTCGTGTGAAACTATTGCTCCCATTTTTTCAAATCCCTTTGGAACCAGTGTGGACGGACCGACCAAGGTTACATTCGCTCCCATTTTTTGAAGACCCCAAAGGTTCGATCTAGCCACTCTGCTAAATAAAATATCGCCCAAAATGGTAATATTTTTGTTATGCAATGTGCCTAGTTTCTCTTGCATTGTGAAAATGTCTAAAAGGGCTTGGCTTGGATGCTCATGTGAGCCATCTCCAGCGTTAATGATTGGAACAGGTATCGTCTTTGACAAAAATAGTGGCGAACCTGGTGATGAATGACGGATCACAATTGCATCAGCCCCTAAAGCCTGAATATTTAAGGCAGTATCTTTAAGGGACTCTCCCTTGGTCAAGCTACTGCTTTTACTTGCTATGGATATAACATCTGCCGAAAGTGACTTGGCAGCAATTTCAAAAGCAACTCTTGTCCTTGTGCTTGGCTCCATAAAAAGATTTACGATTCGCTTTCCTTCCAAGTTTTTTGATGGTTTCTGCTTTTTCGAAAGGTTTTCTTTAAATTCTTTCGACAATTCTAAAATAAGATTGATTTCATTTACATCCAGTTCCTCAAGTCCAAGCAATGAATTCCTATTCCAATTTACTTCCATAATGTTTCTTGCTTGGGATTATGAGGATTTTGAGAATTGTCTGTAGAAGAAAGGTGTTTAGGGGGATTACTTGACCTAGCATCTAATTGGTTTTGTCTTTGCTTGATCATTTTTCGCATGATTTCCTTAACCTTTTGTTTCATCCATATCGAGGTGGGAGAACCCTCGCTGTAATCTGCTGGACCATTGTTATGCACCCTTGATCTTTCTACCAGCTCACATGTTTGAACAAATTCCCTTTCATTATTTGGATCATATACAGCATAAGTCTTTCCGCCCATTTGTTTTACGACTGCAAATACCGGGACATCACTGGGCCCGTCTGCTACGTAAATCATTTGATCAATAGGAACCCTTCTGTCTTGGTGTGGAATGGAGGTATTAACATCGATCGCAGAATTTTTGTTGGCTCCCTTGTTTATCTCAAAAATAAATCTTGTTTTGGTAGTGTTATCTACCGTCATTCCGACTTGTGAAATTTCAGGATCCAAGGGTAGGGAAAGCTCACTTTGATTCATAAAATTCGGGGGGACAGGTGATTCTATAAATTCACATGCGAAAACATCTTCAACCATAGGATAAATTTTACTACCACGTATCATTTGGGCCAGACCAGTACTTATAACATAATGCTCTACTTTAAAGTCGTAACTTTTAAATTCTTCATCCTGTGAAATCTCCATCAATTTTTGAAATAGGGTTGGCAGACCTACACAAAATTCCAATTCCGAGCCAAATTCTAAAAGCTTTTGGTTGGTCAAGCCCCGAAGCGGACCATTTTTTACATAACTCAGTAGATGATTTAGGTAAATCGTATCAGAAGAAACCGTAAGCCCTCTCTTTGAGTATAGAGCAGGAAGTTCATTTACCTCTTTCCAAAATTTTTGTTCATCAATGGAATAATGCTCGAATAAAGGAGATTGCATGTAACCGGGAATCAGGGTTTTGTCAAAATCCCAAACGCAAGCGATTATATTTTGTCCGTGTATTTGGAGCATGTCGTGATAGTATCAATAACTTCCAGATTTTGAAAGTCTGTATCTTGTGATAAATTTGAAACATGAATAACTTACCAGATGTTGAGCCTTTTCGGCAACGCTACAATGAATTAGAACTCCAATTATCGGACCCTGAAGTTTTTAAGGATGCTCATCTAGCCACTGCACTCTCCAAAGAACACAATACACTTAAAAGTATTCTTTTGGTCTCTGACCAACTTCACGACTTAGAAAATCAGCTTCAGCAGAGTCAAGAACTGCTTGATGATCAAGAATTTGCGGATACCGCGAAAGAGGACATCAATCTAATTGAGTCTAAAATTATTGAACTCACAAGTAACCTAATGATTTCCATGTTACCGGAAGACCCTGATGCGGGAAGAAATACCATTCTCGAAATAAGGGCTGGAGCTGGAGGGAACGAGGCTTCCCTTTTTGCACTGGATCTATACAGAATGTATTGCAAATATTGCGAAAATAAAAGTTGGGCTGTTGATTGTCTTTCGCAGAGTATTTCAGAGTCAGGTGGCTTAAAAGAAGTGATTTTTATGATAAAGGGAGTGGAAGCCTGGGCTAAACTCAAGTTCGAGAGTGGCGTACACCGGGTTCAACGAGTTCCAGTAACAGAAGCAAGCGGAAGAATACATACTTCAACCGCAACGGTTGCAGTTTTGCCAGAAGCTCAAGAGGTAGAGGTGGATATTGATCCTGCAGAACTAGAGATCAGCGTTTGTAGAGCAAGCGGTCCTGGTGGGCAGGGAGTTAATACCACAGATTCTGCAGTGCAACTGCTGCACAAGCCCAGTGGTATCACCGTTTATTGTGCAGATGAAAGATCACAGCTCAAAAATAAAAATAAAGCTATGACAGTATTACGTTCAAGGCTTTTAAAGGTGAAACAAAATGAAGAAAGGGAAAAATATGCAAAAGAAAGAAAGGACCAAGTTGGAACCGGAGATAGGAGCGAAAGAATAAGAACATATAACTTTCCGCAAAGTAGGATAACCGACCATCGAATAAATTATAGTTCTCATGCATTGAACGAGTCTTTAATGGGCGACTTGGACCATTTATTGGATAGTTTACATAACTTTGATCAAAACCTTCGATTAGAGGCTTTATCCAAATCAGATGCAAAATGAACATTTAACCTACGGGGAAATCATTCGGAAATCCACTGAATTTCTTTTGAATAAGGGTGTAATTTCGGCTAAATGCGATTCTGAATGGATCGTGTCCCATTTAGTTAAAACCTCCAGAATGGAATTATATTTGAATTTTGATGATTTGGTACCAGAGGAAAAAATTTCGGAGATTAGAAACATGATCGTTCAAAGAGGAAGGCGCATTCCTCTTCAGCATATCCTTGAATCCGTTCAATTTTGTGACTTAAGATTAAAGTGTGATAGGCGGGCTTTAATTCCAAGACCTGAAACGGAAAGGCTTGTGGAAATTATTATTGAATCTGTCGGAGAAGCATTTAACGGCAATATTCTTGATCTAGGCTCAGGAACCGGTGCAATTGTATTGGCTTTATGTAACCAATTAAAAGAAGCCAGAGGTTTGGGTATGGATAAGTCCAGTGAAGCTATCGATCTTTCAAGGGAAAACTTATGCCTGTTGGATCTTTCCGCTCGGGTTTCGTTCCAAAAGTTTGACTGGATGCTGGAGGAATACAAACAAGAAAAAGTTGATTTACTTATATCGAACCCTCCTTACCTTAGTCTAGAGGAATGGAATACAGCCGAACCTGAAGTTAATAAACATGACCCAAAAGATGCTCTTGTATCTCCAGAAGGTGGACTAGCTCACTTAAGAAAATTATTGGATCTATCAACAAGTGCTTTAAAAAAAGATGGCCAAATATTTATTGAAGTTGGCATGGGACAAGCAGAGAAAGTTATGGAAATGATGAAGGATATCTTTTACGATATCCAAAATCGAAAGGATTTTTGCGGAGTTAGGAGATATGTCTTCGCTCGGTTTTGTTAAATTTCTTTTGTATCAGAAAGGGGAGTTCCTGAAATCTGGGATTTCTCTCGGATTGACAACCAATCTGACATGATACGGAGAGATTCATGTAACCTTATGTCTAGAGAATCGGGTTTTGAATACTCTTTTTCGATGGATGAATTAGATTCTAGATCATTTGCACCTCTTGCAATTCGAGATTTGGCAAGTTGATCCTCAACTATTTTAAGCTTTAGCTCTTTCCTTGGAAAAGATAATTCGTCGAAAGAATCATACAATTCATTTAACTGGTCTGTAGAGTTGGTATCCTGGATTTTTTCCTTCAATCTAACAGCTAGATCTAGTATCGCATCTTTCTTATTTTTCCTTTCCTTGAAAATTTCTATGTTTTGATGAATGTACTTAAATTCAGGTGCTATTTTTTGTCTTTCAAAACTTCTTTTCTGGATTTCCTCGATGTTATCAATGTCGTACACAAATTCGTTCTCGGTCCTCCGGTGATTAACTGGGGCGATAGAATCCCACTCTAAAGCATTGTCCAAGTCTGATTCACCAATCGGAAGAAATTCGTTAACAGAAGGTAAAACTATATCACTTTTTACTCCATATATTTGGGTACTTTCTCCGGACGGGAGATAATACTTTTGAATAGTTATTTTGGCTGCACTACCTTTCTTGGCAGACTGCATAAAATTGAAAGGCAAATTCATTTGAAGCAAAGATTGAACCGTTCCTTTTCCATGAGTTGATTTGTCTCCAACAACAATTGCCCGTTTGTGATTTTTCAATGCTCCAGTCACGATTTCAGAAGCAGAGGCACTTTGTCGAGAAACCAAAATGATTAGGGGCATATTCCAAACTAGTTTTGGGTCAAAATCAAATTTTTTGCGAATCTTCCCGTCTGTATTTTTTACTTGGACCACCGGTCCACGAGAAATGAAAAGACCTGCTAAGTCTATAGCTTCACTAAGATAACCTCCACCATTTCTGCGAAGGTCTAGAATCAACCCCTCAATATTTTCTTTTTTAAGCACATTAATAAGTTCTTCAACATCATCTGTCGCCTTAGGACCTTTGCCAGCTGAGCCATAAAACGACGGCAATTCAATTACCCCAAATTTATGATTTTTATTTTCGTGCTCCACCATGTGAATGCTAGCATTTGCAAGTTTGTCGGTAAGCTTGATCTTGTCACGCACGATGCTTATGATCTTGGTCGTGGTGGGGCTTTTAATTGGCTTAATTTCCATTCTTACAATGGTATCTTTGGGGCCTTTGATAAGATCAACAATTTTGGAGAGCTTCATATCGACTACATCCACAAATGGGCCCTCTGCTTGGGCTACCTTGATAATAATATCCTCTGGTTCCAATTCTCGGCACGCCTCTGCAGGACCTCCTGGTAGCAATTCTTTAATAGTACAGAATCCATCGACATCGGTAAGAACAGCACCAATCCCTACAAATTCATTATTCATAGCTTGATCAAACTTTTCCTTCTCCTTTAAATTCATAAATGTCGTATGAGGATCAAAGCATTGAGTAAGTGAGCTGAGATAAATTTCCTGCACATCTTCTGATTCGAATTCTAGTATATTTTTTCGCCAGCGAGTATATCTTTCATTCAAAACCTTTTGAGCACCTGTCACCAAATCATTTAGAATTTCCTGATTTGGGTTAGAGTTGTTCGAGTCTACAGTATTGACAAGTTCATTAAGAACCCCATGCCTGATAAGTTTATCCCAAAGTAGATCAAGTTGTTCTTTGTTTGCAGACCAAACAGCTTTAGTTCTGTCATATAAGTATGTCTCGTTACTTTCAAGTAACTGAAATTCAGAGATCATTTCTAATGCAGAGTCCAGTCGGCTAACCGCATTGGATTGATATTTTCTGAAAATTTCATAGGCAGGAAAAAGATTACCCTGCTTGAAATAAGTAATAATTGTAGGGGAAATATTTTTGTGAAAAGATTCAACTTCAGAGTTTGTAAAATATATTTTCTGAGGATCTAGTTTTTTAAGATATGCATTTAAAAATTTTGATGCGTTTAAATCCTGAATTTTTACCTTGTTATAATGGGCTTGCTCTAAAGCTTGTACCAACCATTTTGTCTCATGTTTCATCAATGCGGTAGGTTCAAGAATGGAAACTTCATTTCCATATCCAGTAAAAGATGTGAGGATGAAAAAGTTGAAAAAGAGTGAGGTAAATTTTTTCATTTAAGACACTTGTTAAAATATTTACTAATTATTTTTATTTAAGAAAGATTTTGCTTTGTCCAATGAGAGTTTTTCATCATGGGTAAGAGAACCAAATCCCTTATCATTGATCTTGTCCAGTATGCGATCAATTTCGTTTTGCATATTGTCACGACCCGAAATGTTTACCTTGAAATCACTGGGTGTATGGTTTTTGGGATTGAATTTTGATTTGGATCTGGAAGGTCTCAATCTAACAGTCGGGAGTTGATAACCCTTTTTGTAAAGCAGGCAAAAGATGAATCCTGCCGCAATTCCACCAAGATGAGCAGAATGTGCGATACTAATACTAAATTCTAAACTTGTTACACTTTGATTCGGTACAGACAGTGCAAGTTCTTCAAAAATAAAAAAATACAATTCCATACCAAGATATGCATATAGAATTATTTTTGGTTTAAGCGTAACCGGCAAAATAAAAAATAGTAAAAACCGAATAGGTTCGTTAGGTCTAGTTACACAGAAAAAAGCCAAAAATGCAGATGCTATTGCAGATGCTCCAATGAGTTGCACGGGTTTGGGGGCAATAAAAAAATTAACTGACAACCAAAAAAGGCCTCCTGTAAATGCTGACACAATGCACAAAGCAATAAAATCAGGAGAGGGTAGTTCTCTTTCTATGATTCTCCCCATGAAATATATCAAGAGAAGATTGAAGATGAGATGAAAGGGACCATGGTGGAGAAAAGCGTAGGTAATTGTACTCCATATGAACCCATTCGAAAAAGAAGGCACGGAAAGTGCAAATACATCTTCTATCAAATTACTTTGTGAAAATAGATGGAAGGCCTTTTGAACAACGAAGACAATAATCAGCGTAAGTATAAATTTTTCGTTCAATGAAAATCCCTGCTTCATGGAGGGAAACTTCATATATTGTCTATCGTAAAGCATTAGTAGGTGGAGTTTATTTGTATATTCTCAAACAAAACAAATAGGGGCAAGAATTATACAATTGATTTAAGGAAATATGACAAGCAGAGTTCCTTTAATCAATTTTGTTATACCCTTCTTGATTCTTTTCCCAATTCCTAACAATATCTTCTGGGACAACCGAGGGAAAATCATATTTTCAATTATAATTTTTGCTGGGATTTACTATTCTAGCATAAAAATCCTAAAATGCAGGCTTAGGAGAACAAACTTACTTTTGATATTACTCGGTATCTTCATGTCATTTTCCAGAACAGAACAAGATTTTTTAGCTCCCTTAAATTGTCATTCTGAGATCATTGCATCCATTGACTTAAACGGATTTTATCAAGCAACATCCGGCAGCATACACAAAACTGTAAGGATCAAACAAATCCAAGATAGTAAAGTATACTGGCAAGGAAAGGATGCAATCATTGAGGATCAATACGGCTTACTCAATAATGTTCGGTTCATGAGTGAAACACTCACCGTCAAGGGGATTATCTATCCAAACGACCTTAAATTACCAACATTTACAATTAGTAAAATTATCAAAGATAAAAATAAAGGCATTCTAAAACAGATTAGTAATAGAAAAAAAATACTAATTGAAAATTTCTGGATTGATTCAAAAGCTTCTTCGCATACAAAAGCATTCATTATTGCATTCACTACTGGTACCAAACTTTATATTAATAAAGACACGAAAAAAACTTACATGTATACTGGTGTTATGCACTTGTTCGCTGTAAGTGGTTTACATTTTGGAATTTTGTATATTGTATTAAAATCTATTATATGTCTTCTTTCAAAGAGTAAATTAGTTGTTACTTTTTCTGTAATATCGATTTTATTTTTTTATTTGGCTTTTATTGGTTTCGCATATTCTGCACAAAGAGCATTTCTCATGATTTTTATTTGGGAAATATCAAATTTATTTTTGAGAAGAAAGTGTGCTCTCACTGCACTATCTTTTTCTTTTGTAATAACAAGCCTAGTTCAACCAGGATCTCTTTACGAGCCAGGTTTTCAACTTTCTTTCACCATTGTTTTATTAATCATTTGGTTCTCAAGGGGCACTATTATTCTAAGTGAAAGTAAATCATTTTTCAGTTATTTTTTAGGTTTCGTAAAATGTTCCCTTGCTGCATTTTGCGGGAGTTTCTTTATTCTACTTGGATCATTTGGTCAAATCGTTCCCATTTCTATAATGTCTAATATAATTCTTGTTCCATTTGCATTTCCACTAATGGTAATATTTATTATATATCTTATTAATTTTTATTTATTAAATATTGATTTATATTTTATTGTAGACTTTATCTATTCCATAATAATTGATTTATTACTATTTTTAAATAGTTTACCTTTTTCACATTTCTATTTGGATTTTCATGTGAATTCTTATCTATATATAGTTTTACCGATCTCTGTTTTATATCTCTTTAATAAAAATTGGAATTTTTTAAAAAAATTCGTTTTTACTTTTATAGTTTCGTTATCTTCTGTTTTTTATATTACTTATTTTTAAGTCCTTAAGGATTAACCTTTTCAGCATTAAAGAGTCAATAGAACCTATTTTTGAGACCGGTGTTTGTTGCTCCTTGCTGAATAATATAGTCAATGGGGTTACCCTAGTTGTGTTGTTGGGTATATAGCGAACGAGGGGAGAAATTTCATTACCTGGTAAAATGAAATTTGAGGCAGATAATTGAGCTTTTTCTAACTGCAATTGGGTTTCTTTTAAATCTTTATCCACATTTATCGTGAATAATTTGAGTCCTCTTTTTCGGAATATTTTAAAGGTTTCTGATAAGATAAGTAGGTTTTCGCGTGAGAACTCGTCTTTTGAAGACCATAGGTAAAATAAGGTTGTCTTTCCTAAATTATACTTGAGGAAAAATTTCAAAGTTTGTTGGTTGATTGGTCTAATTTTTACGCTTTCCTCCGAATATCTTCTTCGAACTTCGTTCGCTATAAATATGTCTTCCTTGGTCTTAATTGCGGTTCCATGTACCTTCGTGATTACCTGATTGATATGTGTACGATTTCTTGCACTTCTGTAAGTTTGATAAAGATCAGACTTTTTTAGATTATTTGGTTCATTGTAATCACCAATTCTTCCGCTATAGACAAGGCTTCTTGTTTTATTAAATAAGAAGGCATGGGGGGTTGATTTTGCACTTAATTGGTTGGATATAGATTGTTCTACCCCATCATAGAGATAGGGAATTTGAAAATTGCTGTCCTTTGATCTTATTCGCATTTCTTTGAGGCTATCACCCACATCTGAGTAAGCCAGTTCGTCGGGTAATAGTGCGTTTTCATTGTTTGGTGAGACTAATAGTAGAATAGAGTTTTCTGAATTTAAATGTTTAGATATTTCTTTTATTAACCCTTCAAAACTTTGAGATATCTTGCAATGATTTGAATATAGTATGATGCAAACAAACTCTTTATCTATAAATTGATTTTGATGGTACTGCTTTCCATCTGTACCCTCTAAGGTGAACCTTGGGTATTTCTCCCCATGCAAAGGGAAGGATATGATTGATACCATTAAAACCAATAGGGCATACCTGGTTGCTTTAAATTTAGGGTACATCTTTTAAAAGTAAGGGTTGTCTGTAAAGATATCAACCATTAGGAAGAATACTGTATGTACCCACAAGATGTAAAAACTACTTGGTTTGCGGGAAAAGGTCACTGGTGTGATGTTCCTGACAATGATTGGAATGACTGGAAGTGGCAGATGAGAAACAGACTGCAGACAGTCCATGACTTTTCCAAATATATAAATCTTACTGCTGATGAAATTCATGGACTTCGAATAGCAGAAACTAAACTTTCCGTTGCTGTAACTCCATACTTTTTCAATTTGATTGATCCGAATGATCCTTCATGCCCAGTCCGAAGACAAGTGATTCCATCTGGTAAAGAAGCAATCACTACAGATTCTGAATTTTTAGACCCCGTGGGTGAAGAACACTCTTTGGCTGCACCCGGGGTCGTACACAGATACCCTGACAGGGTGTTATTATTGGTTACGGATCGATGTGCATCTTATTGTAGGTATTGTACCAGAAGCCGTATGGTTTCAAACGCTCAAGGTTACGGATTCCATCCTTCATTTGATAAATCATTAGAATACATATCGAAAAATAAAAATATTCGAGATGTTTTGATAAGTGGTGGAGATCCGCTAATGTTATCTGATCAAAAAATTCGGGTTCTCCTTTCTCGTCTTGCAGAAATTGAACATGTTGAGTTTGTTCGAATAGGCTCACGAATTCCGGTATTTATGCCTCAAAGAATTACACCTTCTTTACTTGATGCGTTTCAGGTTCACCCCAACCTTTGGCTTAGTATTCATGTTAACCATCCACTAGAATGCACAGATGCTCTCAGAAATGCCTGTCATCAATTAGCTAAAGCGGGTATTCCGCTTGGCAATCAATCTGTACTTCTCAAGCAAATAAATGACGATAAAAAGGTAATGAAAAGTCTCATTCATCGCCTTTTAATGATGAAGGTTAAACCTTATTATTTATATCAATGCGATCTGGTGAAAGGTAGTTCACATTTCAGGGTAGACCCTGTTGTGGGTATTGAAATAATTGAATCATTGAGGGGGCATACTTCTGGTTATGCTATCCCTCAATTTGTAATAGATGCTCCTGAAGGGGGTGGAAAAATTCCATTAAACCCTGAATATATCAAAGAGATAAATTCCAAGGAAATTGTTCTCAAAAATTTTCGGGGTGATACCTATAAATACCCCAGGAATGCTTCTGCCGTCTCTTATGACTCAATGACAACAATCAAGGCCCTTGGTGACTAAATATATGGCAAAGCCTAGTCAGTTCTTATGGGCATCACCACGCACAGAAAAGAGACATCCTCTTCTTGATTGATAACCTTAAAAACTCCAGGGCTCATATCGTCTCTAAATTCCAAAATTAATTTGTCCTGGGGAATTGAACGTAGAGGATCAAGGATAAACCTCGGGTTAAAAGAAACAGCGGCATCATCACCTTCGTAGACAATGCTCATAGATTCACAGGCGTCTCCCAGGGTGCTTAATCCTGTTATTTCCATCGTTCCAGACTTAATTCGAAGGGTTACTTTTTCATCTGAAACCAAGGCTGCACGGTGGACACACTCTTGCATCAGTTCCCTTTCTACAGTTGCTGCATTAAAATCATCTTTCGGTATTACCTGTTTATAGTTAGGATATTTTCCTTCTACGACTTTGGAAACGAGGTAAATTGAGTTTTGGAATCCCAACTTCTCTTCTGTTTCTTCTACCGACAATTCGAAAGATACCTGCCTATCAGTGAAGGATACTTTCACTTGTTTTCCAACATCTGGCAGTTTTTCTATTTCATTTACCGAAAGGGAAGGGAGAATAAATTCTCCTTCATCTTTAGTATCTATTTTGTTTTTTGTAACCGCCAAGCGTCGACCATCGGTTGCAACCAAGGCAAGTTTTTCTTCAGCCAATTGGAAAAAAACACCTTTTAACATGTAACGCTCTTCATTCACTGATTGAGCATATGAAACACTTTTAAGCATCGTAACTAGTTCATTTCTATCAAATACAAATTCTTTTTTCTCCTCTAATTCTGGTAGAGGGGGAAACTCTTTGCTGTCCATACCAATAACATTGAAAATGGAACCCCTTGTACTAATGGTTGCTTTTGGAGTATCTGCTGTTTCGACGCTAACTTCCATGTCAGCTAATTCTCTTATAATTCTTCCCAATTCCTTGACCGGTAAGGTGATGGTTCCTTCCTCAGTAACATCCGCCCTAATACTACACTTTGCTCCCAGATCTAAGTTTGTCGTTGTTAGCCAAACGAGGTTGTCCTTTGCCTCTATCAGAACATTATGGAGTATAGGCATCGTTTTTCTTGTACCAACAACGCTCATAACAAGTTGAATACCAGAACTGAAATGATCCCTGTTTATTTTGAATTTCATCTAACAACTTCTGCAGAAAAATTGGTTAATTCACAACGAATAATTATTAAGATATAAAGAAATTTAAAATACAATCTTCTTATTATATTTGTTGATAAGGCTAATAGTTATGCAAAACATTTATAAACAATGCTTTACAATAATAAAAATTGTCCACAAAAATAAACCCGGCGGGAAAAAAACCCTAGATCGCGAATAAGAGAAGTAAAATGAACAATGAGCGACAAGCTTATTAACAACCATTTTATTTCTTGGTCAGAGAGTCCAGGTAATCCCAAAAGCTTTGATGATTTTCTAGGCTAGAATGTTCGGAGGTAGGCAACTTACACCGAAAAATAAAGTCATTAAGAGAATTTTTAGGAAGAATAAAATGACAGTGAAGGGCAATATCGATTTTTTCGAAATAAACTCTAAAGTCATCTATTCTTAATCTGTAAAAAAGTTTACCACCTCTGTTGAACTTTCCGATACCGGAATCTTTACCTTTGAGGATGGTATTCGATAGAGAACTCAGAGTATCCATTAGTTTTAACTGATCTCCCTGAGAAAGATCATTTAATACGGAGAGACTCTGGTCAGAAAAAGTAACTTGGAACATTTATGAATAAGAAAATCTAAAGACCATGATCTGACAAACAATTAAAACAAACTATGCACAAAATTTTCTTACACTAATTCCTCTGGTGCAAATATCGTTTCTAGTTTATGATCGAATTTTAAAATGAATGACCAAGAGGACTTGAAGATCGCAAGAAGTGTACTAATCACAGAAGCAGAATCTATTTTGAAGGCAGCCGAAAAGATAGATTCTTCCTTTAAGAACGCTATTGAAATACTTGATGCCCCAAATAGGAAGATAATTGTAACAGGAATAGGTAAATCTGGTCATTTGGGAAAAAAGATTTCTGCGACCCTCTGCAGCACCGGGTCACCTTCATGTTTTCTACATCCGGCAGAGGCAGTTCATGGAGATTTGGGTATTCACCAAATAGGAGACCCAGTTATTTTTCTATCGAACAGCGGATCAACCCCGGAGCTTCTTTCCCTTGCACCCGTATTAAGGAAAAGAAATGCACAAATAGTAGGAATTTTAGGAAAGACAGAAAGTAAGCTAGCGGAGAAAGTGGATGTTGCTTTAGATGCATCGGTAACCATCGAAGCCGACCCATTGGGGATAGTACCGACAGCAAGTTTTGCTGTAGCAGCATCTTTGGGAGATGCAATTGCCTCCGCATTGATGAAAAGAAAAAACTTCTCCGAAACTGACTACGCAATTACCCACCCAGCAGGTCAACTTGGAAGAAATTTGATTTTAAAAGTGGAAGATGTAATGCACAAACCAAACAAAATTGCTTGTGTTATGGAAAAGACTTCAATTAAGGATGTTGTATTGAAAATGTCGACTTTTCCCCTAGGTGCAGCATGTGTAATAGGTGAGGATAATGATCTTGTAGGAGTAATAACAGATGGCGATCTGCGCAGGGCTCTCCAAAAGTTTGAAGATATTAGAGACATTGAAGCGAAGCAAATCATGACTCCCAAACCGATTACCATTTCCCCCGATATTTCTCTTGGAGAAGCTCTTAAGGAAATGGAGGATAGAGAGTCTCAAGTTTCAATTCTTCCCGTTGTAGAAAATTTAAAGGATAGTATTTTGGGATTAATTAGAATTCACGATATTTATGATCCAGGAAAAGTATAACTTTAATCGCTTGCAATACCTCTGCTCCCTTATTCTGTATTCCTCCACTCAATGAACCAAAAAAAAATATTCAGTGGCTTAATTGTTGTGGTTGCATTAAGTGCTGTTGCTTGGTTAATTTTTAGTTATAAGAATGCTTCAGACGAACTTTCTCATAGGGAGAGTGATAAAGCAGTGCTTCAAAAAGATATTGAAGAATTGAGAAAAGAAGCGAATTCAAACAGAAAGTATCTTGAAAAGCTTAGGAAGGACCCTGACTTTCAAGACGCGACAGCAAGGCAGGAGTTGGGGTATGGAAAAGATGGCGAAAGGGTTTATCGGTTCCCTGAAGAAACCAAATAAAATTTAAAAATCAAAATCACATAATGGAAACAAAAGAAAATGGAAAAGAAGTAATAATTACTTCTGCTCGAAAAGCTCTCGAACAAAATGAACTGCTCCAGTCATCGTTCGAAAATATAAATGAATTTTTAGAAACCGAAGAGATTCCCGAAAGAATAACCCTTTCTATTGTTGAACTTATCGAGAATGAAGATTGGTCGGAACTAAACGATCGTTTTCATACTAATTTGGCTTTTGGTACAGGAGGAATGCGCGGAAGAACCATAGGGAAAACTGTAACCGAAGCGGAAAAAGGAAGAAAAACGCCAGAAGGGGGTCCCGAATTTGCCGCGGTCGGTACAAACACCTTAAATGAATTGACCGTCCTTCGTGCCACAAAGGCCCTATTTTTATATTTGAAACAATGGATGGCAGAAAAAAGTATTTATGAGCAACCACGCTTGGTGGTAGCGCATGATGTTCGGCATTTTTCTTCTAAGTTTTCAAGGTTAACTGCTCGGGTTTGGAGTCAATTGGGAGGTTATGCCATGGTTTTTGACGGACCCCGTTCAACTCCTCAATTAAGTTATACGGTGAGGAGTAGATATGCCCATGCGGGTGTTGTAATAACCGCAAGCCATAATCCATTTCACGACAATGGTTTTAAAGCTTACTTTGAAGACGGTGCCCAACTCATACCTCCCCACGCCGATCTTGTGGTTGATCACTATAATAAAATTTCAATCCAAGAACTCATTCCATTACTGGACGATTCAGAAGAAGCATCAAATGTGTCGGTATTACAAACATCTGACGATTTGTCTTATCGTGCCGTATTGGAAGAAGCTGTTTTTGATCCGGAAGTCATTAAAAACCAGTCCCTGAAAGCTGTTTTTACCCCAATTCATGGAACTGGAGCCATTTCCGCAATTCCTGCACTCTGGGATCATGGAGTAGAAGTATGCGTAGTAGATGAACAAAACTTACAAGATCCGAACTTCAGTACGGTGGATTCCCCAAACCCAGAAAATGCGGAAGCCCTTAAGATGGGAATTGGAGTAGCCAAAAAAACTCGCTCTGATTTGGTTATGGGAAGCGATCCAGACTGCGATCGTATAGGAGTAGCAGCCCCTGATAAAAACAAAAAATTTCACTGCCTTAGTGGAAATCAGATAGCATGTATGCTTGCAGAATATCGATTAATTCAACTGAAAAGAAAACAGCTTTTAAAGGAAGAAAACCAGTCCAGTTTTGCTATCCTTAAAACTTTTGTAACCAGTCCTTTGCTAAGCAGAATTGCCAAGGCCAACAACATTAGGTGCATCAATACACAAACTGGATTTAAATGGATGGCTAAAAAGCTGAGGGATTATGAAGAACAGGCAACCTATGAAATCAAAGAAAAAGAAGGCATTGGGTGGGATTACGATAATACAGATTTGTTCACTAGAATTCAAATCTTGAGCAGATACTCAACCTATGTGTTACTAGCTGCTGAGGAAAGTTACGGTTATCTGCCCCTGGATCTTGTGCGCGACAAGGATGGAAATGCTTCAGCGCTAGCAATAGCCGAACTATTTTCATTTCTGAAAGCTTCCCAGTTAACAGCATTTGAATTTCTAGAAAGTCTATACCAGAAATATGGATATCACGCGGAAAAAACAGAAAATATTTACTTTGAAGGAGCAGAGGGTAGTGAAACGATAAGAAAAATTGCAAAATCCTACCGTGAAAAATCACCCGAAAAGATTGCTGATATTCAGATCGTTGGTGTTCAAGATTTTTTACAACCTGGGCAAATAGATGAAGATGAAGAAGCCTTACCAATGGAGAATTTTCTTATCTTAAGCCTGGAAAATGGATTTTCTATTGCCATCCGCCCAAGCGGAACAGAACCGAAAATAAAGTTTTATATTTTTGGATCGGGAGATGCCGGAACCCAAGACCTGCAAAGTTCCAAAGAAAAAGTGGATTCCTTGATGGACTCAATCGGAGCGTGGTTGTTGGAAGACGCTCACAAGAGAATTACAGAATAGATCTTTGAGGGAACCCAAAGAGCCTCCAGCTTACACTAACATAGAGGAAGGATTCTCTAGGTTTTCAGATAGAGACTGGAGAAATTTCGCGGCGATTGCACCATCAACTAACCTATGATCACAGCTGAGGCCAAGCATCATGGTCTCACCCATAACTATATTATTGGAGGTTCCAGCAACTGGTTTTTGAGAACTTGCTCCAACTGAAAGAATAGCAGCATTGGGGGGATTTATAATCCCGCTAAAAAAATCAATGCCAAACATGCCAAGGTTTGTGACTGTAAAAGTTGAGCCAAGCATCTCATCCGGTAACAGCTTTCTTGCTCTCGCCTTGTTGATAAGAGTCTTGGCTTGGGCAGAGAGTTCGATGAGTGAAAGTTTTTCGGCTTGGTTGACAACTGGAGTGAGTAAACCGTCTTCAATGGCCACCCCAAATGCAAGATTAACACTTCCATGAAATTGAATATTTTTATCTTCCCAAGAAGTATTAATAGATGGGTGCCATTTGATGGTTTCTGCACAAGCCTTTAATACCAAATCGTTGATTGAAATCCTGGGAGCTTGTTGGCCTTCACCTGATGATCTTTCTACTAATTTGTTGTTAATAGCTTCTCTTGCCAGCCGAAGTGGTTGAGCATTAATTTCTTTCTGCAGATAAAAGTGGGGAATGGTGGTTTTAGATTCAAGAAGCCTAGAAGCAATCACAGATCTCATTTTTGATACCGGGATCCGTTTTTGCTCTAAATTCCCGGTTGAAATATGGGAATGCCTTATTGGTTCTAAGTTTGGTTTGGAGCTAATTACATCCTTTAAGTTTTCTTTATCCAAATCCTTTTTTATAATCCTGCCATGGGGTCCGGAACCTGCAATATTTGAAAGATCAATATTTTTTTCTAAAGCAATTTTTTTGGCAAGTGGAGAAGCGACAACCCTTGAACTGCCCGAATTAGAAATTATCGGATCTGCAGAGGCAACCTGTAGTTGATGATCCACTTCTTCATGGGCTATTTCCTCTTCAGAAGACGGTTTACTCACTCCAGTTGGAGTCTCCTTTTCATCCGATGACTCTTCTGAGGCAACCGGTTTAGGATCATCTTTTGGAATAAGGGAGGATATATCTTCTCCAGCCTCTCCAACAACCGCTAGTGGGCTTCCGATAGCGGCTTCCAATCCTGCTTCAACAAATATTTCGAGGAGAATTCCATCCTCAAAATTTTCTAATTCCATGGTTGCCTTGTCGGTTTCGATCTCTGCTAGAATATCACCGTTAGAAACTGGATCTCCTTTGTTTTTGTGCCATTTCACGACAGTACCCACGGTCATCGTGTCGCTTAATTTAGGCATTTCAATTAGTTGGGCCATAGGTAAAAGGGGGTTAAAGAATTTCTAGTGCGGCCTTTAAAACGCGGTTAGCATCTGGTATCTGAGCATTCTCGAGGACCTTGCTGTAAGCTTGAGGAGCATCGATTGCAGAAACTCTTTTGATCGGAGCATCCAGATAATCAAATGCTTGATCCTGAATAAGAAACGCAATTTGTGAATCAACTCCACAAAAAGGTTTATTTTCCTCAACCAATAAAACCCTGTTTGTTTTCTTTACACTTGATATAATGGTATCAACATCCAAGGGCCTAATCGACCGGAGGTCGACAACTTCAGCATTGATGTTGTGTTTTTCCTGTAAAATCGTGGCAGTTTCAAGAGAGGTATGAACGGCTTTGCCATGAGCAATAATGCTGATGTCGGAACCTTCCCTTAGCACATTTGCTTTTCCAAGAGGGATAATAAAATCATCATCATCAGGTACCTCACCTTCCATATTGTAAAGAATGGTATTTTCCATAATACAGACGGGATCATTATCACGAATGGCAGCTTTTAACATACCTTTTGCATCCGCAGGGGTGGTAGGACAAATAACCTTCAAGCCCGGAGTATTGGCAGCAAAATTTTCGGGTGTATGCGAGTGTGTCGCCCCAACATTTGTTCCGCCATTGGCGGGCCCCCGAAAAACGATCGGTATGTTTATTAGTCCGCCGGACATATATCGAACACTTGCAGCGTTGTTGAAAATTTGGTCGAACGCGACATAACAAAAGCTCCAAAACATAAATTCAACGACCGGACGCATACCCATCATAGCTGCACCAACTGCAAGACCTGAAAAAGCAGCCTCACTAATCGGAGTGTCAATGATCTTATTAGGACCGAAGCGCTCGAGCATACCTTCCGAAACTTTATAAGAACCTTTAAACTGGGCGACCTCTTCTCCTAAAAGGATAACATTTTCATCTCGCTCGATCTCTTCAGAAAGGGCTTGGTTGAGGGCTTCTCGATAAGTAATTTTCGCCATTTAAAATTTAAAGTTGGGGTTGCTCGAAAAACATGGTTCCTTCAGAAGTTGCGTCCTTCGGATTATCCGTTTCCCAGTAAATGTCATCCATTAATTCAGATATATCTGGATACGGACTCGCATTTGCAAACTCTGCTGAGGCTTCCGCTTCATCTTTTGCTGATTTATCGATTTCACTAATTTTTTCATCCGTAATTAAACCCTCTTGTAATAACTTTTCTTTAAACAAACTGATGGGATCTTTGTTTTGCTTATATTCTTCAATTTCCTCTTTGCTTCGGTAAGTTTGATCGGGGTCAGCAACCGAATGTCCTCTGTATCGATAAGTGATAATTTCTAGAACGGAAGGTCTGCAGGATTGATGTGCTTTTTTTAGGGCTTCACCGATATTGTGTCTAACCTCATAAATATCATGGCCCTCCGATACTGAAAAATCGATATCAAAAGCATCACCCCGTCTTGCTAAAGGCTCTCCAGCAGAATGCCTCGACTCCGCGGTGCCCATAGAATAACCATTATTTTCAATGATGTAAACAACCGGCAAGTCCCAAAGAGAAGCAAGATTGAGTGACTCATAAAATGGACCTTGGTTGGTGGCACCGTCACCCATGTAGCATAGGCAAGCACCCTTGAGACCCTTGTGCTTTAGGGCAAATGCCATGCCTAGCCCAAGTGGTGTTTGTCCACCGACAATACCATGACCACCCCAAAAGTTTTTATCAGGAGCAAAAAAATGCATGGATCCTCCCTTGCCTTTAGAGCATCCTGTTTTTTTCCCGTATAATTCCGCCATACATTCATCCATATCCATCCCAACTGCCAGGGCGTGTCCATGGTCGCGGTATGCCGTAATGACATGATCGTCCGGGCCCATAGAAGAAACAGAGCCAACAGCAACCGCCTCTTGACCAATGTATAAATGTAGAAATCCGCCGATATGGCCTTGTTGGTAAGCCCGAAGAGATCTTTCTTCAAAGCGCCTAATTCGAATCATCTGAGATAGTAGATGTACCTTGTCTTCAACAGAAAGGTCCGCATTAAACTCAGAAGCAGAAAAGTCCGTTTCTGAAGAGGGTGGTGAATCACTAGCAGTTTCATGAACTTCCACGGTTTTGGCATCTGGAGAAGGTGCTGCACTTTTGGGTTCAATTGAATCGTCTGGGGTGGTGTCGTGGTATAATCCTTCCATAATTAAGTGTGGGTATGTCTATTATCTCGTTATTTAGGCTTGGATTCAATCATAATATTAGGTTTTCCATCCATCCAATCGGCCCGAAGACCCCAAACACCATCGTCTCTTTTATCATAATATGGCCAAATTAATTCATGGTCGCTCTCAGGAATAGAAAGCAACTTGATTTCATCTCTCTTAAAAAAGGCAAAGGAGCCTTCGTCAAAACTCTCCGGTAATTGTGAAATCGGTTTTTTACAGTCGAACAGAAACATTAACCAGTGTCCTGTTCCTTCATAACCCTTCTCAGAAACATAGCCAAATAGTTTAAGGTCCTTCTCCCCTAAAATGAGACCGGTTTCCTCCATTGCCTCCCTCTGGGCACATTCGACGGGAGATTCACCAGAATCCATCCCAAGTTTACCGCCTGGCGGGCTCCATAAACCAAGATTGGGTGGTTTATTTCTTTTGAGCATGAGCAACTTATCTTCAAAGTTTCTGATAAAAAGAAGACATGAAATTTTGAAATGCATTGAGTTTTTGCTTGTTTTAATACACCAACTTAAGGAAGGATATATACCTTGAAAACGTTAATATCAAAAGCCCTATGAAAAATACGCTCACAATTATTGTATTACTAGCCATGTTTACCTTTCCCGGTCTGGGACTTTTTGGAGAGGAAGATGAGTTTTTAGAATTGGATATCACTACCAAATTACCGATAAAAAAGCTCAACGACTCGTGGATTCAAATAACGGTTCCTTTTAAATTTCTCAAACATCCAAGACTTGAGGCCTTAAACGGAAGGAGACCCACGACCATTCCTCAAGCTTTCAATCCCAAATTCATCAATGACATAAAAGTGAAGCTGTGGATTTGTTTTTCAAATAAGTATAAGCAGAATCTTCTAGGATCAAACGCCAGTTTAAAGGAAACAGATTTTTATCAGTATTACAGTGCTGAAGTAGAATATCGAACCTTGGAGTTTGAACGATCCACCAAGAATGCAAATTTTTTATTTCCTACCCCAATTGCAGAGAGGGATGGTTTTTTAGAAGCTACCGTTAAGCCTGTTGGGTATGTCATTGAAATCTCTCACAAAGGCTCCAACTTTGATATTAGTAATTCCGTTTACTTCAATTACCGTGGGGCAACCCCACAAGTTTTAGAATCATTCAGAACCCAAGCAGTCTCCCAAAGTTCTGAGAATAAAGGAGTCCTGCTTCCTGCCCATGAAATTAGCATGAATTATCTGGATGGAATGGGCCCAGTCAAAGGGCGGGATTAAGATCCGGATATTACCAGCATGTCAAGTAAGCGAGAGATAGTAATAAATTGTGGGATCTCCCATGTCTCTGCTAGCATCTTCAGTTTTGATGGAAGCATGCTTGTGCTTGAAAAAGTTGGCCTGCATACACTAAATTACGATTACACTCAGGACACCCTCTGGATAGATGCAGTTATTTCTGGCATCCAAGAGCTTTGCGAGGAACTAAAGCTTAAGGGAAATGCTAGGTTTATCTTTCCAGGAAGTTTTTTACTCACCAAGACCATTCGCGTTCCTCGAGTGGAAAAGGATAAACAGGATAAAATCGTGGGATTCGAGCTATCTCAAAAAATGCCCTTTCCTCTGGCTGAACTAATTTGGGACTATCAAATCATAGATGACGACGGGGTGGAGCAAGAGATTTTAGCCTTTGCGGTTAAACCAGAAGTTGCTGAGTCCTTTTGTGAAAAACTGGTGTTGTTGGGTTTAGCTCCCATTCAAATTACTCCTGCACCCATTCTTGATTATAACGCGTTGCGGGCATCAGGTATCGGTTTGGATGAAAGTGAAACCCTCGTGGTTAACATGGGGGCAAAATCCACCAACTTGTTATTTATCAATCCTACCGGATTTCTTATCCGCAGCATTGCCGTAGGTGGAAATGCACTTTCTCAGAATTTAGCGGATCGATTGGGTGTTCTTTTTGAAAAGGCGGAAGAGGTAAAAAAATCTTACTTTTCGGGCCAAATGGCACTTGCTCCCGAGGATCCCAACATCCAGAATATAGAATCCTGTGCCCAACAATTCCTAGCTCGAGCTAGCCAGGAAATTACTCGCTCCATAGTAACTTACAAGAGACTGAAAAAGGGGAGGGCACCCGAACGAATCTTTTTGGCTGGCAGAGGAGCCCTTCTTCGTCAATTGCCAGAGTATATCAGTCAGAGCCAACAACTTAGTATTGATTATTTAGACCCTACTAAAATCCTGAACATGGGGCCGAACATTTCTCCAGAAATGCAGTCCCTTATACCTTTTATGTTGAGTGAGCCAGTTGGTCTTGCGAGTTCTCTCTTTATGGAGGACGAAACCAAAAGGTTTGCACCTGCACTAAATCTGCTTCCTTCGTCCAAGATTTCAAGTTTAGGATTCAAGAAAAAGAAACCATTACTCTATGCCGCGTGCATTATTTTCTCTCTGTTGCCCTTACCCCAACTCATCAAGTCTACCGGAGAACTTAAAAAGCTTAAAACCTTTCATGCCCGCGAGATTTCAACCACGGAAGAAATGGAACTAGAGCTTTCACAGAAAAAGAAAAAACATGAAAAATTTCTTTTCACCGATAGATTAGCAGATGAAGTAAAAAACAAGAATTTACCTTTCGTACGAAAACAGGAAACCTGTTGGCAAATAAATGATTTGCTTAATCAGTTGCAGGGAACTTTAGATCATCCTGAAGTGAAAGATACTTGGTTTGATAATTTGACCTTAGTAATTGAATCAACAAAGGGCGTAAGGCGGGTCTCAAAAGAGTCAATGGAGGAAGCAAAAAATAAGATAAAACTGGAACTTTCAGGGAGATATCTAGTTCGGGCAAGCGAAGAAGAACTTAGTGCATCTGATGAAGAAAAGAGGAATACCTTGATCGATCTTAATAGTGAAAAGCAAGAGGCTTTAACTGCTTATTTAAATGGAGTCTCGGTGGTGGAAAAAATAGAGAGAAAAGTATTTTCCATCGAGGGAAAGGGAGACTTATTTGGCAAGTATTTCACTCACTTTGAATACGAAATAACCACCAACCTTTGAGAGAGTGAAATTCATTAAAGAACATATAATGCTTCTTGTCTTTCTATTTCTTGGACTCGTAGTTTTCGTAACGCTTGCAATCCTTTCCTCTGGTATTTCAGATGATATTGAACAAGTATCAACCGATATCCAGCGAGAATGGAGCAATCAAACCTTTACTCAGGAAGAACTAACCTCATTCCAAAATTTAGATAGTGACAGCGAACTTTCTCTTATAGAACTTTCTTCTCTCGCCAATGTAGAAAAGAAACAATCAATCTTTTGGAAAAACATTCTTAATTCCAGAGAAAACCATATGAGCAAATGGAGCAAGAAGTCTGCGGAGTCTGTTAATGCTGATATTACTAGATTATTTACATCCTTAAGATCGAGATGCTTGTCCGCCGAAATTGAATTACCAGTAAGTAGTTCAAAATCTCCTACCATTGGATTTGGAGATACCAATAAAAAACCGGAAAATAATTATGGTTTTGGATTTTCGGCCTACGATGGTTTTTGGCCTAGCTTCAGTGAAGAGGAAGCTAAAATTCTCGGGGTACAGGCCAAAATTGTAAAAGAGATGGTTGAATTCATTACTCAATCGACTATTGAATCACAAAAACTTTCGATCGTCCAAATTTTGAGAGAGGCAGCCGGTAAGATAGATCTTACCCATATTGAGAATGACCAACTGACCATGGGAGTTGAACAACAATTGTTACTTCGAGAAAAAGGAAAATTAAGCAGCCTAGTTTTCTTGATAACCATTAAAGGACAATCCAAGCACGCCCGAAATTTCATGAATGAACTCAGGCCTCCTTTTATGCTTCGAAACCTGACAGTAAGAAGAGATTTGGTTGAGGCAGAACCTTCTAGGGTGGTAAATGATTTTACCCCGAATCCTTTTGGAGATAGTGGTGAAGATTTTACACCATCTAAAAAGGAGTCTCTTCCCATTGTAAAAGATGTAAACTCAGAGTTTTCTTTTTTGATCGAATACATTACAGAAATTAATAACGGAGTAGAACAGCTTTTCACCAGCAAGTCTATTTGGGAAAAAGGAGATCCAGAAGTTTTAGAGCAATTCTTTACGACCTCCGGGAATACTGATAAAATTGATGAGGCAAAATTACTAATTACCAACGGTGAATAAATTAAAAGATCATTACGAGAAATTGTTTCTCGCCGTAGTGGTAATTCTACTTGGTTACTTTGCATTGACCCGCATTTTAGGTGGACCTGATCATACACCAGAAAAATTGAATGCGGCCGTATCTTTACCTTATGAATTAGATACCGACCAGGGAATGGCCGAACTTACCTTCAAAAATATTCACTCTCTCATGCCAGGCCAAGAAATTACAGTCATGGAAGATAATGGCTCCATACGGGAAAAGATAAGCATTGAAGGTATTATTCTCAGGAGAAAGGCAACCATACAAATTTTTCTGACCAACGGAGAGATGGTTGAAGGGAGGCTCTCTTCCCAAGAAGATTTACGAATTGGTGTAGAGTGGAAAAAACTTCGCCAACCCCTCACCATTAGTATCGGCCGCTCTAATCAGAATTTTTCTTTTTCAGAAATTCGATTTGTTCGAAGTGATCACCAAGTCGTCTTCACTTCTCCCTCTCAATATGAGTTAGAAGATTTCGCTCTGTCTTTTTATCAAAGCAAAAACACGGAAACTTTAGATGTGGAAATCAATGACAGAATAAAATGGGAGCAGAGCAATTTGGAGGATAATGAATCGATATATGACCTTTTTACTCCACCTGTCATTTATTTAGTGGATGGAAAGTTATCAACAAGTCAACCGCAGGACCCCATAGCGACAACATCAGAAGAAGAACCATTTGGCATGGAACTGATTCGGTTCTCCAATGAGCCTTATCCTTACCGTCTGGTGAGTTGGATCGGAGAGACCCCTTATTTTGAGGACACTCTCGTAAAAAACTCCCCTACCTCTGCGGATAATGCAAGGAATAGACTGGAAGTGGGTATTCCCTATAAAAAATTATTGGATAGAAAAGCTGGGCAGCCTTCCTTGATCCGCACCACGGAGGAAGATGAAGACAAACAATTAACCGTGGAAAAATTTGTAGTTCAACAATACAGAGACGAAAGAACTGGAGGACTACAAAACATTGGGAGGGCTTTGGTTAAAGATCATAAGTTAGGCGGTGATGCCTTTGAGATAAACAATAAAATGACAGAAGTATTTGCGGGAAATATCAAAATAGAAGTCCGAATGACTATAGAAGAACTAGAGGGAAAAACCTTTTCTTTTACAACCGAAGATGAAGGAATTTCTTTTGATTTTGGGGACAGAGTGTATTCTGTAATAAAAATTGAACCCACGGCAAAAAATATTTTGGTTCTCAAAAAAGGCCCAGGACAAGAATTAGAGAGTGAAGAACTACTAGAATTACCTTAGTTCCTAAAAACGGGCTCGAATTTAATTTGTGGTTAAAGATGAAGATTCGTTTTTTCGAGATTGACCCTGATGCACGAATCTATGGAATCAAGACTGTTATAAGATATCAGCCATTGCCCCAATTGATTGATGCCAAATCCAAACTTTATTTTATTTGTAACCATATTATCGACGGTTTCCCTTTGCCAGATTTTTGCTCAGGAAAATTCCAATGTAACTGCAATTCCATACATAGATATTCCGCAACAATCGGAACCTGAAACGATCCTTTCAAGCCCCGAATTAGGCGAGAATTATAACATTGGATCCGGTACGAATTTAGTAAGCCTATTAAGGCAAATAAGAGAGCTAGCGAATGGTGGGGACCTGGAAAAGGCCCAGGCTTTGGTTCAGTCCGCGTTGACCAACATTGGAGCAACCGAAAAAAATAAATTTTACCTCAGTCAAATTAGGCAGCAAGAGACTAAGTTATATTACGAACTCGCAACCAAAGCGATGCGAGAGAAAAAGTTTTCTTTAGCCAGTCAATTTCTTGATAGATATAGGGAAAATGTTGCCCTTGAACTAAGTGAACGAAAAAGAAAACGTGAGGTCGTTCTGAACAAAGAAGGACCTAAAGACATTTCTTTAGTTGGAAAATTAGTCAAAGAATTGGACCAAGCCAAAAAAGATCTGGCTGAAATAAGGGCCAAAGCAGGACTTCCAGAAGATGATTCAAAACCGGATCTTGAAAGATTAATGGAACGGGAACAAGCCAATGTTAGTTCCACAATGCGGCAGAGTGAAAGATTATTGATCAAGGCAAGAAAAGCAGGAGAAGACGGTCGTTACGACGAAGCGGATGAATTGTTGAATGAAGCACTCTCCACTTTGCCAGAAGGATATTCGACGATTGCCATGATCAGTGATCTTTATAAAGCAAAGCAGCAGATCACTTGGTACAAAATGGGAGAAGCTATGCTCAAGGGCAAGGTATCAGAAGTGCAGGACTTGGTTGTAGAGTACAAAAGAATCGAAGACAATCGCAGAGAGGCAGAAACTGAAACCTTGGGTATTGGCCCGGAGGTAGATTATGATGCAGAGATTGAGAAGGCTTTGGAAAAAAATCGAGAGCAAGCAAAGCAGGCGGAATACCTTCTTGAACAATCTCGTGAAAATATAAAAAAGAAAAACTACGATGAAGCCGAGGCGGATCTCTTAAAAATAATGAATTATCTGGAGCCAAATACTCTGACTTGGCCGCTCATTTTAGAGGCATCTTTGGTAAAGAATCGTATCAATTTGGCAAAAGCGGAAGATTTTCGGGATAAAAAGGATTGGGAAAAAGCAAACGAATACTTAGACGCCTTCAAACTAGGTTTCCATCAAGATAAAAATATTCAAGGGGACACATTATCTTTCGGAAGACCTGGCTTAAAGGAAACCAGAGGAAACCGAGCTGCAGAGAAGGAATTGGATTTGGCCAATAAACTTTCGGAAAGAATAGAAGCTGACAAAAGGGATCCATATCGTAGGGATATCACTGAATTCTCTCCGCAGTGGAAAGATGATAATGAGAAACTGGACGAGCTGCTAATGCGTGCAAAGGTGCAATTTGTGAATAACGATTTAATGGGGGCAACCGAAACTTACCGAGCCATTGAAACCCGATTTTCGGACAATTATGAGGCAAAGGAAATGCTTCGAAGAATTTCAAAAATTAGGCAGGAAGAGAGCTATTTGGGATATTTAAAAACGAGGCAGGAAATGCTTGAAGAAATTGACCGAGAATGGGAGCGGCCCAAGGTTTTTGACCGTGTGGTCGAAGAAACTGCGGATGTAAAAGATGTTACTTCGAAAAGCGAAGATAAGCTAAATCTCATCCAAATTTCACCGCAACCCTATTTTGAAACGCCCTTACCAGAGGTAATCATGGACCTCCAGAGACTTGCAAAACAAGGAGACCTTACCGAGCCCGACCCAACCAAAAAAGGGCTATTGATGTATGCCAAAAAACCACCTGACGGCGAGGAATTTCCGAAAGTAACCATCACACTGATTCCAATGTCACTAGGAAATGCTATTTCTGTCATCACTGAGTCAATCAGTTGGACTTATGAAATTGAGCCGAATGCCATCGTAATTTCTAAAACGGGAGGAAGTATACAAGGTAGAAGGCTTGAAACCGAAGAATATGAGATAACTCAGGGAACCGTGCGTAGAATGACAGGTGGATCCGGAGATGGAGGAGGAGGTGGAGGGGCAGCCGATCCCTTTGCAGCAGGTGGAGGCGGTGGCATGGGTGGCGGCGGGGATGGAGATGACCTCAAAGTTAGGGCATACCTCGAAGCTGCCGGAATTTCTTTTGATGAAAGTAAAGGTCACCGTTTTGCGTTTGATGGGTTCCTTATCATTGTAACCCATGACCGAAGAACTCTTGATAAAATTGAAAGAATTTTAGCCCGACTAGATAAGGATACGAGTAAGCAAGTAGAGATCGAAACCAAGTTTTTAGAGGTACAGGAAGGAGCACTGGATGAGATTAGCTTCGACTGGCAGCTAGGCTGGGGGACACCAACCTATTTAAGAAACCCAACGACCGGTAATCCAGTCATTGACACTCAAGGAAATCCAGTCTTTTCATTTAGCAATACTCTAATGGGTAACACACGAACCCTGGCACAGGCCCACAGCCCGGGTGCTAGTGCGGATAGCCAAGTTGTGATCTCTGACTCCTTAAATCCGTTGGCGAGTATGAATATTCCCACGCCTGCACCCGTTTTGCCTGGTTTTGTTGATATTGGGGCAGGAGTAAGTCCACTCGTGCAGTCTTCTGAAGCGAGCATTCAATATTCACAAGGAGCAGGTAGCATGATTCTTGGTGGAAGTCAGGCAAACTTACTCATAAGTGCCTTAAAAAGAAAGCAAGGAACCGACTTATTGAGTGCTCCCAGAATTACCGTAGTGGATGGGGAAGAAGCGACGATTACCATTGCCCAAGAATTCATCTATCCCATCCAATATGAAGCACCTGAACCCCCACAGGTGAATAACAATGCCGGCCAGGGAGGGGGAAATGCCGGGGGAGGAGTAACCATACGATCCGCAACCCCAGAATTTGGAGATGTGGCCCCTGAAGGAAAACAGCAGGGCTTTCGAGAAGTAGGAGTGATTTTGTTTGTTCGTCCCAAAGTGGAAAAATACAATTCCATCAATTTATTTTTACAGCCAGAGGTCACTGAATTTGATGGCTTTGTGGAATATGGGGGCCCCTCCGCCGCAATCAATGATACCAAAACCATTGTACAACCCTCTGGAAACCTAATGCCTATTTTCTCTACCCGGAAAGTGGAAACCACGGTGACAATTTTTGATGGAGCAACCGTTGTCATTGGTGGATTGACCCGGGAAGAAGTAAAAACCGTAAATGATAAAATTCCCGTACTTGGAAATATTCCCCTACTGGGTCGTCTTTTTCAATCTTCTGCTGAAAGTTATCAAAAACGGAACCTTCTCATTTTCGTCAGTGCAAACATTGTATCAAGAGGTGGTTCACCGGTTCGTGAAACCATCCAAAACATCAGCCCTCAATCCATATTTAAGGATCCCGTGATTATGACCCCTACTGGAACAATTCGGAGAAGCTTTAAGGGAACAGAAGGAGTCGAATAACTAGAGAGTTTGCACGATTTTGAACTTCTTTTCATGTATTATAAGTGAGATCACAGCTAATAGTAGGAAATGCAAAACTTAATATTTTAATACATTACCCTATATCCCTAAACTAAACCATGTTATCTGTACGGCCATCTTCATCACCCAAAGGCTTAATCAAATGGATGACCTATCAAAACATTTCATAAGAAAAGCTTTTTGGAGGACATATGTATCTTTTAACCTCAGCCCAGTTATTTTACTATCATCATCTTTTAAAAACCCTGTCAGGAACCGAAATTCAAGCTTGTTATATAATATAAGATAAGCGGATTTAATTTCTTTATCTTCGAAAGATTTTCTAGCACAGCACTAATGTAATATTCCTTTGATTTTTTTAAGTTTAACAACTATATTTTAAGGTGAGTTTTTCTTTTTCAGCCCCAACTCAGATAAGATTTATACAAAGATACTTCAAGTCTTGTAAAATTTCATCTACAGCTCAGTACACTACCCGATTTATATTACTTATTTTCAACTAGACTTATGTTTAGAAATAGCCAAAAAAATTCGGTAAGTGTCTTGTTTGCAACAGGCACTGTTTTGGCTGCCTTATGGGTCTTCCTATCTTTTTACCCTTTCAAAAAAGAAAACGAATCAAAGAATATAAGCCAAAGCCCAACAGCCGACTATCAGGATAATACTGAATTTTTGGATGGGATATCTCCTGTATCATCTGAAAAATACTCAAATTCATTCAAAGAATGGTGCCAAATTGATTACCGGGACCTATCTAAAGATGCTGTATTTTCCGAATTTGCACTTTGGCTAAAACAATTCCAATTGCACTCCCTAGATCTGGAAAAAAAAGGCTCAGGTCATCAAGAAATTCAAGCTCTTGTTTCAAGAGGTGAGCAATTGGCCCTGAGGCGTTCTAAAGTTTTACAGAGAATAATTCGTGGAGATCCTCAGAAGGCAATTCAACTAGCACTAGCCCCCCAAATCCTGAAAACCTTGCCTTCTTCAATGGAAAAGCACTTGGAGCAATGGAAGTCAGATTTCGTCGACATAAAAGCTATGCATGTGTGTTATGATCCTGAACATCTTGGAGGCTACATGAATCGGCATGCAATCCTTGAAGATGGCACCAAGCTTCGAGCCTGGGTATATGGAAAAAGGCGAAATCTACCCTCAATTCAAGGTTTGTCTACTTGGGGAATTTCGTTGGGAAATGACTTTGCTATATCCGACCACCCGATTCAAAAAATAGAATCAGAGTTAAGTAATCACATTATATTTGCCGGAAAAAAGATTCTTTATTCGACTGAGGAAGAATTGAATCTATTTAGGGAAGAAGTGGGTCGGGCAGAGCAACAAGCCTTCCTTCGACAGATTCCGATCCGTTATCCGAAAATTGCAACTAGTTCTGGACTGACGGATTATTATGACAGGAAATATGGACTTGTACCCACACCGTCTACCTGGCAAGAAGCGAAATCTGCTGCACAGGAAAACAACGGTACTCTTGTCATTATCGACTCAGCGGTTGAGAATAGTTTTATCCGAAGTTTGCTTGATGTGGATCAGGTCAATTACCCAGGATTTGATGAAAGCGGAAATCAAGTTGATCTCGTATGGGTTGGAGCTTCCGATAATGAAGATGAGAATAATTCGTTCTATGAAATTGAAACCAATGCATCCAGATTCATCGAATTGAATGCAACGGAAGGGGATTGGAAGTGGTTGGATGGAACCGATGTGAACAGCAGTTCCTATAAAAATTGGTTCAATAACCAAGAACCCAACTCCACAAGTTATGTAAACCAAGACTATGCCGCCATGAACTGGTCCACTTCAGATGGAAGTTGGGTCGATGTCAACGGCAGCTATAGATTGCCCTTTGTAATTGAATATCAGCTGGAGGATGAGCCAAGCCAAAGCACGACGACGATTGATGGCTTTAGAAAGGTTTTGGTGATTCCTGCCCGTTTTGAGGACGAGGGTTACGATTACTCTGGAAGCACAGGGCCCTTGGTTAATGAATTTGGAGAACTCATCTATGAAAATCTCCAAAAAAATTCTTACGAGCCTGTATCGCAAGAAAACATAACCCAAGCGATGAAGGAAGTGAAGGAGTTTTTCTTGAGGAATTCGGATGGCACCTTTCATCTTGATGCGGTGATCACGCCTACCGTAACCATTCCGGTGCGTAAATGGGGAGCGGCTTACAGTGGTGATGGTAATTCTGCTGGTAATTTATTTGATTCAAGTGGAAATATTTTTGAATTGCGATATATAAATTGGAGTGCACAAGCAGAAATTCAATTTGCTTTTCTCGCTGCCGAGCAAGCTGCCTTAGAAGACGAAGGCTGGGACAGGAACGGGCCCGCTTTTGAAGGGGTGGTTAATGTTACGATAACCGCATCCAACCCGAATGCATTTTTTGATTCACCTCCAGAGATTACATTTGTCGGAGGGAGCAGAGACCCACTGGATTCTAACCTTACAAGACAAAGGTTTGCTCCGGCTAAGGCTGAATCAATTACGGATGCGGAAGGTAGACTAATCGGTATCAAAATACTTGATTCCGGTGCGTATTATTTCTCCCCTCCTAGCGTATTGGTAAATGGCGTGATCTCCCAAGATTATTCCTTCAATGTAATGGTAGATAATACCTGTGTTTCTTATGTTGGAATCACAACGAACAATCTAAGCGGAGCGGGAGGGGTTGGATTTGTTGGATTTCAAGGTTCTCATGTGGATGCAAATGGGGGTGATGTTTCTTCCTATGTAATCGCTCATGAATTGGGTCACAACTTTGGACTGCTTCATGCCAACCGATTGGAAACAAAAAGTGAACGCCCGAATAGTGACGAGTCTAACCCTATTGATTACGGTAATCCATATTCAGTGATGGGAAATAGCGGTTCAATTACTGTTGGCGGAGATTTGACGATTGCTGAGAAGGTGGTCACCAAAAGATTCGGAAACTTTGGACTTTCCCATGGAAAGAGTCTGGGCGTTGATGTCGCTCAAGTTCTTACTCAAGACGATTGGAACAACTCTATCTTCAGGCAGTCGGCAAGTGATGATATTATCGAAAACAGCTTTCGTATTTATCGTCATGATTATGAAGCTGGACCGCTCTCGTTAAGAACGGAAACCTTTCCGGTATTTATTCCAGAGAGTACCCTCAACGGATCTTTACTGGAACCCAACAAGTCTTATTCCTTATCTTTCATTGGTACGGGTGAAGGGGCGAAAGGAACCTTTCAAGTAACGGATGAAAATGCCGCTTCGGGCTCCCCCAATGCATCCATGGTTATAACGGATTCCGGATTGGGTTTTTCATCCGAGCCCAAAGTCCTCATAATAAATGACCAAAATATAACTATTTTCTCTCTGGATCCGTCATGGATTAAGGTGCAAAGTGGACCCTTACCAAGTTATTCGGAAACTCAATTAAGAAATTTTGATCCTACTTTTAAACGAGGTTTAAGAGGACTGGAATTAAAAGCCTCTGAATTTTCCTCCAAAGGTCAAAGGCCGAACCCCAATGAAAACCTAAACAACTATTGGCTGTCTTACAGATGGAATGCCAGTCAAAATGGAATCTCGGTTCTAAGTGGAAATGTATCTCCACTTAATCAAGAGAATTTCTTGTTGGATACTACGCTCAATACACCAGGTGATTTCAGTGATGCTTTTTTAATGATTGGACATACTTTTTCTGATTTCGATTCGGATGTGCACTTTACTCCGGTAAGGCGCGGTGGGATTTTTCCAATGGAATATATAGATGTAGTTGTAAATGTGGGTACGGTTACCTCCGGCAAGGCGAAAGCCCCAGATTTTTCAATCAGAGTAAGCAATAAAAATCCTTCAGTTGGAGAGTATGTTCAGATTTCAGTCTTAGTGAACGACAACAACACTTCAGGCTACTCCTATGGCTGGTTTATTAATGAGGCCCAAGAAAACGATTCGGTTGCCTTAAACCAGCCTTCTATTCTGAAGTCCTTTTCACAGTCTGGACAATTTGTTGTTCGGGCTGTCGTTTCCGACCGCAAGGGAGGAATATCTTCCAGAAATATAGTTTTAAATATTGGAGAATATGAAAAGTCTCCCCTGTCATCGATCTCTGGAAATGTTCGCGCCAATCAAGGACCGATTGAAGGAGCCAGGGTTGCCATTCTTCCTGCCGCAGTGATCGAACACAAAGTTGAAATTTCTGGAAATCCAACAGATACCCTAGTGTCAAGTGGAATCAATAACCCGCTCACCTATAAGATAGATGGAATTAGATCACCCAACTTAATCTTTAGGCGGGGTGAAATACACCGGTTTTATTTTGATCGAACGGCATTGGATACACCTATCAGCTTTCTGGAACATCCTGAACACGAAGTACCAAGAGTACGAATGAATATGTTGGTGACACCCATATTAGACAACCCTGGAAAAAAATATCCATTTCCTCCTGAAGTCCTACTGCAAGAAGTTTCTCCCTTTGCAAATTATTTTTCAAACCATAAGCCTACCGCAAAAGTTGGCACCATCCTTGATTTTCAGGCTGGATATTTAGAACAAACCTCCAATGAACTCCTTCTCATCACTCGTCCCTATGCAAAATCTTTACTGGTAGACACTTGGGTGGACGCTATTCAGGTAAGTCCAAAAGAACGAAACATAGAAGGAAATTTCATTAAGTACGGAGGCAAGGGTCAACACCGGGACAACCCGCCCTTCGTCTATGTGTACCGATCAAGTATTTGGGAAGACTACATCAACGACCCCAATGCTACTGCGAAGGCATATGTTGATGGAATTGGCACCATTAGCCCGGTAAACTCCCATGAATTTTATGACACGGTATGGGAAACCCGTGCTAAGAATGATCCAATCCCAGAGCTTGTCATTTGGGGCTCTGGGGGAAAAGAGGCCAGACCCTATGAAGCTGGTGAAGAAGGAGAGGTGGTAGCTTTCGTCGAAGAACAGAACGGATCAAAACCCGAAATTCCTCTCAGGAGGATTGAAATTTCTGATCAAGGAAAAGGGTTTGAGCCCAATTCTGCCATGGCAGTCTTACATTACCCGAGGGATCCCTTAGCTTATTGGACATTTGACAGGCATGAAACGCTTTTCGAAGAATCTTCCGCCGCCCGGTATCAACCTTCACCCGGCTGGAATGCTATGCAAAAGGGATCATCGGATATTTTTCCCAATGATGGAAAACTTTTATGTCATTGGGATTTTGATGAAGACTCAATGGATGCAGCAACCAATAAAATAAAAAGGACCACGAAAACTGGTTCGGATATCACTTTATCTACAATTGATCTGTCCGATCCCACCCGTATGCAATGGGGTGTCAAAGGGAATGCACTTTATTTGGACGGTGATGATCTAATTGAGCTGGGAACCATGGGAACAGACAGAACCTTGTCTATTTGGCTTAAGCCGGAAGGGAATTTTACCCTTTTTATCGGAGATTCAAACATTACTTATTTCCATGATTCGGGCACCGCTACTTTTGAAGATGTAAACCTTACCCGCAGCACAAGTACCTATGAATGGATGCACCTCGCTGTAGTAGGAGAGTCCAACCAAACCAAATTTTTCATGGATGGCTATTCCGCTACCACAACAGCCGCTCAATTAGGAGATGTAAATTCCAGCGATATCAAAGGCTTGATCGATGAAACTCATATTTTTAGTTCGGCATTGAGTGAGCCCCAAGTTAAAATTTTAGGAGGTAGAATCTTTCTCGATCTTTCCGGCAATAAGATACATGCGGTACCCATCGGACCTGATTTTCCACTAAATGATCCGGATACCGATCCCGGCTTTACTTCCAGTCGGCCTTCTGGAGAACAGGTAGCACCAAAGGATTCAAAATCTCCAACTCGTGGAGCCAACCTAGGAGATACATACTATGGGGAAGACCATGGTCGGGCGATCTATTTTGACGACAACGATTCTTACATTGATTTAAGCCCCCATTCATTTCTTTTTGCTGCAGAAAATGAAGGAACTATAAGTTTTTGGATTAGAACCAATGGTAGGGATGAAAATGGAGATCCTACTGATCAAAATGTATTCACTGCTGCCTGCCTCGATGACAATGCCTCCTTTTTTCGAATCATGGTAAGAGATATCGGAGTTATGCAACTGCATGCGGTAAATGACGGAATTGAAATTGCAAAGTTTTACACCTCCAGTTCATCTAAGGTAGTCGATGCGGATTATGCATGGCATCATGTTGCATTGGTAGTGGGAGAAAAGTCATCGTTTTGGATTGATGGAAAAAGAGCGGAGTCAAAAGTATATGCATCAGCAGAAGGTGAAAATGCAGGTGGAGATAAAAGAGCGTTCTTTTCAGATATCGAAAATCTTGATTATGTTTCCATTGGAGCATCCTTTTTTAACCGGGATAATAATAACACCGAGAATTTCACTGGTTATATTGATGACCTCTACATTTATAACCGTGAATTGAATGCGTCAGAGATTGAATATCTCTACGAACTCAAACATGGAAGGGAGCAGTTGCCTCGATTAGAGGCTGTTGTGGATGCAGTCGGAACCGTAAAGGTGATCGATGAAGGAGATGGGTATAAAGAAACTCCTGATATCTTTTTTACCTATGGATTGGATGAAAATGTCAGTGAGTTGCCTGCTGTTCTGACTGAAATTAATCGTGATGCGATTCTAAATCCAACTGCAGGTCAACTTGTTTTTGTTGAGGAGACTGCATCCGTTTATAGTTATCACGAAGTCAGACAACAATCGGACTGGAGGCATGATCAAAATAATGGATGGGTCGAATATCAGTTGGCAGTTGGTTTACCGAAACTTGATAACAATGATACGCGAGGGATGTTAGACCAAGTTGTTTGGACGAAAGACATGGGAAAATTAGTGGAACTTGCCTTACCTGACAAACGCGTAGTGAGGAGAAAGTTTCTTGAATATGTCATCAAGGGGAGCGGAATTTTCACGGAACCCCAAGGACAATATAGTGTGCCGCATGGTCTTTTTGGATATACCGCCCCGCCTAATTTATTTCTTGGAGAAAGTCCTCAAACCGAGGCTGATGATCAGGAGGATTCCAAGGCCCACGCCTTGTTTTTTGCCGACTTGAATCATAGTGTAGATATTTTGGAACCAGGAATGGGTATTGACCCGGCAAATTTTAATGCTCTTCAAAATATTCGTATTAGCGGAAAAGGATTTCGACCGGATCAATACGATGATATTGATAGGTTGGGAGCTGCAGACGATATTACCAATTATGCTGAGTATTGGGGCTACTTGGATCCTACTGGAGAGAGAAAAGATTGGATTTACACATCGGACCCTGTTGATCAAAGAAATGATAATATTAATTGGTATAGCATTCAGAATCAGCCAACAGCAGATAGAATAACCATTAGTAACGATCACCTTTCAGCAGATGTTACTTTTTCGGATTGGGACCAAGACATCACTTTTGGTGAACCCCGTAATGCAACTCTTGATTTCAACCAAAGTCTTTCTCATGTTAGTCTTGAACACCAAGGGTTTGGCTATTCGATGCCAGTAGAGATTAGCTTCATGCAAGGTTTTCCAACCCGGGGAAATTTTGCTACAGATGAGGAAATAGCGGACTGGAATGCGACCGCAGGTAATCAGCCGTATGCCTTTGTACCTGCGGCTTTTAAAGTAGGAACCATAGATGAGAACGGCAGTATTTTGACCATAGATCTAGTAAGCTCTGGTAGCGGATACCTAGAAGCTCCCACAGTTATTATTTCCGGAGGAGGAGGGTTCGGAGCTGAGGCTGAAGCTGTTTTGACAACAGATGGAACTGGTGGAATCGAAGACATTAATGTAAACAAAGGTGGTCGGGGTTATTTCAATATTGATCCGACCAATATTCCGCAAGCCAGCTTGCAACATGTTCCCAATTTATTCGGAGCGGAAGTGGATGGAATTTTAACGGCTCGGTTGGGAGGTTTTTTAGAAGAAATTCCAAGCTGTAATCGGTGCAAGGATGGACACCATGCCCACAAAACAAAACCATTAAGAACCGATAGATTTTACCATCATCTTGACGCTTGGGTAGAGATTTGGGATCGAAACAGGAGTGAAGAGCAGATTGATAAAAATGGGGATCGGGCATTGGCCGCTGCCAAAATCCGTAATGGAATTGTCGAAAAAGTAGTGGTCATCAAAAGTGGACGTGGTTACATCGATCCAGTTGCATTCGTTCGTGCTGGACCACCGCACTTTGGAATGAATTGGGATCCTCAATCAGAGAGTCCTTATAGCCCAATTACAAGAGGGTTTACTTCAATTGAGGCCCACGCAAAGTACGAGCCTAACAAACTAAATGATGAGAATGGTACTTATGTTGGAATTCCCCACGAATATGTTGAGAGAATCTGGCGTTGTGCGAACCTAAGGGAAAATAAAAGTGGAACATTTGAAGAGTGCGGACATATTCACCGCGGGCAATACCCTCCGGAAATGTGTCCCGGAGAAATTGATGATCAATTTCCCATTGAGGAAACTACATCCGAAGAGGGAGTAGAAAATTGGCAGGGCAGGCATTACCCAAGCAAGGCTGGAAACTCTCAGCATCCCCACTATTTCTGTTGGCACTTCAAGAATCCGGGAAGCTCATTAAATGTTAACGCTCTTACCATGGAGACGAAGCAACACTCCATCACCATTCCGAATGCACAGTATGAGAACTCAAAGCACTGGACTGCTGATTTTCTAAGCCGAAGATGTACGGGAACCAAGCAAAATTATGTTCTTTTAAACGATCTTAATAGAATTCCCTACAGCGAATGGGAATCTCGCGAGGCAAAGATAATACCATTGTCAGAGGGTGGTCGGATTATGGAAATTGTGGTTTCAAATGGGGGATCGCAATACGCAAGTTCTTCCATCCTTTCTGAGGGGTCCGGAGTCGATGTGGATGTGATCCCAGTTTTTGATGAAAGGGGAGAGAATATTCGTATCCTCTATGATGACCCAAGGCTCAAGAATTTGGAAAATGATTATGATGTATCTATTGGTGATTATGCTGAACTGAAAACAATAAATCTGCCCTACGAAAAATTTCTCCCCAGTGGTGCGGGGCAAGGGTTTCAAGAACGACCATGGTCATGGGATTGGGTTGGTACGAACGACCCAACATATGGTCCTCGTGAGAAGGTAATTACTCATACCGTAAAATCAGAAGCGGTTCCTACGAATTTTCACAAAAAAGCCATAGATTGGAAGTTTGGCACTCCCCAGTTGCATGATAATTTGGGAGATAGAATAATCAATGTTCGGGTTGACCAAATCGGAGCCTTCAACTCGACTCGGGTAGTAAGTGATATAGATATTACTTTTAACTCGAGTCATTTACCTGATGTTGATTTGGATGGAAAAGTTGACTTTATTAAAGCGGTCGCAAAAGCCCACACATCAAATCGATTGACCAAGTTCATTTTGGACGAAGATGCAACCTATGAACATACGAGGCTTCAAAGTGTAAAAAGATCACTATATATTTCGGAACCGGAAATAAACTTTTTGCCCTCCTTCTCGGCCAACGCCATTGAGTCGGAAGCAGCAAGTGACTTTTTCCGCTTGAATGGAATGGAAGTACGACAAGATGGTAAAGAGACGCCATATTTCGATTTATATGTTGATGATCGACTCCCATCTAAGTTTTTCTATGGGTTGGGTTCGGATGCAGATGGTCTACCATCTTTCGGTGGGGAAATCATAGTAACCGATGGTTTACCGGTAATGAATTGGGGAGAAACCGAAACTTTGGATCGTAATAATACAGCTTACACGGACCAAAACGGGAACTATTTTATCCCAAGTTTGGAACCTGGACTTTACAATGTTGCAGTATTTCTGGAGGATAGAAAGTTCCAAGACAGCACCTTCCGTCCTGACTCAAACATTTCTAAAGTTTCCGATGTGATTTATATTCCAGGCTTTCCTGAATTATTTCTTGAAACCGACGAGCGAGGAGCCGGTGTAAGTCGTTTGATATGGGCAAAACCTTCGAGAGATCTCAGTCGCACTAATATTTCTACTTTGAGTGAAGAAGATGAATCCGAAAAGAAAATCCTTCAAGGTATTGGGGGTGGATTCAAACCAGGTGTAATTCCTGAACTTACCTTGCTTCCCGGACCTCAGAACTCTAATGCGGTTTTACCAAATATTAAAACCAGCATCCTCATTGATGGATCCCTTCAACTAGAAATAATAGATGATGAGAATACCACGGCCTTCAACCCAAATGATCGTTTTTCAGTAATCTATTCATCCAATATTCAAGGTGTGAACTTTCATGAATCCTATCAATTTTCAGAAAGTGGTAAAAGCAATTGGGGGGGCTACGGAGATTCGGGCAAGATCGGCAATCCATGGATGGAAATCTTTCCTAACGACTCAAACGGAACCGGAATCTTGGAAATTCCGCTTTCCACCACGATAACTGGAACGAACTGGTTTCAATTTGATCTTCATGCTTATGAAGCAAATGGAAGTAAAATTGACACCAGTTCAGCCCAATGGGATCTTACCTTTGATTTCGTCCCCATAGAAGGCAATGAAAGCATGCTAGTTGAATTAAATCAAACAACGGGTTCTTCCCTAAACCTAATGCTTACCTCGACTTTGCGCATGAGTGGAATCGTGGGGTTTGAAATTCTCAGCGAGGGTACCGGTTACAATGGGGGAGCTGATTCATCCATCATAATTTCTGGCAATGGTTCCGGATTTGAAGGGGAAGTGGAAGTGAACCAAGATGGAAATATTACCGGTGTAAAGATCCTCAGTTCGGGCTCCGGGTATTCGATTGAAGATGAGGTTTTCATTGTTGACCTAAATGGAGATCTTGGCGGGGACGGCCCGGGAAATAGTGCCCGTTTGACTCCAGCACTAGGCGGAAAGTTTTCCTTGACCGCTGATCTCAACACATCCAATGGATCGGTATTAAGCGCCACAACTTTCGCTTATGCATCCACTCGGAATAAATTGGATTCGATCGAACAGTGGCTGGATCTTAATTTCGATTCCATCCGCAGTCGAAATCAAGCTTGGTGGGATGATGATAACGATACCGATGGACTAACCAATTATGAGGAAAAAGTTTTTGGTACGCACCCTCGGAACATGGATACGGATGGTGACCTGCTTAATGACTTTAATGAGACAAAAGTATACAATACGAATCCCCATCAAATTGATACCGATGGGGATGGTCTTACTGACTACAACGAAACGGTTGGAGATGTCCTTTCAAACACCAACTATCCTGAAGGAATGAATCCAAGAAATGCGGATACGGATGGGGATGGCTTAAGCGATGGCTTCGAATTCACTTTTGGTACCAGCCTAACCGAGTTGAGTCCTATCGAAAAGAATGAACAGGGAAAATCCTTGGGAGGATACATCTTCAACCTTAACGAATATGTCGGAAATCTTTACTACAAGGTAAAGCCAGTGAGTGGAGGAGTTAACTGTACGGTTTCGGAAGAATATGATGTACCATGGCAAGCTCTCAATGGGCCCTTTCCTGCACTCTACTCATTTGATAATCTGCCAACGGGAAACACCTATCAAATTTCTGCTTTTATTGACAATTACCCAGCATCCGCACCAGATGGAAAATATCAAAAGGGAGAACCATCAGCGTGCTGGCAAGGATTACTGACTACCAATAAATTCTCTGCAAATTTATTTCTGCTAGAGGATCCTCCCGAAATTTATTTTGCGAATTCAAATCACAACGAGATAATTCTTCCGGACCCAAATACTTCTACCTTTTCTTTTCCTTTGACAGTAACTGCATGGGATCTTTTGGACGGTGAATGGGACCTCAACTCTTCCACTCCAGAAATCAAAATTATCAATGATAATTTAGGGGCATTCTTATCCTTGGATAGACCGAATCTTGTAGCAAATGTCGATAAGACTATTCCCTTGGGTACATATGAGATTTCCTATCAGGCAACGGACTCTTCAGGAAGTAATTCTATAATTCTTTCTCAAACCATAATCATTGATGACTCCCAGGGTCCGGACTTGGTTCTATTGGGTGAAAATCCATATCCATTTCCATATGGTTCCCAGTGGGTAGATCCAGGATGGTTGGTTTCAGACAATCGTGATGAAGTTAGCAATATAGTCGTATTGGCTTTAGGAACCCCAGATACTAATACTGTTGGTACTTTTACCATAGAGTATCAAGCAATGGACTCTGCGGGTAATACCACCACTACACAACGAGTCGTTCAAATCGTTGATAACATCGGGCCTACCATAGTAGTAAGTGATTCGGTAGTTCTAGTTTCCAAAGGGCAGAGCTTTACCCTGCCAACTTATTCTGCAACGGACAACCTGGACGGAGATGTGACCGCTGGTATCGCAATCAGTGGGGTTGAGAATGTAAATGTTAATGTGGTGGGAGATTATCAAATTCAACTTTCGGTTTCCGACAGCTCTGGAAACCAAACCCAACTATCTTTTACCATTCGAGTGGAACCCCCTGCTTATGCAATAAATGGAAATGCGATCGATGGATATCTGGTGGGTGCCAAAGTAATTTTTGACGCGGATGGAGATGGGCAAACCGATTTATCTTCTCCTACTTACACCGAGGAAAATGGTGAATTTTCACTGAGCTTTTCCCAGGACGAATTACTTCTTTTTGACCTCAATTCGAATGGTATTTTAGATTCCAATGAAGGAAGAATTATGGTTTCGGGTGGAGTGGACTCTTCCACGGACGAGCCTTTCGCTGGAACCCTATTGGCCGACCCAAATGCAAGCGTGGTGACCCCGCTTACTTCTTTAATTGCTGGACTGATGGATATTGGGCTTACAAAATCGGATGCTAAGCAATTGCTTTCAAATAATTTTTCCTTACCCCAAGAAGTGGACTTGACCACCTTCGACCCTTACGAAAATGCAGCAAATGGAGAGGGTTCATCTGGAGATATACTGGTTGCCGGTGCCCGGGTTGCTACCCTGATGAAACAGATGGAAACATTCGTTCACTTGCTGAAGGGAGCCAATTATAATTCCGGAGAGGCAAGCATAGCCTTATACTCAACCCTCGCCACAAAATTGAAAGAGAATCAAAACAGCTCTTCTAATCCGCTCGATGATGGGATTGCGGATATTGTTACATCTGTAATTAATGATCAGGTAGCCACTAACCTTTTCACATCAGAAGAGGTTGCCGATTTTATAAAAATTGTTCAAGTTAGCGATGCCCTTCATAAATCCTTGATTAATTCCAATAAAAGCCCCGCCATAATAGCTGCCGAAATTACCAAGCAACAACTTGCGGTGAAGCAAAGTGTATTGGATGAATTGGAAGGTATCGAAAACCTTCAGTCCGTTTCCTCCACTATTTCCCTTCAGACCCTTCAGGCTACCGCTGAAACTTTCTTAGAAGTGAACCTTTTTGCTCCGACGGCGGATGACTTTTCTTTTGTCCTTGATGATACCGGCCTTTCCTCCAACCAGGAAATGGTATCCTTGGGAGCCGTTGATCTGGATGGGGATGGAATAAGATATTCCATTCTTTCCGGCAATGTGGATTCAGATGGGGATGGCATTGACTTCGTTCAAATTAACCAAGCGGGGCAATTAATCCTCCAAGATGCCGGAGAAATTTCAAACCTCACTGCCCAAAAACTGTCACTTTCCATCTTGTTAGATGACTTGAGAGGAAAAACGAAAACCATTTCGGGTATTGTCAGATTGGATAATGCACTAGTCATGGAGAGTGACAAAAGTTCCGTAGCCAGTTGGATGAATTCGGATTGGTTTGGAAATTTTCACTCGACTGGGGGACCTTGGATATTTCACGAAAAACTTGGCTGGCAATATGTTTACCAGCTTCAGGCAGGTGGCTTTTGGTTTTGGGATAAGGCGGATAATTATTGGTGGTGGACAGACCGAAATGTTTTTCCCTATGCCTTTGATCAACTTGCAAATGATTGGATCTTTTTTGAAACCTCACTTGTTGAATTAAGAATTTACGACTTTAGTAACACAACCTGGAGGGCAAAATAATGAATACTCGAATTCTTTTTCCGGCATTCTTACTTTTGTTCCATTTACTTCCAACTTTTGGTCAAACCCCGAACCTTTCGATTGTTTTAGATACCAGCCTCTCGGATATTAGAGTAGGTCAGTTTTTTGCAGTTACCGGAAGAGTTCAACTAACGAACGGCAATCCAGTTCCTAGCGGGCAAACAATCGTTGCTACAGTTGAGTTGTTCGCACCGGATGGAATTCGGGTTGGAAATCCCCATATCCAGACATGGAACGGATATGATCCACGTGTAAATGACGGCACATTAAGTAATGACGGTAACCGTGACCGAGTTTTGTTCCAAATTCCATGGAGCCAAGCACAAAAACCTTTATCAGGCTGGAGAGTACAAGCCCGTGTTGAAGGTGCAGGCTTGGAAACCGATCTGTCTGACAATGTGGTAGCAACGGATCCATTCAATATGATTCTACCAGACCTGATAATCTCCACCCTCAATTTAACCACTGATAATAGGGATAATTTATTTTTGTCAAATGGCACCATAACCGCAAATGGAGTCGTTAGAAATGATGGCGATGCGAGAACTCAAGAGGGCATACTCTTTCCTTTGGTAGCCCGCCTCTTTCAATTTGATGGTTCAGAGCCAATTGGTCCCATCTTGGATAGTGAGACTATAATTATTCCCTCACCTGAGGCTGGTGGTTTCCCTTTCATCGATGAAAGAGACAACCTTCTATTCTCGATTCCCAACCTGCAAATTCCCGAAGATGCATTGCCTGGTGAGGCTTTTGTTGTGACGGTTACGGTAGATCCCAGTGATCTTCGCTTTGGTGATATCATTCATGAAAACCAAGATAATGCACCAGATTCTCCGAACAATGGAAGTGACCAAACTTTTCACATAAATTTTACTGTTTCTCAAACTGCAACCGCTAATATTCAGATAAATGCAAACAGTTTTGAGGGAGACACCGGTTCATTCCGTGGGTTGGATCCGATTCGAATTGCGTTCTCTATTCGGAATTCTGGACTCATGCCCATCCAACCCAATGAGGACTTTACCGCTCGTGTTGCATTATCGAAGGATTTGATATTTCATGATGAAAATTCACCTTCTCCAGATTTTATTTTGAGAGAATTTGACCTAGGTGGAAATGCATTAGGGACAAACCTTTTACCCAACGAGTCTATTACACTAGACTGGATTCAACAACTTCCTGACAACTTAGAGGGTGACTTTTATTATTTAGTTAATGTCGAGGAAACAGGACAAACCTTCAACTTGGATAATACACCCTCCATCTCGTTGACCTCAAATTTTAGAGGGTCGACGGATTTAGTTGAAGGATCAAATAACAACATTCTACCGGGAGGAGAAAGACCCAGTTCTTCTAAAGATGGCAGAATTGTAGCTTATGAAAAAAATGTTAATAGTATTCAGCAAATCTATTACCGGGACTTAGTTGCTGGAGGAGAGCCGATTCTTGTTAGCAATAATTATCTTCCCTTCTCATTTACCGGAGGCAACGGAAACAGCTTCAAACCGAAGGTCAGCTCGGATGGTTCAAGTATTGTTTTTCATTCAAGTGCCAGTGATTTGGTTCCTGGTGACTTCAATGAACAAATAGATGTTTTTCTTTTTCGAATTGAGACTCAGGAAATTGTGCGTGCCTACGACTTTTCGCTAGGTGAAGAAGCGGATGGTTCGAGTTATAATCCAGATGTAAGTGGGGATGGAACTGTGGTTGTTTTTGAATCCATGGCCACAAACTTACAAACTTTGGGCGGAAAAACTCAGGGGCGTCAGATTTTTGTCTGGAAAACCAAGGGTGCAGATAAGGGGCTGATTTATGCCATAACCGCAGGAAATGGTGAGAGCAAAACCCCTTCCATTGATAATTTAGGTAATGCCATAGTTTATATGTCTGAAGCCACTAATATTTCAGTCGCTGATCTTTTTGGACAGACCTCAACTGATTCTAATGGCAAAGCGGATATCTTTTTACATTTTCTCGATACGAACCTCACATATCTGGCAAACCTCAATAATTTTAAAGACCAAACCAATACTCACGGCTTCTCTGATCAGCCCATGATTAGCGGGGATGGCACCACTATTGTTTATCGCTCGACGGCTACAAATTTAGTACAAGAAAAAGGAATTTCCTTTATTGAGGTAGAAAATGGAGGGGTTGGCTACAACGGAAACCCAACCTTGTTGGTAACCGATCTAAACCTTACGGGTTCGGGTGCAATTTTAGATTTTCAAGTGAATGGAATCGACTCATATGGACAAATTATGGCCAATGCCATCCGTATTTTAGATCACGGGGAAAACTACACCAATCCCATCATAACCGTGATCCCGGATCCAAATTTCGGAATACCTGCCGAGACCGCAACGATCAAGGCACATTTAACCCATCCGGAAGGTGAAATTTATATGATATCCGTTGCGGACATCTTAAATCTCTCTGCCTCAAACGAGAGAAAATACAGTGTTAGAGTGAGTGAAAACATTGATCAAGTCGGTGGAAATAACGAAAGTCGAGAACCATCGGTTAGCGATGATGGGAGCACAATCGTTTTCTCCACAAAGTCATCGAACTTTTTGGATTCGAACATTACTCGTTCCGATGGAGAGGTCTTTTATAACAGTCCCATAACTGCTGCCGAAGCGAAGGCAATCCTAGTAGGTGGTATTGGGGAAATTGAAGTAGACAATCCAGGCTCAGGATATCAAAACGGATTTTTATTTATAAATGATATTTCTGGGAATGGATCTGGTGCGTCCGCAAGCTATCAAGTTGATGCACTCGGCAGGATATCCTCCGTTAAGATTGTCGATCCAGGAAATGGTTATAATCTGGAAACAACCTTTGTCAGTGTGGATAACCCAAGGGGAGGGACTGGATTCCTAGGTAGTGCGACAACTTTCTTCGAAGGAGGGCGGGTGCACCGTGTTGAAATGTTAGAGCATGGGAGCGGGTATCAAAATGTTGCATCCACCAATTCAGGTAAACAGGGTTTGATTACGATTGACGGGGATGGGTCTGACCAGAATGGGAATGGCAAGCCAACTGCCAAAATCAATTCAGAGCGTGTCAAAATTAACCCCCAGGGTGGTGGAATCTACATTGAGCAGATCGTGGATGTTGAACTTCTTTCCAAAAACAGTTTGCTAAATTCATCAATTACATTCAGCGATTATCAAAAGACGGTCACTTTCTCCTTTGCCCAAGCAAGAACTTCAGCCACGACTATTGGAATTTTCGGAAAGACCCTTGGAGAGATTACAAGTGAAATTATTGATGCAATCGAAAATCAATGGTCACCAAACCCGACTGATCTTTTTCAAGGGCCAAACATTCCGAGTATTATCTCAGGCAGTACAGGCTTTAGCTTTCATGGACTTTCTGGTAAAGTCGAAACTGATAACCCAACCGCTTTCAACATAACTTATCAAACCAATATGCTGATCGGCGGATCTGGATTTACTCGAGCTAATCCTATCATCGCTCCTTCTCCTGTCATCCATGGTTATTCAGAGGTTGTATCTGGAACTAATGTTGTGAATGTTACCAACGGAAGGGGGTTATATATGCCAGTGGTCGACAACGAAACAGACGACATTTATCTATATACAGTGTCCGAAAAATCACTGGAAAGAGTAAGTAAGAGTACCTTTGGTTTACCCATCAATTATCTTGCTTCCTCGACTTCAACAATGCCTAGTAATCGTCTTCCATTTATCAGCGGTGATGGACGTCATGTATTTTTCAGCTCGGATGCATCAGGAAGGGGTGGACTGGCTTTTTCGAATACAAATCAGTCGGCTAGCGATAATAATAACGTTCGTGATATTTATCACCATGATAGAAAGACTTCGGCCATCGTGTCTGAGAATTTATTTATCGAAATGATTTTTCCCAACAAGGAAATCACCCATGGCTTTGCACCTCAATCCAACCTTCCTGTCATCATCGATCTGAATTATAGCGGAAGCGATCTAAATTTTGTCGCCCTTTTTGTTGATGAGCAATTCACTGGGTTTTTACTGCCGGCAGAAAGCTCATATGTAAACCAGAGATGGTTTACCCCAAGTCTGGGAAGTTTTAATGTTGGAGATCCTGGCGTACATGTACTAAGAGCAATTGCGTTCAATGATAATGTTGAGGAAATTGGCGCAAGCCTACCGGTTCAGTATTTGGTAACACCTCTACAAGGAAGAAATCCAAATATCGATTTTAATGGAACATTGTTTGATGTAATTACAACTACTTCTTCTCTCACTGTTTCTTCAAGTACTACTGACAGTGATGGAACCATTGAAGGAGTTCAATTTTATGTAGATGGAGAAAAATATGGCGATGAGATACTTCGGACACCTGGTATCCCGCAGGCATCTCAATCTTACACTACTGAACTTAATTTTAGTACGACTGGTGTAAAAAGCATCATTGCGGTCGCTCATGACAACAGCGGTAACTATGTCGCTTCTATGGTGAATAATCTTTCAATCGCACCTGGATCCAACCCATCTGTGATTCAATTTGGAAGCGGAATCTCAGATTTAACCTTAAGTGACTCGGATTTGGACATAAATATTTCCGCCAGTGGCTCCTTGTTGAATGTTAACCTTGCTAATCCAGTGGGTAATAATTTTGTCGGAACTCCAAGAGTTGACATATTAGGCAACGGTTCAAATGCCGAGGTGACTGCGGTAGTCAACCAATCGGTTGGGTCTCAGAATTATGGAAAGATAACCGGATTCGAGGTAAAAAATGGTGGAATTGGGTATGATATAAACTCCACCAATTTCAAGGTAGTTCCTGTTGTCCGTCTTATTGGAAACGGAACACCTGCGGAAATAACAGCACCTACAATAACAGATGTAAATGAAACGACTGGGGAAGATATTTTCATTAGTCAATCAGTCAGGTTGGATACGAATGTAGATGGCACCTTCAAGGGAGGCAGCGGCTATGTTATATCCCCAAGAATGTCATTTTCGCGGCGAGGAGTGTTGAATCAAAATGGACAGAGTTATGAAAGACTACCCCTCGCAGAACCCATTGGAACAACCTCAAGCGTGGCTGAATTCAATATAGGACCATATGGTTCTCCACTTGGTCGAGGTAGCCTGATAGGTGGTTTTTCTCACTCACCTGTCTCTCTTAGTTTTAATGTATTTCAAACCATTGAACAGATTGATGAGGTAGTCCTTTTGATAGATGGGATTCCATTTGAAAGAAAAGGTTCTCCTCCTTACAGTTTTGAATGGGTTCCGGATGACTCAAAGGATTATTCAATATCAGCAGTGGTAAAGGATGTTGTTGGTAATGTGTCTTCAACACCAACCCAAACCATTGCCGTAAAGAAGTTCGAAGGTAGCGGAGTAAGTGCAAGTTTTAATGTTCCCATTCCCGAATCTGCAAATGTAGGGACAGATTTATTACTCTCTGTAGAAGCTTTTTCTGAAGTTGGGGTGGCGGAAGTCGAGTTTTTTATAGATGGGGTATCCGTCGGAAAAGTGCTGGATCAGAACAGTTCAGTTTTTTCCAAAGTTATTAATCTTTATGGTTACGATCAAGGATTGCATCAGGTTTCTTTCATTGCTCGTGACTACAACGGAAATCAGGCGGGTGTATTCGACAGATCTCTCACCAATATTGCCACCAGGCAGAGACAACCGTTAAATGTTAATCCCGCGGCTAATGTAGGAGTTCCTACGATCACGATGAATTATCCCAACAATAACATAACCATTTCTTCAACATCGACGATAAGACTAACTTCCCTGGCAACGGACCCGGATGATTCATTGATTGGGGTACAATATTATTTAAATGGCGAGTACTATGGAGAACTAATACCTTATGACAAAAGCAAGCCCTCAGATCAGCATGCTTTCGGAATTAATTGGACACCGAATGAAGAGACAGGAACCTTTTATTTCTCGGCAAGTGCATCGGATTCCAACGGTAATGTCACATTTACCCCTCCGGTTGCAGTCCAAGTCAGTCAGGGTAACGAATATATTCCTGTAGTCTCCCTTGGATCCCTAAGTTCGTCTTATGATGTTGGCGATGTGATTAGCCTAACAGCGTCCGTGTTGGATTCAGCGGTCTCATCTTCGGGATATGGAATCGTCGAACAAGTTCGTTTTTTCGTGAATGGAAGACAGCAGGGAGGGGTTGATACGCAATTCCCTTATGTCAGGAACTGGAATCCACCAGATGCCGGAACTTATGAAGTGCATGTATTGGCACGTGATAACGAAGGCAATATTGGAATCTCTACGGTTTCAGAAGTGAAAATTTTGGATCTTGAACGAGTCAACCTTTACATGGCACCTGTTGAGCAGCTCAACGATGGAACTGGTATTGGATTGATTGATGGTTCATTACACAGAATCAATGTAAGTGCAACCGGTGATCCAGAAGCTTTATCAAACCTGAACGCCCTAACTCTTTATGCCAATGGAAAAGTAGTTGGAAGATCTACAGGCACTCAACTTATCCTTGGTACTGGGTTAATCGATCGGGTTGCTTACAGCTTCGAGTGGTTGGTGGATTACAAAAGATATGCCGATGCCAATGGTGGGGTTCAACTTGTGGCAACCGGTGGAAATCCATTAATTTCTACCAATATTCAATCGGTCCGAATCCTTTCTCCTGTACCGTGGAGCAATCCAGTCTCTGCCGCGGGTTCTATCTTAAAGGATTTGACCGGAGTTGGAGCAAGTGAAAGTGACATTCAGGAATTTCAGCATTTAATGGGTAGTTCAGAATCGAACCCAAATGGTGCTCTTCTAAATTGGCTGGAAACCGTAAATTCCTCAACCGTGGAACAAAGAATTGATATTGTGGCTGCTCACCACATATCTATCGGAAAATTTCACAGTAGTTTATCTTCGATTTTAGAAGCTGAAACCTTTATTGCGGTTAACAATGATCAATGGCTCAAGAGTTACATAGATGAATTATTAATGTCCAATGAATATCAGGCAAAATTTGGACAAGTTCCATTTATGGTAGGTTCTATGTCCCAATCAAACTCAATAAATTTTAACCATAATCGTATGCAATTTGTTCGGCAAGTCTTGCTAAATAAATACTCGTTCGAAGCAAGCTTTGCCGAGGTTTATCAGGGCGCACATAGAATGCTATCGTATTGGGAAAATTTTGAGCCAGGGTACTGGGAACTTCAAATTGGGTCAAATGATGGCTCAATTGACTCCCCACCTAGAAGAGATGCGCTTCCCTTTCAAATTGGCCTGAATGATCTTGATCCAACTGGTAATAACCTAACTGGTTTGGTTCTTGACCAGAATTACAATTACAATGGCCCCGAAGCGGGTCATTGTGCCGTTGATTTGATTTACAACCTAAGTCGCGAAAATGTTTATGAAGGGGGCCTACCATATATAACAGGTACAAAATCATTGCGACAAAACCAGTATAAGATCGTTGTATATATCTTCTTTTTAATGCGTGAGAATGCGAGTAGTCTTTCCAATGAAGAACTAAATACTTTAATCAGTCTACCTTTTGAGCAAGCCTTTGAAAAAATTATTAACGATTATCGATATACCTCCAGATTTAATGTAATTTGGAGTAATTCCACAGAGGTGGGTCCGAATTGGAAACAGGAACCTTGGTTTGGGCTTTTTATGGATAAATACTTTCCATGGATTTATCATGTAAACCTTGGTTGGGTTTATATTTCAGGAGGAACTCAAGAGTATGATAAACAATTAAATGTTGGTGGTTTTTGGGCATTTTCTCAAAATTTAGGCTGGTTCTGGACCTATAATGAGGCTTTTCCTTGGATTTACTTGGAAAATGAATGGGTATATCTAAAAACGGACAGTAGTTCCACCATGTCTGATCTTTACTTTTCAACCGCTCAAAATAACTGGATTAGATTTTAAGCTTTTTGATCCATTTCGTGCATAGCCTAGACCTGAATGAAGGTGGGGTATCTTCTTCGGTCATTGCTCTGGATAGGGCGATTCGGAAGATTGGTATTAATTCGAGAATATGCACCAACCCCATAGACGAAGAGATTAAGGGGAAAGAAAAAACTGGAATGGTTGCCCATGGCCTGTGGCAATGGCCAAGTTTGGAAGCGATGCGAATCCATCAAAAAACCAAGGTTCCATTTGTGGTGTTTCCTCATGGTATGCTGGACCCCTGGTTTAAAAAAAAGTACCCGCTTAAACACTTCAAAAAACAAGTTTATTGGTGGTTCAGGCAAGGAGAAATTCTGCGTCGAGCAAATGCAGTTTGCTTCACCACGGAGGAGGAAAAGTTACTGGCACAAAATACTTTTTGGCCCAGTAAATTTCGCTCGGTAGTTACCGGACTAGGGGTGGAAGATCCGCCGGCGAAAAACCTCCAAACGGAACAGGAACTTTTCGGAAGGTTTCCAGGCCTCAAAAATAAAAGAATCTTACTTTATCTGGGTCGGTTTCACCAGAAGAAGGGAGTGGATCTCCTCTTGAATGCCTGGTCCCGAAAGCCAAACGATGATGAAATCCTTGTCTTGGCCGGACCTAAAACAAAAGACTCCCATTTTATAAAATTAAAAAACATAGCATCTCAAAATGCAGAAAGTATTGTATGGACTGGGATGCTGGAGGGAGAGCAAAAGTGGTCGATGCTCCGGTTGGCGGACGCCTTGATTCTTCCATCTCATCAGGAAAATTTTGGCATGGTGGTGGCTGAGGCATTAGCGGTTGGCACACCGGTTTATTTGACCGATAAAGTTAACCTGTGGAGAGAGGTTATTGAATCCAATGCGGGCTATGTCGATTCAGATGATCAACCTGGAATCGATCGGTTGGTGGATAAGTGGAATACTAAGAGTCATCATGAAATGATACCCAATACGATCGCATGTTTTCAGGAAAAATTGCATATTAAGCAAACTGCCCAAAAAATAATATCCATGTTTGAGTCATCCTAAATGGAGAAACCCTCAAACCTTCAATGAAAATTACCATCCTACAAGGAGCATTCCTACCAGTTCCTGCAATTAGAGGAGGTGCGATTGAAAAGGCCTGGGAGCGGCTGGGTAGAGAGTTTGTGAAATTGGGACACCAAGTAACTCATATATCTCGGCTTTGTGACGGTTTACCGGAAGAGGAGGAAATCGAAGGGGTTCATCATATTCGCATCGAGGGTGCGGATGCGGTGGATAACTCGATTAAATTAAAACTTTTAGAATTCCCTTATGTTTGGAGATCGAGAAGATCTTTACCGCAAGCGGATGTGTTGGTTACCCATGCCTTTTGGGCCCCAATCATCTATCCCTCAAATTCATTCGGGAAAATGTATGTCCATGTTGGAAGGTATCCAAAAGGTCAGCTAAAGTTTTATCGGAAAGCGAATAGACTACAGGCACCAAGCTCTTCCGTTGCCGAAGCGGTGAAAAGTGAAGTACCAAGGGCAAAGGATCGAGTATCGGCAGTTCCTTATCCATTGCCTTGGGAGATGAATGAACAAACCACTCTTGAAAATCGTCCGAAAAGAATGCTTTATCTCGGTCGGCTTCATTCAGAAAAAGGGGTACTTGAACTGGTGCGGACATGGTGCCAGTTATCACCGGGGGAAAGAAAAGAATGGGAATTGAGAATCGTGGGCCCTTGGAAAAAAGAACAGGGTGGGGGAGGTCTCGAGTATTTTAATCAAATTAGGAATGAAATCAGAAAGGGTGAAGCCAAGGTTGAACTGATTGAGCCGATTTTTGAAGAATCGGAGATCATTCAGGAATATAACTCATCTCGAATCTTTGTCTATCCATCGCTTGCGGAAAAGGGGGAATCTTTTGGACTTTCCATCCTTGAATCTATGAGCCAGGGATGCGTTCCATTGGTATCTTCCCTTCCATGTTTCCAAGACTTCGTTTCTCCCGAAAATGGATTTATTTTTGATGCAAAAAATGGAAGGGTTGAAAGCAATTTACTACAATGTTTAAAAACAGGGATTCAATCAGAAGCCTATCTTCAAAAGTTTTCCGATAAAGCCTTTGAGATCGCGAAAGAGTTTGAACCTTCAAAAGTGGCCCGGTTATTTTTAGAAGATTTTAAAAAAATGGAATAGGCAATTTGTTTCAGATACGACTCCTATCTATACTGTACTATTTTACCTTCATGAAGAGATATACACCGCTCATCTTAATATCAAATTTAATTTTGTTTTCCTTAAACCAGGTGATTTCTAAGGAAGACAAGAGTACGGAAAGCATCTTATTACCTAGCATTATGTATGATGCAACCGGCGAAATTAAAGCGGATGATACTAAGGGTAAGATCATCGGACTTTATTTTTCTGCAGGTTGGTGTAGTTCCTGTCGCCGATTTAATCCGAGGCTCGTAACTTTTCGAAATCAAAACCTTGAGAAATTTGAGGTAGTTTTAATTAGCGGAGATGGCAGTGACATCGCTCAACAAAATTATATGAAGAAATTCAAAATGCCTTGGCCTGCCTTAGGCAACCGCTCGGGAGAAGCAAAAAATTTGGAGGAATCCGTTAAGAAGATTCTAGATGTTGAATTTATTTCGCTTCCCAGTCTAATCATTCTTGATCCTACCGGAAAAGTAATTTCCACAAATGGAAAGGATGAAATTCTTACCCTTGGAGATAATGCCCTTCTTTCCTGGAAAGGTACAAATAAGCA
>Ga0213863_10000049_pt1 | contig 86172 bp, 69 predicted proteins | sample PICome_8_FD_160128 | JGI IMG/M metagenome (GOLD analysis project Ga0213863, IMG submission 160128) | Coastal seawater microbial communities near Pivers Island, North Carolina, United States - PICO497 | ecosystem: Environmental > Aquatic > Marine > Coastal | place: USA: North Carolina...
TTCGCTAGTCACGCTTATAATGAGCCTGGTTCTGACTCCGGCGGCATTATCTGCGCCAAAAAACTGGCAATCCGACAGCACCGGCAGCACCGGCAGCACCGGCAGCACCGGCAGCACCGGCAGCACGCTGATGTTCGCTGCATCTTTTCAGGGCCTGCCAATTAATGGCGTCTTTAATCAATTCTCCGTTGACTATACAACCGACAACAACAGCCAGCCTCAGAGCCTAGAAGTCAAAGTCTCCATCGCCAGTGCAGATATGGGCAACGATGAAATCAATCAAGCCATTTTGACTGCCGACTGGTTTAACCCCGAGGATTATCAGCATGCCATATTCTCCAGTACCAGCTTCAAAAAGCTCGGCACTGATAAGTTTGTTGCTACCGGGATATTGCGCCTGAAAGGAGTTACCAAAACCATTGATGTACCTTTTAACTGGCGTGGCACCGATCTTAAGAACGCGACTATGTCTGGTGAACTGGTTTTAGAGCGGGATGATTTTGCTATTGGCATTGGCGAATGGGCTGCCGGAGATCGAATTGGTCTGGCGGTGAAAGTCTGGTTTGATGTGGTGTTAAACCATGATTAAAAACCCCAAGGGGCTAGCTATCCTTATCGTCATATTAGGTTTGACCAGTTGCACCTATTATGCCGACGAGCCCATGCAAACTCAGCCTCCTGAGTTCCCAATTGGCCAATACGAGGATCAAGACCAAAACAATATCTTCATTGTTCAATCCCAGCTCTCACAAATTACCCTGTATGTGCGCCGCGGTGGGCTAATGGCCGCACTGGGGCATGACCATATAGTTGCTAGTCAAGATCTGCAGGGCTTTATTTTATTCGATCAAAATCTAGGCCAGTGCACAGCAGACTTTTTTGTCAGCCTCGCTCTGCTCGAAGTGGATAATCCAAAACTGCGCAGTATTGCGGGCATGACCACCACACCCTCAGACAATGATATTGCAGGTACTAGGAATAACATGTTGCTCAGCACCGAGGCATCTCAGTTCCCCTTTGCCCAACTGCACAGTGCTGACTGCTCAGATGTTTTCACCAAAAATAGCGCACAGGTAACCTTCAAAATTCACGGGGTAGAACAGCGGCAAACTATTCAAGTAGACTGGCAGCAGACGGCCGATGGAAGGCTCATTGCCAGTGGTACTTTTTCCCTGCTGCAAACAGATTTCGGTATAGAGCCGTTCTCAATCATGAATGGTTTGATAAAAGTAGAAGACCGTTTGGATTTTAGCTTCAAAATTCAAGGGCTTAACCGGTAGCGACCTTTCAACTGATAGCTACCAAGCGATAGTTTTTCCATCCCAATCAAGATACGACAGCTGACCATCAATTTCACATCCTTCCATTATCGATCCCAGACGATCCGCAACAAAGGCCGTAGAAAAAAGGTTTTGCGCTGGCACCGAGGCTTGGAAGGGCTTGGACAATTCAGTGTCTGTAGTGCCCGGATGAAATGCGATCAATTTGACGTTTTTTGCGCGACGGGCATATTCAATCGAAAAGCTCTTAAGCATGCTATTGAGCGCCGCTTTGGACGCGCGGTAGGCATACCAGCCACCCAACCGATTGTCACCGGTACTGCCAACTCTGGCACTTAACGCAGCAACAACGCAGCGCTGCTTGCCGGCAAGCGTCTTATGCAATAGCTTTAGCCACAGGGACGGCACAATAGTATTGGCCTGAAAAATCTGCTGCAGCGCCTCTGGATCTATATCCTCAAATCGCTTCTCCGGCCATAGGCTGTCGCTGTGCAGAAGCCCGTGACATATACAGACCCGAGCAATGGTGCCCGCATAGGGCTCTATCTCAGCCACAGCCTCAGCCATCTCTTGCTCCGTATAATGCGCCAGTTGAATCCAAATCAGTCGGCTATTAAAAATCCAGGCTGCAGAAAGGTCCTCTGTCTGTTGATTGCGACTCACGGCAATCACTCTGTCAATGGCTGGATCGGTAAGAAACTTGGCCACCATAGCTTGACCCAAACCACCACTGGCACCCAGCACCAATGCCGTTGAAGAACCGGCATCTATCATGGTCGAGCCCGCTCAATCGAGCAGGTTTCACAGCGGTCCTGACCAGTAAGTAACCGAGAGATGCCATAGCGGTATTTAGCGAAAAACCTATAGCCCAGATCGGCACATTGCTTGATTAGAGGCCAGCGCAAGACCGCCACCCACTTGCGACGCCCCACCAGAGCCCAAGCGTTATAGGTAACATCCAGTCCATAAATCATCGCGCCATCGGCCAACTGGCCGTGAAGAATACGGTCCGCAGATTGCAGATCAATCTGCGGATAGCGCACGCAAAAATCTGCCTCATAAATATTCTCAAAGGCTATCTTTGCTTCGCTATTTAGCCTATCGAGGTGCCGCATTTCTGCAACGCATAGTGGGCAGCCACCATCATAAAAAATTGTTAATTCTGTCATTCACTACAGCTCCATTATCATCATCGCAATAACCCCGACATGAGCCAGTCCCACCATCGATGTCAGCTGAATGCGCATAGTCCAGTAATCCGGATCCGGCATTTTCCCAAGCAGTCGCTCCACCACCAGCAAGCTCAAAAATCCAGCAAGCAGCAGACAAACAGCAACCAGCGTCATTAGGGGCGCAATATAAATCATCAGTAGTGAAATCCAAGCGGCCAGCGCTAGGACATTACTGAAGACAATGGCCATTAGCGCCAGACCATCGCTGTCCGATTGCTGAGCCTGCCCCCAGAGAGTGCCGCCTAGAAAGCTGAGAATGGTTGCACTGTAAGCTATAAAAACATAGGGAGCGTAGAGACCAAAAATCGCCGCGCTTTGCAGCCCCGCTTGGGCATAGAAGGCCTGCACCATCAAATACAGTGGTACCATAAAAGGAATCAACCCTACATAGCCAAGCACTGTACTCAATGTTAATCTCGTCATTAATTTTTTCTCTTAAATGTTATAACTGCGTGTCCGTTTTAAGCTACGTTATGCAGGCCCTTTCGGATTTTAAACCCAACCTCTGAACAGGTCTAAAGCCTACTTGTTGCCGTAATCTATCCCAATAATTCACCGTTGCACTGCACCAGGCGACGCTCGAGGCTTTATGGCACAGATTGGTCTTTTTTGGTTTAACAATGATCTACGTATTGCAGACAACGCTGCTCTGCTGAAGGCGTCGGTGCAAGTCGACAAACTGCTCTGCGTTGTCTGCGTGCCACCAGCAACGAACTCCCTAGACGCCTCTAGGCCTGCCAATCTGTCGGCAAACCGACTGGGTTTTCTGCGGGACAGCCTTATAGAATTGGACAACAATCTTAAAGGTCAGGGACAGCACCTGCTTGTGCGCTACGAATCGGGCCTGCAGGCGATTCCTCAGCTTATCACCCAATACAATATTTCACAGATTTATAGCAGCGGTGAAACCGGCTATTTTGAGAACAATCAATGGCAAGTACTGGCCAAACGCTATGCCATGATCGGCTTTCATCAGATAAGCGGCAACCGTCTGTTTGAGGCCGACGGCCTGCCTTTTGCGCCAGCCGAGACGCCGGAGAGCTTCAGCAAATTCCGCCGATTGGTCGAGCATCTGCCGACCCTCGCTGTAGCCCCAAGTCCAGAGAGATTGCCCCCGAGCCCAGCGCCAGTGGAAAACTGGCTCGGGCAATTCCCAGACTGCCAGTCTAGGGAAAACCTACTTTTTGCCGGTGGCGAAACCTCTGGCTTCAACCATTTGCAAAATTACTTTGGCCGCGGGCTCGCAAGCACTTACAAACAGACTCGCAACGGCTTGGACGGTATGGACTACTCAACCAAATTCAGCCCCTGGCTGGCCAATGGCTGCCTGTCCCCTCGCCAAATAATGGCAGAACTCACCAGCTATGAGCAAAATATTGAGCGCAATGACTCCACCTACTGGATTTACTTTGAGCTTTTATGGCGAGAGTACTACCAATGGTACGCCGAGAAACATGGGGCGAAATTATTCGCCTTCGCTGGCATCAAAAAAAGCCGTCCCACCACCAGCTTTTATGCCGAGCGCTTTAAAAAATGGTGTACTGGCACCACCCCTTATCCCATCGTTAATGCCTGCATAAAACAGCTAAATCAGACAGGCTACATGTCCAACCGAGGTCGTCAGCTAGTTGCCAGCTGCTTTGTCCATGAACTGGGTCTGGACTGGCGCTATGGCGCCGGGTATATGGAAGAGCAGCTTGTCGACTACGATGTGGCCAGCAACTGGGGCAACTGGCAGTATCTGGCTGGCGTGGGCGCTGACCCCAGAGGTCATCGGCGTTTTGATCTCCAAAAGCAAACAGATATCTACGACCCCAGCGGTGAATTTATTCAGCGCTGGCAGGGGGATGCAGACCTTGCGGGCCACCTGATTCCGCTAGACAGCGCAGATGCCGCCGACTGGCCCATCAGCAACTAAATTTTAAGATTAACGATTATGAGCCAATACAAAAGACTGCGTTTAATTCTCGGCGATCAACTAAATGACCAACACAGCTGGTACAAGCAGCCTGCGGATGACGTGTTGTATCTAATTGCTGAATTGCATCAAGAAGCGAATTACGTCAAACATCATATTCAAAAACTCTGTGGGTTCTTTGCCTCTATGGCTGAATTTGCCCGCCATTTAACCACCGATGGTCACCAGGTATGCTATTTAACGCTGGATGAGACTGCTGACTTCAAAACCCTGCCAGAGTTAATTGTTCACCAGTGCCAAAAGCACCAGGTTATTTATTTTGACTACCAGCAACCTGACGAATACAGGTTATCCCAACAGCTACATAGTCTCTCTTTAAACAGTGAAATAACGATTAGCTGCTTTAGCACAGAGCACTTTTTACTGCCTCAAGAAGAGATCAGCCAGTTAATTAATGCTGGTGTTCACAATCGGATGGAGTCGTTCTACCGCAAAATGCGCAAGCGCTTCAATATTTTAATGGAGGGTGATCAGCCCCGGGGCGACCGATGGAATTTTGATGGTGACAACCGCAATAAGCTAAAGCCTGAAGACGTAGCACAGGTGCCCGAGCCGTTGATGTTCAGCAATGATGTGAGCGGGATTCTGGCCCGCATTGCCAGGCATGATATTGCCAGTATCGGCAATACCGGCGAACAGCTTTTGTGGCCAGTCAATCGGCAGCAGTCGATTGAGTTGCTGCATTTTTTCTGTCGCCATTGCCTGCCCTACTTCGGCCGCTTTCAAGATGCCATGACCAAACAGGGTGAAAACCGCTGGACTCTCTATCATTCGCGGCTGTCTTTTTCCCTTAACAACAAACTACTGCACCCAATGCAGGTGATTGAAACCGCTCTGCAGTATTTTAAAGATAATGACAATATAGATTTGGCCCAAATTGAAGGGTTTATTCGGCAGATCCTAGGCTGGCGTGAATATGTGCGCGGTGTCTACTGGGCCAATATGCCCGACTATGCTGAGCGCAATGCATTGCAGGCTCATCGCGATCTTCCTGAGTATTTCTGGACCGGCAAAACCAATATGGCCTGTGTCAGTCATGCGGTTGAGCAGTCGTTAGACTATGCCTATGCCCATCATATACAGCGACTGATGGTCACCGGTAACTTTGCCATGCTCGCGGGCATAGACCCGGATCAAATGGATCAGTGGTATCTGGGAATCTATATAGACGCCATCGAATGGGTAGAAATGCCCAACACCAGAGGCATGAGTCAGTTTGCCGACGGCGGGCTTATCGCTACTAAACCCTATGCCGCCAGTGGTAGTTATATCAACAAAATGAGTGATTACTGCAGTAGCTGCCATTACAGCGTGAAAGAGCGCTACACAGAGCAAGCCTGTCCTTTTAACAGTTTGTACTGGCACTTTATGCAGCGCCATGGGGACAGGTTTGCACGCAACCCCAGAACAGCGATGGCCTATCGCAGCTGGGCTAAAATGGATGAAAAAGTGCAACAGGCACTGCTACACAAAGCTGATTACTATCTAGCCAATATAGAGGCTTTATAACTCAATTATAAGAGCAAACCAGCTGACCCTCAGCCGGCTTTTTTGTGCAAAAAAATATTATGGAAATTTAAACTTTCCAAATGAACTTGCGCTCTACTTCAGCGGCTAATCTCTACCAATGCATCCATAATATCGGTGTAATTGGCATAAAATTCTTTTGAGGTTCCGTTAGTCAAAGTAACCGGCGTTTTGATATTGCCGCGCAAATCAATAACGCCAATGGAATCCAAAAACTCCGCTAGTGCAATACGAAAATTAACATTGCCAATCCAATTGATATATTTCAAAAACCCCCAATCCTGAATGGAGCCATCACCGGGCTGATATTTTGTAATGCGGGTAAAAACAATATCATTGGCCCGATCAACAAAAACATATTGGCCAAATTTTCCGCTGGCATTAAAAATAATTGCCTCGTCATCGTAACGTGAAATCCACCAGTGCATTGAGTAACCTCGATCCTGTTGAATCGTGCTGCTATTCAAGCTATCCCAAACTTTAGAGAATGTTTCATACACATATTGCTGGGAAATAATTTGCTCGCCTTTCCAATTACCGCCTCGCGCAAACAGCAGTCCAAATCGCGAATACTGTCGCGCAGTTGCATCTACACAGCAATAGGTTAGAGGGTTTCCTGCACTGTCCTGCCAAAGGGTCGCATCGGTTAAACCAATTTTATTAAATATCCGCTCACGTAATAGCTGATCAGCTTCAACCCCAGTCACCTCACGCAAAATATCTGCCAACAACATGGAATTAACATTGTTGTACTCAAAAACCAATCCCGCTTCCTTCTCGACACCCACTTCTCGGGCATAGGCCAGATGGTCTGAGGTAAAAAACATATTTTCATGCTCGTGATCAGGAAAATCTAGACCGCTGGTCATATCCAACAAATGGCGCAATGTAATAGCACTGCGCTCATCATTAAAATAGTCAAGGTACTTGGCAACCGGGTCATCGAGACTATCTATCTCTCCGCGATCAATAGAAATACCAATTAGAGCAGCATAAAAACTTTTGGCCATCGACCAGGATGTGCCCGGCGAATGCTTGTCATATCCTGGCGCATAGCGCTCGGAAACCAACACACCATTTTTAATAAGCACAACCGATTGGGTGGCCGAATCCTCAAATGACAAATCAAATAACTTATCAATTTTTGCCTGATCCAGATTAAATTCCTGTGGCGACACTTCGCGCCATTGCTTGTCCGGAAACTGCCCACTGTCCTGAGCAAAACTACTGGTAGACGCCAGCAGTACAAGGCTTAAAGCCATTACTCTAGTCTTCATTACAACCTCTCAACAACCATGCTTATATAAACTTTGGGGCACTATATATCAGCTGAATATGACTACCTAGGGATATTTACTGACAACAATCTGATCTTTAGTAATCCAAAAATTTACCCTTTGCGAATAAATATTAGCGGTTGTTTACGCTTATTCGCTTCGATACAGGTTTCACATTCTAATTGCACTTGTTGAGAAAATTGTATAAGTTGAAACGTCCAGTAGCTAGAGAAAGCAGACTTCTGGAGCAGCTGTACTAGGAGTGTTCCCTTGTGATCTTCCGAAAAACAGGGTGCACAAATAATAATAAAGCTTTATTTAAGTAGGGGTTACACATGACTAATAACTTAACGTCCGGCGATTACGTCGGCATGTCCTTTTGGTTAATTTCCATGGCACTTGTTGCTGCCACAGCTTTCTTCTTCCTTGAGCGCGACCGTGTTGCGGGCAAGTGGAAGACATCTCTGACAGTTTCAGGCCTGGTTACACTTATAGCAGCAGTTCACTACTTCTATATGCGTGACGTATGGGTTGCGACCGGGACTTCTCCAACTGAATTCCGCTATATCGACTGGTTATTGACCGTGCCACTGTTGATGGTTGAGTTCTATCTGATTATGTCTGCCGTGGGTAAGGTTCCAGCGCGCGTATTCTGGCATCTGTTAGGCGGTACCACTGTTATGCTGATCTTCGGCTACATGGGTGAGACCGGCTACATGGGTGTAGGTCCAGCATTCGCACTGTCAATGGCAGCTTGGATCTATGTAATTTGGTACATTATGAAAGGCGAAGCCAGTCAGGTTAACGCTAGCTTGGCTAACGCTAATGTCCAAAAAGCCTACAAAACAATGACTTTCCTTGTGACTGTTGGTTGGGCTATCTACCCTCTGGGATACTTCATGGGTTACCTGATGGGCGGTCCAGTAGACGCAGGCACAATGAACCTGATCTACAACCTGGCTGATTTCTGGAACAAGATCGGCTTCGGTGTTGTGATCTGGGCAGCAGCAGTAGCTGATTCGGAATAAGCTACTTTGTTAGAAAGACTGAAAGAGCCAGCGATGCTGGCTCTTTCTCTCTCTAAGCTACTAAAAAATGATGCTAGAGAGCTCGCTAGAAAAACATAATAAAAATAAGCAACCGACCTCAGGTTGCGACTAAAAGGGTACGAAAAATGTCCCCAACAAAAATTACAAGTAAACTGGAATGGTTGACGGAACTCGAAGCGCTTTATCAGCGCGAGATGCCAGATTCGCACAGCGGCCTAGCAACAGCGGCCAGCTACCATTTTCAGAACCCAGGTAAATCGTTTCGCGCGCAACTTGCGCTGTCTAGTGGCTCAGCCCTAGCATTGAACGACACCGATAATTTAAATTGGGCAGCAGCTTGCGAGCTCCTGCACAACTCTTCTCTTATCCATGACGATATTAGCGACGCCAGCACCCACCGCCGCGGCCAAAAAAGTATCAATGAGCAGTTTGGCTCTGATATGGCCCTGTGCCTAGGTGACTGGATGATTGCCAAAGCCTTTGAGCTCGCCGCTCGCAATCGTAACTGCGGGGGCCAGCTAGTGGCTTTGTTAGCTCAGGCAATGCAGGAAACCTGTAGCGGCCAGATCTCTGATATCAACCAGCGACAATGCGCAGAGTTGGATGAATGGCAGCGGATTGCAAAAGGCAAAACCGCGCCACTGTTATTTGCACCAATCAAAGGCGCAGCCATCGCTGCAGGCCTAGATCAAAATTTGGATAGCCTAGAGCGCTTGGCTGGGCTCTGTGGGCTGGCCTATCAGGGTCGCAATGATATTGATGACATTATCCCCTCCAGCCACAGGTCCAGCGACCTCGATGGCCGCAAACCAAACCTAGTCGTGAGCCTGTTCGCCCAGCAGGGTTCGAACCGGGATGAATTTAACCGCTGGTATCCATCTGACGACAATAGCAACCTCGCGCAATGGCAGCGACGCATTGCCTCCAGCGATGTTATTTTGCAGGCTAACCAATCTGTTGATTACTGGTTGGTGCAGGCTGAACAGCTGGTTATTTCTCTGCCCAATCAGCTGCAATCAGTGACCCAGGATCTTGTTAATTCCGTAAAATATAAAACAACAATAAAAAGCCAAGGGCGGATCGCTTGACAGAAGAAACTATTGGAGCCGGCAAACATTCATTGGTTATCGGCGCAGGATTTGCAGGAATAGCTACAGCATTAAGACTCAGAGCACTGGGATATCAAGTAACATTGATGGAGCGACTCGATAGCCTCGGCGGTCGAGCTCAGGTTTTTGAACGAGGTGGGTACCGTCATGATGCAGGCCCCACCGTAATCACAGCACCATTTCTATTTGACGAACTCTACGAATTGTTCGATGAGAAGCTTGAGGACCATTTGGACTTTGTGCCATTGGACCCCTTCTACCGTTTTCATTTTGCTGACGGCAGTCAGTTTGACTACCGCGCCTCCATTGAAGATACCTTGACCGAGATCCGTCGCTTTAACCCAAACGATGCCGACGGCTATCTCAAGCTGCTGGAAAAATCGAAAAAAGTCTATGACGTCGGGTTTAAAGAGCTTGTGCACCGTCCATTTACCCGGGTCTGGGATATGGTCAAGCAAATTCCCGCGCTGTTGATTCTCAAGTGTTACAAAACCGTGTCGCAGATGGTCAACAGCCATTTAAAACATCCGCTGATGCGTCAGGCATTCTCGATTCATCCATTGTTGGTGGGCGGTAATCCGTTTAAGACAACGGCAATCTACACCTTGATTCATTATCTAGAGCGTCGTTGGGGTGTGTTTTTCTGCATGGGCGGCACGGGCAAGTTAGTCGAAGAGCTGGGTGCCCTGATGGAACGTCAGGGCATAAAAATTGTGCTCAATGCGGATGTCGATGAAATAGTTATCCAAAACAAAATCGCCACCAGTGTGCGCCTCAGCAATGGTGATATGACTCAGGCCGATCTGGTGGTATTTGGTGGCGACCCAGAAACCTGTTACCGACATCTGATGCCTAACAACAAGCCAAAGCTGCCAGCGATCAAAAAACAGTACAGTATGGGCCTGTATGTGCTCTATTTTGGCACCAAAAAACTCTACCCGGATGTGGCCCACCACAGCATCTGGATGGGGCCAAGGTTTAAAGAACTGTTGTCAGAAATTTTCGATGCAAAACATATGAGTGAGGATTTTTCCCTCTATGTCCATCGCCCCACAGCGACAGACAAAAGCTTTGCGCCAGATAACTGTGAATCCTTTTATGTGCTTTGCCCAGTGCCCAATTTGCAGGGCAATGTGAACTGGGAAACCGAAGGCCCTGTGCTGCGCGATCGCATTGTGACCGCGCTAGAAGACACTATACTGCCAGAACTGTCCTCAGTGATTGAAGAGGTGTTTTGGATGACCCCGGAAGATTTTGCCAACGACTACCGCTCCATGCATGGTGCGGGCTTTTCCATTGAACCCCGCCTAACTCAGTCGGCCTGGTTTAGGTTTCACAATCGCGACAGCGCAGTGCGTAATCTATATTTTGTCGGCGCAGGCACTCACCCGGGCGCTGGACTACCAGGCGTTGTCAGTTCTGCAAAGGTGGTCGAAGAGCTGCTGACTGGCGTCGAGGTGGGCTCGGGCGGCTAGACTATGGACATTTCCCGGCCAGACTCTCCGCAACCTGTGCAGGTACTGGCTCGGCATGGAAAATCATTCTATTGGGCCAGCTTTTTCCTTGGTCCCGCACTGGCAGACCGCGCCGCGCGACTCTACCAATTCTGCCGCTTTGTCGATGATCTTGCCGATGGCGATCTACCGGATCGTCAGGAGTCTCTGGCAAATATTCGCGCTCGCTTAGGCGGGAGCGACTGCGCGGCCGGACCAGAAATTGAAGCCTTTATCGGCCTGGCTGCAGACAATAATATTCCACTCCAGGCCGCCAGCGAGTTGCTCGATGGAATGTTGCTCGACCTACAGCCCACCGCCGTTGCTGATCAGGCAGAGTTATTGCGCTATTGCCACGCGGTGGCAGGCACTGTGGGCTTGATGATGTGCCGAGTACTCAACTGTACAGAGGCCCGCGCCGACAGTTTTGCCATTGATCTGGGGGTTGCCATGCAACTGACCAATATCTCCAGAGACGTGCTTGAGGATGCCAAAATGGGCCGCCGTTATTTGCCCGCCACCTGGGTCAACTGCTCCCCGGAGCAAATTGCCAGTGGTGACAGCCAGTATCATCAGCCCGTGGCTCTGGCCATAGAGCAGTTACTGAATCTGGCAGAAGACTATTACAAAAGTGCCCTGCTTGGTATTCGCCTGTTACCTTTCCGTTCGAGATTTTCCATTGCAGTGGCGCTGCGGATCTACCGCCAGATTGGTTGGTTGCTGCGTCGCCGCCAAACCGCCTGGTGGCAAGGTAGAGTGGTGGTGAGCAAGCCCGAAAAAGTAATGCTCAGCATACGCAGTATTGGGGAGTTAATACCCCGCCGAGTGCCGCCCCACAACAAGGCATTGCACGAGTCATTGCAGGGGTTAGCCGGTGTCATTAGATAATCAGATCGAGCTGGATATCGCCATTATTGGCGGCGGTAGCGCTGGCATTAGCCTAGCCGCAAAGCTGGATGGCCCGAACACCAGAGTATTTGAACCCCGCAGCCCTGCTGAGCGGGATGTTAGTTGGTCAACCTGGGCAAATGAAGAACAGATGGCTGAACTGGCGCCTGCCATTGTGGGCAGTTGGGACCAATGGCGTATTGTTGATGCGCAGAGCGAAGTAGTGCATCAAACAGCAGAATATCGATATACCAGCCTGAGCTCAGCTCAATATCTCAGCTACTGCGAAGGCCGGCTGTCGGACTCTGTGCAGCTGGTGCGAGCCAGTGCTGAAAATATTACAGCTCAAGGCCAAGGTGGCTGCTTTAGTGCCGCGGGCCAGCAGTACAGAGCCAAAAAAATATATGATAACCGCCCACCAGCCATGGACGACAACGGCCTTATTCAACATTTTTTAGGCGTGGAAATTCATACCAAACATCCCATTTCTAACCCCGAGATAGCGACATTGATGGACTTTCGGGTCGATCAATCCCGCGGGCTGCACTTTATCTATATGCTGCCCTTAGCAGACAATCGACTGCTTATCGAATCCACCATGATTTCAACCTCGATAGAAGATAAGCAATGGTACCTGCAAGCCATCAAACAATGGCTCGATGAACAGGGCATTGAAATCGAGAAGCTGTTACGAGAAGAGATGGGGGTTATCCCAATGCACAGAGTAACGCCGCAAAACCCCGATCTGGCTACAATAGGGGCTGCTAGCGGTGCAGTGCGACAGTCCTCTGGATATGCCTTTAGTGCCATCCAAGCCCAGATGAAAGCACTGGCAAATGGCATTGCCGCAGGTGAATTAGACGTGCCAGCACCAATACCAGTATCCCTGATGCGGATGGATAAAATATTCAATACAGTACTGTTGGCAAGGCCCGATCTGTGCGTTTCTATTTTTATGCGTACAGCTAAGGCACTGTCCGGGGATGGCTTTGCCCGGTTTATGCTCGGCACCGCCAGCTTGATGGACTGGACAAAGGTTATTCTGGCTATGCCTAAACTGCCTTTTATCAAAGCGGTGTTTAGCCGTGACTAGCCTAGATTTGGTGGCTATCGCTGCGGTATTGCTGATTGGCGTACCCCATGGCGGCCTCGACGGGGCACTGGCGAGACGCCTTGGCTGGTCCCAAACCAGGCTGGCCTGGCTACAATTTCATCTGGTTTATTTGAGCCTGGCAGGGGCAATCACATGGCTTTGGTGGCTGTGGCCTGGGGTTAGCTTGACAGCCTTTTTGATAATCTCCGCTTGGCATTTTGGCCGCAGTGATACCTGCGACACTGGCAGCCATTGGTTGCCTCTGCTTGCCCATGGCGGTCTGGTGCCTATTGCTATACCCGGCCTGCAGGAGGCTGCGGTTGAGCCTGTTTTCGCTCTTTTAACGGACACCGACCAAGCCGCCCAATTGATTGATGGTATAGGCCTAATGCTACTGCCCTGGGCAATACTGTGCCTTGTCTACGCCGGCTACGCCTGGCGACAACCTCAATGGCGCAAGCCAGCACTTAGCCTGCTGCTGTTCATCTGTCTGGCCTATCTACTGCCCCCTCTGATCAGCTTTGCCCTGTATTTTTGCCTCTGGCACAGCCGCGAACATACGCTGCGCACCTGGCGTATGCTGAAGTCCAAAGAACCTGGCAAGCCGCAGATCGAACAGCGACGCAGCCTGATTGAAGCCTCTGTTTACAGCCTTATGGCTTGGGCTGTGATGATTGGCTTTTTTTACTATTTTCAGGCGCCAGCTTCCACAGCACTGGTACAATTGACCTTTATCGGCTTGGCAGCGCTAACCGTACCCCATATGCTGTTAGTCGATTTTGGCACGCAGCTTAAACAACGTAGATTGTTACCATGACAGATATCAGTAGCCGCAAAGACGATCATATTCAGCTGGCGCTCAAACCAGATCATCAGGGTGCAGACTCTGGATTTGATCGCCTGATGTTTGAGCCCAATGCACTGCCACAAATGGCGCTGACCGATATCGACAGCACTGCACAGTTTATTGGCCGCAGCATTGCTGCACCATTTTTAATCGGCGCCATGACTGGTGGCACAAATAATGCAAATATTATTAATCAACATCTCGCCGAAGCCTCGGAAGCCTGCAATATCCCCATGGCACTTGGCTCCCAGCGCGCCGCCCTAGAGCTAGGCCTCAAACAAAATCTGCGTCAATGGGCGCCCAAGGCTATTTTATTGGGCAATTTGGGGGCGACCCAACTGCAGCAGCAGGGTGTGGATCTTGCCAAAAAAGCGGTGGAGTCTGTGAGTGCCAATGCGCTGGTTATTCACCTTAATCCTCTGCAAGAACTGGTACAGCCCAACGGAGACCGGGACTGGAATTATGTACTCGAAGCCATTGCTGAGGCCCAGCATCAGCTTAATGTGCCCCTTATTGTCAAAGAGGTGGGCGCTGGCATTGGCCCCGGCACAGCCAAAAAACTGTCCCAAGCGGGCATCCAATGGGTAGAGCTTGCCGGTCGCGGTGGCACCAGCTGGGCCAGTATTGAATTGGCCCGCAATGGCTCCGCCACTGAACAAGAAATTGCCGCTCCATTTATCGACTGGGGCATGGATACCGTCGATTTGATACCCAGAGTGCGCGCCACATGTCCCGAACTAAGCCTAATCGGATCTGGAGGCATCAGACATGGTTTGGATATAGCTCGCTGTATAAGGCTTGGGGCGCAGATGACGGCTCTGGCCCAACCGTTTTTGGCCCCGGCATTGGAATCCACTGAGGCAGTGGTAGAAAAAATTACTATTCTGCGCGAACAACTGCACTGGGCGATGTTCTTGACCGGCAGTAAAGACCTTAGCACTCTAGCTCAAGCACCAGTGCAATAGGGTTGTGGCCAGTTATGTACAAAATTGATCACTCCGATACATGAAAACTATTAGACGTTAAATAAGCAACTAACCTAGACTGTTAAAGCCTCCAACTTTGTAGGGGTATTAGGTGGTAACAGAATAACTAAAGAGAGGAGTTTCGACATGTCATTAGCAGGATCAAAAACCGAACAAAGTTTAAAAGACGCCTTTGCAGGCGAATCACAGGCCAACCGCCGCTACCTCTATTTTGCCTCAAAAGCTGACGTAGAAGGGTACAACGATGTAGCTGCAGTCTTTCGCTCCACCGCAGAAGGTGAAACCGGCCACGCCCACGGGCATTTGGAATATCTCGAAGAAACTGGCGATCCAGCCACAGGGATGCCCTTTGGTAGCACCAAGGCAAACCTGGAGAGTGCAATTGCCGGCGAGACCCATGAATATACCGATATGTATCCAGGTATGGCCAAAACAGCCCGTGAAGAAGGTTTTGACGAAGTAGCAGACTGGTTTGAGACACTAGCCAAGGCTGAGCGCAGTCACGCCAACCGCTTCCAAAAAGCGCTGGACACCTTAGACGACTAAGCAATAGTCTCGATATATGTACTGTGAAAATCTGGGGTGATTCCGTCACCCCCGGTTTTTTTATTCTCAACACTGGAGAGAGTTCATGGCGCATCGTGAAGGAAATCTGCAAGCACCCACCCGCCACCCATTAGATTGGCAATCCGACGACTTTTATAACGAAGACAGCCTCAATAAAGAACTAGAGCGTGTCTTTGATATCTGCCATGGTTGCCGCCGCTGCGTCAGCCTGTGCGACGCTTTTCCAACCCTGTTCGATCTTGTGGATGAGTCTGAAACCTTCGAAGTCGATGGAGTGGATAAAGCCGACTACGTTAAAGTATCAGACCAGTGCTACATGTGCGATATGTGTTATATGGCCAAGTGCCCCTACACACCGCCCCATGAGTGGAACGTCGACTTCCCCCATCTGATGCTGCGTGCCAAGGCCGTTAAATTTACTAAGTCTGGCGCCTCAATGCGCGACAGAATTCTTACCAGCACGGATACAGTAGGCAAGTTGGCTACTATCCCGCTGGTTGATATCACAGTTAATGCCCTTAATAAAAACAATACATTCCGCAAAGCATTGGATAGCAGCTTCGGTGTGCATCACCAGGCACCAGTGCCCGAGTACCACAGTAAAACCATGCGCAAGCGCGTTGCGCCATTGGCCAAGGCAACTGCTCCAATTGAACCTGTGGCTGCGGGAAACACCAAAGGCAAGGTGGCTCTCTATGTCACCTGTTACGGCAACTACAACAGTCCTCATCTGGGGGAAGATTTCCACAATGTATTTACCCACAACGGTATTCAAATTGATTTGGTGCCCAAAGAGCAATGCTGTGGCATGCCCAAGCTTGAACTGGGAGATTTAAAGTCAGTGGCCAAATTAAAAGAAGCCAATATTCCAGTATTGGCCAAGCTGGTGGATGAGGGCTATGACCTGATTGCACCCATTCCCTCCTGCGTACTGATGTACAAACAGGAACTGCCGCTAATGTTCCCGGATGATCCGGATGTAATCAAAGTGCAGCAGGCGTTTTTTGATCCCTTTGAGTACCTGCACCTGCGCCATAAAGCCGGCGCACTGAACACTGACTTTAAGCAGCCACTTGGGGATATTAGCTATCAGGTGGCCTGCCATCTGAGAGTGCAGAATATCGGCTTAAAGACGCGCGATATTTTAAATCTGGTGCCAGACACCAACGTCAATGCCATCGAACGCTGCTCTGGCCATGACGGTACCTACGCAGTAAAAACCGAGACCCATGATAAGTCAGTCAAAATTGCCCGCCCGGTGGTGCGCAAGGTCAATGAGCAGGACCCGGATTTCTTTATCAGCGACTGCCCCATGGCCGCGACCCATATTGGCAATCTGTCCGATAGGGTCGAACAACCAGAACACCCAATGACTCTGCTACGCAGGGCCTATCAAATTTAAGGAAAGCTGAATAATGGCAAATCTAACAAGAGCAGATCTCTGGTCCCTGGAACAGTATGCCGAAAAGCGTCCAGAGTTCCGCACTCAGGTTATGGCCCATAAAAAAACTCGTGAAGTGTGCATTGGCAACAATGCCCGCCTGTGCTTTGAAGATGAAACCACCATTCGCTATCAGATTCAGGAAATGCTGCGTGTGGAGCGTATATTTGAAGCCGAGGGTATTCAAGAAGAGCTGGATAGCTACAACCCTCTGCTGCCAGAAGGTCAAAACCTAAAAGCGACATTTATGCTTGAGTACGATGATATTGACGAGCGCAAGATCATGCTGCAAAACCTCAAAGGCGTGGAACGTCAAATCTGGGCTCAGGTGGGCGATCGCCCGCGAATTGTGCCTATAGCCGATGAAGATATGGAGCGTGAAAACGAAGAAAAAACCTCCAGTGTACATTTTTTGCGCTACGAGTTTAGCGCCGAAGATATTGCCGGACTGCGCGCTGGCGAGGCATTTACCATGGGTATAGATAGTCCTCATATACAGCCTAATTCTGTTCAATTACAGGATCCGGTGCGCGCTGCGCTGATTGCAGACTTCGCCTGAGGCCCATTATCCAATACCCATGTAGACAGGGTTTGCAAGGGCTGGTTAAATCTTTAACAAAATAGCCAAATGGAAAATCTCTTGTCTAATATTCGCAGTGAAATAACCGCCGGTATGGGGCTGATCACCCTCGATCGCCCCAAAGTCCTCAACGCCCTATCACTGGAAATGGTGCGTGCTCTATACAACTTGCTGGTCGACTGGAGAGATAACCCTAATGTCGCTGCAGTAGCGATTCGCGGATCCAATAAAGAAGGACCCTTCGGTGCTTTTTGCGCCGGTGGCGATATCCGCTTTTTTCACAGTGCAGGCATCGCAGAGGCAGAGAGCGAAAAGCAGGCACTGGAAGATTTTTTCACCGAGGAGTATCGGCTTAACCACCTAATTTTTAACTACCCAAAACCCTATATCGCTTTTATGGACGGCATTGTGATGGGCGGTGGCATGGGCATTTCCCAGGGAGCTTCCCTGCGCATAGTGACCGAACGCAGCAAGCTAGCAATGCCTGAGACCAATATTGGACTGTTCCCGGATGTGGGCGGAGGTTACTTTTTAAGCCGCTGTCCCGGTGCCAGTGGCGAATATTTGGCGCTTACCGGGCAAATGATGCTGGGTACCGATGCCATTACATTGGGGCTAGCTGATAATCTGGCCGACAGCGCCTATATTGGCACCCTCTGGGACGATTTAACCTCAGACCCATGCATTCCCATAGCCGGCCGGCTAAAGACCTTAGAGGACCGTTTGGAAGCCTCCACGCCGGTCTATCATCAGCCTAGTTGGATGGACGATGGCATGGATTCCTGCTTTGCCAAGGCAACAGTCGGTGAGATTTTTGAGGCTCTAGCAGAGCAGCATTCTGACTGGGCCAATGCCTGCACAGCCGCACTGCGTCAGCGCTCGCCACTAATGCTACATGTGGTGCTGGAGCAGATTCGTCGCGGTCGTGCAATGAGCTTGGCGGACGATCTGCGCATGGAGAGAGATCTGGTACGTCACTGCTTCTACACCGAGCATTTGGATCGCTCCGGCTTGACAAGTGAAACCATTGAAGGCATTCGGGCCCTAGCCATCGATAAAGACTACAGCCCTAACTGGAACCCTGGGTGCATAGAAGACGTGACCGCAGACATGGTCACACCATTCTTTGTTAGCCCCTGGTCCGCTGCAGACCACCCATTGGCAGATTTAAGTTAGGTACCCAAATGGCATTGCATGAAGAAGAAATAACCTGCCCCTATTGTTGGGAGTCGATCACATTGTTTGTCGATCCCTCAGAATCTCAGACCTATACAGAGGACTGCTTTGTCTGTTGTCGGCCTATTCTGGTAAACACTCAGATTGATGGCGATCATGTCTCCGTAGAAGTCACTCAGGAGGACCTGGGATTCTAGGTTAAGGCTTTAACTGATCTTGATAGCAATATTCTTGGTTTGCACATAGCTATACAGCGCCTCTTGGCCTTTCTCGCGACCAAAGCCCGACAGCCCGGTACCTCCAAACGGCGTTTCTATGCCCCCTGCATACCATTCGTTGACAAATATCTGACCGGCTCGCAATGCACGGGTGCCTCGCATACAGCGGTTAATATCATTGCTGAAAATACCGGCCACCAAACCGTAGTCTGTGGCATTGGCCAGATCCCAAGCCTGCTGCTCTGAATCAAAAGGCATAATGCCCAACACAGGACCAAAGACTTCAGACTGGAAAATATCCATGTCAGCGCTGATATCTCTCAGCACTGTAGGCCTCACAAAGTACCCGGATTGACCACCAGAAACACCTCCGGTCACCAACTCTGCGCCCTGCTCAATGGCCAAGTCACATTTACTCAACACCTGTTGCTGTTGCTTTTTGGACATCACTGGCGTGATATCACCATTATCCATACCAGCACCCAGACTGAGCCCCTCGGCTAACTGAGCCACCCTATCTACCACCAAATCGTAAATACTGCGCTCCACCAGCATGCGCGACATAGCGGAACAGACCTGCCCTGCATTAAAAAATATCCCCCAGTTAACACTGTCCATTAGCTGGTCTATATCAGCATCTGCAAATACAACAGCGGCCGACTTGCCGCCCAACTCCATAACACAGGGCACAGCGCGCTCTGCGGCGGCGTGCATAATAGCGCGGCCAGTTGGCACAGAGCCGGTAAAGACTATCTGATCAATATCATTGTGAGCAGCCAGCGCAGCGCCCACCTCGGGGCCCCGACCACAGAGCATACTAAGGGCACCTTCAGGTAGCCCGGCGCGCTGACAGGCAGTGGCCAGCCAGGTCATGGCTAGGGGCGTCAATTCAGGAGATTTAACAATTACCGCATTGCCCGCAGCCAGCGCCGGAGCCAGAGAGCGTGCGCACAGAGACACCGGGAAATTCCAAGGCACAATCTGCACCGAGATACCATGGGGTTCATAAACCGTGTAATCCGCATAGTCAGCGCCCAGAGGAATGGACACCCCCTCTATCTTGTCTGCTAAACCCCCATAGTATTCAAAGTAGCGTGCCGCCTCGGCAAATTCGTCCTCGGCATCAGTCAACCGCTTGCCGTTTTCCAATACGGCCAATTCTATGGCGTCGGCGGCAACAGCGCGGATCTCAGCAGCGATGCGATACAGCAACTCAGCCCGTCGCACTGGCTTGCAGTCAATCAATACCCGGCTGTTTACACAGGCCCTTGCAGCAGTTACTGCAGTCTCTACATCGGCCAAACTGGCACAGGCAATAGTGGCAAATTTCTCACCGGTGGCAGGGTTTTCAATATCAATACTCTCTGCGCTATCAACCCAGTTACCCGCAATAAAATTCTGCCAATGCTGCATGCTGTGCTCGCTTATCCTAATTCAATGTATGGGGCTAGTTGGCTGCCGCGTCTGTGCCGTCAATGTAATGTTCCGCCAACCACTTGTGGAAGTGGTGGGTGGGCTGGTCCATAACTGGTGAAAAAACCCCACCGCTAAAGCCCGGTGATATCCGCGCAGCCTGCATGCCCTCGACAGCAACAATATCCTCGGCAAACACCTGCACCCACGCTTTTGAAACCGCGTCTTTGCAAGCATCATACTGCTCCGCGGACGCCTCTTCGCCTACATAGTAGAGCTCGAGCTTTTCTAGGGTCATATTGGCTGCCTGTGGCTGCAATATCATGGCATAGGCATGATCCACCTGTAACCCTAACAATACATTAGGAAATAGCGTGATGTATTCAGCTGTGCGCTGTTTGTCTTCCGGCCATTCTGGGTACTGGGGCAATGAGGTACCAGCCACCTCAGAATGTTTGTAGACATAGGTACCCTGCCCAGACATATTTTTATCGAAGATAATATCGTAATGCTGGTCCAGCGGCGAATAGGTATCCAGCGTTGGGTGGATCCAAGGCAAATGGTAGGATTCACAGAAATTTTCGGCCGCCAGTTTCCAGTTGGATTTGACCGTAATCTGTGATGCATTGCCCGGCGTTGGCTGACGCAACTGAGGCAGACCAGACTCACCTACAAATGCCGTCCAACGTTGCTCTAGGGGCCCAATAAAATCCTCAAAACTCTGAGCATCCCCAGACAGATTGATAAACACCACACCCATCCATACATGGCTGCGAACAGCTTTCAGACCATTGTCTTCACAGGAAAAATTCTCGATTTTATTGATATCTACACCACCAATAAATGGTGTAGATTTTAGCTTGCCATCCAGATCGTAATACCAGGTGTGGTAGGGGCATCTGATACCTCTGGCCTGGAGCTTGGCCTCGCTGACAAGTTTCATACCCCGATGGCTACAGACATTGTGGAACACATTAACTTGCCCCTGGCGATTACGGGTAACAATCAGCGGCAGACCCATAAAGTCCACTGGTGCCACACTGCCGTTGGCCTGCACATCGGAGGCAAAGGTTAGCCCCGCCCAACTGTTGGCCATCAAATGGTCGCGCTCAAACTCGAATAGCCGATCACTGGTGTAGGCTGACCCCGGCATCCCAGAGGCTTGGGCAATAGGCTGGTTAACAGCATCCAAATCCCGAAGCCTGATGATATTTTGACTGGTATTTTTGCTCATCTATTTTTGTTCCTGCAGCAATTCAAAGGGCCTATATCTAGGCGCACTTTTAACAGGCTGAACTTTAGCTCACAAATGCGGCCTGTGAATATCCATAAGCGACTTAGCCTCGATATATAAGCTGTCCTTATGGGTATTGACCACCTCCCATGTAGCAGCCAATATCCTGATTAACGGTCCATTAGAACAAGAGCAAAAACTATGCCTGCATTAAAACAATCTCCCTACGTAATTATTGGCGCAGGCATCCATGGCTTAAGCACCGCCTACCATTTGGCACTTGAACTCAAAGCCCGCGGCAGTGGAACCGGCGCAGACATTGTGGTGGTGGACAAAACAGCTATCAGCGCTGGTGCTTCAGGCATTGCCTGTGGTGTGATCCGCAATAATTATTTCCAGCCAGCCATGCGCGAATTAATGGCCCACAGCGTCTCGGTATGGGAAACAGACCCCGAAGCCTATAGTTACCATCCAGTGGGCTACATGCAGATTAGCAGCGTGTCGATGCATGAGGATGTCGCTTCTATTTATCAACAACAGCAAGCTATTGGTTATGAGTCTGTGTTTATTGAGGGAGAGAAAGACTGCACCAACTATATGCTGAATATTTTTGATGACTGGCAGGCGCAAGGTATCACCTCAGTTCTGCATGAAAAACTTGGCGGCTACGCCAACAACACCAGAGCGCTTGAGGGGTTAGCGGCAAAAGCCGAAGCTGAGGGTGTGCGCATTATTGGCGGCATCACAGTGACCGGGTTTGATCGCGACAGCCAGGGCGCAGTGACTTCGATACAAACTGACAGTGGCAGCATCTGTTGTGACTATGTGGTTATTGCCCCCGGCCCCTGGGCCAAACAATTTTGGGCCATGCTGGAATTGCCAGACAGTATCAGTATCAAAAACCCAGAGACCGGGCTGGTTAGCACAGATATTCCCATGTGGGTTTACTGGTCACTGCAAGAGGGGACGCTGGGCGTAGACCCCAACTTGCAGAAAACCAATGATGGCAAAATGCCCCCAGTAATCCATGTGGATACAGATGCCCCCCTCTATTCCGATATTGATGGTTCCTTGATCACCGATAAGATGTGGGGGATCTACTACAAACCCGACTTCCACTTCGGTGGTATCCAGGGCGGCGCTGCGCCCTTTATTGTCGACAAACATGCTGACAACGTGGCAGTAGACCCCTATGGCCCGGCGTCCCCTGAATTTATCGTCGGCGAAGACTTCTCAACTATGTGGGTGTCTGCACTGGCCCATTGCCAGAAGCGTTTTTCCGGTACCATGCCCCAGTATAAAGATGAGCCTTCCGGTGGCATCGGCGCTTTTACGCCCGACAGCTTTCCAGTGTTCGATGTCTTTCACGGCAACTGCTATATGATTGCCGACTCCAACCATGGCTACAAAATGCTTGGTGTTGGCAAGCTGGTCGCTGAAGATATCTGCGGTGACAGCTCGAGTCTACTCAAGCCCTTCCGCTTTTCTCGCTATGCCGAAGGAAAACTGCACCCAGTGTCCAGTAGCCCCTTTCCCTGGAGCTGATAGCGGATTATTTCTGGCTCATAAACGCCGGCGCTGTGCCAACGCCATAGATACCCAAACTGTATCTGCTACTCTCACTCGCCACTGCAATATTACTGATCATAGCTTGGCGGATCCCAGTATTATCACTGTCTGCTAGCTGGCCGGCATTCAGATAGAAATCCAGATAGTCGACAATGGCAGCGGCCTTGTCAGTCTCAGAACCCTCAGTGGTATCCCACTGAGCCTTGAGGCGCCTAGGGTTCAAGCGAACATGAAACTGCCCCGACTCATAAGCAGGATTAATATTGTCCGTGTCGTATACCGAGTAGCGAAAAAACCCGCTATTTATTAACTTGTTGAAGGTATTAAAGGTTTTAAACAGCTGAGACTCCGTCGCCAACTGCAGCTCCGGGGACACCAATGAATTGCTGGCAATCACGCCAGGAGGAGCAAAGTCTGGTGAGAAAAAGTTAAACACCGAGCCTGCTCCCAATGGCGCCTGACCAATATCCAGATTGCCCATTCGCAAGACAGAGGTACCTACAGAGAACTGATCGATAAACTCATAATTAAACCCACGCACTGCATCATCCTCAGTACCAGTGGGCCCCAGCGGCACTTCAGACTGAGCTTCCAAAAGGCGTAATATCCCGGTCATATGCAGCACTGGCTCTTTAATTTTGCCAAAAGTTTGCGAGCTAGCCACAGCGGGATTGCGCGCCTCGACATCAAGCAAAATAGCCTTGATAACGGCTTTTAAGTCACCCTCAGCGCCAAAGGCATTGACCACGCGCTGAATATAGGCCGCACTGGGGTTTGACGTCACAAAGCGTTGAATAAGCTTGCGGCTGATATTGGGCGCTGTGCTGCTGTGAGACACCAAAGCATCAAGCACGAGGTCCAACTCTGCATCAGCATCAGCCAAATCCTGCTGACTGCTTTCGGCAATGGTCACCACCTGCCCATTATCAGTAAACAATGTCTTGGCAGAATACTCATGAAAGTTGGGGAAAAACCTCATGGGCGCAATCCACCGATACTGAGCGTCATTGATTTGAGAGCCAAGAAAGAAGCCATTATTGGGCACATTGCTACCACCCTGCTCGTAGGCGCCAAAACTCAAACCAGTGAACACCTTAGCCATATCTTTGATGACATCATTGTTATATGTCTCTATGGGCAAATTGTCCGGGCCCAAAATAATCGAGCCATTTTGTCGCCGTTGCACCAGCCCAAAGGTAAACAGCTGCATCACCTCACGAGCAAAGTTTTCGTCGGGGTAATAGCCAATGTCTGGATTAGCCTTTTGATTGCGCAAATGGCTGAGATAAATACCCATCATTGGGTGCCTAGTGACCGACTCCAGGGTTTGGCGATAGCTGCCAAAGGCGTTGGCCCCCAGCATATCCCAGTAACTGGCCGCACCGCGATAGGCATCATCGACCGTATTATTCTGGTCACTGACCACCAGAATTTCACTCAGGGCAAAAGCCATGCGCTGACGCAGTTGATCATTGCCGTAGAGTATTAGAGGCCAGATAGAATCCTTACGCACATTGGGCGGCCACTCGTCACCAAACTCGGCGAGTGTGGCATCAAGCAAGGGCAACATTTCGGCTTGGTCCAGATCGAACTGCTGCTCGATCCACATGGCATAGACCTGCATGCGATTGCTACCGTCTTCATCAATCAGCGCCCTCAATGCCTCATAGTCGCCGGGGGTTGCACCAAAGGTCGCCTGATTTAAGAAACGGATAATATCCTGATTCACCTGCTTGGATGACAATACCGATTCTTCTGGAGGTTCTACATCAGCGTCAAAAATCAGGCTGGCAGATATCTCACCCGTGGGATAGTCCGCCGTGTGGATATTAACGTAAAACTCGCCGTTAAAAAGAGCATCCAACATCTGCTGCTCGGTAACAAAAATGCCTCCAGGGGCCAGGTCCCAAACAAAATTGCTGATACTGCCAGTCTGATCAATATCCTTTACGGTTGTACCGGAAGGAGAAAGGTGAATATGCTGGTCAGTCTGTACCGCACTCAAGTTGGAAAATGAATAACTCAACTTACCCGCCTCATTGTCCCCCTGCAGGATAAAACTCAGCACCCCAGAGCCATTGGTAATGGCGCCATTTTGTGACGCAAAGGCGCCCAGAAAAACTTTTTGGTTGGCGCTGTCGTTGGTAGCATCGCTAATCATCACATTGGCACTGCGGTCGGTGCCCAGGTCATAACCAGAGCCAGAGGCCAGTGTAATGCTCAGAGCTTCTGGCACCTCAAAGGCACTATCAGCTACAGGCCGCACCTCGACCACACGGGAATTTTGGTTAGCACCCAACTCAAATCTATCACCGACATCGCCACCATCGCTGTACACCATCTGGAAGTCATCTGCCGAGGCCGACCCTTTGGTGATGTCCGTGCTTCCGCCTAGGGAATAATTAATAGACAACGCCCCAGAGGCACCAGAGCGATCAATCTTGAACTTGGCAAATTGACCATTGAGCTCATAAGCATGAGGCTCTACCAATGCCATAGTCACATCCGGATTGTCGACCACAACCGGCGGAGGGGCTGTGTCAGAGGAACCACCGCCGCCACCACAAGCAGACAAAAGCAGAGAAAGAGCTGTCAGCGCAATTACAGAACTGTGCTTCATAGGGAAAGCCCTCCATTGATAAAGTCGAGGTTGGTGCCCTCTTCAAAGGGACTGGAGAAATTGCTCAAGGTGGGGAATAACTCCCCGAGATTAGCCTGATTTACGCCCATCCAGTTAGCAATTACTGCGGCAATCTGGGTGTTTGAAGTGGTGGGTATCCAGCGACCGCGCCCCGTATCCAGCCCCTCATCAAGGCGTAGATCCGGGTGCTGCCCAAAGAACTTGCCACCGTTGACCATATCGCCCATCACCAGCGCATGCCCGCCCCAGCCATGGTCTGTACCCGCGTCGTTGTCGTCACCATTGGCGGTAAATGTGCGGGCAAATTCAGAGGTCACGTAGCTGAGAGTTTTGTCAAAATCACCCTGAGCAACCAGCACATCGCGAAAGCCCTTTAATGCTGAATTTAGTTCAGCCATACGCTGGCTGTGATCACCTAAAAGCTTTTGATGGTTGTCAAAACCAGTGAGCTCAACAAAAAACACTGGCCGGCTGTTACTAGTCGCTGCCCTACCAGCAATCATTTTGGCAACAGTTTTAAGCCGTCGACTGATCTTGCTGTTGTTGGTCCCAGCCGCATCAAAAATCGCGTCATAATCAACCCCTGTGGTCTCTGCCAAATCAAACGCAGAACCCACAACGGCCTGAGCCTGACGGGCAGAATCATAGACATTCTTATATTTTTGCTCCATTAGATGGGAGGCGCTGTCCACAGACTGCATAGAGGATTCAACCATCGCCTGACGGGCACCGTTAAAGCCATAGAGACTTACTGCACCGTCATTACCCATGACATAGGTATTGATCAAACTGTCTCTGGTGATCTGGAAAGAATTTAATCCGGCCATAGAGATCAACGGCGACACATTGGGATCTGAATTATAGGGCTCATTAATTTCTGCCATACGCCCACCCCAGCCATACAAAAACGGATCGTCCGGCTGGCTCTGAGTTTGTCTCTGTTGATCCGAGTGGGAAAATAGGCGCGGCGGCACAGAGGCATTGCCGTCAAACCATTCATTTCTGGTCACTGGCTGGATCAGATTACCCACATTGCAAAGCACCGACATTTCACCAGCATTAAATATTTCAGCCATCTGTGGGCACTGGGGATGCATGGCAAAATCTGTCGATTGAGTACCACCATAGATCTGAGCCGGATCAGCTAAATTAAGTGCTTGCAGGCCTTCATTGGGCAGAGCCACAATACCACGGCCCTGCTCATAGCTAGCTCGTAAGCTGCCAGCCCCGCTGGGCAACACCATATTAAATGAATCGTTACCGCCTTTGAGCATGATAAACACCAGCGCCCTGTAGTCGCCCATATCCGCCATAGATTTACTGGCGCCCAGCAGGCCGGTCAGGCCAATCGAATGAGCAGCAAACATTGAGGCCAGTGAAGCCTTGGATGATCGCCTTAAAAACGTACGCCTGCTGATACCTTTTTTGTTATTCATTGCACACCCCAAAACTGATAACTACGCTGCTATACCAGTATATTCAATACACTGCTTTTAAATAATTATTAACTGATTCGTATAGTGACTCATCCATAAAAAATTGTCATTCAATTCCCCAAGAAAACAGATAACGTAGAAATGCAAAAAAAGCCTACAAAACAGCATTATTTTCTTTGTAGTTTTGACCTTCGGGTGTAATCTGCCGGCAATTTGGATCAGGCTCAAAACCCCATGCCCGTAAGAACCATTGTCAGTATTTGGCCGCTGTTTGCCGGCCTCTCCTTAATCGGCCTCGCCATTGGCGTACAGGGCAGTTTGCTTGGCGTGCGCGCCGAGCTGGAAGGCTTTGAGGACTACTTGATCGGGCTGCTAATGTCCTGCTACTTTGCTGGGTTTTTGGCGGGATCCCTGCTCACACCAAAAATGATTCAGCGGGTCGGGCACATCCGCATTTTTGCCGCGCTTTCTGCCGTGGCTTCTGTGACCATCCTTATTCATGCCATCTATGTTGAACCCTGGGCCTGGGCACTGATGCGCCTACTCACCGGCTTTGCTTTCTCAACCATTTATGTGGTCTCTGAAAGCTGGTTAAACCAAGCTTCCACCAACACTAATCGCGGTCAGATCCTATCTATTTACACAGCGATCCTGTTGGCAGGAATTTGTGCCGGCCAGTTTATGCTCAACCTAGCCAACCCCAGAGAATTTACGTTGTTTATCCTGATCTCAGTAATGGTCAGCGTCGCCGCCGTACCGATCCTGTTATCCGTGATCACAACACCGACCATTGAGGACACAGAGCGAGTGAGCATTCGCCATCTCTGGTATCGCACCAAGATGGGCGTCACCGGTATTATCCTGTCCCAATGGGTATCCAGTATTCTGTTTGGTATGGGCGCCGTGTACGCCACCAAACTGGGATTTAGCGTTTATGAGGTGGCCAACTTTATGGGCGCAATGATGGCTGGCGGTATGATTTTGCAATATCCCATCGGCAAACTCTCCGACATGATTGACCGCCGTTGGGTCATGGGCTTTGCCTGTTTATTTGCCGTATTTTTTGCGCTGATGATCAGCCGCGAATCCGAAGCCTCAATTAAACTCTATGGGTTAATTTTCTTGTTCGGTGGTTGCTCACTGTCCCTCTATTCCATAGTGGTAGCACTGACCAATGACCATCTGCGCCCAGCAGAAATTGTTCCCGCCAGTGGCACCATTGTTTTGATTGCAGGGCTTACGTCCATCACCGGCCCTATTACCGCGGTATTCTGGCTACAGATATTTGGCATACAGAGCTTCTTTTTACTTTTGGCAGCCTGCCTTTTACTGCTGGCAGGGATCAGTATCTGGCGAGTGCTCACTATTGAGGCTCTGCCAAGTGAATACAAGGTCGAGATTACACTACAGGCGTCACCTGCACCTGTGGGTACGGTGCTGCATGCAGAAGAGGATCCGACACCAACTAGCAGCTAAACCTTTGGGCGGCTGTTACCGTAGAAAGGGAGTAAAATTAAAAGGCCGTAAAAATGCGCGCATTACTAATCATTCCAGCACTGCTTTTAATCAGTGGTTGCACAAAAACATTTAACGCTGCGGAATATCTGCAACTTAATAAAAAATATGATGTGGTTATCGAGCGCGACCATTTAGGTGTGCCCCATGTTATTGGCGAGCGAGATGTAGATGCGGCTTTTGGTTTTGCCTATGCTCAGGCCGAAGACAATTGGCAAATTATTCATGACAGCATTCCTTTTTATCGCGGCACCAATGCAGCCATTAATGGCAAAGACGCTGCCACCATAGACTTCTTAATTCAGTGGCTTGATATTTGGCAAGATCTCGATGCCGGATACCACAGCCAATTGAAACCTGAGACTAGGGCCTATATCGAAGCCTTTGCCGATGGTATTAATTACTACGCCGCCCTCCACCCAGAGGAAACCAATCAAAGCCTGTTCCCAATTAATGGCAAAGATATTGTCGCCGGCTATATGCTGCGTCACTTGCTGTTCTATGGTTTTGATGCCCCAGTCATTGAGTTATTCGAAGACCAGCGCAAACACCCCATCAGTAAGCGGGGAGAAACCATGGCCGACACTCAGAGCCGCGGTCATGGCGTGACCATCGGTGGGCTGCCTGTTGGCTCCAATGCCATGACTGTATCACCCTACAACAGTACCGATGGCTCGACTAGGTTAGCGATCAACTCTCACCAGCCCACCACAGGCCCGGTGGCCTGGTACGAGGCGCATATTCAGAGCAATGAGGGCCTAAATGTTATGGGTGGCCTATTTCCCAGTGGAGCCACCATTGGCGTGGGCTTTAACGAAAATCTCGGCTGGGGAGCCACAGTCAATAAGCCAGACCTAGTGGATATCTATGTGTTGGATATAGACCCCAATAACCCCAACCGCTACAAGCTAGACGGTGAGTGGAAAGCCTTAGCATCCCGAGAAATATCAATTGGTGTGAAGCTTCTGGGGTTCCTGCCCTGGTCCGTGACTAGGGAAGTTTTGAGATCAGAGCATGGACCGGTGCTACGCACAGATCACGGCACCTACGCTGTTCGGTATGCCGGCATGGGTGAGATGCGTCAGGTCGAACAGTGGCTGGCAATGAGCAAGGCGCAAAACTTTGAAGAATGGCGCAATGCGATGCGTCTGCACGCGTTTGCCAGCTTTAATCTGGTTTATGCTGACCGCGAAGGTAACACCATGTTTGTGCATAACAGCCTTACCCCCAATCGAGCCAGCGGCTACAACTGGGCCCATTATCTGCCCGGTGATGACAGCAGCCTGATCTGGGATCAATATATGCCCTTTGACCAGTTGCCTCAGGTCATCAATCCTAAGTCCGGTTATATTCACAGCGCCAACCAGAGCCCCTTTCATGTCACCGCAGAGGGTGATAACCCGGTTAAAGAAAACTATCGCATCGAAGATGGCTTTCCAACACGCATGACCAACCGCGCCGATCGCGGACTGGAATTATTTGCTGAGCTGGGCACCATCTCTGAGCAGGAATTTTTTGATATCAAGCACGACAAAAGCTTTAGTACTAAGTCCAGATCTATGGCCTTTTTGAATCAAGCATTAGAACTGGATCTGAGTGGTGCAGAACAAAAGTATCAGGATGCTCAGCAGATTATTGCTAACTGGGACCGCAACACCAATATTGAAAACCGCGGTGCCGCCCTGAGCACCTGTGTTATAGGCACCGAATGGCTGGCCGAACAAAAAGGCAAGCCAGTGCCAGATATCCGCGAAGAGCTTTTTCGTTGCAGTGACCGCCTGCTCGATAAAGTGGGCCGCCTCGACCCTCTATGGGGCGATATCAGCCGGCATGTGCGCGGCGACCTCAACCTGCCTGTGGGCGGTGGACCAGATACATTGCGAGCCATTTATGGCACTGGTATGGAGGAGGATGGCTATCTCACCAATGTGGCTGGTGATGGGCTGTACTACATGGTCTCTTGGGACGCTGAAGGAAAACAGAAGGTGCGTGGCATTCATCAGTTTGGTGCCGCTACATTGGACGAGACCTCGCCTCATTATGCGGACCAAGCTCAGGACTATGTAGATGAAGTGCTCCATGACCCATTATTTGATGCCAAGCTGCGAGCTAAAAAAATTCAACGGCAATACAGACCGGGCGAGTAGACCATAGCCCTGAGACAACATGCTAGAATAGGGTCTTAGTAACCGTCCCAGAGACTGAGACCCCATGTCAATTCAGTGGTACCCCGGCCATATGCGCAAGGCCAGCAACGAAATGATCGAGGCCCTGCCCCAGGTTAATATCGTTGTTGAAGTTCTGGACGCCCGCATTCCCTTCAGTAGCTCCAATCCCTTTATTCAGGGCCTATGCACTGACAAGCCCTATATCAAATTGCTTAATAAAACCGACCTTGCCGACCCAGCGATCACCCAGCAGTGGCAGGATTATTTTGAGCAGCAGAGCAACACAAAAACCCTGGCACTGGATTTAAAGAACCATGATCCCGCCGCTAAAATTATTGATCTGATTAATAAGCTCTATCCCCAGCGCGAGGGCGGCAATACCTTGGCAATGGTCACAGGCATTCCCAATGTCGGCAAGTCTTCGCTGATTAACTGTCTGGCCGGCCGCCATATCGCCAAGACCGGCGACGAACCCGCGATTACCAAAGGCCAACAGCGCATCAATCTGCGCAATGGCATTATGCTGTTGGATACTCCTGGTATTCTGTGGCCAAAAATTGAAAACCCTCAGGGCAGTTATCGGCTGGCCACCACAGGTGCCATTAAAGACACTGCCGTAAGCTATGAAGATATTGCCTTTTTTGCTGCTGAATTTTTGCTGGAAAAATACCCCCAGCGACTTAAAGATCGCTTCAATATCAGCGATCTGCCACAGACAGAAATAGAACTATTAGAAATTATCGGCGCCCAGCGCGGCTGTTTGCGCGCCGGCGGCAGAGTGGATTTAGAGCGGGTATCCACCATCTTTGTTAATGAACTGCGCGCGGGTACTCTGGGGCCCCTAGGGTTTGAGACGCCAGAGATAATCGATGCGGAGATGAAGCAGGTTGCCATCCTTAAAGCTGAGAAAGAAGAGCGAGAAAAAGAGCGGTTGGAAAAAGCCGCTGCGCGACGCAGAAAGACAAAGGCCAACCGCAGGTAGGCGCAGAGTTACCTACGTTCAAAGACAATGGTCTCATCAATCAGCTCATCGCCATCCTCATCAATGGTGGCTGTTAATGTATCTCCCTCGATATTCACAAAAATATTGGGCGCACCCACACCAGCAAAGTCTGTTAACCCAGTGTCGCCATTATTATCAAAGGTCTGACTGACTGTGAGCAAGCCTGTGTCCTCGTCACGCTCGTAGGTTCCCAGCTCCATACCGGATATCTCAGTATCATCATCTTCATCGACTTCCCCATGGAAGTAAGTGCCGTCATCAAAGAACACAATCATTAGCAAATCATTTTCGGTGGTAGTGCTAAGCCAGGTGCCTAATAAACCCTCTGAAACTATCTTTCTGAAGTGAACATCACCCTCGTCAATTAGCCCAAATTTAGCCTCGCTAGTATCTATAGGCAAGATATCCACATTCGAAGTTAGTGATGGATCGGAAAACACCCATATAGGCGAAGAAGTTGACTTGAACGGTGTCAATCCAGCAGATCCATTATTATCAAATCGTTGGGTAGAGTTGTTAAACCCCTGGCTACTGAGATCAGTAGATCCCCATTCCATGCCTGATATTCCGTCCATAATTAGGTCACCAACTACTGCATGGACATAGGTGCCATCATCAAAAAAACTAAGCAAGGCGAAATCACGGCCTGCACCAGAGCCTCGCCAAGTGCCTAATAAAAAGGTTTCAAAGTCAGGCACAGCAAGTTCACCAGATAATGTCAGAGTAAGGATAAAGTGCAGCAATGCCTGAGTAATTGAGACTAGTTCTGCTAACAAGAGATCTTGGCCACCATTGACTAAATTAAAGTTAACAGCAGTTTGAGTTTCGAATAGGCCTACCGGCAGGTCAAAATTTACGGCTAAAGCATTGTCCTTTGCGGTCTGGGTGATAGTAATTCCATTACTCGGATTTAGATCTTCATCCAGCGATTGGAGCAGCCGAATAATATTGACCACCATATGATGGGCTACATCATCGGTATCAGCCATATCCAACGGCGTAACCACCTCAGCAGCCAATACAGGTGGAAATTCCAAATCACCAATAAAGAAGGTTACCGTCTCACCGGCCAAATATTTAAACTCCCCGCGGGAATTGGTGTTGCCATTTTGGGTAGCAGTGCGGTAACCGATATTAATCACTGGGCTATCGATAAACACGCCAGTAAGCGTTGATGGGGAGTCGCTACCGCCGCCGCAGCTGGCTAGCAGAACAATGCTAGAGAGGATTAGGGCTTTAATTTTCATTGCATTACATCCTGTAATAGTTAACTTAGTCCGTTAGTAACTCCAATAAGGTTAGACAAGGTTTTGCTAGGTTGCCAACCTTGGCGGCTTAGCTACACATACTGCCCAGCAGCATAGCCAGAGGCCCAGGCCCACTGGAAGTTGTAGCCCCCTAAGTGCCCAGTTACATCCATCACCTCGCCGACAAAATACAGGCCCGGCTGGGTTTTGCACTCCATGGTTTTTGACGACAGATGGTCGGTATCCACACCGCAGAGGGTCACTTCGGCCGTTCGGTAGCCTTCGGTTCCTGAGGGCTTTAGCTGCCAGTTATCGAGCTGTTTTGCGACCTTTGTTAGCAGCGCATCAGGGATTTCTGCCATGGGTTTATCTGCAACCTCTGACCAGTAGCGCTGCTGCAATTCCAACACTAAACCTTTGGAAAGATGCTGCGATAAAAGATTGCGCAATAATGATTTGGCGCTGGATTTTTTATAGCTGAGTAGCAGTTGATGAGCATCCATATCTGGCAGTAGGTTGATACTGATAGTCTGCCCCGGCTGCCAGTAACTGGACAGTTGCAGCGCCGCAGGACCGCTAATGCCGCGATGGGTAAATAGCAGATTCTCCCGAAAGCTGACGCCATTGACAGACATCTCTACATCTACCGCCAGCCCAGAAAGGCCTTCACAAATTGGTTTTACCCAGTCGGTAAAGGTAAATGGCACTAGCCCGGCAGTGCGGGGCAATAGGTCAAGACCAAACTGCTCGGCAATCTCGTATCCAAAGCCTGTAGCACCCATGGTGGGAATAGATAGCCCACCGGTTGCAACCACCAGTGACTGGCAGTGGTAACTGCCCAGAGATGTTTGCAGTCTGTAGCCCCGCTCTTTATTGGCAATCGCCTGAATATCACATTTAGTATTGATACTAACGCCAGCCTGTTCACACTCATCCAGCAGCATAGTCAAAATATCTTTGGCTAAGTTGTCGCAAAATAATTCGCCATGCTTGCGCTCGTGATAAGCAATCTGATGGCGCTCTACCATCTCTATAAATTGCCATTGGTTGTAGCCATTAAGAGCAGATTTACAAAAGTGCGGATTGGCCGATAAATAATTATCAGGCTGTATATCCAGATTAGTAAAGTTGCAACGCCCACCCCCAGACATAAGAATCTTTTTGCCCACTTTATTGCTGCTGTCCAGAACAAGTACAGAGCGACCGCGTTGGCCGGCGGTAAAGGCACAGAATAAGCCGGCGGCACCGCCACCTATAACGATCACATCATATTGCTTAGAGGCTGTCATGCTAGGTTATCCAGACGCCGCTGCAATTCTGTTGGATCTATGGCATCCAGTGTTTCAATATTGCGCTGTGGGATCTGCTCCGGGTTAGGGAAATCCTGCAACAGTCGCGCCATCATATCTTCGCGCAAAAAGTGAATCATTGGGTAGGGCGAACGATTGGTAAAATGGCTGCTGGCCCCTGGTGACTCGCCATCAAACTGGTATTGAGGATGAAAACTGGCTAGCTGAATCGTGCCGTCTAGATTCTGGTCCTCTAACAGATGATTAGCGTTATCAACAAAATCTAGATAGGCCTCAAAGTCCTCAAGCCCCGCAGGCACTACCAACAATGAAGTGGCGATTTCAGACTCTGGCGACTGACAGATCAGATTCAACTCTTGCAGATACATTGCAGCAATGTCTTCGAGTCTGCCCGACTCGCAAACCGTTAGTCGCAAGCCATCGGCGGCAATTACCGGCCGTGCAAAGGGGCATAGATTTAGTCCCACCACAAAGCTGTCGAGCCAGGCTCGAGTGCGCTGCTCTACGGAACAATAAACCGGATGAGACATAGATAAGTCGTCGCTAATAACAGGGCCGCTAGAATACCTAGTCGTGCTGTTGCCAACAAGTGAAAGCTGAAAGCTTTGGGCATCACCCAGTGGTTTTACATCTGTGCCCATTGGCTTTTATAGAGGTGCTTGATTCATGTATGCTGCCTCGCACAAAAAATGCAATGACCCATCTAATTTTATTGAGAATTGACCATGAGCAACCTCTTTCAGCCCCTGCAATTTAAGTCTGGCAGCAGCCTAAAAAACCGCTTTATGCTGGCCCCCCTGACCAATACCCAGAGCCATGCCGACGGCCGCCTATCAGATGATGAATATCATTGGCTAACTATGCGCGCTAAGGGTGGCTTTGGGCTAACCATGACCTGTGCTGCCCATGTGCAGGCGGTAGGCCAGGGTTTTCCCGGGCAGCTGGGGATCTTTGGCGATGAGCATCTAGAGGGCCTTACCCGACTAGCGCAGGGTATTAAAAATGAAAACAGTCTAGCCGTGGTTCAGCTGCACCATGCCGGCATGCGCTCACCTGCCGAGCTTATAGGCCAGGCGCCTGTGTGCCCTTCAGACCACCCAGAGACTGGCGCTACTGGCCTTAGCACAGCGGCGGTTGAGCAGTTGATCGAAGATTTTATCTGTGCCGCAGAGCGGGCCGAAAAGGCTGGCTTTGATGGGGTGGAGATCCATGGTGCCCATGGCTATATTCTGGCGCAGTTTCTCAGCGGCACTATTAACCAGCGGCAAGATCAGTTTGGCGGTAGCATCGAAAATCGCATGCGTCCGATCACAGAGATTATTGAGGGGGTTCGCAGCCGCTGCCGGCCGGACTTTTTACTGGGGTTACGGCTCTCTCCCGAGCGCTTTGATGTACATCTACCGGATATTATTGAGGTGGCTAAGGTGATCTTGGCTGCGGGCAAAATCGATTTTCTAGATATGTCCCTGTGGGATTCATTTAAAGAGCCGGAGGATGAGGCGTTTAAGGGCCGCTCACTGCTATCTTATTTTACCGAGCTAGAGCGCGGCGATGTGGCGCTGGGGATTGCCGGCAAGCTGCGCAACCCCGATGAGGTCAATCGGGCCATGGCGGCGGGCATTGATTTTATTATGCTGGGTCGCGCAGCAATATTGCACCACGACTTTCCATTGCAAATGCAGGCAGATCAAAATTTCACACCGGTCAGAAACCCTGTATCCGCAGACTATTTGCGCGCTGAGGGGCTTGGTGAGGCCTTTATTACTTACATGTCTGGCTGGAAAGGCTTTGTAGGCTAATCAAAAGCCCGGCGGCCTGCGTAAGAAAGCCATGCAATTAAATTGGCTCGACGAACAGACACCTAAACCCACGCGCCTCTCTTCGGGCTTCCCTGAGAGAATGGTGCTACTGGACTGTGAAACCACCGGTGGCAAAGCCATCTATCATCGGGTTATCGAAATCGGGCTTTTGGTAATTGAAAACGGTGGGTTGATCGAAAAATGGCAGAGCTTTATCGACCCGGAATGCTCACTGCCGCCCTTTATCCAGCGGCTGACCGGTATCAGTCCAGCTATGCTGCAAGGTGCTCCTGTGTTTGCCGATATCGCTCAGGAGCTACTCGGCAAACTAGAGGGCCGCACCCTAGTCGCTCACAATGCACGCTTTGATTACAGTTTTTTGAAGAACGAGTTTGAACGGGCAGGCATCAGCTATAACGCCAAACCACTCTGCTCGGTAAAGCTTAGCCGCAACCTCTACCCTCAGTTTAAGCGTCATGGGCTGTCGCATATTATTACCCGCTTTGGACTCAGCATAGAGAACCGCCATCGCGCCCTAGACGATGCTGAAATGATCTATGGCTTCTTTAAAAAGTCGTCGGCGCTGTTCTCGGATGAGGAAATCCAGGCAACCTGCGCTGCCATTCTTAAACGTCCGGCACTGCCCATAAAACTGGACGCCAAAGAGGTAGAAAAACTGCCTGCCTCGCCCGGGGTTTATTATTTTTATGACGATAAAGGGCTGCTGCTATACGTTGGCAAGAGTGTGCATATTCGCAATCGAGTGATGAGCCACTTTAGTTCAGATCATAAAAACCCTAAAGATCTGCAAATGAGCAGTAAGATTGCCCATGTGGATTTTGAGCAGACGCCCTCAGACTTTGGCGCTCAGATTCATGAAAGCAATCAGATCAAGGCATTGGGCCCGATCTATAATCGGCGCCTGCGCAAGAGTAAAAAACTCTATCAGTTTCGCACCGATACTGACTCAGCCGGATATCTGCGATTGGGAATTGAGAGCATAGACACAGACAATCCAGCGGCGGACGAACATTTCGGTCTGTTTCGCTCACCGCGACAAGCCAGTAAAAAAATGGAAGTGCTGGCCGACCAGTATTTTCTCTGTCACAAACTTCTTGGGCTGGAGGGCGACAGTCGAAACAGCAATGGCAAGCCCTGCTTTAGAGCTCAGCTCAATAAATGTTTTGGTGCCTGCTGTGGTAGAGAATCTGCTGCCGTTTACAACGAGCGTATGCAGGCAGCACTAAAGAACTATCAAATCAAACTCTGGCCCTATGCGGATGCCATTTTGATTGAAGAGCGAGATGCCCTGAATCCAGAAACTCGCTGTTTTCATCTGGTTGATCGCTGGCGCTATCTGGCCAAGTTGAAGCTGATCGATGACCTCTACGATCATGGCTTCCAGCTCAGTGCCGGGCAGCCTTTAAACCAGAGCCAATTAGATCCGGGCCTGCAGCAGCAGAGCGAACCAGACACCGACAGCAGATTCGATTTGGATATTTACTTTATTCTGGTGAGATTTCTGGTGGATCAGGACAGGGCAGCCATGAATAATCTACATATTCACCCTCTAACGCGTCGTCCTGACGAATATTGCGACTAACCTCTTAGGGTTTCAGGCTCCAACTGTTCAATCGCGCCTTATTCTGTTGGGCTAATATATTAGAATTGTATATTATACTATTCTAATTTAGCTTATTCTAAAATATAATAAGAATACTCATTAACGACGGAGCCTAACTATGTCCAATCTTATGACCAGCAATGATCTCGAACAACTAGCCGAGCACGCCCAGGAAGCGGCCGCGCTGTTGAAGCAGCTGAGCAATCAGCACCGCTTGATGATCCTCTGCTCGTTGATTGACAGCGAACTCTCGGTGACTGAGCTTAACAGTAGAACCAATCTGAGTCAGTCTGCGCTGTCCCAGCATCTTGCATCACTGCGCAATGCTGGACTGGTGCAGACCAGACGGGAAGCTCAGACCATTTTTTATCAACTGCAGGGCAACGAAGCGATTCAGGTTATTAGGGTACTGAAATCCATTTACTGCCCCTAATTTTTAACAGGCTATCAATATGACTATCACCAGTATTGCCGCGGATGCATTTAAGCAGCTGCAAAAACCCCGAGTGCTGGATGTGCGCACCCATGCAGAGGTCGATGCAGAAGCCCTTGCCGGCGCCGCCCATTTTCCACTGCAAGAGCTCGACCACAACAGCGTCAATCAATACCTGCTCTCTGTGGATCATCAACCAGAGCAACCAGTCTATCTGCTCTGTGCTGGAGGCCACAGGGCTAACAAGGCCGCCGAACAGTTACAGGCGCATCTCAACTGCCCATTAATAGTGATTGAAGGCGGGCTCAGTAGCCTAAAGCAGCAGGGGCTAGCCACTGAGCAGGGTCAAGGCAAGGTCATCTCACTAGAGCGCCAGGTGCGAATTGTCGCTGGGCTATTAGTGCTGATTGGCGTGGTGCTGGGCACCTGGTACAACCTCTGGTTCTATGGGCTGTCAGGCTTTGTGGGCGCGGGCTTGGCCTTTGCGGGTATCACTGATACCTGCGCCATGGGCATGGCTCTGGCAAGAATGCCTTGGAACAATAAAACCAGATGATAACTGGCCTGTTTATCGGCGCAATTATTGGGCTGGTTTTGGGCCTTACAGGCGCTGGCGGCTCCGTGTTTGCCGTGCCCATGTTGATTCTGCTGCTCAATTTACCTGTAGATCAAGCTGTGGGGGTTGCCCTTGGCGTGGTATCTCTGAGCGCGCTGTTCGGCACCATCAGCAACTGGCAGGCAAAATATATTCTCTGGATCCCAGCCCTTTTACTGGGGCTCTGTGGTGCTCTGCTGGCACCTTTGGGAAGGCAGCTGGGAGAGCAACTAAGTGCCAATATCCTTTTGCTCGGCTTTGCGCTACTGGCAATCTGTATCGCGGTACTGATGTGGCGGCAGGCTACAGGCTCCCCGGCTCAATCCGCAGTTGTTCGTGCCAATGCCGGCTCGGGTGACCAAGACTACAAACAGCCTATTTGCCGCTTTAATGATTCCAGCAGATTTAATCTCTCTGTCAGCTGCATAGTCGCTCTGCTGGCCAGCGGGACTGTTGTGGGTATCCTGAGTGGTTTATTTGGCGTCGGTGGTGGTTTTTTAATTGTGCCAACTCTCGTGTTTGTCGCTCAGGTATCTATGCGTCAAGCAGTGGCTACCTCGCTGTTAATTATTACCCTGATTAGCGGTGCCGGATTTTTTAGCTTTGCTCAACACAATGTGCTGGACTGGCAACTATTATCCTATGTGTGCCTAGGTGGTTTGTTTGGCATGCTGGCCGGTCGGCTGATGGCCAACAGAATTGCCGGTGCTCTGCTGGAAAAACTCTTTGCTACAAGCCTGATTGCAGTGACATTGACAACTCTGGCCAGACAGCTTGGCTAATCAACAGAAGAGATTACAGAGGAATACAGGATGATTTTTAGACAGTTATTTGATCACGAGTCCTCCACCTACACCTACCTACTGGGAGACGCTAACAGTGGCGAAGCACTTTTGATCGACCCGGTGATCGCCAATACTGACAGCTACCTCAGCCTGCTACAGCAGCTCAGCCTGACCTTGAAACTGTGCGTGGATACACATACTCATGCCGACCATATTACCGCGCTGGGCGCACTGCGCGAGCGCACTGGCTGTATCACCATGATGGGTGAACAGGCCATGGCAGACTGTGTCAGCCAGAGCTTTGCTCACTTAGATCAAATAGAGGTAGGCAGTATAAAACTTCAGGTGCTCTACACGCCGGGGCACACCGATGACTCCTACAGCTTTTATGTGCCAGACGCAGCTATGCTGTTTACCGGAGACACCCTGCTAATCCGCGGCACTGGTCGCACCGACTTTCAAAATGGTGATGCCCTAGCGCAGTACCACAGCCTTCACGAGTTACTACTTAAATTACCGGAACATACCGAGGTCTATCCCGCCCATGATTACAAAGGTTGGTCGAAGAGCAGCATAAGAGAGGAGCGACAGCACAACCCTCGGCTGCAAGTGAGCAGCGCTGAGGACTATGCGGCAATAATGGCGGCCCTCAAATTGCCCAACCCAAAACTAATGGATATTGCGGTGCCGGCCAATCAGGCCTGCGGAGAGTCGGGCTCTTAATTGCCGCTATTTTTTGGTTAGCTTTTTCTGCAGCGCCATGGTTTCTTGAGTTGCTTTGAATACGGTCAATTGCGGGTTGGCCTGGCCGGTGCGACCTATGGCGTCAATCTGCCCATAAAACCAATATTGCACGGCAAAGCCCGCCGCAGCGCGCAATGCTTTAACTTTACTCAAAAACCCTAACCAGCTTGGAAACAGAGAGAGCTCATCTTCATAGCGGGGCAATTCTTCCAAGCCTGCCATAAGCTGCTTGGGCGCATCGGTCATCACGCACATAGGTCGGCCCAGACCCACCATATCGGCACTGCCGCTCTCCAGCGCCTGCTCCATCACTAAGCGTTGGCGGAAGCCACCGGTAACCATCAGTGGAATGCTGACTTTCTCCTGCATAGCCAGAGCAAAATCAACAAAGTAGGCCTCGCGCAGCATGGTTGACTCAGCTACCTGCTGTTTTTCCTCTTCTTCCATTCCCTCTAGGCCCAGGAGTTTTGGCTGCTCGTAAGTACCGCCGGAAATTTCAATCAAATCGACGCTGGCCTGCTCTAACCACTGCACCACCTGCAAGCTGTCTTCAAAGGCAAAACCGCCCTTTTGAAAATCGGCACTATTGAGCTTAACGGACACCGGAAACTCCGGCCCCACTGCCGCCCTCACCGAGGCAACGGCTTCTAATAGGGCCCGCGCCCTATTAGCCAAATCACCACCATAGCTATCGGTCCGCTGATTGCTGCGTGGACTTAAAAACTGCGACAACAGGTAGCCATGGGCACTGTGTATCTGCACACCGGTAAATCCTGCTTCTTTAACGGCTGTTGCACAGACGCCAAAACGGCGCACAATGCTTTTGATCTCTGCTTTGGTTAAGGCCACTGGCTCACCAAACTGGCCGCCGGGCAACCCCAATTTAACGGCCGACGGCGCCTTTGGGGTTTTGTTTACAATTTTCTGGGTCTGGCGCCCCGCATGACTGATTTGGGCCCAAAAATGGTTGCCGTTGCGAGTCGCTGCCTGAGTCCAACTGGCCAGAGCAGCCCGCATTGCTTTATTTGGCTTGCGATCAATAACAACATTGCCCGGACGCTCTAAATGATCTCTATCAATCTGAATATTCCCCGACAACAGCATACCTGCACCGCCATCACTCCAGATTCCGTAAAGGCGCTCCAACTCCGGCGTGGGAATCCCATCGGCAGTGGCCAGGCCTTCAGTCATAGCAGCTTTAGAAAAACGATTGGGTAATGTTGCGCCACAGGGCAGATGCAGCGGTTGATTAAGGGCGGACATAATTTAGCTCTTCAGGGAATTTATCACTCAACCTTAACGCGTTTAAAGACTCCTGAATATAGGCCGGGCGTTATTTCGTTTGACTTGATCACCGTTACGTTTAAACTACCTCTATTCATTGTTGAATACCTATAAGAGCTCATGCGCTATGAAGCATTACTTTATCCCTGTTTATCTGTTAACTGCACTTATCTTAGGGTCTCAAACCTACGGGCAAATCTTTCGAAGCAGTAACTGATACTATCGACCGATGGAATATTGATAAAAAGACTGGCAAACGGCGCGCCATAATTCATGGATTAGGCTTTAGTTGGGGGATCGGCGACAGATACGCAACATTAATGCGAGAGGTAGCCAATCAAAATGGCGGTGTATTTGTCGGCCTGCAATAATTATTAGCTTTCACTGGGATTACAAGTAACTTTCCTAAAGACAATATAAGGCATAACTCAGTAGGCGATTTAACTATCACTATAATTAACCTGATGCTCTGAAGGTATATTGAGTTATGGCAAATTGACGGCTTGAGTTCAGTACTGATTGGTCTAGTTTTAACCTTTACCAGTCCATAACTGCAGTTGAAACTACGAGCTTACTAAACGGTGAAACCGCATAAGCATATATGGTGGATAGCCTGAAGGCCGGCCATCTGAAACAGGGGATGGCGGCAATACAAAGTCAGTAAGGAATTTCATGCAGTTTAATCAATACCGAGATCTCGCCAAAACCGAGACAGAATTTTCAATCAGTGAAGAATGGGGCCAGGGGCGCAGTATTTTTGGTGGCCTAACTGCCGCGCTGGTGCTGGTGCATATTGAGTCAAATATTGATCTAACGGGCCGCGATCTGCGCACAGTTAATATTCATTTCTGTGGCGCCACCCTAGCCAACAGCCCCTGCGAGTTTCGCCATCGGGTCTTATCCGCGGGCCGGTCGGTCATCCAAGTCGAAGGGCAACTGCTGCAAAATGGTGAGGTTAAAACTGAGATCATTGCCTGCTTTACCACCCAGCGAGTCTCTGCCATTGAAATTACTGAGCCCGCCAAGCAGTTTCCAATTGCAGTGCAAGATACCAGAGAAATGTCCTTTGGCATGAAGAAGGGTTCCGCCCCATTTTTTGTCAGCTACTTTGATCTTCGCCAAACCAATAACAATTTCCCATTTAGCGGATCTGACCATAGTCTGATCACTGGCTGGATGCGTTTTGCCAAGCCCAGTGAAGTCCTCAATGACTCCAGCATACTGGCTTTGATTGATGCCTGGCCGCCAGCTGTACTGCCCATGATGACCACCAGAGCACCCAGTAGCACCATCACTTGGAATGTGGAGTTTATGCATCCTCGGACAGACCTTGAGGTCGAAGATTTACTTTACTATGAATGCAGCGCCATCGAGGCGGGCGGAGGATATGCCCACACTGAGGGAAAAATTTATCACCCAAATGGCCAGTTGCTCGCATTAAATCGCCAAATGGTGGGTGTTTACGATAAAGTGACCTGACAAAAGCGGTACCAGAACAAAGAATAAGAAAGGTGAGGCACCAAAAATGACCGAACCAACTCCAACTGCTCGCCAACCAATGGCAGGCTTAGAGGTTATAGAGCTATCCAATATGATTACCTGCTCTTTGGCCGCCATGACCATGGCTGCTCAGGGTGCACGGGTCATTAAAGTTGAGCCGCCAGTTATGGGCGATCAAATGCGCCCACTGGGTACGCAAAAATCTGGTGTCTCTGGGTTCTTCCACAACTGCAATCGCGGCAAACGCTCTCTGGCCATAGACCTTAAATCTGAAGCCGGTGTTGAAGCGGTGAAAAAACTCGCGGCACGGGCTGATGTGCTGCTGCACAACTATCGACCCGGCGTAATGGACCGCATAGGGCTTGGCTCCGATGTGCTGCGCGAGATAAACCCCAGACTGGTCTATGTTGCGGTCAGTGGCTTTGGTACTCAAGGGCCCATGGCTGACTTTCCAGCCTTCGACCATGTTATTCAGGGCCTTGCCGGCTTTACCGACCTTCAGGCGCCGGACGATAATAAGTTTGATTTTATCCGCACCTTTATCTGCGACAAAGTTACAGCCTACACCGTAGCTCAGGCCGCCACCGCAGCACTGCTGGCTCGCGCCACTACAAATGAAGGCCAACATATTGATATCTCCATGTTACATGCCTGCCTATTCTTTATGTGGCCCGATGGCATGATGCACAGAACTTTAAAAGATGATGACAAATTTGTTATGTCCCCTGGTTCAGATTATTTCCAAACCATTAACTACAGTGACGGTGGTGTGGCAGTAGCGCCCTTGAAAGACAATCATTGGGAAGTCTTGCTACCTATGCTCGGCTACCCGGAATTAGTGGGCACGCCACTGTATGGCTCCGTTGGAGCGCGCATGACCAATATGCGAACAGCCGCCCAGGTGATAAAGAATCCTCGGTTGGATATAGGGGTTGAGAAGGCCCTGGAAGTTTTGGTTGCCGCAGATGTGCCCTGTGCGCCCTGCGTCAAGCGGGATGATCTCGAAGCCAGCGAACAGATTCAGGCTATTGGCGCACTGGAAACCTACGTCACCCAAGCCATGGGTAAATTGACCGTACCCACTCCCCCAGCACTATTTGAGGGCGCAGCGACCTCTCAGGCTGAACCCAGCCCGCTACTGGGTGAACACAGCCGAGAAGTACTGGGAGAACTGGGCTGGAACAGCGGCGCTATCGACCAACTGATTGATCAAGGAGTGGCTGCGGAAACCCTGCTGCCTTAACACGCCATGATAGTAATAGCCGCCATCAGCCCAACCCGCTGCAATACAGCATTGTGGATCGGGGCTCTTTTGTTGTCAGTTCTGCTCTTGCTGCTATCTGTAACAGCTAAAGCAACGCCAAATACATTTAGCCTCGCCGACCAGTGCCCCCCCAGTTTTGCCCTCGACAACAATAATCAATGTCGCCTGCGCAATCTCTATCAGCTTTATGATTCTCTGCAAGATCGTGGCCTAGGGGGCCTTAAAACCGCTCTGCCAGAACACCGCGATGGTTTTAGCCCCCAGCAAATTGACCTCGGCCGCCTGCTGTTTTTTGATCCCGTATTATCTGAGGATAAAAATCTCTCCTGTGCCAACTGTCACAATCCCAGCCTGGGGTTTAGCGATGGTATGGACCGCAGCGTGGGTGCGCGGGGACAGGTTAGTCAGCGCTCAGCACCGACATTGTGGAATAGTGCTTTTTTAAAGGTATTTTTCTGGGACGCTCGCGCCCATAGCCTTGAAGAGCAAGCCATTGGTCCCCTGTTTTCTGATGTAGAAATGGCCAATACCCCAGAACAATTACTGGCTGATCTCAAGCAGGTCGCGGCCTACCCGGCGCTATTCAAACAGGCTTTCCCGGATTCTGAAGATGCCGTTATTATCAGCAATATAGCCACGGCACTGAGTGCCTTTCAGAGCTCCTTGATCTCTCTTAATAGTCCCTATGATCGCTATGCCCATGGAGATGCCAAGGCTTTGAACCAACATCAACTGGAGGGGCTCAACGTTTTTCGCTCATTTGTGGCCCGCTGCTCCCAGTGCCATACGCCACCATTGTTTACCAACCAGCAGGTTGCGGTAATAGGCACACCTGAACCCGCAGGCTTGCCGCGCGATATAGGTGCAGCACAAACCTTTGACGCCGAGCGTTTGCGGGGCGGCTTTAAGGTGCCCACCCTGCGCAATATAGCCAGCACCGCGCCCTATATGCACAGCGGCAGATTTGCCACCCTGCGCGAAGCCGCAGAGTTTTACACCAAAGGGCGTGGCCATGCCGTGCCCGAGGGCGAAGAGTTATTGTTGCACTGGCATATCTCAGAGCCTAACCTAACCGATACAGAACTAGATCGCCTAGTTGATTTTATGGGCGCGCTCAGTGATGAAAGCTTTATGCCCAAGGTTCCCACTCAGGTTCCGTCAGGCTTGTTAAATCGCAAAACCAGTAGCAGTCTTGTGACTGCGTCAGGAGAATAATTATGAATACTAAATTCAAAGTGGTAGCAGCTATCATCATCTTTGCCGGTGGCTGGATTATTGGCAGCAATAATACGGTCGCCCCGGTCATAACCAGTTCTATGGGAGGTGTCAGCTACAGTGGCGGGTTCCAAGCCGATAGCTCAACTAGTGCAGTGCCTCAGCGCACCGTTGAAGGCTCTGTGATTGTGGTAAATCCAGGGGACAGTATTCAGGCCGCTGTCGAAGTAGCCCAACCGGGGGACACCATTCAGGTGATGCCCGGCACCTATTCTGAGACTGTGTATATAGATAAAGATGATATCCATCTTTTAGGGGTTATACAGGGTGGTGAGCGTGCCACTATGGACGGTCTCGACAAGCTCAATGATGCCATTCTCTACTCCGGCAACAATGTGGTGATCGAGAACTTTCGTATTACCAAGTACAAAGGCAATGGCATTATGGGCCAGGCTGGCAACAACTTTGAGATCCGCAACAATGTGATTGTCGACACAGGCATCTATGGCATCTTTCCCCAGCTAGGCACCAACGGTCTGGTTGAGCACAATGTGGTCTCTGGTATTGAAGACGCGGCCATCTACATAGGCATGAGCGACAATATCCACGTTGCCTACAATGAGGTGTTTGATAGCGTCGCTGGGATCGAAATTGAAAATAGCCGCCATGCTGTGGTTGAGCACAATAACGCCCACAACAATACCGGCGGCATCTTGGCCTTTGTCACGCCGGGCCTACCGATTAAAACTACCGAAGATGTGATTATCCGCAACAACTTTGTGCTGAACAACAACACCCCCAACTTTGGCGCACCAGGCTCTATTGTCTCTGGCATTCCGGCTGGCACTGGCATTCTGGTAATGGCCGCAGACGATGTGATTATTGAAGGCAATATTATTTCCGGCAACAAAACCGCCGGCATTATTGTCAATGACCACAGCTTTGCTACCACCATTACCATGGATGTGGAATCGGATCCCAATTCTGATCGCACCATGATTTTAGATAATGTCATGCTCAACAATGGCTATGACACCATTGCCGAAGTCAAAGCCGTTGCCCTAACCGAATTGCATACAGGGTTGGTGGATATAGTCCATGTCGGCTCCAGCGAAGGCAGTTGTATTATCAATCGCCATCGCTACAGAACCGTGGGCATTGGCGGCTACGGCGACTGTGACTTTACTAACACCGACAGCATTGATAATTATCTCCTCGCAGGCGGCGCTGAGCGGAGGGTTATCCACCCATCAGAGCGCGGTGAAATTGCTTATCTAGGGGTTTGCACTGGCTGTCACAGTTATACCGGCCGGCTGATTGGCCCCTCAGTCCAGGTGATTCAGGCCATGTATGCTGGCAACCCAGAAGGACTGGTCAAGTACATTAATGCGCCGGTTAAAGTGCGCGATAACTTCCCGCCTATGCCAGCGCAGAACTATCTGGATGCAGAGACGCAACTGGCCGTAGCGAATTACATGTTACAGCTGACAAAGTAATGGCATATTGCGGGTGAATTACAGCTGGTTCACCAGTAGATTGATCATCTGCTGGGCTGCAGATGACAGTGGATAGCGCCGACGGGTAAAAATACCAACAGGGCGCTCAATCCCCCCCAACACTGGACGACAAAGGGCCCCAAGATTCTGCATCTGCGCCTGGCACAGGGCTGGAACCAGCGCTACCCCTACCCCCGCAGCCACCATGGAACCCACTGTAGTCAACTGAAACGCCTCAAATATTCGCGGCGGCTCCAGACCAGTCTGGGCTATGGCCGCATCGGTCCAGCGCCTAGTACTAGAACCGCGATTGAGCGCCACCAGCGGATAGTCAACTAGATCGGCAAAAGCCAGTGTTTGCTGGTCCGCCAGCCTGTGGCCTGGAGGCAATATGGCGATAAAATGATCATTGAACAGGGGCACAAAATCGAGCCCTTCATCAATATCAGGCTCAAAGGTAATGCCCAACTCAACGCGCTCCGACTGCACTGCAATGATAACTTCCTCCATCACAATATCCTGCACATTAATATGGATCTTGGGATATTGTCGACCAAACTGCGCTAGCACCTGAGGCAGGCAGTTACTGGCAAAGGACGGCATAGCGGCAATACTCAACTTGCCAATTTGAAGCGCAAACAGCCCGCGCAGATCATCAAACCCCTCATTCCAATCATGCAACAGGCGTCGGGCCACCGGTAGGAACTGCGCACCTTCAGGAGTCAGTGCAACAGCTCTGGTGGTGCGGGCAAACAACTGGCCGCCCACCGATTCCTCCATCTTTCGAATCGCCGCACTGAGAGCCGGCTGAGACAGGTGCAGTTGCTCGCAGGCCTCGGCAAAACTGCCTGCCTCGGCGATAGCAACAAAGCCGCGCAGCTGTTTAATACTGATATTCATAGGCAATATCATTATTCCATTTTATAGATTAATTAATCATTTAATACTAATTGAGTTAATTATAGGACTCAGGCACTCTGGGTCAAACCCTCTGTTGTGAGCCGACCTATGAACCCCCTGTGGCAACCCAGTGAAGAGCAAATCCAACACAGCAATATGCAGAAATTTATTGAGCAATTGTCGGAAAATCTTGGCCTTAACTTTGTTAGCTATAAACAACTACATCAGTGGTCGGTGGACCAGCCGGAGCAGTTTTGGGCGCAGGTCTGGCAATACTGTCAGATTATTTCATCAGCTCCCTACAGCAGCATTTTAACCGATAAAGAGCAGTTTCCCGGGGCCAAATGGTTTACCGGTGCGCGATTGAATTTTGCCGAAAATCTGTTGCGCAATCGCACCGACAAAACCGCCCTGGTGGCGCGCCTAGAAAATGGCTCCCGTCGGACCATAAGTTATCGAGCGCTCTATCAGCAAGTGGCTCAACTAGCTGCTGCACTACGTAAACTGGGGGTTGAACAAGGGGATAGGGTGGCTGGTTTTATGCCTAATGTGCCAGAGACCATTGTTGCTATGCTGGCTACCAGCAGTATCGGCGCTATTTGGTCATCCTGCTCCCCGGACTTTGGCATCAATGGTGTTTTGGATCGCTTTGGCCAGATTAAACCCAAGGTCCTATTTGCCTGCAATGGCTATTATTACAACGGTAAAACCATCGACTCTATGCCTAGGGTCAAAGATATCTGCGCCAAGATTGAGGCTATCCAGCAGTTGGTGGTGGTCCCGGTTATCGATCAGGGCCAATTTGATCTGAGCACGCTTGATCAAGCAGCCTGGTACGATGATTTTTTAATTAAACAGAGTACTCCAGATCTGCAATTTGCCCAGCTGCCCTTCGATCACCCGCTGTATGTTATGTATTCCTCCGGCACCACCGGTGTACCCAAATGCATTGTGCATGGCGCTGGCGGCACATTGATTCAACAGCTTAAAGAGCAGCAGTTACACAGCGACTTAACATCAGAGGATGTTATTTTTTATTTCACCACCTGTGGCTGGATGATGTGGAACTGGCTAGTGGCTGGACTGGCCTCTGAGGCGACCCTGGTGCTCTACGATGGCTCGCCCTTTTACCCAGAACCCAAGTCCCTGATTGATATGGCTGAGCAAGAAACTGTCAGCATATTTGGTACCAGCGCCAAGTATATTGCCGCTTTGGAAAAAGCCCATGTGGTGCCTCGAGCAGCCCATAATCTGACTCAGTTGAAAACGTTGTTGTCTACGGGCTCGCCATTATCCCATGAGAGTTTCCGCTATGTGTATCGGGATATCAAAGCTGATATATGCCTCTCATCAATCTCCGGTGGTACCGACATTCTGTCCTGCTTTGTACTAGGCAATCCCTCGCTACCAGTCTGGGAGGGAGAGATTCAATGCCGCGGACTGGGCATGGCAGTGGAGATTTGGGATGAACAAGGCAATGCTGTCACAGAGCAAAAGGGTGAACTGGTTTGCGTTAAGCCTTTCCCCTGTGCACCCATCTATTTTTGGAATGACCCGGACAATAAGAAATATCTCAGCGCCTATTTCGGCACCTACCCCAATATCTGGGCCCATGGCGACTACGGCGAAATCACTAAGCATAACGGCGTTATTATCCATGGCCGCTCCGATGCAGTACTAAATCCCGGCGGCGTGCGCATTGGCACCGCTGAGATTTATCGACAGGTTGAAAAACTCAATCAGGTAGTTGATAGCATCTGTATTGGACAGGACTGGGACGATGATGTGCGGGTAGTGTTATTTGTGGTGCTGCGCGATGGGGTAGAGCTGGATAACCAATTGATTGATGAGATTCGCGCAACCATAAGACGTGAGACCACACCGCGCCATGTGCCCGCCAAGGTGATTGCTGTGGCGGATATACCCAGAACCATAAGTGGCAAAATTGTCGAGCTGGCAGTGCGCAAAGTGGTGCATGGGCAACCCGTCAGCAACACTGATGCACTGGCCAACCCAGAGGCTCTAGCCCTGTTTGCCAATCTTCCAGCGTTAGCTGACTGACTAGTTCATTAATTGTCATTGCCTGTCCGCAGATTGTCCTCTAAAGTCGTGGCAAATTAAAAAACCGTCAAAGGAAAAATCATGCCACGCAAGATTCTTGATCACAGCAGCATCCACCCTGCAGTACAGGCAACCGTTGCTGATAACCATGCAGATATTATCGTCGAGGTGCAAAGCGCCATAGCAGCTAACAAGGTGGTAATTGTGGGTATGGCTCAGAATCCAGCACCGAAACGAGCGCGCAAACAGCTTGATGAGTTAGGGGTAGATTACACCTATTTGGAATACGGCAACTACTTTAAATTATGGCGTCGCCGCAATGCTTTGAAAATGTGGACTGGCTGGCCCTCATTTCCGATGATCTTTGTCAACGGCACCCTGATCGGGGGCTCCAGTGATCTTAGAGCCCTAATCGAAGGCGGTGAGTTTAACCAGCTACTGGGTTAAACCCATGGATAGGAGCTTATCGCCGGCTTTGCAGAATCCGCCCTGGCAGTGTCGGTGGCTTTAGGTCACCAGGAACCCGCGAGGCCGTGCCCGCTGATCTGCTGCTGACTTTATTGCTGCCCCCAGCCGCCACATTACAGGCGCCAGTTTCAATATAGGACAGGGCAGCAGCAAACTGCGCTTCATTTTCATCACCCAGCACATGGTCGAGATCATCATCCACATAACAGCCTCGCACCTGAGCCCCAGACATATCATCTGTATCCGCGGGGATTAAACCATCTGAGTAGTCACCAAAGCCCTTAGCATTAGAGCCTTTAAACTGAATGGTGAAATAGGTGGTACTGCAGTTGTCGATACCATAAAACCCATAGGGCTTGCCTCTGGTGACATCACCAATAAGAATCACCTCCATATCAATGCCCCGCAGGCCATTAATAAAGGCCTCACTGGCTGAGGCAGTGCCATAACTGGTCAGCACAAACACGCGATCAATATCCAGCTTGGGCAGCGTAGTATTAGCTGGTGCAGAAAATCCGTAGGCAGTGGAGGGAAAGTACGAAGGCTCCAGTGCACGCCCGGTAATGGGGTTAAACGATGGATACTTGTCGTTAAAGGTTGTCTCTTCAAAGACACGCCCAGTGGCTGCATCGCCCGCCACCATAGCGCCCAGCTGTGCCGCAATATCCAGATAGCCACCGCCGTTGTATCGCAGATCAATCACCAGCTCATCGATATTCAGCGATTTAAAACTATTCATCGCATTTATAAGCTGGGACTCCGCCGTAGCAATATGGGCATTAAAGGTCAGATAGCCTACCTTGAGATTGCCCAGATCCACTGTCTTAACATTTTGCACCGGGCGCTGAGTAATTTCTGCACTCTGCATCACCACAGTTCTAGTTTCGCTGGAGCCAAGGTCCTGGATCACAAAGGTGTGAGACTCTCCCAAAGAGTCGGGAAATAGGCCGGCATTGAGTACGTCCGCTGAACCGTCCTCAACTGCAGCGCCGTCCACTTCAATAATTTTCGCACCCCGAGATATATTGTTGTCTGCCGCCGGTGAATTTGGCTCACTAAAAGCCACGGCGAGACTGCGTGGGGCACTTGTGCTTATAAAGGCCAGTTCCATACCATAGCCCGACGAAATACCAGATTGGGATAGCAACTCCCACTCTTCAGTGTCGTAGGTAAAGTGGAATTGGTCTTTGGGATTCCCTGTTGGCGACAGCTCAGAGGTTTTCATCTGAGCAAAGTATTCTCTGGTCGTAGACACAGTGCCTGGATCAATATCCGGCAACTCGGCGTACCAGAGATAGGTGTCGTCACTGTAGGAGCGAATCCAGAAATTCTCATCTGTGATTGAGCCGGACCTATCACCGTAGCCACCCTCAGTTCTGGGATTTTCGCACAGGTTCTCAAGACTGCTTATAGAATCATATTGCCCAGCAACCCAGCCAGAACCGCTGCCAGACCCACTGCCAGTTCCACCCCCAGTATTACCCCCCGGCGCTGGTGTATTGTTGTTGCTACCGCCACCACCACCGCACGCGGTGAGTACAAGCGTTGTAGCTAAAGTACTAATAATCCTCATTGATTCTCTCCCCCTATTTGATCCTAAAGTCGATGCTTCGCTAGGTGTTATTTTTAGCAGACCTTTTTACCGGTCTTTTTACCGACCGTATCACCGACCTTTACTCTAATAAGTATTTATTACGGCAAATGCAACTGGCCAGACCGTTTCTGTAGACAAGGTACTCTGATCAGCTCTGTCATTCAAATCCTCTCGATCTGGCATAGAAGTCTGACGCTGCAGCTGATGCTGGCTACCGTATGCAGCGCGGCTTTGAATTTATGTCTAACGAAGGTCTGGCCAACACTTAGGATTTGAAAACCTATCAAGAGACGGCAATGTTTGGTGAGCTAACCTACAGTTTTAACGATCAACTTGATCTGACTGTAGGTGCCCGAAGCCTGCATTATGACTTCACCCAATACAAAGAAGACTGGGGCTTTGTTTACGGCGACACCAATCGCGCTACCTCTAATGTTCTGGATCTGACTGCCGATGACAGTGACACCAGCATCAAAGTAACTGGCAGCTATCAGCTCTCTGAAGACGGGCAGATTTACGCAACTTACTCCGACGGCTCCCGCCCCGGTGTTGGTAACCGCTCGATCCCGCGCAGCACTGACGCCAGCAATTCTGCCGCCTATGCCTGTGATCAAGATCTTAACGCCCTAGGTATTAATGGCAGCCCCGATGTCTATAAAGGCGATAGCGTCAAGAACAACGAGTTTGGTATCAAGACCATGCTCAATGACAGCATCCGCTTTAATGCTGCTATCTACCGCATGACTTGGGAGAACATTCAACAGTCCGTGACCACTAGTGGCGCCTGTGGCTTTAACTTCACCGCCAATCTGGATGAAGCGGAATCAACCGGTGCTGAAATTGAGATGAATGCCGCTGTAAATGACAACCTCAATATTAACTTCAGCCTTGGGTACACCGGTGCAGAATTTAAGCAGAACGTTGCCTCCGCCGGCATTTCCTCTGGCGACCAGTTGGGAGATGTTCCCGAACTGACCTACAACATCAATGTGGACTACGTGATTCCCGCAGATGGTGGCCAGTTCTTTATTGTGGGCAACTACAACTGGGTCGATGAAACCTTGGAACTTCCAGGTCTGGCCAGCGACGATGTGTCAGGACAGGGCATTATTTCTGGAAACCTGAAGCCAGATTATGGCATTCTCGGTCTGCGCGCTGGCTTTACCAGCGACAATAACTGGGAAGCCGTGGTGTTTATCGACAACGCAACGGATGAAACAGCGATCTATAGCTACAGTGATGCAATTGTATTTAACCTGCCGCTTTACGACCGCACAGTGCGCAATCAGCCTCGCACCATCGGCATGAATGTGACCTATAGCTGGTAAGTCTAAAGCCAGTGTAGAGCTGAAAAAGGGGCCTTTAAAAGCCCCTTTTTTTTATGCCCTTCTTAACATCTGTTTCTGCTTGCTTTATTTGCAACCCCTGTTAACGTGCTTGCGGGGGATTAAAAATGAATAACAATAAAACCACCAACAACAGCAAACAAATTGGTTTCTGGCGCGGCTGGTCTATCGCTGTGGGCTGTGCCATTGGCTCTGGGGTTTTTATGATGCCAACCCTGCTGGCACCCTACGGCATGCTTGGGCTGGCCGGCTGGTTAATCGCTGGTGGTGGCACCTTACTGGTGGCCCTGTCTCTGTCGAGACTGGTGCGCCGTATCCCCAAAATCGGCGGACCCTATGCCTATGTTCAAGCGGGACTAGGGAGCTTTGCCGGCTTTTTGATTGCCTGGACCTACTGGATCGCTTGCATTGCCGCGGTCTCCGGCATCGCCATTGCATTTGTGGGTTATCTGGGTGTGTTTATCCCAGCTATCACTGGATCCCGAGTATTGTCACTGCTCTGCGCGCTGCTTTTGATCTGGACCATAGTCGCACTCAATATTCGCAGTCTGGAGAGCAGCAGCCGATTTCAGGTGGTGTCTACCCTTATCAAAATACTGCCACTGGTATTTATGATGGTACTTGGCTTTACCCATATGGAGCCCGCCAATCTTCCAGAGCTTAATCCCACAGACTTACACCCAGCAGCACTGCTGGCCACGGTCACCACATTGGTTATGTGGTCTTTTGTCGGTATAGAAACCGCCAGCGTGCCCGCCGACAATATGGTCGAGCCGGAAAAAACCATTCCCCGGGTCTTGGTTGCCGCGGTGCTAACCATCCTGACTATTTATCTGCTGGTCAGTTTGGCTGTGGCCTTATTGGTGCCCGCCGATGAACTTATCCAATCCTCGGCGCCCTTTGCTCTGGCCGCCAGTAAAGTGATGGGGCCACTGGGTGCAGCTCTGATTACTATAGGCGCACTGGTTTCCACTTTGGGATCTCTGAACGCCAACACATTGACGGCAGGCAATGTAGCGCTCGCGGCAGCCCGAGATAATTTATTGCCAGCGCAATTTAAAACCCTGAGTGAAACTGGCACCCCCAGATTTGCCTATGTGGTATCCGGGCTATTTGTCAGTGGCCTGCTTATTCTCAACTACACCAAAGGACTGGTGGCAGCTTTTACATTTATGGCCATGCTATCGACATTGTCCACATTGATGGCCTATGCCTTCTGTGCGGTCTCAGAGTTTTATTTTCTTAAGTCAGACCCCGCAGGGCCAGAGCGAAACAGAGCTGTAGGGCTTTCAATCGCTGCATTCTTATATGCATTTTTCGCGATTTATGGTGCCGGTTGGGAGATTGTTTTCTACTCCTTTATGCTGATTTTGATGGGCATGCCCATCTACGCTCTGGTTCGCACCGATAGTAAACCCATAAGCAATTAACCTTTTTAAGAAACCTATGCCCAGATACGACGAATATTCAAAAATTACTCAGGTCGCTATTCGCAGCGCTGACAAGGCCTTTGTGAGCGAGGAAAAACTGCAACAGGAGTGGCAGCCCCTGCGCTTTCATTCAAAACCAGAACTGAACGAAGCTGTTTTGGAATATGCAGGCTTTCTCGACCTGTTGGCAGGCCAGGGCACAGATATTGTGGCCCTTGATCAAGCTGATAATCTAACTATCGACAGCATCTATACCAGAGACAGTATTCTAGTCAGCCCTGAAGGACTGATTCTTTGCAATATGGGCCGTGGCAGCCGCACCCCGGAAGCCGCAATCAATGCTCGAGCCTATGAAGCCCTAGGGCACAAAATAGCTGGGCAGATTACAGCCCCAGGCACCTTAGAGGGCGGCGACTTTATCTGGCTCGACCAAACGCATGCCGCTGTGGGTCTTGGCCCGCGCACCAATGCCGATGGCATTCGCCAGCTGAAGGATATTCTTGGGCCAGATATCGAGCTCCATATAGTGCCATTGCCCGAGCCCAACCATCCGGACGATGTGCTGCATCTTATGTCGATTATCTCGCCACTGGATCAAGATTTAGCCCTGATATATAGGCCCTTTATGCCCCGTAGCTTTATTGCCTGGCTCGAGCAACTGGGGATACAATTTGTCGAGGTACCAGATGATGAATATGAAATCATGGGCTGCAATGTACTGGCCATAGCACCGCGACAGGCCATCATGCTAGAGAATCTGCCTGGCGTAAAAACCGGCTTAGAAAATGCTGGAGTCAATGTTGCCACCTACAAAGGCATAGAAATAAGCCGCAAAGGTGAAGGCGGCCCCACCTGCCTGACCCGACCATTGGAAAGATGTTAACTATGAGCACTAATTATCAAAGTCTGCCCAGTTGGGCCTACACCAGCGACGCCTTTTTTGAACTGGAAAAACAGCATCTTTTTCTGGGCAGCTGGCAGTTGGTCTGTCATCTGTCCAATATCCCCAACAATGGCGATTACTTTACTTTCGAGCTGTTTAATGAGCGAGTAATGGCGATTCGCGGCCAAGATGGCGTGGTGCGCGCCTTTCACAATGTCTGTGCCCATAGAGCAGCGAGATTATTGGATGGCGACTCCGGCAACTGTGGCAAGCGCCTGACCTGCCCGTACCACAATTGGGGTTATGATCTGGAGGGCAATCTGACCAATGTGCCTTACCGCGATCAGTTTGTGGACTTTGATGAGGGCCAAAACGGCCTGGTGCCGGTGGAGATGGAGATCTTTCAAGGCTTTATTTTTGTGCGGCTAAAAACTGCCGATGGCCCCAGCGTAGCCGACCAGTTTGCCCCCTATATTGAAGAGATAAAACCCTACAGGTTCGAAGAACTTGAACCCATGGCCCGGGTAGTGATGCGGCCCCGAGATGTAAACTGGAAACAGATCGCCGACAACTATGTGGACGCACTGCATATTCCCATTGCCCATCCGGGCCTATCAGCGCTGGTGGGCAATAGTTACGGTGTTGAGGTGAGCGGAGATGGTGGCTATATCCACAAAATGTGGAGCGATGTGCGCAAGACCCGCAAAAACACCTTATCCAATCGCCTCTACGACCAGATACTGCCGCAGATGAACCATCTTAATGCCGACAAACAACGCCATTGGGTTTATTACCGGCTATGGCCCAATCTAGCCTTTGATGTATATCCAGAGCAAATGGACTTTATGCAGTTTATTCCCATCAGTGCGGGCAAAACCATGATTCGTGAACTGCCCTACGCACTGCCAGATGAGCGCCGTGAAGTTCAGATTGCCCGCTACCTGAACTGGCGTATCAATCGCCAGGTCAATGCCGAGGACACAGACCTGATTAGCCGAGTGCAAGACGGTATGGGCACCAGCGGGTTTAGTTCCGGCCCCTTGGCCAAGACTGAAGTCTGTCTGATTGATAGCGCAGAGAAAATTCGCGAGGCCATTCCAGTTGCACGCCTAAGCCAAAAGCCAGATGAGCAGGATATGGCGGATGCTAATAAAAATATGGGTGCCTAACAGGCACCTAGCAACTAAACCCGCTCAATAAGAACCGCGGTGCCTATGCCAGCCGCACCGCTGGTGGCCACAACTCCAGTTTGCAGATCCCGACGCTCGAGCTCATCAATCAGCATGCCCATCATAATGCTACCGGTCGCACCCATAGGGTGGCCCAGAGCAATCACACCGCCATTGACGTTGAACTTACTATCATCAATAGCCAGTTCACGCTGAGCTTTGATACTGGTCGCAGCAAAGGCTTCATGGACTTCAAATAGGTCTATATTATCGCTGGTCAAACCTTGCTTAGAGAGCAGCTTCGAGGTCGCCGCCACGCACCCAGACACCACCTGCAGAGGATCATGGCAAACCGTAACTGCTGACACAATACGCGCCCGGGGCATAAGGCCCTGGTCCTGCAATAGGGCATCTCCCACCAGCACTAATGCCGCGGCATCGGCCATAGCCGGAGAATTTCCCGCGGTATGCAGATGGATAATAGAATCAAGATGTGAGTGCTCACTAATCTGCAATGCGTCTACGCCATGGGAACCTAGCTCCGCAAAATAGGGCTTTAACTGAGCCAGATCGCCAAGGCTTAGCTGGTCGCGAATACACTCATCCTGACTGACCCAGCACCCCTTAGTGGCGTTGTGTACAGCAACGATCGACTTAAAATAATCTTTATCCCGCGCCTGAGCCGCGCGCTGCTGACTGTTGTAGGCCACCAGATCTACCTGCTCACGGGTCAGCGTATTTAGGGAAGCGATCAAATCTGCACCGCTGCCCATCATCAGCATACGGTTATCCAGCGCCAGCTCCCCATTGGCAAACATGACCGCGTTATCTGACAGCATGGGCACCCGCGACATCATCTCCACACCCCCGGCCACAATGCAGCTAGCCTGGCCCGCCATCACTTTGGTGGCGGCAAAGTTAATCGCATCCAGCCCCGAAGAGCAAAATCGGTTAATAGTGATGCCCGGCACAGCATCCGGCCAACCAGCATACAACAGCGAGGTTTTAGCAATATTGCCACCCTGCTCCCCCGCCTGAGTAACACAGCCCAAAATCACATCTTCGACGATAGCTGTATCCAACCCAGTGCGCTGCTCAAGGGCCTGATACAGGGTGTTTAGTACGTCAAAGACGGACATATCTGCAAGGGCGCCATCGGCCCGGCCCCGCGCTCGAGGGGTGCGAATGGCGTCGTAGATATAGGCCTTATGCACTAATCAACACCCACAATCAAACTGACGCAGGTGGTAGCACTGCCACCCAGATTAAACGTAGCCATATTGCGGGCACCGTCAATCTGGCAAGCACCGGCGCGGCCAGTCACCTGATTGGCACAGTCCAATAACATTCGGATGCCCGTAGCACCCACCGGATGGCCCAAGCCCAGCAGGCCGCCACTGGGGTTAATAGGGAAGTCCCCCTCCATGCTGATACGACCCTCTTCAATGGCTTTCCAGCTCTCCCCGGGGGCCGTGAGGCCAATATGATCAATGGCCATATATTCCGTAATAGTGAAACAGTCGTGGGTTTCCAAGCCGTCGAGATCAGAGACATGGGCAAAGCCGGCGCGGCCCAGTGCATCCGTCATAATCTGGCTGACATGGGGAAATAGTAAAGGCTGGCCCGCACTGATTTTAAGCTTGCTCGCAAGGCTAATTGGCCCAGAGCGATGGCCCCAACCTTTGATGCAAGGTACATCTTTAAGCTTAAGACCATGCCGAACAGAATAATCTTTCGCCGCTTTTTCACTGGCCAAAAAGACACAGGCGGCACCATCGGTAATCTGCCCACAGTCCATTTTTCTCACCCGCCCCTCAATCACCGGGTTGTACTGATCGCTGTCAGTGTAATGCTCCGACTGCAACTGCCAGTTGCGGGTCTGGGCATTGGGGTTGCGGCGGCCATTATCAAAATTAATCTTGGAGATAGTTTTTAAATGGTCGCAATCAATGCCATGACGAGCATCGTACTCATCAATAATTTGATTAAACATATAGGGCCAAGGGAAATCGCAACTGGTTGCTTCCATTCCTTTCCAGGTGGCGGCGCCCAGGTGTTCAGCGCCCGTCTGACCATCCACATTGCGCATATATTCCAGCCCCAGCACACAGGCTAAATCATAATGACCAGCTTCAATATCACGCATGGCGCTGAGCACGGCAATCGACCCTGATGCACAGGCTGCTTCATGGCGGCTGGTGGGTATAGAGGCCAACTCGGGATAGGCCTCTGCAAAAAAGCCACCAATTAGCCCCTGACCAGTAAACAGATCACCGACAAAATTGCCCACATGGCCCACTTCAATTTGGTCTGGGCTGATACCGGTTTTGTTGAGGGCGCTGTCCAATGTCTCGCGAAACATATCGTAGATACTCAGCCCCTCCCGCGCCCAGTTGCGGGCAAAATCAGTTTGCGCGCCGCCCAACACATAAACAGGTGCACTCATAATCCCATCTCCTTAATCCGTTGCTCCACCGCATCCTGCAACAGAAACCGCTGCACTTTGCCCAATGGGTTGCGTGGCAAGACAGTAAACAGCTCCAGACGCTCGGGTAGCTTGAATTTGGCAATGCCCTGTCCGCCAAGATACAGAGCAATATCCTCTAGACTGGGCGCCTCAGCATCCGGTGCAACCACCAGACAGGCACATATCTTTTCCCCCAGCCGCTCATCGGCATAGGCGCACACAGCCACCTCTGCTGAGTCAGGTAAACCCTCCAGCAAAATATCGATTTCCATGGGCGAGATTTTCATGCCACCGCGATTAATAATATCTTTGCAGCGCCCGGCAATGCGATAAAAGTTGGGCGGCGAGGCGCCATCCTCAGCGCCGTCCGCAGTTCCATTCCCAGCACATAATTCCACCAGATCACCGGTACGGAAAAAGCCATCGTCGGTAAATACCTCGGCATTGTCCGCACCCAGATAGCCATCAAACACCGTGGCACCAGCAAACAATAGCTCGCCAACTTTACCGGCCTCGGTAATTTCCTCGCCAGTTTCTACATCCACCACTTTGCTGCGAACAATGGCGTTGACCTCAGAATTCCAAGCCTCTATACCAGCGCCAACCCGGGGAAACATGGTCGCCCGCTCGGTGGCATCAGCGGCGTGCTGGGGGGTACAAAAAAGGCTAATGCCCTCATTAGAGCCATAGAAGTTAATCACCTCTACACCATACTTCTGGCCAAAGGTCTCAATCATCCAGGGGGCCAGCGGTGCAGAGCCCGAGCCAATAGAGCGCAAGTTAGAAAAGTTGAACTGATTCCACATAGCCTCATTTTTTGCCAGCTGATTTAGTACCGCAGGCGGGGCCACGGTAAAGGTAATTTTTTCATCTTGCAGCTGGGTTAAAAACAAACCCGGATCCAGTGGATGGTGCAAAATAATACTGCAACCCACCAGCATGGATGGGTAGAGAAAGGCTCCGACCGAACCCATATTGACCATGGGGAAAATATTTAAAAAGCGATCCCCCAATTTATAATCCGCCGCCTCTATACAGCAGCGGGAGGTGGCAAACCACATATTGTGACTGCGAGGCACGCCTTTGGGTGTGCCTGTTGTACCAGAGGTCCAGCAGATGGTTAAAATATCATCGGCGCTAACAGGATGGCTCGCCTCATAGGCTGCAAGCTGCTCTTGAACCCCAATGTACCTGTTGGTATCAACACTGATATCCGAACCAAACACCAACAGCTGCACTGTATTCGGCAGATGCTGGCGGGCATTAGCCGCTAGAGGCAGGCCGTTGAACTGCTCAATACTGAGCATCGCCACGGGCTTAATGGTGGTGCAAATATGCTGCAACTCATGGGCGCCGTACTGCACAGCTGCAGGAGAAATAATGAACCCCAGCTTGCTGGCAGCCAAATAGGCCATCACCAGTTCGGCGATATTGGGCAGTTGTACCAAAATAGCATCGCCACTTTTTATCCCGGCCTGCAATAGCTGTGAGGCCAAATTATCGCTGGCATGATTAAGCTCTGCGAAAGATAGTCGGTAGGGTGCATCTCCGGTAAGGTCTTCGCGATTGGGTTGATCCGCTACCGCTAATAAATCTGGGTGCTGATGGGCATGTTGCCGCACCATACTATGGAGGCTGAGATCTCCCCACCAGCCCCGCTCCCGATAGTCTGCAATACGCTGTGCAGATGATGTAATCATAAATCAACTCCCCTTATCGACAGATATTCCTGTTCCAATTGATCGACAATATCTTTAATGGATTGTTGCTGGGTGATTGAACCCACCGCCTGTCCAGCAGCCCAAATATCGCGCCAGCGCTTTACATCACCGGCGGCCTCGAGAAAATTAATATCCCCTGCGGGAGACATATTTTTTAGGTCATAGCCTGCATTGAGCAGGCTTTTTTTAAGCCAGTTGGCTTTAACTCCAGTCACAGAGTCTGAGGTGATAATGTCTCCAGCGGACGCATTTACTACCATCTGCTTATAGTCGTCAGCGGCCAGGCATTCATGGCTGGGAATAAATCTAGTGCCCATATACACATAATCAGCCCCAAGAACTTCCGCCGCATAAATCGCTCGACCATTACTGACCGCACCCGACAGAATAATCTCGCCATCAAAAAACTGGCGCACCTCATCCACAAAGGCAAAGGGTGAAATCTGCCCAGTATGGCCCCCGGCACCGGCGCAAATAAGGGCTAGGCCATCCACACCAGTGGCCGCGGCACGACGGGCAAATTCCACGCTGTTTACATCTGCGTAAATCTTGCCCCCATAACTGTGGACAGCTTCCACCGCTTCTTCCGGGCTACCCAGAGCGGTGATCACCAGGGGGGCTTGATATTTGACTGACAACTCCAGATCCCTATGGCGACGGGGGTTGGACCTGTGCATCACCAGATTAATCGCCCAGGGCGCTACCTTGCTTGTACCTTTAAGAGCAGTGGTAATCTCAATCAGCCAGTCTTCGAGAATCTCCGGAGTTCGGGCATTAGGACTGGGAAATGAACCCACGATTCCGGCGCGACAACTGGCGATAACCATCTCGGGACCAGATAGCAGGAACAATGGTGCCTGAATAACAGGCAGGCGCAGCTCGGTTAATGACATTGAGAAAACCCGCTTTGACAGCGTTATTATTTTTATAGTTGCCTAGATATTAACCTGCTCCCCGCCGACTGGCAACCGAGTAGTTGCCCTGTAGCCTTTTAATCTCATATACTTGCATAATTAGACCTATAAAAATAACAGGCCGTCCAGCGAAACCCTAGGGGATCAGACCATGAGCAGTAACACCTTTGAAGTCACCGAAAAATGCATCGGATCAGCGCCACTATTCGACAACACTCAAGACTGGATCTACGAACTGGACAACCCTTATCTGCACGGCGCCTATGCTCCCACCACCGACGAAATTGAAGTCAGTGAACTGGAGGTCATTGGCGAATTGCCCGCCGACCTGTTTGGCGCCTACTATCGCAATGGCCCAAATCCGGTGTTTAAGCCAAAGAATCTCTACCATCCCTTCGACGGCGACGGCATGGTACATGCGGTGTATATCCGTGATGGCAAAGCATCCTATCGCAATAGCTATATCCATACCTACGCACTGCAGCGCGAGCTGGCAGAAAACCAGGCAGTCTGGCCCGGGGTGATGGGGCCCTTTGATTTTTCCCTGCCAGACTCCCCGATCAAGGATACCGGCAATACTGATGTGATTCTGTTTAATGGCCAACTGCTGCCCACCTGGTATAACGCAGGCATTCCCTACAGCATGAATCCCCTGACGCTGGAGAATAAAGGTGTGTTTGATCTTGAGGGCCGCACCAGACGCAAAATGTCGGCCCATAGCCATGTGGACTGGAACACAGGTGAACTACTATTTATGGATTATGGCGACGAGGCACCATTTATGACCTATGGTGTGGCTAACCCAGATGGCACCTTGCGCCAAGAGGTCGAGATTGAAATACCAGGCCCGCGCCTGCCCCATGATTTGGGCTTTACCACCAACTACACCATTCTCCATGACCTGCCGTTTTTTCATAATATTGATGTGCTACGCAATCACAATATGCGTGTGCTTAAATTCCATAAGGATATACCCGCCCGCTTTGGCATAATCCCTCGCTATGGCCAGACTAGCGATATTCGCTGGTTTGACTGCGAGCCCTGCTTTATTTTGCATGTGTCCAACTGCTGGGAAGACGGCGACTGGATCACCATGGACGGCTGCCGCTCCACCAACCCTATGCCCGACGCGTCCAATGACGAAGGCGCGCTATCCCATATGCTTGCCTATATGCGCTTGGAAGCCAATAACTACCGCTGGCGCTTTAATCTGGTCACCGGCGAGGTGCGTGAGGGTGATATCTGCGATATGAACACAGAGTTCAATAAGGTGAATCAGATCTATCAGGGTACCAAGGGCAAATATGCCTACCACCAGCGAATTCCCCTGCTCGAAGAAGGCGGCCACACATTGCGCTTTAACGGCGTGGTTAAGTACAACAACGATACCGGCCAGTACGATGAGTGGAACTATGGCGAAGGTGTGTATGGCAGCGAAACGCCCTTTGCCCCGGTTAAAGGCGCCAACCGAGACAGTGCCGAAGACCATGGCTATATTATGTCATTGGTGACCGATAGCAGTGACTGGACTTCCCAGCTACAAGTATTTGATGCTCAGGATATTGGCCAGGGCCCTATAGCCAGAATCAAAATGCCCCAGCGTGTACCTCTGGGGTTTCACGCCTGGTGGAGCCGCGGCGAAGATCTTTGGAAATAAGTATGACAGGAAGAGAGTAATAGGGAAGGACTCATTGAAAGCCGATATCAATAGCTTTAGCACCAGAGCCAGTTCGATCAATCGGGCCCTAGATCAGATAGGCGATAAATGGTGCCTGCTGATTCTGCAAGAGGTGTTCTGGGGCGTAAATACCTTTACCGGCATGCTGATGGGCACTGGTGCTTCCAAAGGTGTGCTGACCGATCGCCTAAACTGGCTTCAGACTATCGACTGCCTGCGCAAGGACACCACCGCCCGCCATCCGGTTTATCATCTGACCAAAAAATCCATCGAACTCTACCAAAATGGCTTAATGGCGATGGTCTGGGAGCGCACACATTTTAGCAGCCCGTCACTGGATAAGGTCGAGCTGATCCATAACCACTGTGGCAGGGCTTTTTGGCCTGTGATGCAATGCGGCAGTTGCGATCAGCAGATCAGACCCGAGGATATTGCCTTTAATCCCGGACCTGGCGCAGGTAAAGATCAGCGCGCGACCAAAACTCGGCGCCGCTCATCCACTGATGCTCAAAGCAGTAGCAAGACGCTCTACAACAACCTGATTAACCTGCTGGGCGACCGCTGGACCGCCAATCTGGTGGCCTTGGCTTTTCATGGTTTAAAACGATTTGATGAATTTAACCAAGAGTTGCCCGTGGCCACCAATATTCTTGCCGACCGATTAAAGCGATTAGTCAATGAAGGCGTGCTCTCCCAACAGCCTTATCAGCGCAGCCCATTGCGCTACGAATACCAACTCACCGATAAGGGCCGAGATCTATTCCCCTACTTTGTTACCCTTTTAAGCTGGGGTAATAAATACTGCGGCACAGACGCCGGCGACCCGATGGTGCTCATCCATAATCTCTGCGGTAGACCGCTGCAAGCCCAGGTGCGTTGCGACCAATGCTTTGAGGTGCTGGTGGCCACGGAAGTACATTTTAATTTGTAGCCGCTGTTTAAAAGCACGGCGCCAATGTCCTTATCCGCAGGTTTCTGCGATAATTCCAGCAATAATAAACAAGGCTAGGGGATAAACGGTGCAGGCAATTAGAGTCTGGGAAAAGGTCGACTATGATCAGTTCCATGGGGAGATAATCCCTCTAAACCAACCCGCCCATATCAAATCAATCGTAGGCCATTGGCCCGCGGTGAAAGCGGGGACAGAGTCTCCCGAGGCTATAGTCGACTACCTGAAAAAGAAGGACAGCGAAAAAGTTGTTTCAGCCCTGGTGGGTGACCCCAGCATTAATGGCCGCTTCTTTTATCAGCCAGATTTAAAGACATTAAACTTTCAAAAAGCTCAGGTTACTCTGGGCATTGGTCTGGACCGACTACTGACCATACAGCATGACCCCAACCCCCACGCCATCGCGCTACAGGCCATACCAGTGGATTTGGTGATGCCAGGCTTTGAGCAGCAAAACCAACAGCCATTGCTGGACAAATCCATTGGCCCCACCATGTGGCTGGGCAATCGCGCCACCGTGGCTCCCCATTATGACATTCATGACAACCTCGCCTGTGTCGTAGCCGGGCAGCGTAAGTTCACCCTGTTCCCACCAGAGCAAATCAATAATTTATACCCAGGGCCCATGCTGTTCACACCAGGTGGCGTGCCCGTAAGTATGGTTGAAACCAACCAGCCGGATTTAGGCCGATATCCCAATTTTGCCAAGGCTGAAAAGCAGGGGCAGCAGGCTACCCTTGAGCCGGGAGACGGCATTTATATTCCCGCTCTTTGGTGGCATGGCGTTGAATCACTGCATGGGGTGAATGTGCTGATTAACTATTGGTGGGGCGGTGTGACCGAGACAGCTGTATCGCCCAATGACAGCCTGATGCATAGCATGATGAGCATTGCCAATCTAAGCCCGGAGAAGCGAGACGCTTGGCGCCATTTCTTTGATTACTATGTGTTTAAAACCAATGGCGAGCCAGGACAGGAACTGCCAGCAGCACTCAAGGATTTGGTGACTAGCCTGAGCCCAGAACAGCAGGCTCAGCTAAAGCAGTTTTTGGCAAGACAGTTGAACTAGCTGTCTCACTGCCCCCACCTCTCCAATAACATCAACAATTACAACGGCTACATAGCCTCTGCTTTGCAGTAGTTATCAATAAACTGCTGATGGCTGGGTAACTGCTCAACCAATCGGTCCACATTGTGCTTCAAGTTGCCAAGGAAACCCTTCAGCTCCTCGTCGCTCATCATATTAACAATCGGATGATACTGCTCCGGCATCAAGCCCTGGCCGAGCATTACCTGGGTCCAGGAATTCTCGGCAAAAACATCTCCCGCTTTCTGGAAAATCTTGCCAGTCTCTTTAAACAGATCAATGCGATGCTTCAGTGAATCCGGAATTGGCATATTTTTGCAATGGCGCCAGAACTGCGTGTCATCTCGCTCAGTAACATGGTAGTGCAGAACAATAAAGTCGCGCACAAACAAAAACTCTTCGCGCATCTGGGTATTAAATTCCTCCACGTCTGGATTGCGAATGCCATCGAAAGGGAACATCTGTAACAGACGAATAATACCGCGCTGCACCAAATGAATACTGGTGGATTCCAGGGGCTCCACAAAGCCACTGGCCAGGCCCAGAGCAATACAGTTTTTGTTCCAGTGCTGACGGCGCTGCCCAGTGCGGAACTTGATCACCCGGGGTTCAATTAATGTCTCCCCTTCCACATTGTCCAGCAGCGTTTTAATCGCCTCATCATCTGACAGATATTTACTGCAGAAAACCATGCCATTGCCCACTCTGGACTGGAGAGGGATACGCCATTGCCAGCCCGCATCTCGAGCTATGGCTCTGGTATAGGGGATGGGCTCGGATACGGATTTGGTCTGCACTGCCACGGCGCTGTCACAGGGCAAGAAGTGGGACCAATCGTCGTAGCCGGTGTGCAATGTTTTGTCGATAAGCAATCCAATAAAGCCACTGCAGTCGATAAACAGATCCCCTTCAACCTTCTGGCCCGACGCCAGAGTCACATGGGTGATATCACCAGACTGGTGGTCAGTGCCCACCTCCACAATGCGTCCTTCGACACGCTTAGCATTGTGCTTCTCAGCGAGGTTGCGCAGGAATTTGGCGTAGAGTCCAGCGTCCATATGGTAGGCATAGTTCAGGGCATTGCGCTGTAGCACGGCAAACTTATTTTGTTTGGCCGCTTGAAGCTCGGCACAGTATTCGCCAAATTCGCCGCTGATACCCTGCTCTTTACCTTTTAGCCAAAAGTGCTGGAAACCAGCCGCCCAGCAATCTTCGCCGGTAAATCCAAAGGAGTGCACATAGGATTCGCCGACATTTTTCCAGTTCTCAAACTGAATACCCAACTTGAATGTGCCCTGCACCGCAGAGACAAATTCTTGTTCTTTAATGCCCAGCAGCTGGTGCAATGTAATCATAGTGGGAATGGTGGCTTCACCAACACCGACGGTGCCAATTTCCTCTGACTCAACCAATGAGATATCGAGGTTTTTGCCAATCAGCTTGGCCAGTGAGGCAGCGGCCATCCAACCGGCTGTTCCACCGCCAACAATCACTACCTTTTTAACTTTTTGCGTTGCCACAATCTGTCTCCCAATATGCTTTTATTGCTTAAACTCAACTCTCAGCGAGCAGGGCATTTTTCTTGTCTATTAATGCTCTAATGCGGGCAAAGGAGGCCATCGCCATATAAATAGCCTGCAAGTAGCCCTCTTTGTTTAATCGAGCCAATGTGTCACCATCGAGACCGCGAAGCTTGTCTTCATTGATGGTATAAAAACCCAATAGCTGATTATTTGAGCCGTTGTTCAAGGTGATTTCCAACGTAAAGGGCTCAAGTAAATCATTGTCCACCAGCGCGGCAACAAACACTTTATTGTGCTCATGACCGCTGTGTATAGCCTCTAACAGAGTTAAAGAGCTGGCAAGATAGTCGGTCTGACCACCCTCTGCGTTAAACAGCGCCTCGCCGTTCTTGTCATTCACTCGGGGGTTGTCCATATCAATAGATACCACGGCATTTTTCTGTGCATCCGGGGTGTCCGCATCCCCCTGAAAACCGATCAGAAACGGCTGGCGTTTTACCATCATAGGGATATAGCTAGCATCCCATCCCGCGTCATTGAGAAACAGGTTTTCGTCTTTCTCAAAGCCGAACAAGGCAATGGGGTAGAACTGGCCAGTGTCACCATCTTTGATAAAAAAGATCGGGTAGTTGGATTGAACATTGCGAAATTCCAGCGGGAAAGTCATCACAAATTTGACCTTGTCACCTAGGTCGGCACTGCGATCGGTAATCACTTTAGTGTCTTTGTGAACTGTTTTGTTCAGTATTGCAAAATTACTCATGATTGCTCCGGCAATGCTTTTAATCGTTGGCTACTGCTATATTTTCTGAAAACCATAGCTGTAAATTTTGTTTATCAATTCGCGGTTGGTGGGCAGTGAACCCTGCAGCTGCCTGGTTCTCTTTATATTCTCTTGAAACAAATTCCCCGCTATAGCGCTGCCATCGCGATCACTGCGGCGCGCAGTCGCACTGCTCTGAGTTTCAAAGTCCATGCCGTAGAGTACATATTGGAAACTGGCGGATGGGAACATTTCGTCCACATGCCCTGAATCTCTGTGCCACGGGCTCTGATGCCGCCACAGGGCAATCTGCTCGGACAAATAATCTGGAATGCTAGTCTCTGCACGATTGTCTTGCCAGTAGGGCTCGTCGCGCTTTGACAGAATATAGTGCAGCTTGAGGAACTCAATAATGCGATCCCAGCGGTACAAGAATTTATTGTTAAATCGCTTTGAGACCAAATCCATCACCTCACGATTTGCCGGCAGCTGTTCCGCAACCATGGCCGCTGACAGCTCCACTAACACCAGTGCAGAGGCTTCAAGGGGCTCAATAAACCCGGCAGACATGCCTATCGCGACACAGTTTTTGTGCCAAAACTTGGTGCGGTGCCCGGGGTCAAACTGGATTTTGCGGACCATGGCATCTTTTGATGCCTGGGTGCCAGCGGTCTTTTCTATATAGGCCAGCAACTCACTGGTGGCAAAGTCCTCGCTATTATGGGCGTCGGAGTAAACATGCCCTATGCCGCGGCGCGTGGGCAACCCAATATCCCAGATCCAACCCGCACTCTGGGCGGTGGACATGGTGGCAGACTGTATTGGATCGTCCTCTGACTGATAGGGAACCTGAGCCGCCAATGCTGTGTTGTTGAACAGAAACTGGCTCTTGCTGGCGAGAGGAATTTGGAAGTGCTCACCCAGCAGCAGTGCTCTGGATCCACTGCAATCGATAAACAGATCACCGCTGATATCACCGGCGGCATCTGTGGTGATTGAGGCAATATCGCCATTTTCAGCAGAATTGATCGCCAGCATATTGGCTTTTATATGGGTTACACCGAGTTTTTCGACACAGTGGGCGCGCAAAAACTCGGCAAATTTGCCTGCATCCAGATGATAACCATAGTTAACCTGGAAGGCGTATTCGGGGGTGGTGATTTGCTTTGGCGCTAACTTGCCATCAAATAGCGAGCTCTGAGGAGAAACAGCATCGGCAAATTTGACCTGATCTCGCACCTGTTGCCAATGGGGTGCTAGGTTGGTATCTGCATAACTCTGGGGAACCGTAAACGGGTGGGCATAGCTGTCTTGGCCGCCGTTGGTCCAGCCAACAAACTGGGTGCCCTGCTTGAAGCTGGCACTGCACTCACGGAAGAAATCTGTTTCAGAGACACCCATTTTTTTCAGAGTACTGCGCATGGATGGCCAGGTGCCTTCACCCACACCTATGGTGCTGATATCGGGCGACTCAACCAACGTTAGCTGAAATCCGTCCGCCTCGTTATTTTGGGCAATATGGTGCTCTGCAGCGATAATCCCTGCAGATAACCATCCGGCGGTACCGCCGCCAACAATAACGATTCGATGTATTTTTTTATTCATTGAAATCAGCTGTTATCACCATGAATCCGGTGTTCGGATTCTGGGCTCTATCAATTTTATTGCCTGTTTTATTGGCTCTTTTGACGCCATGTTTTACTGGTCTAGGATAGCTGTTCAGTAAAGGGGCTACAACAGATTAGTCTGACCGATCCAGGACCATAATGCCCCTGTGTATACGGCGCAAATAAAGAAGCCGCTTAAAAATTAAGCGGCTTCTTTTGCACAAACTAGTAGTTCCTACACTTTCATAAACTTAGAAAGTGTAACGAATTCCCAGGTTGTAGCGTGCACCAGTTTGACCTGCTTGCAACGCCTGCATTGACTCACGACCGTATACACGGAAGTCAGACTCAGTCACGTTGATGCCGTCAAAGAAAACCGTCAGGTTATCGTTAACTTCATAGCTTGCGCTGATGTCCAACTGACCGTAGGCACGGATCTGAGTTGGGTTGATCGCTGATGAACCCTGTGACTGGCCGATGCCGCCCAGGAACTGGTCGCGCCAGTTGTAGGCAAATCGAGCCTGGAAGCCATCTTTATCATAGAAACCGATAAAGTTAGCGGAGTCACTCAAGCCGTTAAGTACGAACTGCTGTTCCAAGAGAAGAGGATCGTAAGCAACGTTAGCATTGGCGAAAGTAGCATTGACGATAAAGCCATAGCCAGTATCACCAAAGTTATGCTGCCAGTTCATCTCAACACCATCGACCTTAGCGGTCTTTTCGTTGGTTGGAACCGCTACAGTAAACGTCAACGGATCATTGCTGGCGTTGCCATACAATCTTCCGTCAGCGTCAAATGCGCCAGCCATAGCTTGACCAATCAGCGTGTACTGAGAGCCTGCATCCAGACCTTCTGCAGCAGCAGTATCTGCGAACAGACCGCCAGAAGCTGGATCGTTCAGACCAAACAGCTGCATCTGGGTAAAGCCGTTACCAATGAAGTTCTCTACTGTCTTGTGGTAGTAACCAATAGACAGGTAGTCAGCATCGCCGTAGTACCATTCAACAGACAGATCGAAGTTCTCAGATTCGATTGGCTTCAATGATGGATCACCACCACCGGCGCGCGCATCGCGGAACTTAAAGGTCTGACCATCTACTGTGATACCACCTTTAATGGCGTCATAGCTTGGGCGTGTTACCGTCTTGCTGACAGAAGCACGGGCTACCAGGTTGTCTGTAACATCAATATTGATATCCAGGTTTGGCAGGAACAGGTTGTAAGAACCTTCGTAGTCGTCAAATGCTGAGTCAGCACCTTGAACCAGATAGAATTCGTTACCGCCTTCCCAGTAAACATCGTCGTAGGTAGGCGCACGAGCCGCTGATGTAACATCAGTTTCTTCGTAGCGCAGACCAGCGCGAACATTCATTGGCTTACCATTGAACTCAGTGTTGTGAGTCAGCTGAATAAAGCCAGCTGTAGTCTCTTCTGTGGTGCGCTTGTCAGTGTCCCAATCAGTAGAGGCACAGTATGGCGTACCACAGTCGCCTACTGCCTGAGAGTCGGCCAGAGGCAGAGCTTCGGCCAGAGCAACGATCTCTTCAAGAGACGTAGTGAAGTATTCAGTCTGACGGCGTGGATCATCACCACCAGAAACCTGGTCGAATGAATCTGCCATAGAAGAACGAACCAGAATGTCGCTAATGTAGCCAGGATCAGAAATACCACTCCAGGTACCGCGCTCAACAGACTTACTAGTGGTACGGTTGCTGATTTCAGTCAACTCAACACCAAAGTCAATGCTGGTCTGGTCAGCTACATCGAAAGTACCAGAGAAACGTGACTGCTCAACATCCATCATTGAAGCGCCGTTGGTGAATACGCTACCAGTAATGATCATGTCGTCTTTATAGAGAGGACGCTCGGCGCCATCGGCACCAGAGTTCAGGTCCAGCTCAAGAATTGGCAGACCACGATCGAAGTAGGTGGTTGTACCAACACGGTTAAAGCTAGCCATGGTAACCAGTGAACTGGTGCCATAGGGGCTATTCGCACCGCTTTCAGCAGAAGAATCGTGGTAATCGAAGCTGAGGGCCAATGTGTCGGAAACCTGCCATTCGAGGTTCAGACCCAAGGATTCGTTTTCGTTAGTAGATCCATCATGGCCAATACCCATAGCAAAGTCACTGTTGGGGCTAGCTTCGCTGTACATGATTGGTGATGCAATTGGGCCGTCGTCCCACTCAGAAGTCTGAGTGTTGTTACCCAGGTTGTACCAGGCTGACAGATCGCTGTAAGTGCGCTCCAGTTCAAACTCAGAGTAGGTGTAGTCAACAGTTGCAGTAATTGCATCAGTTGGAGCCCACTGCAGAGTCAGCTGGCCATTTACACGGTCAGTTTCAAACTCAGACAGATTGTAGCTGGTGTTCTGAGGAATAGAGATGCTTGCATTGGGATCGTTGGGACGGTTGATCTGGCCATCATTCATTGGCACAGCAGTCCAACCACCATCTGTATCACCAGCATTTGTGTGCCAGCCACCAACACCAGCAGTATTCACTGCGTTGTTGCGAGTCTGAGACGAGCCGCTGATCGCGATACCAATTGTATCGTCAGCCAAGGTTGTGGAGTACAGGCCAGAGAACTCAGGAGTGATGTCATCACCAGTCTCAGTAGATGTATCCATTGCCATTTTGGCGCCGAAGGTAGCGATATCGCCAGCTTCGAGAGGCTTAGTAGTAATGATATTTACAGTTGAGCCCACACCACCGGTTGCTGCCGAAGCATCACCAGTCTTGTGAATCACAACCGCAGAGATTCCCTCTGAGGCCAAGTCACCGAAGTCGAATGAACGGTTAACACCGTTGTGGGTTGGCATCTGACGGCCGTTCAGAGTCACCAGGTTGTATTCAGGACCGAAGCCGCGAACAGTAATCTGGCTACCTTCACCGCGCTGACGGCTAATAGACACGCCAGTTACACGCTGCAGAGACTCTGCAAGGTTGGTATCAGGAAACTTACCCATGTCTTCAGCAGAAATTGCGTCGGCAACACCAGCTGAATCACGTTTGATATCCATAGCGCGCTTCAGGCTGGCACGAATACCGCCTTCAACGATCACTTCTTCGATCTCAACTCCGTCCTGAGCAAATGCTGGCATTGCTGAAGTAACTAAAGCAAGAGCCACACTGCTAGAAAGAATCTTCTTTTTAAATAACATGTTACTAAACCCCCTAAGTAAAAATAATAAAAACTCCGAACTCATCCTTATGAAAGTTATAGATAGATAAGTCCAAGCGTATAACTTACCGCTTCAGCATGCTTAATTCACCGAGTTTGCGACCAAATTGCCAAATATGCGATGACTGGGACTTACATGCATAAATAAAGGACGATTTGCACCTAAAACGAGCAATTCTGCGCCAGATAGCCCTACTAAAGGCTTGAAAAAGCAGTGATTTCGATGCAAAAAGACCCTGATTCGTCCCCTCAGGGATGCACTGCAGTGCCCCAGTAGTTGTATCCGGCAATTTTTGGCGTACTGGGTAAATACATTTCCTCCATAGACTCAATAGAGAAACCGGCATCTTTGATTAGTGCGGGAATGTCCCGATTGAGATTGCAGCCACCGGCCAACTTTCCCCAAAGCGGGTTAATGCGGCCCTGCCACTTGGATACATTGCCATCCGGCGCCACGCCATGCTCACAAAATATCATCACACCCCCAGGCTTTAGTACTCGCAGGATTTCTTTGTTAGCGGCGGCTACATCCGGGATAGTGCAGAGGGTATAGGTGATCAGCACTGTATCCACATGGTTGTCGGGCAGCGGAATATCTTCCGCACCAGACAAAATAAATTCCACCGACACCTCATGCTTCGCCGCCACCTTGGCCGCCAACTGATTGAGCTCAGATGAAGGATCAAGGCCCAACACCTTTTCTACTTTGGCGCTGTCGTAATAAGGAATATTGAGACCAGAACCAATGCCAACCTCCAGCACCAGACCCTTGGCCATTGGCACGACTTTTTGGCGCTGGTAATTAAACGGCTTGGTGCCACAGGCACAGTTTAGAAAATGCGGTAGGATATATTTTTCGTAAAGGCTGATAGTCTTCCACCTCTGAATTTGATCTTATTATCTAGTCTGACGCTAGTTTAGATCTGTAGCATACCTTTTTAGAACCTCCAGCGAAACAAGCTCCAAGGCCTTGCTGTTGGTGCGCCTGAGATGCACCTTCGGGGCACAGCCAGACTCATGAGCCTCAAGCCAGCGGGAGGCACAGAGGCACCAAGACTGGCCTTCCACCAGTCCTGGGAAATCAAACTCTGGCCTTGGTGTTGACAGGTCATTGCCACGGGATTTAGAAAAGAGCAAAAAAACCTCTGTGATATTGGCACAAACGGTATGAGATCCTCGATCGTATTTATCAGTTCGACAAAAACCATCGCGAAAGTACCCAGTTATCGGGTTGCTGCAACATTCCTCAATCGCTTCACCAAAAACATTGGTTTGCGCCATGCAAATCTCCTTAACCGCTGCTACTGATTATCTAAAATCGCTTCCATCTCATCCATAATGGCATTCATACGCGTCACCAGAGCGCGATAAGGCGCTGGGGTAGCCATATCAATACCGGCATTTTTCATTAGCTGATAAGGATAATCAGAACCACCGGCCTTGAGCAGGTTAATAAAATCTTCTTGCGCCTGCTTGTCTTGACTGGAAATTTTCTCTGCCAAACCGGCCGCCGCCGTGATTGAAGTGGCGTACTGGAATACATAGAAGTCGCGGTAGAAATGCGGGATAAACGCCCATTCCATACCGTAGAGATCATCAATGGTCACCACACCGAGATCATGGCCGTGATAGCGCTTTAGCAACTCGAGATAAATCTTGGATAATTTGGCCCCAGTGAGCACATTGCCCGCTTCTACCTCTTCATTCATCTTTAATTCAAACTCGGCAAACATAGTCTGACGGAAGAAAGTACCGCGCAGTGACTCCAAGCCACTGCCAAGGTAAAACAACTTTTCCTGATCAGTTTGAGCCTCGCCCACAACCATATCTTGCAGCAGCATCTCATTCATAATCGACGCAGTTTCGGCAATAAATGTTGAGTAACCGGCATTTTCCCAAGTCTGGGTTTTATTGGCCAATACCGAGTGCACCGCATGGCCGTACTCATGGGCAAAGGTGGAAGCACTATCGTAATCATCATTGTGGTTGAGCAGCACGTAGGGGTGAACATCGTAGGCACTGCCAGACATATAGGCACCAGAGCGCTTGCCCTTAGACGGATAAACATGCATCCATCGCTCGGAGACACCTTTATCATAAGCAGCCATAAACTCATCCCCTAGAGGTTCCAGAGCGCGCCTTGTCAGGGCAATGGAATCTTCAATTCCAAAGGTCTTGTCAAATTCGACCAATGGCGGGTAGATATCGTAGTAACGCATCTCATCATCAATATTGAGCATGCGCTTGCGCAGCTCAAAGTAGCGATGCAATGTGGGCAAGGCGCTGTTTACTTCTGCTACCAGCGTTCGGTAAACCGCTTCTGGCATATTGTCGTCAAACAATGCCCGGCCCAGAGAGCTCTCGTAGTCACGAACCTCAGTGCGAAAAACCAACCCCTGCACATGAGCGTTCATCAATGTGCCTAGGGTGGCCTCAAAATCTTTCCACACACCCCAGAAAGCATCAAATACCAGTTTGCGGTCTTCACGCTGAGTTGCCTGCCGGCCCACGGAGTAGCCCGACTGGCTCAGGCGCAATGTTTCGCCATTGGAAAGCGTCACTTCCGGCCAGGGTAAATTGGCATTGGCCAGTACAGAGTAAACTGTGCTTGAGGTGCCGAGGAACTTGCCGCTTTTGGCCAGTACTGTCTCAATATCTTCGCTGAGTGTGTGGGGCGCCTGACGCAATGAGTTCTCTATACCAAAGGCATGTTTTGCCAATCCGGGTTCAGCGGCAATAAATTTGCGCAGTTTGGCCTCACCCAGCGACAGCAATTCAGGGCTGTACCAGCTTACCGACGCGCCAATATCAGTGTAGAGGTTCATAGCCAATTGGCGGCGCTCTGCGTTTTCTGCATTGCCTGTATCCTCATCCGCCATCAGGCTGGAGTAGATATAGATACGCACAACATCCTTATAAACATCAGAAATGGTATTTGCAGCCTTCAAAAACGACTGAGGGCTGTCACCGAGGGTGCCCTTTAGGGCGGCCAGCACCTCAGTCTGCTTAGCCGCTTCTAGGCGAGCATTGTTCCAAGCTTCATTATGGGGATACAGATCTGTGAGATCCCAGATATATTTTTCATCTACCGCCTGCACAGACTCGCCTGCAGCCGCCGACTCTACCTCTGCCGAACCCTGTGGGTCTGCGCAGGAGGTTAAAAACCAGCAGGTTAAAATCACGGTGAATAATTTACTGTTTTGCAAAACTTTATACATTTTTATCGCCCTGTTGTTTGGCTTTTTTTATAGCCTTATAGCTTTTGTGCGCGAACGCTTAAACGATGATTGTACAGACAACCAACTCGACAATTAAGCCCCGAGGAATTGTTCTGCAGTTAAGTCATAGCAGGTGCTATCTAGGCCGGCCACCAGTGACAGACCAGCGCTAGATTTTGGCAACTCATAGCGGAAGAAAAATCTGGTTGCCGCCAACTTGCCCTGATAAAACGCCTGATCCCCAGCATCTCCATCAGCCAATCCTTTGGACGCTGCCACCGCCTGCTTTAGCCACATCCAAGCGATCACAATATGACCTGCAGCATCCAAGAAGATGGTCGCATTTGCCAGCGCCAAAGACTTGTCTCCACAGGCCGCAACCGCCTGCACTGTCTCTTCCATCTGGGTCAATGATGCCTCTAGCTGAGTGCAATGCTCGGCCAGTGCCGAATAACCCGCCGCTGAATCTATGGTGTCCTGAATTTCTTCGCGCAAAATCGCCACTGCAGCACCGTCGTGCATCTGCATTTTGCGACCCAGAATATCCAGCCCCTGAATACCCCAGGTACCTTCGTGGATATGATTCAAACGGTTGTCACGATACAGCCGCTCCACCGGGTATTCTCTGGTGTAGCCATAGCCACCCAGCACTTGAATGGCGAGCTTATTAGCTTCCAGACAGTACTCGGAAGGCCAGGACTTACAAATCGGGGTCAGCAGATCAAGCAGCAAACCCATACGACGGTGCTGCTCGGGATTTGTGGATATTCTCTGCTGATCAATAATCTGAGCGCTGTAATACATCAACAGCTGTGCGCCTTCAATAAAGGCCTTTTGTGTCATCAGCATACGCTTGATATCTGCGTGCTCGCTGATCATCACCTGAGGAAAGTCGGGATTTTTTTCTGCCAGATGTCTGCCCTGGGGACGATTGCGCGCATAGTCGAGACTGTAAAGGTAGCCGCCAAGAGCACTCATCACCGCGGCCTGCCCCACAGAAATCCGCGCCTCATTCATCATATGGAACATATTGGCCAGACCTTCGTTTTCCTTGCCTACCAGATAGCCCACACAGTCACCGCCCTCGCCAAAGTTCAGCAGGGTATTGGTGGTGCCCCGATTACCCATTTTGTGGTTGAGGCCAGCCAGCGCAACATTGTTTCTTTCCCCCAGGCTGCCGTCTTCTTTAACGCAGATTTTAGGCACCAGAAACAACGAAATACCCCTAACGCCAGCCGGGCCGCCAGGCACTTTAGCCAACACCATATGTACAATATTGTCGGATAGGTCTTGTTCACCACCAGATATCCACATTTTAGTGCCGGAAATTTTGTAGCTACCATCAGCTAACGGCTCTGCCTTAGTGCGGATATCCGCAAGTGACGAGCCGGCCTGAGGTTCAGAGAGACACATGGTGCCAAACCACTCGCCCTCAACCAGCTTGCCAAGAAATTTATCTTTGAGCTCGTCAGAGCCACAAACATTGAGCATATTGGCGACACCTTGGGTCAAAAACAGATAGGTGTGCACTGGATTATTGGCACAGACAAACATACCGTTCATAGCCTGATCGACCATCCAGGGTAGCTGCATGCCACCTATATCTGCATCGTAGCCAGAGGTACATAATCCGGCCTCTTTAAACGCATTAATCGCCTGCTTTAATTCCGGAATGGTCTCTACGCCACCGTCGACAAACTGCGGCTCATTGGCATCCAGCTTCGAGGCAAAGGGCAGAAATTCCTCTTCAGCGATTGACTGACAGAGATCCATCATCGCATTCAGGGATTCACGATCATAATCAGCGTAACGCTCAGATTTTAAAAGCTCGTCCAAGTCCAGTGTTTCGTAAAACATAAAGTCGAGATCTCGGCGATTAACGATCATTGACATGATTTTTCTCTCTTAAACATTCGAATTAAAAATAGACTAAATAGTATTGGTTCACCAATACAAGGCGGTTATCGGGGAGCAGTGCCAGCCCATCGATTGGCTAAAATCAGCAACTGGCTAAAACATCCACTTAGGTCTGCTGTTGCAGCTCCCAGTCTTCAATCAACTGTTGGGTTTGGTGCTGCCAGGGATGAAAGTCTTCACGAAAGAAATCTTTATAGGGCTGCCAGGTTCCTCGCAAAATCCCCTGCTTACCAAACAGGAACATAAAACCCGAGGCCCACATGCTGGGGCTCCACAACTTGCCGTCTCTGCGCAGCATATGACAGACACCGCCCAAAATATCCCAAGTCAGGAAAAACGTACTGCGACGCATTGCCGCGCGGCGCATTTTCTCAGTACCACCTATGGCACGATAGACATCAAAGGCAACTGACTTGTGCTCCATCTCTTCGACCGCATGCCATTTCCACAGCTTAGCCATGGCTGGATGAGCACCCTTAAACAAATCCGACTCGCCCAGCGCTCGCTCGGCCAGCACAGCGGTTAAATGCTCCACCGCCACAGTACCCGCCAACTGCTCTCGAGCTGGCACATTCTTTTTAACCCAACCCATACGCTTGCGCAGGGGGCCCTCGAGCTTTTCCAGATCATAGCCACGCAGGGCGCAGAGCGCCTCGTTGTAACGTTGGTGCTCACGCAGATGCACAGCTTCCTGACTGTAAAAGTCACGCATATCCTTCTGCAGCTTGGGGTCAGTAATACGGTCGCGATAATGGCGCACCGAGTTAATAAAAAACTGCTCTCCCAGCGGAAAGGTAATCGACATTGCATTAAACCAGGTCGTGGCAAACTGATGATTATTCATCCAGTTGCCTTTTAGGGCCTCAGCAATATCCAGTTCAGGATTGCGCTTAACTATAGGCACATTGTTCGGCGTGAGAGACTGGCTCATAAGGGCTACCTTTAGATTCGCTCAATAATAATGGCTGGCGCCATGCCGCCACCGGCACACATGGTTATCAGCCCTCGCTTAAGCTCGCGGCGCTCTAGTTCATCCACCATAGTGCCAATAAGCACAGAGCCTGTTGCACCAATAGGGTGACCCAGGGCCATTGCGCCACCGTTCACATTGACGGTGTCGCGATCCAAGTCCAGATCACGGATAAACTTCTCTGCAACCACCGCAAAGGCTTCGTTGATTTCCCACAGGTCGATATCATCTTTGGTAAGGCCGGCGCGATCCAGTACACGCTTGGCTGCAGGCACCGGGGCATTCAGCATCAGTGTTGGGCAGTCGCCCATATTGCAGTAAGCCACGACTTTGGCGCGGGGCTTCCAACCCTGCTTGGCCGCGTATTCTGGTGAGGCCAGCAAAAGTGCCGCAGCACCATCCACAACCCCAGAAGAGTTACCCGCGTGGTGAACATGCTTCACATTCAGATCAGGATAGGTTTGCGCCATTAGCTTGCCGTAGGTCAGCCCCTCTTCATTCAAGGGAATATTGGCTAGCTTCTCAAATGAAGGCCTGAGTTCAGACAGTGTTTCCATAGTGGTTCCCGGGCGTGGGAACTCGTCTTTAGCCAAGGCCAATGTGCCATCATCGTGGTATACAGGCACCAGGCTTTTATCGAAATGGCCATTTTCTATGGCATGGGCAGCGCGCTGCTGGCTGACTTCTGCCAGGCGGTCGAGATCTTCCCGAGGAATGCCTTCCAATGTAGCTATGGTATCAGCACAGATCCCCTGGTGAGACTGGCCATACATTTCCCGCAGATGCAGATTGCCCGTATCGACAAACGGCGATGCGTCATTGCCGTGACGACCATAGCTGGACATCATCTCGCAACCTCCTGCGATCACTAGATCTTCCATACCCGACATAATTGAGGCCGCGGCAATATTGACCGTGGTAATACCTGAACCACAGAAACGGTCCAAAGTGACACCGCTGGAGGTTATGTCATAGCCCGCATCCAGGGCAGACATGCGACCCATATCATTAGTGCTTTGACCCCGCTGGGCGCTACAGCCCCAGACAATATCAGCCACATCGGCGGTATTTATATCATTGCGCTCGGCCAGGGCTTTTAGCACTGTGGCGCCAAGGCGCTGAGGGTGGATTTCTGTGAGTGCACCGCGGCCGGGCTTGCCGATTCCACGGGGTGTGCGACAGGCGTCGATAATCCATGCTTCAGTCATAGGGTTGTTCCTTTTATTTGTCGGCCCAGAGCCTATATGCAAAGGCTGAAACAGTATCAGCCAGGCGAATTTCCGGACGTTTTTTTATAAGCTTCTAATGTGCATCACTGTAGTAATTGGTCAGCCGGGATTCAAGTTTTGTTATGACCCATGGTTCAGGAAATACCCAGGGATATCAGCCAAAGATATTTCTGTAACCCCAATTTCAGTTACTATAGAAATGTTTCTGGAGCCCGATAATGATAAAAACAAACCTGCCCCGCCGATTCGCCGCCCTCTGTCTAACCATTTTTACCGCTGCTTTTGTCGCCTCCGGACTTGCCAATAAGGCAGCGGACGCAACAGCCGAAGTAGAAGGTGCTCGGCCTTTTGAATCAGCACCCAGAGATAGCAAAGGGCGCTTCACCAATCGCACCCCCAATCTCTCTAAGGGCTCCACCGCCCTGCGTATTGGATTTTTCCTTCGCCGTTTTGGCACATATTTTCGCAGCCATGATGGTGCCCCAAATATTATCCCCAACAATGGTGAGGCTCTGCGGGCAAACAGCAGCAACCCAACGGCCACCTGGATAGGTCATGCAACCCTGCTGGTACAGATGAATGGCGTTAACTTTTTAACCGACCCCACTTGGTCCAATACTCCTAGCCCGGTGCCGCTGATTGGCCCCAGTCGCTATGTTAAGCCCGGCATTAGCCTGCAAGACTTGCCGCCCATAGACTTTGTGATGATCTCCCACAATCACTACGACCATTTGGACCTACCCAGCCTGCGCAAGCTGGCAAAATTAAATGCCAACACGGCATTTTTTGTGCCCCTGGGCAACGGCGACCTACTGCGCAAAAATGGATTAGACAATGTGCAGGAACTGGACTGGGGTGACACCGCCTCCTATAAGAATGTGACTATCCACTGCCTGCCAACCCAGCATTGGAGCAAGCGCAGCATCACAGACACTAGAAAAGCCCTGTGGTCATCCTGGGCGGTGACCGGCGCAACCAAGCGCTTTTACTTTGCTGGTGACACAGGTTACTTTGATGGCTTTCAAGAAATTGGGGAAAAGCTTGGGCCCTTTGACCTGGCCGCCGTGCCCATTGGCGCCTACGAGCCCAATGCCATGATGAAAGCTTCTCATATGAATCCAGAGGAAGCGGTGCAAGCTGCGGTTGATCTGCAGGCCAAAACAGCCGTTGCTATGCATTTCGGTACCTTTGATTTATCAGATGAGCCCATTGGCGAGCCGCCCCTGCGATTTAAAGCTGCGGCGCAATCCACAGCATTGGGGGACAGTAATAGCTGGGTTTTGGATATAGGCGAAACCCGTTCCTTTTAATAATTCAGCAGCACCTGCTCCTTGATAGATAGCCCGAAGAGGTCATAGCTTATGCACAACAGTTTATCGATCAACAAGCCCCTCGGGCTGACCATTTTTTTCGTTTGCCTCATGTTGCTGACTAGTTGCTCCGACCAGAGCCCGACCAGCGCAAGTTCGGATCCAGCGTCAAACTCAGACACAAAAAGAACCCTAACAGCAGATCAGCTGGGCAATCTTATGGCGTTACCTCTGGCCTGCGCCGAGGTTGAATACCCCAACAAGTTGAGCCAGGTACTGACCAGTGACGGGGATTTAAAGTCGCCCCGCCAATTGCATCCAGCCTTTTATGGGTGCTTCGACTGGCACTCGGCCGTGCATGGCCACTGGTCTATGGTGCGCTTGCTTAAAGAACTGCCCACAGTAGAGGGTTATCGGCAGGCCAAAGAGATTCTCCAGCGACATATCACCCCGGCGAATATCGCCGCAGACATTGCCTATGTGCAAGCTAACCCTTCCTGGGAGCGACCCTACGGTTGGACTTGGCTATTAAAACTGATGCTGGAACTGGATACCTGGGATGACCCAATTGCAGCACCACTAGCGGCAAACTTAAAGCCTTTGGCGGAGGCGCTTTCTGCCAAGTATATTTCTTACCTGCCTAAACTGGTGTACCCCATTCGCGCCGGTACTCATACCAACACCGCCTTTGGTTTGACCTTTGCTTGGGACTACAGCTTGCACTTCAAGGACAGTCAATTGCAAAGTGCCATTGCCCGGCGGGCAGCCGCTTACTATGCAGAGGATCGCAACTGCCCGATTAACTGGGAGCCCAGCGGCTATGACTTTCTATCACCCTGCCTGGAAGAGGTTGATCTGATGCGCAGAGTGCTGCCTCGGGACCAATTTATTGTCTGGGTAAATAACTTCCTGCCCCAGTTATCATCGCCAGATTTTTCTCTGGCGCCAGGCCTAGTATCTGATCGTACCGATGGCAAACTAGTTCATCTGGATGGCCTGAACTTCAGTCGCGCCTGGGTATTGTTTGGTCTGGCAGAACAGTACCCAGAATTTGCCCACCTCAATAAAATTGCCGACCAGCACAGGGATTATTCTCTGCCTAATCTGGTGGGGGATAGCTACGAAGGCGGGCATTGGCTGGGCTCCTTTGCTATTAATGCCCTGCTGCCAACCAAATAAAACACCAATCACGAGGTAAACAATGTCAGTCTCCATGTATAACAGCTCAATCCCTGTCATTATCCGCTGCCTAGACAGCCTATCTGCGATTCTTGAAAAAGGTGCCAGCTATGCACAGGATCAGGGTTTCGATGAATCAGTTTTAACCAGTGCCCGGCTATTTCCAAATATGCATAGCCTGTCAAAGCAGGTGCATATCTGTTGCGACATGGTTGGCCGTGGCGGCGCGCGCCTGGCCCAAAGTGATCTGCCGGATGATGGGGAAGAGAACTCTTCATTTGCTGATTTGCAGGCGCGAATTGCCAGCACTCAGGAGTTTTTGCGGGCATTAAACCAGGCAGCCATCAATGACTCAGAGGCAAATGAAATTCAGGTGCCAGCCGGGCCTTACCAGTTTGAAATGAGCGGCTATGATTATCTAAATAACTGGGTGCTGCCCAATATGTATTTTCATATGACCACCACCTACAATATTTTGCGCCACAACGGTGTAGAGATTGGCAAATTTGATTTTCTCGGTGGGGCCTCGCTCGTGGGTTAGAGGGCCAGAGAGCCAATGGCCACTTAACGTTAGTACAAAAAAGGCCAGTCGAAAGACTGGCCTTTTTTTATTACCCCTGGGGCACGGCACTAGTCATCCTTTACCAATTTAAAGGTCCAGTAACCGCCACTGTAAGCAACCTCTATGGTCATGCTGTCGGGCGTGCTGTTCACCAGACCATAGACAATGGACGCTGCAGCCTGCGAGGGACTGGAAAGCTCATGCCCACCGCTAATCACTTTAGGAATACCCAGATGAGCACCCACACCATTGATGGTTAGGGTCCCAGCGGCTTCATCAAAGTCATAACTGGCGCTGGCGGAGCCATCATGGGGCGCAACCGGCACACCACAGCCCTCCTCTGCGGCACCCTGCCAGGTTTCAAGCCAAGTCTCGCCACCCATCTGGTTGGCGAAGGATCCATCTGCTGCAAAGACGAATAGATCATTAAACAGACAGGCTCGCTCGCTGACCGCATTGTCATCACTGACCCACCAAGCGGTACTGCCGGAATTGGGACCAACTCCCATAGCGCCAAAGGCAGGTAGTAGTTTCCAGTTGCCAATCAGGCTGTCAGACGTCAGCGGTTCCTGCGCAACTGGCGGCTGATCGGCGTGGTCATTGGTGGGCACAAACCGCATCCAATTAAAGTTTGCACCACTGGAGGCGGCCTCTATACGCAGAGTATGCTGGCCTGCAGCCAGAGACAGAACTCGCCCACTGATGGTCTGCCAGGTCTGCCAACCATTGGTATTTGGCACTTCAATCAAATCCACCCAGACGCCATCCACAAGAATTCTCCAGCCCGGTGAACTACCTCCCTGACTGGCAAATCGGTACTCAGAAAGATAATTGCCGCTCACCGGCACAACTAGGTTGTACTCTAGCCAGTCGCCAGCATCTACCCAACCCACATTAAGGCCGCCGCCAACATCCTGAGTATTTTCCGTCGCCAGATCACCCTCGGGCAATTCAATGGTTGCACTGTACCCCTCTGCCTCGACTAGAATATCCGTGGCCTGTGTCTGATTGCTTTCCTCATCTGCCTTAACCAATTTTATCGTCCAATAACCACCACTGTAGGCCACGGACAATGTCATGCTGGTATCTGTGTTGGCGGTGACCTGATAAATCAGTGATTCTGGCGCATCAGCTGGGTCATTTAGCTCAGCGCCACCACTGACGATCTTGGGAATGCCCAGGTGGGCACCAAGACCATTGAGGGTAATTGTGCCGGCCTGCTCATCCCATACAAAGCTGGCTACAGCGCTTCCATCATGGGGTGCAACTGGATTGCCACAACCCTCTGATGAAGCTCCCTGCCAAGGCTCAACCCAAGTGAGCCCGCCCATTAGATTGGCAAAGGAATTGTCGTCACCAAATCTGAATATATCGTCAAACAGACAGGCTCTATCGAGAACAGCACCACTGTCGATCACCCACCAGGACACATCGCCTGGTGCCGGGCCAACTCCCAGAGCACCAAACTCTGGCGCCAACTTCCAGTCCCCCACTAAGGTATCCAGAGTCAGGGTTAGAGGAGCGATATACTCTTCAAGGAAGGTTACGTCGTCCCAATAATAGGTTTCACTGCTGCCCATTGAACCAAAGTCAAAAAACACTGAGAGCCTGTCGTAGGTATAACTGGCATTGATCTCGGGAGTGCCCGCCACGGGCGAAGCAAAATCAAAGATAATGGTCTCCCACTCATTGGCCACTGTGGTGAGCATTTCAGTCTCAACACTGTGATCGCCATTGGTGGACTCTTCCAATTTCACGCGCACCGGCGTGCCCACAGAGGGGGAGTAGATACGAATAGAAATACGCGTCAATGCATTGCTCAATGGGTAGATAACCCCACCGCTGGCGATGGTGGTGCCAGCCCAGGTTTGGTCACCTTTGATTGAGGCCACCACGGTGTTGGAGCTGTCCATTGGATCAGCCACTAGACTGCTGAGGTTGTTGCCAAAGTCCACGACGCCATAATCGATAAAGATATCGTTAAAGCTGATAGTTTCCCCCACATCCAGCACCGCATCACTGCCTGTACCTATGTTGCCTGTGGGCGCTTCCTCGGAGGGCGTAAAGCGCACCCAATTAAAGTTAACGCCGCTGGAAACCGCTTCAAAGCGCAGAATATATTGGCCAGCCGCCAGCTCAATGGTGCCGCCTTCAATTGTTTGCCAAGTCTGCCAGCCACCGGTATCTGGTATTGCTACCGCATCCACCAAATCCCCATCGAGATAAATATTAATACCCGGCGCACTGCCACCCTGACTGGCCACGCGGTAGGCTACTCCGTAGTTGCCGTCGACGCTAACATTGAACTCGTACTCCATCCAGTCGCCAGCATCGATCCAGCCCACATTTAAGCCACCGCCTTCATCGTCTGTGGCCTGGGTACCCACTTCGCCATCCGGTAGCTGCACTGAGGCGCTGTAACTTTCCCCTTCCACCACAATGGTATCGCTGCCTTCACAGACCTCGGCATCTGCCTGATTAAAGGCCAGCCAGTTAATATTGATGCCATCGTCCAAAGCCTCAAGACGCATGGTTTGCTCACCGGCCTCCAACTCAACAGCACTGTTAAAACTAACCCAGCTCGACCAGCCACCAGTGGGTGACAGGCTAAAGGTATCCACAATCTCGCCGGCAAAGCTCAGCTCAAAACCATCACTGCCCGACTGACTAGCCAGACGGTAGGTGGCCACATAACAGCCAGTAGCGGGCACATTCACGGCATATTCAATAAAGTCACCCTCATCAAAGTTGCCCACATAGCGACTCAGGTCACTATCGGACGAGGCTTCAATGCTGACTGAGCCGTCGGGGAATGACACAACATCAGTCCAATCCTCTGCCTCTACCTTAATATCATCGGGCTCTGGGGGCACCCACTGACATCCAGCACCATAGGTGCTACCGCCATTGCCGCCATTGCCGCCATTGCCGCCAGGCTGAATATCCATATTCATAAAGTTCATATTGCCGCCGCTGACAACCCGCAGACGCTGCACACCAGCGTTCAAAGTCACCTCAACAGTCATA
>Ga0213863_10000051_pt1 | contig 85913 bp, 79 predicted proteins | sample PICome_8_FD_160128 | JGI IMG/M metagenome (GOLD analysis project Ga0213863, IMG submission 160128) | Coastal seawater microbial communities near Pivers Island, North Carolina, United States - PICO497 | ecosystem: Environmental > Aquatic > Marine > Coastal | place: USA: North Carolina...
AGACAGCCAGACACCGGGCCAAGGCATCGGGCTGTCCTTGGTATCAGAGCTGCTCACAATTTACGGCGGCAGCTTGGCGATTGGGTCCAGTGAGCTGGGCGGAGCGAAACTGAGCCTCGTGTTTTATCAGGGATGGCGGCTGCAAGCGTCGGTCAGTTCAAACGCTGGGTAAGCGCTGCAAAAAAGCGATTTCGCAGTGAATCGTGGTCAGCCGTCTTAGGCCCACACCGGCACCATCGCTCTAACAGCTCCTGATTCTCGATCAACTGCATATTGCGTCTGCCGCGATTCATCAGATCAATTTGCAAGGCCATGCGTGCGCTCTGTTCCTCGGCAGGTCCTTGGATATCCGCGGCGATCTCGGCTTCCATGGTCAGCTTGATTAAATCTTCCGATTCAGCGGTACCAGCGACGCGCGCATTAAACAACGCATGGGGAGAGGCAATGTTGCTGCCGCCGATTTCCGCTTCGCTTACCTGCTCGTCCCATGTGCGAAAATCCACCAAGCGCTTGGCTTGGCTTGCTTGTTGGGCCGCCTTACGCTTGTCAGTCAGCGAACGCTCAAACGCTTTGAAGGTATTTTGATGCTTTGCATCCAAACGCAGTTCACGTCCTCTGTTCCGCAACTCTGCCAGCTGTGATTCAGCTTCGGCTATCGCAAGCTTTTCGGGTTCAAAGCTGTTGATGTCGTCGATTAGCGTTTGAACAAGCTGTTGCTGCTCCGATCGCTGACTGTCGCGTTCGTTATCTAAACGAGCAAATATGGCATCGCAGGCCCCACGGAATCTGCGCCAAAGCTTTTGATCTGCACCCCGTGGCGTGGTGCCAATCTGGCGCCACTGGGCTTGCAGCGATTTCGCAGCATTGGCGATGCCTTCCGAACTGGCTTGCTCAACCAAGGCCTCGGCTTGACTCACCAAGGCTTCCTTAGCCTTCACATTCGTGTCCCAGTCTTGCTTGACGCGGCTGTAAAGCGCGTCTTGCAGTGATTCAAAGGTTTTTTCCACCGTCTTCAACGCTTTGCGGTCGCAGGGGTGGTACTTGCGCCATTCTTGTCGCGCTTGGCGCATGATGGTTTCGGCAGCTTTCATATCGGCGTTTGCCCAGTCGGTACTGTCCAGATATGCCTGCAATTGCTCGCACAGAGCCTTGCGTGCCCGCAGGTTGTCTTTGCGTTCTTTATTCTGTTGAGCAAAGTGTTCGCGGCAGACAGTGAAGGCCTGATCCGCGGATTCATCGAAGCGTTGCTGAAGTCCGGCTTGATCTCGCGGCAGGGGCCCCAGCCCATTCCATTGGCCGCGCAGATCTTTCAACTGGTCTCGTTGACTGTCCGGAGTTAAGGGGTTGTCGACCAGAGCTTGGACGGCTTGCAGCAAGGTATCGCGTTTTGGCGACGCTGCAAACTGTTGCCAGTCGCTCAGTTCACCGAGTTGAGCGCTGATGTGGTTCAGGGCTTGTTCGCAGCCTTGAGCACCCTGCTTTTGCAGCTTGCGACACTTGGATAACCCGCCAAGAGCGCGTTTGAATTCACCGCTATCGATAAATCCTTGCAAGGTATTCACGATATTTTTCAGTTCGGCCGAAAGCGCTTCTTGACGGGCCGCTAAATCGCTCTGCTGAGCCGCTGTTTTTTCAATATCTCTGCGTAGTTGTTCCAGTTTCGAGGGAATCGGTAAGTCGTTGGGCCAGCGTACAGATCGCTCTGCTTGGCGCGCGCGTTTCAACCAATTCGTGACCGCTTTGGGCGTACTCTCTACAGCAGTGCTGTGCGCAGGGTGGGCCAGGTTATCCCACGGAATCTGCATGAACTGCTCCCAGCTCAGCAAAAGGTCATTGGTCGCGCGGTAAGCGTTCTCGAATGCGTGTTGCTGCGCGTCGCTGGGTGGGAACAGTGCGTCGGCCTGCTGCCATGTCTCGTGGAGCGACGTGAGCTGAAATTGGTACTCGATGTTTTCTGCGGCACCGATCTCTGCGTGATTGGCAACCGACTGCTGCAATTCGGTTAACTGATCGGCTAGTGTTAGGTAGGGATTGTCCTGACTGTTCGGTACGCTCAGATCGATTGAGGCAAAGGGGTTGGTGTCCAGTTCATACGGGGCTTGCGGCTCGCCGGCTGCTTGCAGACCCGACTGGGCCTTGGCGATGTCCTCTAGGAGCTGCTCCTGCCGTGAGTGCAGTTGATTCAGCTTCTTACGTTGAACGATGAGGCCATCCATGTCCTTGGCCTCGAATTTCAGCTCACGCTGGGTACTGTCGTGGACGTCGGCCAACGCCTCCAGCGATGCGGTGAGTTGCCGGCGGCATTCACGCAAGGTTTCCAGTTTCTCCCGAGCCAGCCGATTGCAGCTTTTGTCGTGACCCCGAGAAATTTTTTCTAAGGTCACTAAGCCGGCTTCGCCCTGTAAAGCCGGTAGTTTCAATAACGCCTCCCGCGTGTCAGTTGATGCTCGGATAACCAGCCATGCCGCCTGTTCTGCGGTAGCAACCTGCTTGCTGAGGGTGGCAACATCCGCGGTAGTGGCAGACTGCAGTCTGGCCTGAAAAACCTGCTCGTGGGCGTTGGCGGGATGGGAGGCGTCAATGGGCAGTAACTTACAAAGACGCTTCGCTGCAATCTCGCCCAAGGACGTGTGATCGAGTAAGCCTTGGATCGAGTCGGGATCGCTGGCCAGGGATAAGGCCCGTTTCGCGACTTCGAGTTCGATACCGCTAACCTTGGCCGGGCTGGCAGCATGGGGTGCTAACAGTGCCTGAGCCAGCGTTCCCTCATTCGCCGAACGCTCATGATCTTTGCAATACGCCGCATATTGATCGAGCAGCGCTAACTGAGCCGATGCTACCAGTTCCGGCAAACGGGCCAGTTCCGAGGGATCGAAGGAGCGATTCGTAGTAAATATCTTCGCAAACATTGTGTCGAGCTCGTAAAAGTTAGCGGCGAAGGCTAGGCCTACAGCGCATTATGCGCGCCATCACACAGTGGGGCGCCCTTGGTGTGCTTACATCCGCAGAAGTACAACGTTTTGCTTGCTGGAGCCGTGTAGGTCTGAGGTAAAAAGTCTGTGCCCTCGTGGGAACCATCGCAAAAGGGCTGTCGGGTACTTTTGCCGCAAGAGCACCAAAAATATTTTTTCCCTTCGACAACCTCGACAGGGTACGGGCTTTTTTGAGCGATAACCGGGTCAGACATAATAGATTCCTCTGTGGTTTGGCTGGGTTGATTGTTAGCCGCGTGGTTTATTGGAATTTTGGCTCTTCCCACCAAGGGTAGAATTCCGGCAGTTCGGTCGAGACTTTGTTAGGAAATTGAGCATCACGTTTTTCCAGGAAGGCGGTGACTCCTTCCTTGGAGTCCTCTGACTTACCTCGGTAGTGAATGCCTCGAGAGTCGATTTTGTGGGCTTCCATTGGATGATCTGCACCAAGCATTTTCCACATCATGTGGCGGGTTAGCGCAACGGATACGGGGGCGGCATTGTCGCGAATGTCTTCAGCGATGGCGCGGGCGGCAGGCAGCAGATCCTCGGGTTCGTGCAAACTGCGCAGTAAGCCGCCGTCCAAGGCTTCTTGAGCCGGGAAGACGCGACCGGAGTAGCACCATTCCAAGGCTTTGCTGATACCAACGGCGCGGGGCAGAAAATAGCTGGAACATGCTTCGGGCACGATGCCGCGTCGAGCGAACACGAAGCCGAATTTGGCGGCGGTGGATGCAAGGCGAATGTCCATGGCCAGTGTCATGGTGACGCCGACACCGACGGCAGCGCCGTTGATGGCGGCAATGATCGGCTTGTTCAATTCGTACAGGCGCAGGGTCAGCCGGCCGCCTCCGTCTCGATTGATGCGGTCTTCACGGTCTTCTCGCTCGCCGCTGTCAAAGGTTGATGCGCCCCGAGACAAATCCGCGCCAGCACAAAACCCTCTGCCGGCACCGGTCACAATGATGGCGCTGATGCTGTCATCGGCATCGGCGCGGTCACAGGCATCGATGAGTTCCATCAGCATGTCGTTGGTGAACGCATTCAGTGCTTCAGGTCGGTTGAGCGTGATGGTTAAAATGCCGTCCTCGACATCATATAAAATCGTGCTGTAGTCCAAGAGTCTCTCCCTCTCTTTGATCGCATTTTTGGTGTGATAAGGCCCTATGGTGCCTTGCTGACAGGGGATAATCTACGGCAACTTTGTACGCGGTAAAACGGGATCATATCGGTGAAGACTGAAGCCCATTGGGAGCAACAAGCCAAGGCGTTTATTGCCCGGCATTGGCCGAACGGCGCGGCGTCGAACCATGCCGCGGCGGTGCATTTGGCCAGCCTTCGCTGGTTTGAGGCGCTGGCAGAGCAGGGCTGGTCCGTGCCCCACTGGCCCTCCTCCGCTGGTGGGCTGAATTGGAGCAAGCAGCGACTCTATCAATGGCAAATGCACTGCCAGCAGGCCCAAACACCGCCGATAGATACCTTGGCCATGACAACGATCGCGCCCCTGCTGATGACTCACGCCACCCCAGAACAACGAGCAAACCTACTGACGGAGATTGCTGATTTTCAATCTCATTGGTGCTTGGGTTTGCTGGAACCCGTAGACGCCGCTACGCGGCAGCCAACCCAGTTGATCGAGTCTGAAGGCGGCTTCCGTCTGGCCGGCAGTAAACGCGCTCTTGCCGACGGTTTGTTGTCCTCCACAGAATTACCCCGGGATGCACTGTGGCCGAACCGAATACTTTGCTTGGCGCTGCACAAGGGCCAATGGGCCGCGTGTCTGCTGCCGACCGCCAGACAGGGTTTGAATCTTAGGCCTGTGGCTAATGCCCGGGGCCGTTGGTTTCATGTGGTCTTCGATGACGTGGTGGTGACTCAGCAGGATATTCTGGGGTTGCGGGGCGATGCGCTATTGACGGCCTTGGCGACGCCGCCTCTGGTACAGGGCGCGGTGTTGCCCCATGCCAGTTCTTACGGACTTGAGGTACAACTGCGGCTGCTAGGGGCAGACCTTGAAGCAAACCCCCACGATGATTCTGAGACCCTACTGAGGGAGCTTAATGAGGCCGAGGTCGCCCTGCGCGGTTTGCAGGCGCTGGAAAGCCGTGCGCTCGCTCCGGTTTCGCCTCAATTGCCGCAACCCCTGCCCATGAGTGTGCTACACGTCAAATCACAGGATCTGGCACAAAAAATTGGTGCTCTACAGCTGGCCAGCTTCGGGTATTATGCGTTGCCCAAATCGGGCGGTTTGCTGGATCACAATGAAGGTCCTGTGGGTCCGAGAGGGAGTTCGTCGACAGATACGGCGCTTTTGGCGAGTCAGGCGTTGAACGCTCTGGCAGTATCGGCGTACGGATGGGATCCGCGTGATATTTTGGCTCGCGAAAGATTGGGTCTGGGCAGCTCGTCTGATCATCCGGTGGATGACCAAACGAAGGGTGCAGACGAAAGTTAACGATGAAACGAGCGCGCGCAACGATTAACATAGCGGTTTTACGGCAGTCACCGAGGGCGTGAGCCGAAGAAACCGACGACATATTTCAGTTAAGTAAAGGGGTAGATGAATGGATTTTTCCTTCACAGAAGAGCAAACCATGCTGCAGGAAAGCATCGAGCGCTTTGTGCAAAGTGATTACAGCTTCGATGATCGCCAGAAAAATGCAGGCTCGGATTTGGGGTATGACGCAAACAACTGGAACACCTTTGCAGAACTGGGATGGTTAGGTGTGCCCTTCAGCGAAGCCGATGGCGGTTTTGGCGGTGGGGCTGTCGAATCCACCTTGATGATGGAGCAGTTTGGTCACGGTTTGGTGATCGAACCCTATTTGGCGACCGTCGTACTGGCCGGTGGTGCAATTAAGCACGCGGGCAGCGAAGCTCAAAAAGCAAAGTTGTTGCCCGGCATCATTGATGGCAGCACCCAAGCGGCGCTGGCCTATGCCGAGCCTCAAGCACGATTCAACTTGGCAGATGTTACGACCACGGCGACGCCAGAGGGTGACGGGTTTGTACTGAACGGCTACAAGGCAGTAGTTCTCAACGGCCCGGCAGCCCAGTTGCTGATCGTCAGCGCACGCACATCCGGCGACCAACGTGATTCAGATGGCATCACTCTGTTCGCGGTTGATGCCAAGGCGGCAGGCATTTCTCGTCGTGACTATCCAACGGTTGATGCGTTCCGCGCTTCCGAGATTACCTTGGAAGGCGTAAAGGTTGATGCAGACGCCGTGATGGGCGAAGTCGGTAAGGGCTACGCTGCGCTGGAACAGGCCATCGACGAAGGCATCCTGGCTGTAGGCTCTGAAGCTGTCGGCTGCATGGAAAAGCTGTATAAAGAAACCGTAGAGTACTGCCGTCAGCGCGAGCAGTTCGGTCAGGCGATCGGTAAGTTCCAGGTGTTACAGCACCGCATGGTCGACATGTTTATGGAACATGAGCAGTCCAAGTCACTGATGTTCATGGCGGCAATGCGTCTGGACGAGGGTTATGGTGTCGAAGCGCAAAAAGCAATCAGTGCGTTCAAGGTGCAGATTGGTAAGTCCGGTAAATTTGTTGGTCAGAACGCGGTGCAGCTGCACGGCGGCATGGGCATGACAGAAGAGCTGAACATTGGCCACTACTTCAAGCGTCTAACCATTATTGACACATTGTTTGGCAACTCAGACTTCCACTTGAAGCGATTCGGTGCGCTGTAGCGTACGAGTTAAATCCAGCCCCGTGATCGCGGGGCGAGCGTCTGAGGAGGAGGGCCTATGGCACGCTGGGATAAAGAAGAATCATCGTCCATTCCAGATTGGTTTTGGGAAGCGGTAGATACCCCGGCAGAAAGTCGCACCGTTGAAGTGGACGAATGCGACGTGGCCTATCGACTTTATCCTTCTCCTGGCAAGCCGGGCATGTTGCTGATTCACGGTATGAATGCCCATTCTCGTTGGTGGGATTTCATTGCTCCTCAGCTGACCGACCAATACCAAGTCGCCGCCATGGACCTTACCGGTATGGGCGACTCGGATTATCGCTATGAATACTCGAGTGCCACTTACGCCGACGAAATTTTGGCGGTGATTGAGCACGCGGGCTTGGGTGCAGACACTTTGGTGGTTGCACACAGCTTCGGCGGGTACATGGCCGTCAAAGCCGCCAACCTTCATCCGGAGAAATTTGGCGGTTTGATCCTCGTGGATTCCGGTATTCGTCACCCTGACGAGCCGATACCCGACCGACCGAACATGGGCGGTATGCAGGGCAAAATCTACCCCGATCGCGACAGCGCGTTGATGCGTTTTCGTTTGCAGCCGCCTCAGCCTTGCGAGAACGAATACATCCTGCAGTACATTGCGCGGAACTCGCTTATGCCAATGGATGGCGGTTGGGCATGGAAGTTCGATGAAGATCTGTTCACGACGTTGACCGAAGTGGACCGAAAGCCCGAAGATTTTCAGTCCCTTACCGTACCGCTAGGGGTGATTTTTGGCGCAGACAGCGAACTGTATTCACGCCAAAGCCTAGAATACATGCAGGAGCTGGTGCCTCAGGACTTCCCGTTCCGCGAAATTGCCGATGCCCAGCATCACGTCTTTCTCGATCAGCCCCTGGCTTTTGTCGACGCCTTGAAAGAAGTCTGCGAGCAGTTGCCGCCCAGAGCTTAGTTGCTGGGCGTCAGTTTGATCGTCATCACGGCGCTTTCCTCGACCTTTTCTCGACTGAACAACATAGGCACGTGGTCTTCGGTAGCCCAGTTTTCCAGCAAGTTATCGTAGAAGGGTGAACGCGGATCGCCGGACTGTCCTGGTGCGTTTGTCATGCGTGCGGCGTCCCAATTGCCCACATCGACCACCATGCGAAACGATGCGCCGCTTCTAACGTTGAAGTTGTCTGCACCAAATCCCGTGTTGTTGGTGGTGTTTGCACTCCCGCCCCGAGGGTAGGGTTTGATGCGCATTTGCTCCGCCAAGTTTGCGTTCGCCCGATCCAATAGCGGGTGTTTGAAGACGATCTGATGCAGATCACCCCACTGCCATTTGCTCGTGTCACCGCCCAGGAGGTCGCTTGTCGCGGTCCAAGCCGCGCGCAGGCTGGTTATGGCTGTTGCTTGTCCCTCTTGCGTGCTTAGCAGCTCTAGGGTGGTTTGGGTGGACAGTGTGCCGGCTGGGGGTTCATCGTCTTTGTTTAGACTGCTGCCTAGGGCCGGACTGAGGTGTCGGTAAAACCAGACATTCCACAGCGCCGCGGCGGCGCTGTCGGCGTCCAAACGCTGGTCCCAAGAGGCCAATAGCGGACCACCGCTGTTGGGGTTGGTCTTGGCCAGATCTGGTAGGAGGGCCAAGACCCGACGCGTGAGCACTGAATGGTAGTCGCGTTGCAAAGCCAGTGAATCTTCCATGCTGTGGGGTTCCGGCGTATCCAAAAACTCCCACAAACGCTTGTAGCGCCACGGGGCAGACCACTCAAAGCCAACCTTGTATTGATCAATGGGATAGTCACCAGGCAGGCTCATGGCGTTGGCGGTACCGCTGAATCCGCGCTTGGGGTTGTATTCTTCCGGCAGCACATCCATGTCGAAATAGCCGTCCCATTCGTAGCGCCCGTCGCCGGGCACTGGCATCAAGCCGTCCCAGTTGTCGCGCTTGGGAAAGCGACCAGCAGGCTTGTAGCCAATGTTGCCTTCGGTGTCTGCGTAGACCTGATTTTCGGAGGGCGCACCCCAGCGGTTGAGGGCTCCGACGAACTCCCGAAAATTCTGAGCGCGCATGTATTCGATGCTGCCAAAGTAGGGGGCCATGCCCGGTTCAAGCCATGCGGCGCGAACCACAAAGGCGTGTTTTTTGGTCTCCGCAACAACAGGGCCATGCCGGGTAAATTTCAATGAAATGTTCTGCGGCTTGCCATTTTTAACGGCGACGGATTCCTGAACCTTGACAAAGGGTTCTACATCGCCCTTGTATTCGTAGCCCCCGCGCTTCTTTTTGTAGACGTACAGGTCTTCTTGATCGATGGGGAAAATTGTCAGGCCGAACGCAATTTCGTCGTTATGACCAATGGATATCCCGGGCAAGGCCGGCTCGCCAGCGCCAATAACATTGATGCCCGGGCCATTTAAGTGGGCGATGTAGCGCAGTGATGGCACTGCGTGGCCACGATGTGGGTCATCGGCAAGAATGGGCCGGCCTGTGGTAGTACGCGATCCGGTGACCACCCAGTTGTTGCTGCCCACATCCAGGTGGTGCGCGTCGTGGGTGGCTTGTTCCAGCAGGCTCGCCATTTGTTCTTGGGCCGGTTGTCTGCTGAAGTCCACGGGCGCCTTGGCGAGCAGGTAGTTATCCAACACGTTGTCGGGGATGACGCAGGGGTTCAGGCCAGCGGGGGTTTCTGTCTGCCATTCGGGTTCCAAGGTCAGCCACTGAGCAGCCAACGTCATTTGATCCTTACAGGCAAGGCGTGCGCGCCAGACCTCGGTTACCACGTTGCGCCATAGGCCGTTGCTTCGGATGCGCACAACATCGTCGGCGCTCCAAAGGCTCGGCTCATAGCCGAGCATGTCAAATTCTACCGGCATTAAATCCGGATTGGCTTTGGCAGCTTCGACAAAGGCATTGATGCCTGCGGTAAACGATTCGGCAATACGTTTGGCGTCGTTGCCGTAGGCCAGCCACTCGGCGTACATATCGCCGCGATAGACGAACATGCGCGCGGCTTTGTCTTGGGCGACATGTTGTTCGCCCAAAATTTCCGATAGCTGGCCCAGGCCACGACGTTTCCACAGGTCGATCTGCCACAGGCGATCTCGAGCTGCATTGAAGCCCTGCACGAAGAACACATCGTAGTGATCGTTGGCGTAGATATGCGGCACGCCGTATTCATCCACGATGATGTCGGCGGGGGCACTGAGGCCGTCGACTGTGTATTCGGTGGAGTCGCCAGCCGCGCTGGTTAGGCTGGTGAACAGTAGGCTGAGCGTCAGCAGCAGGCGGTAGGCGGATCGACAATGAGTGAAGAACATATTGGGTGGCCTTGAGATAACGATGCTTAACCTTAGCAAAGTCGCCAGTGTGCTGCTTTCGCTGCGAGAAAACGCACAGGCAAAAAAAAGCCCTCTTAACGAGGGCTTTTCAATGGTCGCCTAGCGATTTGCTGCAAAAAAACTAGTCCCAAGTCAGCGCGCCACCGGTTTGATAGTCCGTTACACGGGTTTCGAAGAAGTTCTTCTCTTTCTTCAGATCCATGATTTCAGACATCCAAGGAAACGGGTTCTTCACGCCAGGGTACTGCTCGCTCAGGCCAATTTGCGCCAGTCGGCGGTTGGCGATGAACTGCAGGTACTCTTCCATCATGTTGGCGTTCATACCCAGCACGCCGCGAGGCATGGTGTCGCGTGCGTAGCTTACTTCCAGCTCGGTGCCTTCCAAGATCATGCCGCGTGCAGCGGACTGCATCTCTTCGTCCCACAGGTGTGGGTTTTCCAGCTTGATTTGGTTAATCACGTCGATACCGAAGTTCACGTGCATGGACTCGTCACGCAAGATGTACTGGAACTGCTCGGAGGTACCGGTCATCTTGTTGCGTCGGCCCATGGACAAAATCTGGGTGAAGCCGCAGTAAAAGAAGATGCCTTCCAAGACGCAGTAATAAGCGATCAGGTTCTTCAGCAGGGTTTTGTCTGTGTCGACAGTGCCCGTGGTGAAACCCGGATCGTTGATTTCCTTGGTGTACTTCAGTGCCCAAGACGCCTTCTCGGCGACGGTTGGCACTTCGTGATACATGTTGAAGATCTCGCCTTCATCCATGCCCAGGGACTCAATGCAGTACTGGTAGGCGTGGGTGTGAATGGCTTCTTCGAATGCTTGGCGCAGCAAGTACTGGCGGCATTCTGGATTGGTGATCAGTCGATAGATGGCCAGCACCAGATTGTTTGCGACCAGAGAGTCTGCGGTGGAGAAGAAGCCTAGGCTGCGCTTGACGATGGTTCGCTCGTCGTCGCTGAGGCCTTCGTCGGATTTCCACAGCGCAATATCTGCGGTCATGTTCACTTCTTGCGGCATCCAGTGGTTGGCGCAGCCATCCAGATACTTCTGCCATGCCCATTCGTATTTGAAGGGCACCAGCTGATTCAGGTCTGCGCGGCAGTTGATCATGGCTTTTTGGTCCACGGTCACGCGCTGTTCTTTGCCGCTGGCCGCGTCTACGGGGGCCGGCGCAGCGGCTTGGGCCGCTGCCTGTTGTTGAGCCTGCTGCGCTTGTGCGGCGGCAGCTTGCTGAGCAGCCTGTTCGGCGGCGGCTTGTGCTGCGGCTTGCTGAGCTGCCTGTTCGGCGGCGGCTTGTGCTGCCGCTTGCTGTGCGGCGTCCGCGTCCAGCTGCTGTTGTACGGCAGTTGCTATAACGGCCTGCTCGGCGGGTGCGCCGGCTGGTGTTTCTTCGTAATCGTCCCAACTTAGCATTGTGGTACTCCTAAAATTAAATTCTGTTATCCGTCATCGGATTGGGGCCTATTGGCAGGCTTCACAATCCGGATCGTCCAGCGAGCAGGCCATTGGAACGGGCGCTGCTTCTCCTAAATCAATGTCCATCGCTGCCGCTTGAGGAACAGGCGGTGCCACGACCGGCGCCGCAGCCTGTACGGGCTCAGCAACTGGGGCTGCTGCCATCCCTGCATCGCTACCTGACGAAACGGCATTCAACGTGCCTTTCTCCAGCGTGGATTTTTCGGTGCTGGTGGCGCTCAGCGCACGTAAATAATAGGTAGTCTTTAAACCACTTAACCACGCCATGCGATAGGTGATGTCCAGCTTCTTTCCAGAAGCGCCGGCAATATAAAGGTTCAACGACTGAGCCTGATCGATCCATTTCTGTCGTCGGCTGGCGGCGTCGACCAACCAACGAGGCTCTACCTCAAAGGCTGTCGCGTACTTCTGCTTCAGGTCCTGAGGAATGCGCTCGATGGCTTGCAAGCTGCCGTCGTAGTACTTGATGTCGTTGACCATCACCTTGTCCCACAGGCCCAGAGCCTTCAGATCGCGAACCATGAACGGGTTCACCACGGTGAATTCACCGGACAGGTTCGATTTCACGTACAGGTTTTGATACGTCGGTTCGATGGACTGGGATACCCCGGTAATGTTGGCGATGGTCGCCGTTGGTGCAATGGCCATCACATTGGAGTTACGCATGCCCTTGACCTGTACCTTGGCGCGCAGTGCGCTCCAATCCAGCTTGGACGACATATCAACACTCAGGTACTCGGCGCCACGTTCTTGTTGCAGCATCTTCAGCGAGTCGATGGGCAAGATGCCGCGACTCCATAAGGAACCCGAGAAGCTGGCGTATGCGCCACGCTCTTCGGCCAAGTTGCTGGAGGCATCAATCGCAAAGTAGCTGATGGCTTCCATGGACGAATCCGCGAAGTCCACGGCTTCGTTGGAACTGTAGGCAATGCCCAGTTTGTACAGTGCGTCTTGGAATCCCATGATGCCAAGGCCTACCGGACGGTGCCGCATGTTCGACGTGCGCGCCTGCTCTACCGAGTAGTAGTTGATGTCGATGACGTTGTCGAGCATGCGCACGGCGGTTCGAATGGTGGCTTCCAGCTTTTGCATGTTCAGCTCGCCGTTTTCGACATGCTGGGGCAGATTGATGGAACCCAAGTTGCAGACCGCGATTTCGTCCTTGGACGTGTTCAGCGTGATTTCGGTGCACAGGTTGGACGAGTGCACGACACCCACATGCTGCTGGGGTGACCGGACGTTGCAGGTGTCCTTAAAGGTGATCCACGGATGACCTGTTTCGAACAACATGGAAAGCATCTTGCGCCACAGTTCCGCAGCCTTGATACGCTTGAACAACTTCAGCTGACCGGTGCGGGTTTGTTCTTCGTATTGCTCATAGCGCTGCTCGAAGGCGCGGCCGTACAAGTCGTGCAGATCCGAAGCGTCAGCGGGGGAGAACAGCGTCCAGTCGCCGTCTTGTGCTACACGCTTCATGAACAGATCAGGAATCCAGTTCGCTGTGTTCATGTCATGGGTACGACGTCGATCGTCACCGGTGTTTTTACGCAGCTCCAAAAACTCTTCGATGTCCAGGTGCCAAGATTCTAGATAGGCACAGACCGCGCCCTTACGCTTGCCGCCTTGGTTCACCGCTACTGCAGTGTCGTTAACCACTTTCAAGAAGGGTACGACGCCTTGAGACTTGCCGTTGGTGCCCTTGATGTATGAGCCCAGAGCGCGAACTTGGGTCCAGTCGTTACCCAGACCACCCGCCCACTTGGACAGCATGGCATTATCTTGAATGGCGCCATAGATGCCGTGCAGATCGTCGGGCACCGTGGTGAGGAAGCACGAGGACAATTGGGGCCGCAACGTACCGGCGTTGAACAACGTCGGGGTTGAGCTCATGTAATCGAACGAGCTCAGCAAGTTGTAAAACTCAATGGCTCGGGCATTGCGATCGTCTTCTTCTGCGGCAAGGCCCATGGCCACGCGCATGAAGAAAATCTGAGGCAGCTCGATGCGCACATCGTCCCAATGGATAAAGTACCGGTCATACAGGGTTTGCAGACCGAGATAGGTGAACAAGTGATCGTGCTCGGGCAACAGTGCGGCGCCGAGACGATCCAAATCGTAATCGGCCAGCTGCGGGCCAAGCAGTTCCAGTTCAATGCCTTTTTCAATAAAGCTTTTCAGCGCCAGCGGGTAGCATTCGCTCATTTGGCCTTGGGTGGCGGTATGAACGTCTCCGGTGCCGTGAATGTTGAGGAAGGTCAACGCCTCGGTGCGCAGCTCGTCCAACAGTAAGCGTGCACTCACGTAGGTATAGTTCGGCTCTTCTTCAACCAAGGTGCGGGCGGTAATCAAAATGGACGTAGCCACGTCGTTTACCGAGATGCCATCGTACATGTTCGCCATGGCTTCACTGATGATGCGGCTGGCGTCGACATCGCTGAGGCCCTCACAGGCTTCGCCTACGATGGTCTGGATTCGAGCGATATCCAGTGGTCCCTTGGTGCCGTCGGCATGGGTCACATTGATGCCCTGTACCGCCTGTTCGGTATCCGGGTCTAAATTCTGCTGGTGGCTACGTTCTTGGGCCCGTTGTTCTCGGTACAACACGTAGGAACGTGCGACTTTTTGTTCGCCAGAACGCATCAGCGCCAGTTCTACTTGATCCTGTATTTCTTCGATGTGCAGCGTGCCGCCAGAGGGCATACGACGCTTAAAGGTCGCTGTCATTTGCTCGGCGAGGTCTTGAACAAGTTCCCGAATGCGGGGCGAAGCCGCGGCTGTGCCACCTTCGACGGCCAAAAACGCCTTGGTCATGGCAACGGAAATCTTATCAGCGGTGTAGGGCACTACGGTGCCGTTGCGCTTGATGATTTTCAGTTGTCCGGGGGCAGTCGCGGTTAGCGAGGGAGACAATACTCCCTGATCTGCCGGGTTACCTTGTGCGCCACCTAGGCCCGCTGGTGTGTCCACCGAGGATTCTGTTTGCATTACTGTGTGTCCTCTCGTCTGTTCGTTCACCGGACTTGGCTGTCCGAGCTGTTTCTTTGATCTGTTATGCGATCTGTTATGCGATCTGTTTATTCGATTCGAGTGTCTTACTGACTCTATCTAGCTCTATCTAGCTCTATCTCGCTCTATCCGCTGCATTTCTGGCTTTTGCGGACGTTCGTCTGTTCTGTGCAATTCCTTGCAGTTTTCCTGCCGGTTTTGCTACTGATCGGCTGGTTTTGCCGAAAAAACCCCCTCCCTCAAGGGAAAAACTTTGACTTGGTCAAAGTTTCCAAGCGTCCCAAAACCCAAGATATGGGGTTCTGCTGGCCAGAAGACACAAGATAATGGGATCAATATATCAATGCAAGGAAAAGTCTGTGGATAACCTGTGCGTAGTTCCCCTGTTCCACATAACTGCCTGTGGATAGATCGAGTTTCTGCAAAAATGCGACTTTCCTCACGTTTTTGGTGCGTTTTTGACCGCCTTGCACCGCGGCTGGCAGCCGCTGGGTCGAAGCATTAAGCTGCCGTCCTGTCGCCTTAACTTTTCGCCTTTGGACGTTACTCATGACCTACATACTTGCCCTTGATCAAGGCACATCCAGCAGCCGCGCGCTTCTATACGATGCCGCCGGTACGGTGGTGGCCAGCGCCCAGCAGAGCATCGACAGCAGCTATCCTCACGACGGTTGGGTAGAGCAAGATCCGGAAATGATTTGGTCGTCGATTTTGCAGGTCGGACGTCAGGCCATCGCCTCCGCAAGCATTGAACCCACAGACATAGCGGCCATCGGCATCACCAATCAGCGTGAAACATCTCTCTTGTGGGAACGCCAGACCAGCCACTGCCTGTATAACGCGATCGTCTGGCAGGACCGGCGCAGTGCCGCTTTCTGTGAGCAGTTGGCCGAGCAGCGTTACCCAGCGGATCAGGCCGACGGACAGCCTATGGCGGAACTCATTGAGCACACGACGGGCTTGATCATCGACCCGTACTTCTCCAGTACCAAGCTGGCGTGGCTGCTGGATCAAGTGGACTCGGATCGAGCCCGTGCCCAAAACGGCGAGCTGTGCTTTGGCACCATCGACAGCTTCTTGGTTTGGCGGCTTACCCAAGGCAGCAAACACGTCACCGACGCCACCAACGCCAGCCGCACCCAATTATTCGACATCGGCCAGCAGTGCTGGAGCCAGCCTCTGCTCGACGTGTTCAACGTGCCTGCAGCCGTTCTGCCCCAAGTGCTCGACTGTGTGGACGACTTTGGTATCGCTGATCCAGAATGGTTTGGCGCTGCCATCCCGATTCGTGGCATCGCCGGTGATCAGCAGGCCGCACTGATTGGGCAGGCGTGTTTCGAACCGGGTATGTCCAAAAGCACTTACGGCACCGGCTGCTTTGTGATGACGCATACCGGCCAGCAAATCTCCCGTTCCAGCCAGCAGCTGCTGTCTACGGTGGCCTATCGCATCAACGGCCAGCCCAGCTACGCCTTGGAGGGCAGTATCTTTGTCGCCGGCGTGGCCATTCAATGGCTGCGAGACCAACTGGGGTTGATTGAGCACGCCGCCGATACCGCCGATGCCTTTGCCCGAACCGGTGGCGACACGCAAGGGGTCTACGTGGTGCCTGCCTTTACCGGCCTGGGCGCGCCCTATTGGCAGCCTCAGGCCAGAGGACTGATTACCGGGCTGACGCTGGACAGCAACAAAGACCATATCGTTACCGCATTTTTGCAAAGCGTGGCCTTTCAAACCCGTACTTTGCTGCAGGCCATGGCCGCCGATGGCGCGCCGGTGTCTACCCTGCGAGTTGACGGCGGCATGGTAGTGAACGATGCGTTCTGCCAATTTCTCTGTGACTTATTAAACGTGCCGGTAGAGCGACCGGCGGATGTGGAAACCACCGTCCGCGGGGCCGGCGTGTTGGCCGCGATCGGTGCGGGGTTGTTTGCGGATCTGCAGGAGGCCGCCGAGCTGTGGCAGCTGGGGCGACGCTTCGAACCGGATATGGCCGACGATCAGCGCCAAGGGCTGGCCGACGGCTACGATCAGGCCGTGGTCCAAGCGCTGAGCCGCTAGGTGTGCCCTAGGCCTGGCGGCCTAGCAGCAGAAATTCCACCAAGGCTTTCTGGCTGTGCAAGCGATTGCCGGCCTCGTGAAAGACGACAGAGCGCGGGTCATCCAGCAAGGTCTCACTGACTTCTTCGCCCCGGTGGGCCGGCAGACAGTGCATGAACAGAGCGTTGGGGTCTGCCAAATCAAGCAACGACTCGTTGACCTGATAGGGCTCGAAAATCGCTCGGCGGTCGCCTTCTTCACCCTCATGACCCATGGATGACCACACATCGGTGACCACCAAGTGTGCACCTTCTACCGCTTCTCTGGGGTCGAGTACCCGTTCCACATTCTGACCGTTGGCCAAAATATCCGCGTCTGGCTGGTGAGAGTCCGGGCAGCTAAAGCGCAGAGTAAAGTTCCACTGCTTGGCGGCGTTGATGTAGGAATGGCACATGTTGTAGCCATCGCCTAAAAAGGTGACGGTTTTGCCTTCGATGGGGCCGCGATGTTCTTCAAAGGCCTGAATGTCCGCCAGCAACTGGCAGGGGTGCAGGACAGAACTCATGGCGTTAATAACCGGTACGGTGGCGTAGTGCGCCAAGGTCTCGATGTCCGCTTGGTTATGGGTGCGAATCATGATGATGTCTACCATCTCGGAGAGCACTCGTGCCAAGTCTTCCAGCGGCTCGCCGCGACCAATTTGTGTATCGCCCGGGCTTAAGAAAATGACGTTGGCACCCATCTGGCTGAAACCGGCTTCAAAGGCTACCCGGGTGCGGGTGCTGCTCATGGTGAGGATCAATGCGCCGGTTTTACCCACCAAGGGTTGATAGACCTCCCCGCGCTCGTGTTGCTGACGCAGGGTTTTGGCGCGCTCAATCACGTACTTGAGTTCGTCAGACGAAAAATCCAATAGCGAAAGAAAATCTCTCTTGATCATTAGAAGGTTCCGAAGGTGTTGGTTTGGGTTGACCCGTTCTCGATCAATTGGTGATCAAGTCGACCACGCGGCTGACCAACTCGTCTGCTTCCGCATCGGTCATGGTCAGTGGCGGAAGCATGCGAATGATGTTGCCCTGAGTGACATTGATCAGCAGACCCTGCTCCAGTGCCTTGGCAGCACAGCCGCCAATGTCTTGGTGCATTTCCACAGCCAACATCAAGCCAGCGCCACGAATGTCTTTTATGTCGTTACGTCCGGCCAAGGCATCGCGCAGACCGTTTTGAATGCGCTCGCCAAGCACCAAGGCCCGTGCTTCCAGGCCTTCGGCATCAATCACATCCAGTACCGCATTGGCAGCGGCGCAGGCCATAGGGTTGCCGCCAAAGGTGGAACCGTGATTGCCGGGAACGAACAGGTTCGCCGCTTCGCCACGCGCCAGACAGACGCCGATGGGCATGCCATTACCTAAGCCTTTGGCCGTGGTGACTACGTCGGGCAAAATATCCGTGTGTTGGTAGGCGAAGAACTTACCGGTGCGTGCGTTGCCGCTTTGCACTTCGTCGGCGATCAGCAGCCAGTTGTTGGCGTCGCAAATCCTGCGCAGCGAAGCAAGGTACGCATCGTCGGGTATGTAAATGCCGCCCTCGCCAAGAATCGGCTCGACCATCACAGCGACCACGCTGGAATTGTTCGCGGCAATGGCTTCCACTGCGGCGATGTCGTTAAACGGTGCGCGCACAAAGCCGCTCAACAACGGTTCAAAGCCCGCATGTACCTTGCGGTTACCCGTCGCCGTCAGGGTAGCCATGGTGCGACCGTGGAAGCTGCCGTCTACGACGATAATCGACGGCGACTTAATGCCTTGGTTGTTGCCCTTGAGTCGCGCCAGTTTGATGGCGGCTTCGTTGGCTTCTGCACCCGAATTACAGAAAAACGCATTGTCCATGCCCGAACGTTCGCACAGGCGGTTGGCCAGCTTGGTTTGCAGCGGGATCTCGTACAAATTGGAGGTATGCAGGAGCGTCTGCGCCTGATGGGCCAGCGCCTGCGCCACGTGGGGATGGGCATGGCCAAGGCCACAGACGGCGATACCGGTCAAACCGTCGAAGTAGGTCTTGCCCTCGCTGTCGGTCAGGTAGGAGCCGGCGCCGCTGACAAAATTCACGGGCATACGGCCATAGGTATTCATAACATGGTTCTGCATGGTCCACTCTCCTGCACTGCGCTCCAATGGCGACGAGTGGTCTTGAGGAAAATACCCCATGGCTCAACATCAAAAGACATCGAGAAGCCGTCGTCGTGAGGAGTGGTAGTGCTTAAAAGCAAAAGGCCGCAACGAGTGCGGCCTGTAAAGAGCGAAAGATACTAAAGCCAATCCGGTGTCGCAACCGCCGTTTTGATAACGGTTTCTCATAATGTCCTAGATTTACGAGCGTTTAAGGCTGTGGACAAGCCGTTGCAGACCTTCTTCCAGCACTGGTTTGGGGCTGGCGAAATTAAATCGGACGTAACCCTCGTGACCAAAGGGTGCGCCGTTGCTCAGCCCCAAGCCGTGAGATTCAAAGTGACCGTCCACATCGTTAAGCTGCAGATCGTCAATACGGATCCACGCCAAATAGGTGGCCTCCATGCGAGTCATGCGTTCACCGGCCACCGCCTTCAGCAGGTCGTGATTGCGGCGCAAGGTGGCCTGCAGCTGAGGCACCCAATCGGACCGGTCGTTAAATGCTGCTTCCGAGGCAATGTAGTTCAGCGGCCCGGGGCCCACCACCAAGTCGCCGCGGGTGGCGAGAAACCGAGCCCGCAGGTCTGGGTCTGGCACCACGGCGGCAGCACACCCCAGTCCGGGAATGTTGTAGGTCTTGGTGGCCGCAAACAACGAAACGGTGCGGTGCGCGATTTCCGTTACCGCATGGGCGATGGGCAGGTGGTGCTTGTCTTTATCCAGAATCAGCTGGCAGTGAATCTCGTCGCTGACCAGCAGTAGATCGTGGCGCTCCAGAAATTCGCCCAAGGCCTGCAGTTCGGCCAGGCTGTAACACCGTCCGGTGGGATTTTGCGGATTGGCGATGCAGACCAGTTTGACCCGATCGGTGGTGGCGTCTGCCATGGCGGTCAGATCCATGGACCACAGGCCATCGTTAAACGCCAGTGGCACGGCAACCTGCCGACGACCGGTATTTTCCTGCAGATCGAGAAACGGGTAATAGATGGGGGTGGGCACCAAAATCTGTTCGTCGCTGCCAAGCATGTTGACGGCCATGTTCAGGCCCGGCACCACGCCGGGCAGCCAGACGATCCAGTCTTCGGGTACCTGCCAACCGTAGTGGTGCGCCAGCCAGCGTTGAAAGGCGTGGGTCAGTGAATCGGGTTTTTTGGTGTAGCCAATGATCGGGTGATCGAGGCGTTCCCGCAGGGGTTCCAGAATGAAGTCCGGCACCGCAAAGTCCATGTCGGCAATCCAAAACGGCAAAATGTCGCTGCCCGCGTACTTCTGCAGCTTGGTGGCATTGGTGTTGCGGCGGTCAATGACGACATCGAAATCATAAGCCATTGGGATTGTCCTGTTCGAAGCGGCGAAAAGAGAAGGGACGATCATAACCAGTTCGGTGGACGGAATCCGCCCACGTCTACCATCGGGTGTGGCTTCGCTCTACAATGCGGCAAAGGATCGGTGCTGCGGCATCGCGAATAACCAAAACAAGATCAATGCAGGACGGCGACATGTCAGAAGACGTATTGGATTCCATCAAAGAACAAATAGCTGAGAACCCCATCATTTTGTATATGAAAGGTTCACCCCAAGCGCCCCAGTGCGGCTTTTCTGCCCAAACCGTGCAGTGCATGGTGGCCTGCGGACAGCGGTTCGCCTACGTGGACATTCTCAGCAACCCTGAAATCCGGGCGACTCTGCCGGGCTACGCCAACTGGCCAACCTTCCCGCAGCTGTGGGTAGACGGTGAACTGGTCGGCGGCTGTGACATTATCACGGAAATGTTCGAAGCCGGTGAGCTGGAAACCCTGCTAGTTGAGACCTCGGAAAAATACCCCGCCGAAGGCTAGTCTGAAGAGGCTAGGCCTCTGCCTCGAGCTGTTCCAGCCAATGCGGATTGAACGGCCACGCATTCACGATCTGACAAAACAGTTCTGCGGTGCGCTCGGCATCGTAGGACGCGTTATGCGCCTGAGCCTCGCTGAAGTCGATGCCAGCACGACTGCACGCCTTGCTCAAGACCGTATGACCAAAGGCCAAGGCACCCATGGTGGCAGTGTCCAGCGCGGTAAAGGGATGGAACGGATTGCGTTTGATCTTGAGCCGGTCGCAGGCCGCGTTCAAAAACCCCTGATCGAAGGACGCGTTATGCGCCACCATGATGGCGCGGTGGCAGCCCGCAAATTTCATCTCGTCTCGGACCACCTTGAAGAACTCGATCAAGGCCTCGCGCTCGTCGATGGCGTTGCGGTTGGGATCGTCTAAGTCGATGCCGGTGATCTTCAGGCTGGCAGGCTCGATATGCGAACCCTCAAAAGGCTCCAGCGACCAACTGGCGCTGTTTTTGATGCACAACTGATCGTCGCGCATGGTGATGAAGGAACAAGCAACCTCGAGGATCGGGTTGTCTTCCTTGCTGAATCCGCCTGTTTCTAAATCAACCACGACAGGCAGGTAGCCGCGGAATCGGTCTGAGATTTCCATGGGGGGACGATAACTGAAAATTTCGGGGAGCGAACCTAAAAGCGTGATGGTTACCAAGGTTTAGTGCTAGAGGGGGATGGAACTCTTTTTAGAGATTGTCCCACCGGCGAGCTTAGGTGACCTTCTTTTGCAAAATCTAGCGGGTTTTGGTTTTGGGCTGACTCAGAAAATAGCGGATAGATCACAAAGACGGAAAAAGAAAGATTTCGCACTGCCGAATACTAAGAACCCTATGTTTACATCGGGCAAGAGGATGCTTACTCGACAAAAAGATGAAATAGCCATTGGCGACAGCGCTGATTTCCGTGAGAAAGAAGGAGGTTCGGTTTGAACGATCTTGATGCTTTCGAACTCCATACTGTCCATAACTGGATAACAGCAAGCGAAGAAGAGCGGGGAGCAATCGTTCGGGGTAATCAGGAGAGAGTAAGAAAAGGAGTTGCGCATTGGAACGAGTGGATCAGTGGACTCTCGCGGTGGGTGTGCGATAACAAAGCCGCCGTCTGCATTTACTTTAATGACTCCGAGTGGGTTGGTAATACTAATTTTAAAGGGTTTCAGTTCGACCAAGGGGTCTCTTTCTGCAGAGCGCGATTTGTCGCTGATGAGGCAGGGAGAGGAAACGTGGATTTCTCAGGCTCAACGTTTGATGGTCAGTACCTGTCTTTCACAAATGCTACTTTTTTTGGCGATGTATCTTTTGAATCGGCGACACTTAGCAACTGCCTAACCAACTTCGTGGGGGCAGTATTCCACGGTGGTGCGATTTTCAATTACTCAGAGTTTAATCGACCACTATCGTTTAGAAGTGCTACTTTTAAAGGAAACGAAGCGCTTTTTGAGGAAGTGAATCTCGAAGGCGTATTCGTTAAATATTGATGGTGCAGAGTTTTCTGGCAGCGTTACTCGTTTTCGTGGGCTTAGCTTCCAAGGAGTAAGTTTCAGCCATGCGATTTTTTCGAGCAACGTTGTGTTCAAAGATGTGCGTTTTCATGGTTCGTGTGATCTGCAAAACGCGGACTTTAGAAAGGTCCTTAGTTTCATCGACTGCACTTTTGAACAAGTCCCTGACTTTAATTTCGTGACGTTTAAGCAGCCTCCTCATCTTGCGACGATGCTCATCCCATGGTTGCCCAAAGGTCCTAATGGTGTTCCCAATACCGAGGCATACCGTAAGCTCAAGCAAATGGCGAAAGACGTGGGAGATTATGAGCACGAGTTGAGTTACTTCGCTCATGAGTTGCACTCCAAGCTCACGCTAGAAAGTACTAGCAATGCCCACAAGCTGGGTATCGTCATGTACCGAGTGCTTTCTTGTTTCGGGCAGAGTTTGGTGCGCCCTGTGGCATGGGCTCTCATTATTTTTGGCGTTACAGCGGTGATTCAATGGGCGGCTCTTGTTGAAAGGCCGAGCCTCAGATATCAAAGAGAATTGGCAGTTGGAGTGTAAATTGGAGAAAGATGGAGTGGATCCACTGACTGCTATCGCTAGGGAAAGACTTAACGCAGCGCTGATTATCTTGCCTGCAGATAGAATGGAGCAAGTGAGGATATCGAGATGCCTCTACGGTGATGAAGGATATAAACCATTTTGGCTTAGTGTAATGAATGATTTGCATTCTTTGTTGTCGGCGGCTTGCCTATTTTTGTTCGGCTTGGGTGTGCGCAATCGTTTCAAGATGAAATAATGTGCCTCTTGGGTTTCGGGGTGTTCGGAGCTGCTGCTAATCCAAAATTTCCCTCCCAACCCTCCTTGCCCTAAAATGCCCACCGCTTTGCTTTCGCTTTGGATAAAGGAAATTTCGTGTCTGACAAAAACAAAATCGTCCTCGCTTACTCCGGCGGGTTGGATACCTCCGTCATCTGCCGTTGGCTGCAGGAGACTTACAACGCCGAGGTAGTGACCTTTACCGCCGATATCGGTCAGGGCGAAGAGGTGGAACCTGCCCGCGAGAAGGCCAAGGCCATGGGTGTGCAGGAAATCTACATCGAAGATCTCACCGAAGACTTTGTTGCCAACTACGTCTATCCCATGTTCCGTGCCAATACGGTGTACGAAGGCGAATACCTGCTGGGCACCAGTATCGCCCGGCCGTTGATCACGCGGCGGATGGTGGAGATTGCGCGAGAAACCGGTGCGACGGCGGTGGCCCATGGCGCTACTGGCAAGGGCAACGACCAAGTGCGCTTTGAGCTTGGGGCTTACGCGCTTGATCCCGACATTCAGGTCATCGCGCCTTGGCGCGAGTGGGATCTGAACTCTCGTGAGGCGCTGATGGACTTCTGCGAGAAGCATCAGATTCCCGTGGACTACAAGCGTGGCGGCAAGTCGCCTTACTCCATGGACGCGAACTTGCTGCACATTTCTTACGAGGGGGGCGGTCTGGAAGATCCGGCCAAGCCCGCAGATGAAGGCATGTGGCGCTGGACGGTCGCGCCGGAAGAGGCGCCGGATCAGCCGCTGGAAATCGAGCTGACCTATCAGCATGGCGATCCGATTGCGCTGGACGGCAAGCCGTTGACGCCGGGTGCTATGTTGGCGGAGCTGAACCGTTTGGGCGGTATGCACGGTGTGGGTCGCTCGGACATTGTGGAAAACCGCTTTGTCGGCATGAAGTCTCGCGGCTGCTACGAAACCCCTGGCGGTACCATTTTGCTGAAGGGCCATCGCGCCATGGAGTCGTTGACGCTGGATCGTGAGGTCGGCCACTTGAAAGACGAACTGATGCCGCGTTACGCCCAGATGATCTACAACGGTTACTGGTGGGCTCCCGAGCGTAAGGCGCTGCAGGCCTTGATCGACGAATCTCAAACGCCGGTAAACGGCACCGTGACGCTGAAACTCTACAAGGGTTCGGTCAGCGTGGTGGGTCGCAGTTCCAGCGACAGCTTGTACGACGCCGATGTGGTGACCTTTGAGGACGACCAAGGTGCCTACGATCAGAAAGACGCGGCGGGCTTTATCAAGCTCAACGCCCTGCGTCTGCGGTTAGGCGCCAAGCGTGGTCGGGACTATTCCTAGTCTGACTCGGCGTCTTGTTGCGCCGGTGGCGGGGTGCGCGTCGTGAGCGATGCGAACCTGCCCATCGGTGTGTTTGATTCGGGCATGGGCGGTCTGACCGTGTTGGCCGCCTTGCAGCGGCAGCTGCCTACCGAGGACTTTATCTACTTGGGCGATACCGCCCGCTTACCCTACGGCACGAAGTCTGCCGAAACCGTGGTTCGTTATGCGCGTCAGGCGGCAGGTGCCTTGGTGCAGCGCGGTATTAAGGCCTTGGTGGTGGCGTGCAATACCGCCTCTGCAACGGCCTTGGATGCCTTGGCCCAAGAGTTTGCTCCGCTGTCGGTGTTCGGTGTGGTGGAACCCGGTGCGGCGGCGGCCTGTGCGGTTGCCGATGCCAGCGGTGTCACGGTGCTGGCCACCGAAAGCACCATTGCCGGTGGTGCTTATCAACGTGCGCTTCTGCGCGGTCAGCCAACCCTGCGAGTGTTGGGGCGTCCGTGTCCGCTGTGGGTGACGCTGGCGGAACAGGGCAGTGTGGCGTCTACGTTGTCTGACGCGATTTTGCTGGACGGTGTCAGTGGACTCACCCGGTCGCCGGTCTCTGCGACGTCGCCTTCGACGCTGTTGTTGGGCTGCACCCATTTTCCTGTGTTTCGTGACGCGCTGCAGCGGCTGTTGGGTGACGGGGTTCGGGTCATTGATTCGGCACAAACAGCCGCGTCTACCGTTGCGGCGGCGCTGACTGAGCATGGCTTGGCCTCTGCCCATGGCGGTAAAACCGTCTTCTTGGCCACCGACGGTGTCGCGCGGTTTCAGCGGGTGGGTGCGGTTTTTATGGGTGGCAGTCTGGACAGCCTAGCCAACGTGGAGCTGGTGGACATCTAATCCGGCCTCGGGCGCGGCTGTCTGGTCGGCGGCTATTCGTCGGTCTTGTCTTTGTATTCACACAGATCTTCTATGGTGCAGCTGCCGCAGCGTGGTTTGCGGGCTATACACACGTAGCGTCCGTGCAGTATCAGCCAGTGGTGCACGTCGACCTTGAACTCGTCCGGTACCACCTTGATGAGTTTGTCTTCCACTTGGCGCACGGTTTTGCCCGGCGCAACCTTGGTGCGGTTCGATACACGATAAATGTGGGTGTCCACAGCGATGGTCGGGTGTCCGAAGGCGGTGTTCAACACCACGTTGGCGGTTTTACGTCCCACGCCGGGCAGGGCTTCCAAGGCTTCTCGGTTTTCCGGTACCTGACTGTCGTATTCATCCACCAGTATTTTGCAGGTCTTGATGGCGTTCTCGGCCTTAGTGTTAAACAACCCAATGGTCTTGATGTATTCCTTTAGGCCGTCCACCCCCAGATCGTAAATCGCCTGAGGCGTATTGGCGGCGGCGAACAGGGGGCCGGTGGCTTTGTTCACTCCTACGTCGGTGGCTTGCGCCGAGAGCAGTACCGCAATCAACAGCTCAAAGGGCGAGCTGTAGTTCAGTTCGGTGGTGGGGTTGGGGTTGGCATCGCGCAGGCGAGAAAATAGTTCATGACGTTTTGCGGGGTTCATTGGGCATCCGAAACAGTGTGAGAAGACGATGGGTTGGCGCGGCTCGCCAGGCTTTGCACGAGGGCGAACATGAGGGCCGCGATGATAAAGGCGCCGGGGGGCAGTACCGCCAGCGCCAGCGGTGGCGCGGCGAAAAACTCGATGGTCAGTCCGGCAGCGGCCGGGCCAAACAGCAAATCCATGTCTGCCATCAGTGTGCCCTGTCCGAGGATTTCCCGCACGGCGCCCAAGGCCAGCAGGGCGATGGCAAAACCGACCGCGGTGCCGAGGGCATCCATCAGCGCCCGGCCTACGGGTTGGCGCGAGGCGAAGACTTCGGCCCGGCCCAAAATCATGCAGTTGGTGACGATGATCTGCACGAACAGAGCGATGCGGCTGTACAGATCAAAGGCGTAGGCCTCGAGCACCATGACGGTGAGGGTGGTGAAGGTGGCAATGATCAGCACGAAACAGGGCAGTCTGGCCTCGTCAGGAATGATGCGCCGCAGCAGCGAGATCGATGTGTTGGCGCCGATGACCACGAAGGCGCTGGCCAGTGCCAGTCCCGTCGCATTGGCAACGGTATTGCTGACGGCAAGCAGCGGGCAGAGGCCCAACAGTTGCGCCCACGCTGGGTTGTTGGCGATGGTCGCGCGGCTGAAATCGCTGTTACTCACGGGTTGCCTCACAGTGTGTTTGCTCGCGCTGATAGGTCAGTTTGGTACGGGCTTGATCCGCCATTTCTCTCAGGGCCTTGTGGGTAATGGTGGCGCCACTGATGTTGTCTAGCTGCGACCAGTCTGACAGCAACGTGTCGTCGAGGCCGGGCAGATACGGATCTTTGCGGTGATCGATGAAGTCTGCAATGCCCGGTGTCTCTTGGTGTCGAGTGACGCGCAGTCTGATGCGGTCTTGCTGCAGCAGGGCAAGATACTCGATGGGTCCGGCGTAGCCCACGCTGGCGCCTCGCGCAAATTGCCATTCGCCGCAGGCGTTGGCGATGTCGTTTTGCCACATCAGGTCGGTGGGGGCTTCGCGCCCGAGCAACTCGCTGAGCAGGGCCTGGGCCTGTCGGATTCGGTTTTCCTCAACTGGCGCTCGGGTGATGTCATACGTTTGGGTGAGCGCAAGTCCGCACAGCCCGCCGATCACCAACAGGGCCACGGCAGAGGTGAATCGGTTACCCATGGCCGCTGACCCCCTCGGCAATTTTTTGACGATGGATGCGGTTGAACAGCGGGGTTGTGCAATTGGCCAGCAACACGGCAAAGGCGATGCCGTCGGGAAGGTTGCCTTGAGTGCGAATCAAAAACAGCAGGCAGCCAATCAGTAGGGCAAAGGCGATTTGATGACTGGGTCTGGCCGGGTGGGTGACCGGATCGGTGGCAACGAAAAACGCTGCGGCCATGGTGCCGCCAGTGGTCCAATGAAACCATGCCGACCCCAGGCTGGCGGAGCTGCCTTGGTCATGAAAGACGCTGGCCAGCACGCCGACGGTGGCCAGTACCGTCAGCGGAATACGCCAATGCATGATGCCTTGCTGAATCAGCCATAAACCACCCAAACCAAACAGTCCGGCGCTGATGAGGTTGGGGTTGGCGGCGCCGCGGTTGAGGAAAAACTCGTCAGCGGTGATGCCACCTCGATAACGGAACTCGCTGAGCAGTGTGGCTCCGGTGAAACCATCGGTGGTGGCGGTAGGCCATGTGGCCAGCGCCAGCGGAAAACTCAACAAGACCACGGCGTAGCCCACCATGGCGGGATTGAAAATGTTCTGTCCTAGCCCACCGTAGGCGTGCTTTGCCAAACCAATGGCGGACAGTGCGGCCACGCACAAGATGGCCGGCGACACCGATGGGGGCAGGCAAATGCCAATGAGCAGAGCGGCCAGCAGGGTGGTGCCGTCGTCGAGCTGAAAGCGTTGGCTGCGAGCCTTGGCGACGCCATGGCGCAGACTGCTGCAAACGATTTCCACCAGCGCACAAAGCACCACCAGCCACAGCAGGTTCCAGATCACGCCAACGCCGTACTGCCATGCCATGGCCAGTGCGCCGGGTAGCAGGGCGAGGGACACCCGATGCATGATGTTGCCGGTGGGTCGGGTCTTGCGGGTCGTGCGATTCACGAGTCTGTGCCGTCTGTACGATCTGTGGCGTGAGACGGCGCACGCTTGGCACGCAGCTTGGCCAGACGGTCTGCGCGTCGATTGTCTGCCTGACTTTGTACCGCAATCAGCCGCTGCTGATGGGCGGTGTAGCGTGTCTTGATGCGCTGCTTCTCCGCGGCGACGGCCGTTTGCATTGCCGCCGTGCGCTTGGCGTCGGTAAAGCGAGCGGCCAGATTGATCTCGCTGGGGCACACCCGGTCGCAGAGTCCGCACTCGATACAGCGCTGCAAATCCAAGGCCTCGGCGGCGGCCCATTCTTTGGCGTTACTGAGCTTCAAAAGCTGATCGGGTTGCAGGGCGATTGGGCATGCGTCGATGCACTGACCGCAGTTGATGCAGCCTCGGCCCAACAGCGGTGCCGGCGCTGGCGGTATCGTGGCGGGCTGGGTCACTAGACTGATGCAGTCCACAGGGCAAGGTGCGATGCACAATTCGCAGCCGGTGCATTCTTGCTCGATAACCGTGTGCATAAACCCTTGTGCCCCGACGATGGCGTCTACCGGGCAGGGATCCAAACAGAGGGTGCAACCGATACAGGCGGCTTCGTCGATGACTGCGACCACGATTGGCGGTGCCGTGGCCATGTCGCCATGGGATTGTGGTGCGTCGTCACCCATCAGACCTTTGAGTTGGGCGATCAGCTCGACACCGCCGGGCGGGCACAGATCAATGGCTTCGCCCGCAGCGACGGCTTCCGCATAGGGCCGACAACCCGGATGCCCGCACTGGGCACACTGGGTCAGCGGCAGCATCCGCTCAATACGGTCCGCCAGAGCATTCGTGTCCTTGGGGATCCGCCGCTGGAGCACGGAGGCAGCCAAGGCAAAGAATCCCAGCAGGGTGACCAGCAGCGCCGGTACGGCATACAGCGAGAGCGTTGCGCCGGCCATCAGCTACCGATGCCCTGAAAGCCCATGAAGGCCAGGCTCATCAGTCCCGCGCTGAGCAGGGCGATAGGGGTGCCGGCAAAGGCATTGGGCAGGCTGGCTTGGGCCAGCTGTTCACGCAGGGCACCAAACAGCACCATCACTAAGGTGAATCCAGCGGCGGCTCCCACGGCAAAAACGAAGGTGGCGAGCAGGGTCAGTTCCTGATTGATGGCAAGCAGGGTGACGCCCAGCACAGCGCAGTTTGAGGTGATCAGCGGCAGATACACGCCGAGCACCTGATGCAGCACCGGCGAGGTGGCCTTGAGGTAGAGCTGGATCACCTGCACTAAGCCTGCGATGACGATGATGAAGACGATGATGTTCAGGTAGGCCAGTTGCAGAGGCACCAGCAAAAAGTGATAGAGGGTATGAGAGGTCACTGCAGCCAGTGCAAGGACGAAAGTGGTGGCCAGTCCGGTGGCCAGCGCGGTATCGACGCTGCGGGTAATGCCAATGAAGGGGCACAGGCCCAGAAACTGGGCCAATACAAAGTTATTGACCAGCAATGCGCCAAACAAAATGAGGCCCAGTTCGGTCATTGCCGAAAGCCGCGCTTACTTCACGTCCATGCCGGGTTCCGCTCCGCTGTCCGGCGACAACAAGAAGATATCGGAATCTCCGGGACCGGCAGCGAGCACCATGCCTTCTGAAACGCCAAAGCGCATTTTGCGTGGCGCCAGATTCGCCACCACGACGGTGAGGCGGTTCACTAGGTCTTCGGCTCGGTACGCGGCCTTAATGCCAGAAAACACCTGCCGCTGATGGTCGCCAACGTCTAGGGTCAGCTGCAGCAGTTTGTCGGCGCCTTCTACGGGTTGGGCGTCAATAATACGCGCTACCTTAAGCTGTATTTTCATGAAGTCGTCGATGCCGATGACGTCGCCGCCGCCGGTTGCTTCTGCGGTCTTGGTTGCCGGTTCCTCGGTTGGTTGAGTGTCCGGCACTTTCGAGGCTTCGATCATTTTTTCGATTTGGGAGGTCTCGATACGCTGCAGCATTGGCTTGAACTTGTGAATGGTATGGCCCAGCAGTGGCGCCTCGGCGTCGGACCAAGTCAGGGGTGGCGTATTCAAAAACGCTTCCGCTTTTTCGGCAGTGCTTGGCAGCACGGGCTTTAAGAAAACGGCCAGACAGCGGAACATGTTGATGCCTTGGCTGCACACCAGTTGCACCGCATCACGCTGTTCGGGATCCTTGGCCATATTCCATGGTTCGTGTTTGGCAATGTACTGATTCGCCGCGTCTGCTAACGACGTGATTTCGCGCATGGCCTTGGCTGTGTCCCCCTGTTCGAACAAGGCAGCAATGGGCTCGACCTGAGCGTGGAACTGATTCATCAGTTCGGGATCGTGGACTTGGTCGGCCAGCACCCCGTCGAACTGTTTCACGAGGAAACCCGCCGTGCGGCTGGCGATGTTGACCACCTTGCCGACCAAGTCCGAGTTTACTCGCGCGGCAAAATCTTCCAGATTGAGATCCAGGTCGTCCACGGAGCCATTGAGCTTGGCGGCATAATAGTAGCGCAAGTACTCGGGGTTCAAATGCTCCAAATAGGTTTTGGCGAGAATGAACGTGCCGCGAGACTTGGACATCTTGGTGCCGTCCACGGTCAAAAAGCCGTGGGCATGTATCTTGGTTGGCGTACGGAAGTTCGCGCCATCCAGTACCGCTGGCCAGAACAGAGCATGAAAATTGACGATGTCCTTGCCGATAAAGTGATGCACTTCAGCGCTGGAATCTGGTGCCCAGAAATCATCAAAGTTCAGGTCCTCGTGCCGATCACACAGGTTCTGAAAACTGGCCATGTAGCCAATGGGGGCATCCATCCAGACATAGAAGTACTTATCGGTGGTGCCGGGAATGGTGAAGCCGAAATACGGGGCGTCGCGGGAAATGTCCCAGGCGCGCAGCCCGTCGTCCAGCCACTCGGACAGTTTGTTGGCGATTTCGGTTTGTACCGCGTCGCTGCGAGTCCACGTTTTGAGGAATTCTGTGTATCGGGCCAGATCAAAAAAGTAATGGTCCGATCCACGCAGCTCGGGCGTGGCCCCGGAAAAAATGGATTTTGGATCAATCAGCTCGTTGGCGTTGTAGGTCGCGCCGCAGGCTTCGCAGTTGTCGCCGTACTGATCGGGTGTTTTGCAGCGTGGGCAGCCGCCCACGACAAAGCGGTCGGCCAAAAACAGGCCTTTTTCTGGGTCGTACAGCTGCTCCACTTGTTCAGTGAAGATCAACCCAGCTTCCTGCAGTCGTGTGTAGATCAACTCGGAGTAGTGCTGATTTTCTGGCGAATGCGTGGAGTAATAGTTGTCGTGATTGATCAGGAAACCCTGAGAGTCGGCCACATGCAGTTGCCGCATGCTCTCTACCAGGGTTTCTGCCGTTACGCCTTCTTGCTCCGCCTTGATCATGGTGGCGGTGCCGTGGGTGTCATCGGCGCAAACGTAAATCGCCTGATGGCCGCGCATGCGTTGAAAGCGCACCCAGATGTCGGTTTGGATCTGCTCGAGCACATGACCCAAGTGGATTGGGCCGTTGGCGTTGGGCAGTGCGCTAGAGACTAAAATGCGACGTGACATGCTGAGCCTGAGTTGTTTTGTGGTCGATAAATTGGCGGCAGCAATATACCGCGCCTAGGGCCATAAGTGCAGTAACTATCCCCTAAACAAGCGTTCCCCGGCTCGGATTTAGCCGAGGCGATAGATTCGCTCGGCGGTGCCGTAGAAAAGCGCGTGCTGCTCTGCGGCCGAAAACTCTTTCGCAATTTTCTTCATAGCGTTCCAATACACGTCGTAGGACAACGACAGTTTGTCGACAGGGAAATTGCTCTCAAACATGCATCGCGACGGACCAAAGGCGTCAATCGTGTGCAGGTAATAGTCCCGGTGGGCGGCCACAACCTCATCTGAGGTTGGTGGTCGGTCTTGCTGGTGCCAGCCGAACCCGTTTACTGGCATGGCCAAGCCACCAATTTTCACCACGACGTTGGGGCGCTCGGCCATGCGGCTGATGCCCAACTTCCATTGGTCAAACACGGTGGCCATATCGCCAGCAAAATCACCGACACCGCAGGGTGTGCCAAAGTGATCTAGGACGATGGTTGTGTCGCTGCAGGCCGTGGCTAAATCGGTAAACGCATCGTTTTGAAAATGGTAGTGCCAGGAATCGTAGCTGTAGCCGTGCTCGCCCAGCAAAGCAACGCCGCGCCGGAAAGCGTCGCGACTGAACAGATCTGCGTGGGGTGTGGCGTTCATCCAGCCAAGGTTTTTGCCCGGGTCGTGGGCCCCGCCATGCCGAATCCCCTTGAACAAACCGTCGCCGGCCGCCTCGTGCGCCCGCAAGGTTTCTTTGAGCAGTCCGACATCCATATCCAGATGTGCGTGTGCGACGATGCCTGCGATTTCTGCCTTGCCGTGCATGGCACTGGCCGAGGCTGTAGCCCTCACGAATTCGGTTTCGCCAACAGGCTTCAGGTGATTGGGGCCGGAGTCACGATATTCTGCTCCACACTCCATGAAAACGGTCTTGACGATGTTATGGCCAGACTGAGTGTCTTCCCAGAGATCTGCTAGTACATATTCGGGCAAGCCGCTGGTTCGCCAAAGGTGGTGGTGGGGGTCAATGATTTCTCGTGCAGGGTCTAGAATTTCCTCGCGGCTTTGATTCAGCCATGCTCGCTGACGTTCCTTGGTTAATGCCATCCGGTGCTCTCCTCTCAAGTTATTTCTTCGCGTAACGCAAGCGAACAGCGAGCCGCGTCGTTTACGTGAATTGTTTTATTGGCGTGCTGATGCGCTCAATCCGCTGAACTACTGATCAACTCAAACAGATCGTCATAGTCCGCCAGCGTGTGGGTGTCGTCCCGCTGGGCTGTGCGCGCGAGAATCAATTCGTCTGCCACGCCCTCATATTCTTTAATGCGTGCGGCACATTGCGCCACAGTGCCCGTGATCGTCATGGTGTCGACCACCGCGTCGGGCACCAAATCGATGGCTTCGGCCAATCTGCCCGCCGGGACTAACTGCGTTGCTTGATCGGCAAATTCCGCGAAGCCCAGCTGCCTGAGCTGGGAGTCGTAATAGGGGTGCGGTATCGGGTGATAGAGCTTGCAGATAGCGCGTTTGCTGGCCGTCCGCGCAGCTTCTTCGTCCTTGTTGATACTGACCGTCGCTGCGGTGGGAAAGAGCAGTGCATTGGGGTCGCTGCCAGCCTGTTCTGCCCCGGCGCGCGCGTTAGGGCGAACAATGTCTCGAACAAATTCGACCGAGGACATGATGCCAATGCCGACACCGTCGGATACCGCACCGGCCAACCGAACCATGTTAGGGCCAGAGGCAGACATATAGACCGGCGGCGTTGGCGTCGTTGGGTCCCAAGTCGCCCGCCAGCGGATGCGGTGCACATCACCTTGATACCGAACCCGTTCTGCAGCTTGCCCGCTGACCACAAGTCTCACGATTTCCATGAAATCCCGCATCTTCGCCTTGGCCTTGGAAGAATCGATACCCATGTAAAGGTCGTTGAAGTGTAGGTTTCCGGTGCCGACGCCCAAGACAAACCGTCCGTCGCTGATCTCATTGAGGTCTCGGGCTTCGAGCCCGGTCATCCACGGTTCCCGCGCAAACGCATTGACGATGTAGGTACCCACTCGAGCCCGCTCGGTGGCATTAATCACGGCTGCTGCGGTGATGGTCGCGCTGCGTCCGGCGTCCACTGTATACAGGGTATGCACCCCGGCACGCTCCGCTTCCTTAGAAATCGTCGTCATGGTTTTGATGGAATCTTCAAAGCCCAACATCATGCCCGTTTTCATACGCCCTCCCCGTAAAAGTCCTCGCTTGTAGTTAAGGACAAAACAACCGCCAGTGCTAGCGGCAATGCAGGCCGTTTGGATAGACTCAGGTGGCCGTTAACAGATGGATTGAGAACGACATGATGCGACTGCGACAAATTGCCTTGGTGACCCCTGAACTGCGCCCGGTGGAACAGGCGATATGTGACCAGCTTGGCTTAGAGGTCTGTTATCGCGATCCAGGACTTGCCCACTTTGGACTGCGGCACGGTCTTTATGCCATCGGTGATCAGCTGTTGGAGGTTGTTGCACCCAAGCAGCCGGGTACCACCGCAGGCCGTTTTCTAGAGCGCCGCGGCGGCGAAGGCGGCTACATGATTCTGCTGCAAACTGACGACGTTGAACATCATAAGGCTCGTGTAGAGAACGCGGGTATGCGCGTGGTTCACGACGGTGAGATTAAGCAACACGGATCTGCCATACGCGGTATCCACCTACACCCAAAGGATGTGGGCGGTGCCATTTTGTCGCTGGATCAGGCGGAGCCGCAAGAAAGCTGGCTGTGGGCTGGTCATGACTGGCAGTACCACTCGCTGGACAGCGTGGTGACCGACATGGTGGCAGTGGAGATTCAGGCGGATGATCCCGATGCCATGGGCGCGCGTTGGGCCAAAGCTGTGGGCAGGCCCGTCAGTGAGGGCGTTATGGCGCTAGACGATGCCGAAATACGCTTCGTTCAGGCGAGGGATGGTCGGGGAGACGGCTTGGCGGCGGCGGATTTGCGTGCCAAGGATCGCGCCCGAGCAGGCGAGACCCTAAACTTGTGCGGGTTTCAGTTTCGCTTGATATGACTTCACGGGAGACTGCGGTGGCGCCCTAAACATCGCACACATCCGGCACCGATTGTCCTTTTCTGTTGAGCTTTCACAGACCCTCCACCGGGTTTTGTCCTACACTGTCGCGCTTGGATAATAACAGGACAGTGTCGGCATGAAGGTAGAGGAATTCGTAGACCCCTATGTGGGAGAGTCTTGGGGCAGTTTGGGTGCGCGGATCCTCACCTCGGGCAATCAGATTTCGGTCACCCTGGGCTACCCTGCCGCAGGCATGCAGGCACAGCTTGCGACCCGACTGGCCGAGTTTTTGGGCGTGGACGACATTGACCTGCAGCTGGGCTTCTCCGCCGGTGGCGGTGCCGGCTTTGGTCAGGTGAAGCACCTGATTTTGGTCAGCAGTGGTAAGGGCGGCGTGGGCAAATCCACGACAGCGGTGAACTTGGCCCTGGCGCTGGACGCTGAAGGTGCAAAAGTGGGTCTGTTGGATGCTGACATATACGGCCCGAGTCAGGGCATGATGCTGGGTGTCGCCGAAGGCCGACGACCAGACATTAAAGACGGTAAGTTCTTCGAGCCGATTCGGGCCCATGGCTTGAAAGCCATGTCCATGAGTTTCATGACTACCGACAAAACCCCTATGGTATGGCGCGGCCCGATGGCCAGCGGTGCGTTACAGCAGATTTTGGGCCAAACCTTGTGGGGTGACTTGGACTATCTGATTATCGATATGCCTCCCGGCACCGGTGACATTCAGTTAACTCTCTCTCAGAAAGCGCCGGTTTCTGGTGCTGTGATCGTGACCACACCCCAAGACATTGCCTTGCTGGATGCCATGAAAGGCATCGAAATGTTTGCCAAAGTCGACATTCCAGTACTGGGCATCTTAGAGAACATGAGCGTTCATGAATGCACCAACTGCGGCCACATCAGTCATTTGTTTGGTGCCGATGGCGGGCAGCGGGTTGCAGATGATTTATCGGTTCCGCTGCTGGGCAAGCTGCCCTTGGCCATGTCCATTCGTGAGCAGGCCGACGGCGGCCAGCCAACAGTGAAAGTCGAGCCGGATTCTCAAATCAGCGGGCTGTATCGAGACGCCGCCCGTAACATGGCCGCCCAGCTCTGGGGGCGTAAAGCCGCCGCCGTATCGGCACCGACCATCAGCATGGTCGATGACTGAGGCGTAACGTTCTCGACACCTAGCAATAACGCAGCATCGCAATCGCAGCATCACAGTAAAAGGTAAGCAGACACTATGAGTATTAAGTCGGATCGGTGGATTGTAGAGCAGGCCACCAAGGGCATGATTGAACCCTTCGAGGCCGGCCAAATCCGCACCAATGCGAGCGGTGGCAAGGTCATCTCTTATGGTACCTCGAGCTACGGCTACGATGTGCGCTGTGCCAATCAGTTCAAAGTGTTCACGAACATCCATTCGGCCACAGTGGACCCGAAGGCCTTTGACGAGCGCAGTTTCGTGGATGTTGAGGGCGACTATTGCATCATTCCGCCCAACTCGTTTGCCTTGGCCAGTACGGTCGAGTACTTCCGTATTCCTGAAGACGTACTGACGGTGTGCTTGGGTAAGTCCACCTACGCGCGCTGCGGCATCATCGTCAATGTCACACCGCTTGAGCCAGAGTGGGAAGGGCATGTCACGCTGGAGTTTTCCAATACCACCACGCTTCCGGCAAAGATCTATGCCAACGAAGGGGTGGCTCAGATGCTGTTTTTTCAATCCGATGAGCGTTGCGAGACCACTTACAAAGATCGCGGTGGCAAATATCAGGGGCAGACCGGGGTGACCTTGCCGAAAACCTAGCCGGCAATGATGGGCAAAGGCCCGGGGTTTAACGGATCAGAATCTGCCCGGCAGAGGCCGTGTGATCCCGGGAGACAATCTCACCGATTTCTACCGGTGCCTCTCCCTGGGTGCGTAACGATTCCAGCGTAGCCTCGACGTCATCCACGCTGACGATTAACAGCATGCCGATACCGCAGTTAAAGGTGGTGAGCATTTCTTGCTCGGAAATGTTGCCCGCCTGTTGTAACCACGCGAAGACATTGGGACGCTGCCAGCTGTCGATATCAATTAACGCAGCCACGTCGTCTGTGGTGAAAATCCTGGGAATGTTTTCGTAAAAGCCGCCGCCGGTGATGTGCACCATGCCGTGGACGTCGACGGTCTCTAGGGTTTTGCGCACCTGTTTGACGTAGATACGCGTTGGTGCCAACAGCTCGTCCAACAGGGTCTCGTCAGGCACCAGGTCTGTTGTTTCCAGCACTTTTCGAATCAGTGAGTAGCCATTGCTGTGGGGGCCGGAGCTGGGCAGCCCGATGATTTTGTCGCCAACCCTGACCTTGCTGCCGTCGATGATTTTTGCTTTTTCAACAACACCGACTGAAAAGCCAGCCAGGTCATATTCGCCGTCGCTATAAAAGCCGGGCATCTCAGCGGTTTCGCCCCCCGCCAGCGCACAGCCTGCCAGTGAGCAGCCGTGGGCAATGCCCTTGATGACCCGTTCGGCAACGTCCACATCGAGCCTGCCTGTGGCGTAATAATCCAAAAACAAAAACGCTTCAGCACCGACCACGAGCACGTCGTTGACGCACATGGCCACCAGATCTTGACCGACGCCATCGTGGCGACTGTAGTCGATGGCCAACTTCAGCTTGGTGCCTACGCCATCGGTACCGGTCACCAAGACCGGGGTGTCGTAACCGGAAGGAAGTTCCGCCATGGCGGCAAAGCCGCCCAGACCGCTCAACATTTCCGGTCGTCGCGTGGCCTTGGCCGCAGGTGCGATGCGTTGTACTAGTGCCGCGCCGGCTTCGATGTCCACGCCCGCGTCCTTATAGGTCAGGCCGTTGCTGCTGCCTGAATCGTTACTAGAGGTGTCGCTGGGAGGCTGGGACATGATCGGCTCATTGAGTAAAACTGTAGCTTACAGGGTCGCGGGCTGAGACCAAACTCTGAGAGGTAATTCTGCAGGGCTGGCTTGCCAACTATTTGGGCGGTTGGGCCAGAACGAAGCTCAGACTCAGCTCGAGCCAGCGGCGCAGGTCCGCGTCCTCCTGCAGTCCGGGCGAATCGATGTGTACGAATCCGGTCATGGTCTTGCCGCTGAAATCCATTGGCCGACAATTAGGATCCTGCAGTGCTTCGTCGTAACGGTTGGCCCCCACGCGCAGTAACAGCCCAGAATCCCGGACGGTATCTGAATCGGTAGCAGGGTCGGTGGGTGCCCGGGGTCGGATTTTACCGCCGGGTTTAGCGCCGGAAATGCCACAGGTCATATGCCCGTTGACCATGGTCATCAGTGCGCCAAACATTTTTCGTTCGCTAATGTCGGCAAAGTCCGCCAATTCCAGCAGGGTCTCTCGCACGCGCTGGGCCAAGCCCTCATCAATGTTCATCGGTCTGCTCCGGGTTGCAGGAACCCTCAGTGTACTGCCGGTGATGAATTTTTGCTCACAGCGCCAACTGCGGCGCATATTTTGATAGGACAAAAGCACTCATAACCAGATCAACTTCGATACACTGTTTCGCTGAACTGTCTAAGAAAATAATGTTATTCATGCGCACTTGGCCCTGTGTTCCCAGATTAATGTCTCGTTTGCTCGGCGCGGCTGTGGCGTGGTCTGTTCTGGCCCATGTGACCACTGCAATGGCGCAAGAACCCTCGAACCAAAACACACAGTGGCTCTACCAGGTCGATCAGTACGTTGCCGATCAAAGCGAGCAGACACGACGTCAGGCCGCTCAACGATCCTTGCTGCGCGTAGTCTCCCGGTTATCGGGCCTGGTCTCGGTGCCCCGCAACGCCTCCATAACCCAAGCGCTCCGAAACCCTGAGCGGTACTACGCCAAGTACGTTTACTTTGATCCCAAGGGTGTAGACCCCAATGGCCTCAATCGCATTGATAACGCCAAGGAGAGTGACGCGACGGCATTGGCAGTACGTTTTACGTTTCAGCCGGCCATGATCAAGCAGCTTGCCCGCAGCGCGAAACTTCCCACTTGGTGGTCCCGACGCCCGCTCACCTTAGTCTGGATGGTGTTGGATGAACCCGATGGCCGGTCGGTCGTGGATCAAGGCGCGGTCTCCATTCGCAGTGCTCTGGACTATGCGGCTCACCAGCGTGGCTTGCCGGTGTTGCTGCCAGCGATGGATTTAGATGACAGCCTGCTGGTGAGCACGGCTGTGGTATGGGGCAAGTTTACCGACGTACTGGATCAGGCCAGTGACCGTTATAAGGCAGGTCAGTACCTTCTTGGTCGTTTCAGTGTGCAAGAGATTCTCGGTGAACGGTTTTTTACCGGTGAATGGTTGGTTCGATCCGAAGACGGCGACACGTCGAGGTTTATCCGGGGATCCGACATCGACACCGTGGCGAGCATTGGCATCGACATGGCGGCGCAAAGCGTTTTGGATCAGCACCTGGTGTTTGCCGATGCACAGCGACAGCACGAATTGGTCGTGTCGGGTATCAATGATATTCGTGCGTATTCGAGCCTGCTCGACTACCTGCAATCCTTGGAATTTGTGGACGATGTGATGCTGTTGAGCATGCGCCGAAACACCCTAAAACTGCGAGTCAATACGGCGGCCACGGATGAGCAACTGCACAGTCTGCTGGTAGACGATGGCCGGTTTGCGCGGGCGGCGGAAGCAACGGATGTTGAGCTCGGGGCTCAGACTAAGGCACCCGAATTTGTTTGGCTGGTGCGTTCGTGAATGCGTTACCGAACTACCTGAGTGCGCTACGCATCCTGCTGGTGATCCCTATCGCGTGGCTGCTCTGGCAGCAACAGGTGATGAGCGCGTTTTGGCTGATGTTGGTTGCCGGGCTTTCCGATGCGTTGGATGGATTTTTGGCCCGACGCTACGGCTGGCAGACTGAATTGGGGTCGCTGCTGGATCCCTTGGCGGACAAGTTTTTGGTGGCGGCCATGTATCTGGTATTCACCCTGCATGAACTGATACCTGTCTGGCTGGTGGCGCTGATTCTCACCCGAGACGTTTTGATTTTGCTTGGGGCGGTTGTGTATCGCGGCGTGTTTGGTGATTTGACGGTGAATCCCAGTTTGCTGAGTAAAACAAATACCGCAGTGCAAATTTTGGTGGTGTTGCTGTTGATGGTCAGTCAAATGCCCATCGGTGAACTGGGCGGTGCGCTGTTGGTCCTGCTGAGGGACGCCGGCTTTCCACTGCTGGCTGCGTTATGCATCGCCTCGGGCTCGCACTACCTCTTTGTGTGGGGACGGCATTCCTGGCGGCGTTTGCGCGGTGAACAGGCTCAAGTGGCTGGAGACGACAGCAAGGCGAAGGCGGAGCAAACGGACTCTTGAGCGGTCAAGCTGTGTTACCCATCGACGCGCCGCACCAACCCAGTTTGGCGAATTTTGTTGTTGGCGATAATGGCGAACTGTGCGACGCCTTAGCGTCTTTTGGCCCGGGATTTTCGGGGCTCTGGCTCTGTGGTGAAGACGTTTGTGGCAAATCCCATTTGCTGCAGGCCAGCTGTTTGGCCGCTGCGCAAGCTGGGCATTTGCAGGCCTATCTGGACGGCACTGTACTCAGTCCCGAACGATTCGCGGCTTTGGCTAACGATCTGAATGCTCGAATGCGTGAAGGCTTGGACCTGTCGGTTACGGTATCGGTGGATCATGTCGAAGAATTGCGGAACGACCCGGCGGCGGAAGAAGCGCTGATGGGCTTGTATAACGCGCTGCACGACAGTGATCGGGCGGTGCACCGGCGGCTGCTCGTCGCGCATCGGCAAAACGCTGGGCAGTTGACCTTTGGTCTAGCGGATTTGAATTCGCGCCTGCGTGCGCTGGCCCATCATCAGCTGCAACCGCTGACCGATGAGGAAAAATGCGAGGTTTTGCGTCGGCGTGCCCAAGGACGGGGCTATCATCTGACCGACGCGGTTGTGGAGTATTGGCTGCGCCGTGGTCCGCGGGGTATGGATCAGCTGTTGGCTGACCTTGAACGGCTGGATCAAGCCACGCTGCAACACAAGCGGTTGCTGACGGTACCGCTGTTGAAGTCGGTTCTGGGTTACTAGATTTATTTTCCTGACACTGAGCAAAGCCATCATGAGCGAACCCCATCCTCAATCAGCGTCTCAGACCGATTCAACGACGGTCAAACCCATTGTCATCACCGGTGGCGGCAGTGCGGGCCACGTCATTCCGGCGCTGCCGGTGGCGGATACCTTGCTGGCTCAGGGCCACACCGTACACTTTATTGGGACTCGCAGTGGTTTGGAGCAGGGTTATCTTGGTGACCGCCAAGTGATCTTTCACGGGATTTCGGCAGGCAAGCTTCGACGTTACTTTTCTGTTCAGAATTTCAGCGACGTGTTTCGCATCGCTTGGGCGGTGGTGGAGTCCTTGGTGTTGTTGTTGCGCATTAAGCCCGGCGTGCTGTTCTCCAAGGGTGGCTTTGTGTCCTTGCCTCCAGTTTTTGCTGCGTGGCTGCTGCGTATTCCGGTGGTGGCTCACGAATCGGATCTGACACCGGGCTTGGCCAACCGCTTGAGCCTGCCGTTTATTAAAACCCTATGCACCAGTTTCAGTGACACGCGGTTCTCGGGTTTCTTCTCAGAATTCAAAGGGCGGCAAGTGGTCACGGGTACCCCGGTGCGCGAGTCGCTTCTGACCGGAACGGCGGATCTGGCGCGTGAGCGTTATGGCATCGACGCGGATCAACGCGTGTTGCTCGTCACCGGAGGAAGTCTTGGGGCCGAGGGTTTGAACCGCATCATTCGCGATAATCTGGATGCGCTGACGGAACGATTTTTTGTGCTGCATGTGTGCGGAGCCGGCAAGACCTCGGACGTTAGCCAGCCGGGCTATGTGCAGCTTGAATTTGTCGATACCGGCTGGGGCGATCTATTGGCCTGCGCGGATGTGGTGATTTCTCGCGCTGGGGCGAACGCGCTCTTTGAGTGGGTGGCCTTGGGTAAGCCGAATTTGTTGGTGCCCTTACCGGTTGGGGGCTCTCGTGGGGATCAGCTGGCGAATGCGGAATATGCGTTAGGCCAGGGGTGGAGCGAGGTGGTTCAGGAGAGCGAATTGACTCGTGAAAGGTTGCTCGCCGCTCTGGCGAATCTGACCCAGCACGGTGAGACCTATGCTGCAGCGATGGCCGAGCACGGAGTGGCGAATGCGACCGCCCAGCTGGTCGCGGAAATCCACAGTTTGTCATAGACATAACGCGCCTCACCTTGACATCTCATAAGGGCATGCTTAACGTGCCGCTCCCCCATAAATTGCACTGCTCATGGACAAAAGTAACCCTTACAACATCAGGACTTACAACGCGATCGCGCCGGTTGGACTGCAACGCTTTGCTACCGGCGACTACACCGTTGGTCCCGATGTAGAAAATCCGGATGGCATGCTGCTGCGCAGCCACAAGCTGTCCGTTGACGAATTGACTCCAGGACTGCGAGCCGTGGCTCGCGCCGGCGCTGGTGTGAACAACGTTCCGGTCGAGGCTTGTAGCCAAGAAGGTATCGTCGTTTTCAATACGCCTGGTGCGAACGCCAACTCGGTCAAAGAGTTGGTACTGACCGCCATGTTGTTAGCGTCCCGTGATGTTTTCGGCGGTATTCAGTACGTGCGTTCCTTGGTCAATGTCAGCGACGAGGCGGAACTCAACAAGCTCGTTGAAGCGGAAAAAAAGAAGTTTAAAGGTCGCGAACTGATCGGCAAAACCCTCGGTGTGGTTGGTCTTGGTGCGATTGGTTCCATGGTCGCTCGTGCGGCATTGGATTTGGGTATGAATGTGGTGGGCTACGACCCGGCGCTGTCCGTGGATGCGGCCTGGCGTTTACCTTCCGACGTTGAGCGTATGCAGAACCTGCCCAGTCTTTTTGCGCGCGCGGATTACGTCACCCTGCACGTACCGCAGATTCCGGCTACCCAGGGCATGATCAATGCTGAAGCCCTGCAGGCGTTCAAGCCCGGCAGCGTGCTGTTGAACTTTGCGCGACAGCCCATCGTGGATGCAGCAGCTCTCAAGGCATCGCTGGAAAGCGAGCACTTGGGGCGCTACGTTGCCGACTTCCCAGTGCCCGGCTTAATCGATCACCCACGGGTGATGTTGACGCCTCACTTGGGAGCCAGCACCGACGAAGCCGAAGAGAACTGTGCAGTGATGGCAGCGAATCAGCTGATGCGGTTCTTGGAGACCGGCAGCATCGTAAATTCGGTCAATTTCCCAGCCGTAAGCCTCGAAGCCGTAGACGGTTACCGAGTGGCCATCAGTAACCACAACGTGCCGGGCATGTTGGGTCAGATGACGGCGGTACTGGGCGAGCGCAACATCAACGTAATCGACCTGATCAACAAAAGCCGAGACGATTTGGCTTATAACCTGATCGATCTGTCTGAAGCACCAGACGAAGGTTTGCTGCAGGCGATTCGCGACATCGAAAGCGTTATCGACGTGCGGGTTATCAAGGGCGCTTAAAACGCCTTCAATCTGATGTGGGGCCGACACGTTTGACCCCGCGTCGGGCCTGACGCTCGATAAACCGCCTGGGTTCCACGCAGGAGAGTACTCGTCGGGAAACCGGCGGCACCCATCCCATCAGGTCGCTGGCAATAATGGCGGCAGCCAGCGGTGCGGAGCTGGTACCCAGTGATCCGTGGGCGGTGCTGATCCAACGCCTCTCGCTTAACCGCCCGATGATGGGGTCACGGTCGCTTGAGACACATCGGGCAGCGCGTTTGTAGTTCAACCGCGATACATCCCCGGTTCCAATAAAGCGACGGTTGGCATTGATGTTGTACGCGGTGGCATGGGCGGGTTCCCAGGGACGATATTCGTAGCTGCTGCCGACGACCCAGGCGTCTTCACCGGGAATGGCATAGCCGTTGCCGACGATGGGCACGGGCAAATGCGCTGTGGTGGGTTTGATCCAGTCCAGCTGGCCCCACACGCTGCCAATCTCCAAGGGCACACCCAGACTGTAGTCACGGCTGTTGGTGCCGCATGCGATAACCCAATGTTCGTTTTCCTGAGGCTCTTTGGCCTCGGCAATCAGTTCGATGTGGCTGTGGTTCAGCAGCGCCTGACAGAGCACGGGCAGATTCACTAGGCCGGCGCCCTTGAAATACAGACCGCCCAAGGCCTCGACCTGGGAATCGGCGTTCAAGTCTGCCGAGTGTTGGAAGCTGAGCCAATCGTTCTCGCCATCGACTGAATCGTTCGGCCGATACACCGCTTGAATGCGCTGGAGCTTGTTCAGCTCTTGGTCATTGAGCGCCAATTGCAGAGCTCCGGTACGACGAAACGCGCCGTAGTTCCTATGCACGGATTGGGCGTGATGAAAGGCGCGGGCACGAAATTCGGCTGCGGGGCTTTCGTCGCCAAGCAGACGCGCGTGCAGGGCGCTGACGCTCATCTTCGAACCGCCACTGGCGACGCCCGAGGCGTCGTAGACGGTAACTCGCAAACCCAGTTCCGCCAGCTCTCGGGCAACGCTGGCTCCGGCAATGCCGGCACCGAGAACATTGATTCGACGGGGCGGTGTCAGGAGCGAGTCGGTAGGCTTGTCTTCGCGAACGCATTCACCGAACAGGCTGGTGCGTTTGAACGGGCGCTGATCCACCTTGGTCATGGCAAAACCCCGTTCAGCAAGGTCGCGGCGGATCTGGCCCGCTGAGGTAAACGTGGCCACCGTGGTGCCGCGACGACTCAAGCGCGCAACGCCGCTCAGCACGCTGGCCTGCCACATGAGCGGATTCTTGGTCGGCGTAAAACCGTCCAAAAACCAAGCGTCCACCGGCTGCTGCTGAAAGTCGGCCAAATCGCGCAGTCCGTCCTCGACATCACCGTGGAACACACTGAGCTGGACACGCCCCTGATGTATGGATCGCCTATGCCATCCGGTGAGCAACGGTAGGGGCGATTCGGCCAAGGCCTGAGCTGTTGGCGAGTGTGGGCGCAGGGCCGTGACCTTGCGCCAGTCCCTGGCCGTCAGCGGGTTGGCCTCAATGCTGATGAAATGCAGGATCTTGTCGGTTTTGCCAACGATCTCGTCGGCGCTGACGCTGAAGTTCAGACCACTACCAAAGCCGAGCTCGGCGATGGTAAACCACGGGCGTTCTGTGGCGGTTGCTCGTTCAATCACCTTGCTGGGCTGAAGGAATATGCGCTGCACCTCTTGCTCGCCGTCGGCGCTGAAATAGATGTCGTCAAACTGTGTGGAAACAGGCTGCGCGCCTTGCCAGTCCAGCTGGGCCGGAACGATGTACTCGCGGTGAGGCGTCATGTGGGTCGGTTCACGTATCGCGGGTCGGGTTTGGGGCGACAGGTCTGGTGCTGTCGGTGATCCAACCACTCCACGAGTCTGCGTATAGCGCCGCTTCTGGTAGCCCAGCGATGCGCATGGCCAAGACGTTGTGGGCGGCGGTGACGCCAGAGCCGCAATAGCAGACGGCGTTGCCCGATGCCACATGGGCAAAGCGTGTGCGTAATGTCTCAGCGGATTTAAAGCAGTTTGAATCCGTTAAATTGTCTGTGGAAGGCAAACACATGGCACCGGGTATATGGCCGGCGACGGGGTCGATGGGTTCCTGTTCGCCGCGAAAGCGAATCTCGCTACGGGCGTCCACCAAGGTATGAGTCGAGGTCTGCAGATTGTCCATGACCTGATCGACCTGCCACAGACGAGTCAGCGGTGGCTTGGGTTGAAAGTTGCTCGGGGACGGTTCGTGTCCTGGTCCGGGTGCTAATGGCTGCTGCCACTGTCCCAAACCCCCATCCAAAACCGCAGTCGCTTCGTGACCGAGCCAGCGAAACATCCACCACGCCCGCGCGGCCATTTGGCCACCGGCGTCATCGTAGACCACAATTTGCTCGTCGCCGGTCAGTCCCCAGCGGCGGGCCTGGGCCAGCCAAGTATCAAAGGCCGGCAAGGGGTGTCTTCCTTGCGAGCCGGGTGTGTCGGAGAGGTGGATGTCCAGATCCGCGTGCAGGGCCCCTTCAATATGACCCACGGCAAACAGGGCTGCGCCGCGATCGGGTTCGCCCAGTCGTGCCCGGCAGTCGAACAGACGTATTGGTGCGTCTTGAGTCAGTCGCTCGGCCAGTGCATCCGCTGATATGAGTGTCCGGTAAATTTCTGACATAAAGCCTCCTTGAGTGACTCGGCCTGTCCGGTTACCGCGAAGCAGTCACGAGGTAAGCTGGGTTACATGCGTTCGGCGACGCCGATTCCCAGCAGATGCAACCCGTTGGAGAGCACATCGCCGGTTTGTTTCGTCAGCGCGAGCCGACGGATCTTGGTCTCATCCTCACTCGAGAGGATCGGGCATTGCTCGTAGAATTGCGTAAAGCGGCCGGCCAGATCGTAGAGATAGGCGCACAACTGATGAGGGTAGCCCTCTTGTGCGACTTGTTCGAGTAGGTCTTGGTAGCCGGCAATCGCCACCGCCAGCCGACGTTCTGGCTCGTCCACACTCACAACATGGTCGGGCAATGTGCAGGGGTCGATACCGCCGCGGGTAAAAATGCTGCGCGTACGAGAGTAGGCATACTGCAAGTAGGGCGCGGTATTGCCGTCGAAACTGAGCATTTGATCCCAATCAAAAACGTAATCACTGGTGCGGTTTTTGGACAGGTCCGCGTACTTCACCGCACCGATGCCGATGGTCTCGGCCAGGTTGGCCAGTTCTGCATCGTCGATGTCAGGGTTTTTGCTCTGAACGTCCCGATCCTTGAGTAACTGCTCTGCCCGTTTCACCGCCTCGTCCAGCAGGTCTGCCAGTTTGACCAAGGCACCTTGCCGTGTTTTGAACGGCTTGTTGTCCTTGCCGAGCATGGTGCCAAAGGGCATGTGCGTCAGTTCAACAGCGGGACTGCTGATGCCGGCAGCGGCGGCTACGGCAAATACCTGTTTGAAGTGCAGAGCCTGCCGAGCGTCGACAAAGTAGAGCACTCGATCGGCTTTAAAGTCTCCAATTCGACGTCGTAGGCAGGCAAGATCCGATGTGGAATACAAAAATCCGCCATCAGACTTTTGCACGATCACCGGTTGCGGCTCACCCTTTTTGCTTTTGAATTCGTCCAAAAAGACGCATTGGGCGCCCTCGGATTCCGTCAGCAGTCCCTGTTCGGCCAGATGGTCGATGGTATTTTTCAGGTCGTCGTTGTACGAGCTTTCGCCATCGATATCCGCAGCCGTAAGATCAATGCCCAGTCGGTCGTAGAGTCCTTGGCAGTGGGACATGGAGATGTCGATAAATTTTTGCCACTGCACCAGCATGTCGGCGTCGCCCGACTGCAGCTGTACCACCGCCCCGCGGCTGCGCTCCTGAAAGTCTTTATCGTCATCAAAACGCTGCTTGGCTTCTCGATAAAAGTTTTCCAGATCCGCCAGGGACTCTGAGGCGGCGCCTCGTTCTGCCATAAAGGTCAGCAGCATGCCGAATTGGGTGCCCCAATCGCCAACATGGTTTTGTCTGATCACCTTGTGACCTAGGGTCTCCAGCACCCGCGCGATGCAGTCACCAATGATAGTGCTGCGCAGATGGCCGACGTGCATTTCCTTGGCCAGATTCGGACCCGAATAATCCACCACAACACAGTAAGGTTCGGCGCTGTGCTTGGGCGTGGTGTTGGCCTGAGCAATAAAACCCGGCGCCAATGTAATGTTGATGAATCCGGGGCCTGCGATGGACAAGTCTTTGGCGATATCGGTTAAGTCGAGGGCATCAATCACCTGCTGGGCAATCTCGCGAGGGTTTTGGCCCGCGCGTTTGGCCGCAGCCATGACGCCATTGGCTTGGTAGTCGCCGAATTCCGGGCGGCTTGCCGCTTGCAGCAATGCTTGGCCCTCGAGTCCCAAGTGAGCGAAGGCGGCTTCGATACGCTCAGAGAGCAACGAGCGAATGTGCATCTCAGCTTTCCAGGATGGTGACTCGGTCGGCCTGTACGCCTTTGTCGTGTTCGACGACGACGAATGAAACCGCCTGTCCGTCACGCAGGATACCGCGCTGGCCCTCGGCCTGAGGTACCACACAGCGCTGATGGACAAAAATCTCCTCGCCGGAGTCTCTGACGATAAAGCCGTATCCCTTGGTTCGGTTGAACCACTTTACGCTACCGCGCTCGGCGTCCGCCGGGGCGGGCTCGGGCACTGGGTCTGGGGTACGCTCTTTTTCTACGCTTGTTTCTGTAGGCCTAGGCTCGCGCTCTTCTCGAACATCGTTGCTGTCGGCGCTCTTGGGTCCGCGTCGCTCGCCTCGGGGCTTGTCGCTGCGATCCTGTCGGCGTCGGCCTTCGCCGTCAGTGTTCCTGGCAGGCTTGTTGCGCCCCCCATTTCTGTCGCTGTTTCTGTCACCGTTTCGGTCGCCGGTTTTCTCGCTGTTGCGAGCGTTGTTTTTGTCACCGCGCTGGTCATTGCGACGGTCGCGATTGCGTTCACGACCGCGGCCTCTGCCACGGCTGGGCGCGTTGCGCAGGGCCAGGTTGGCATTGAACAGTCCGTTGGCGAGCAGGGCGATGACCGTTAGCACCAGCAAAGACAGGTGATGTTGGGTGGTCAGTTGATCGTCGGCAAAAAGAAGAACGTTGAGCTGAATGACGATAAAGGCCAGCAGTAATGCGCTGGCTAGAGCGATAAGAAAGGTTCGCATGGGTAAAAGGAGGCCTTAAAAAAGGCGACAGTCTACATCAATTCGCGGCGGGAGCGACGCCCGTGGTTACGTTATCGCGATTACGGTCGAACGCTGACTCCCAAAATGATGATGGCTTCCTCGGGTACTCCCGCCATTCCCTTGCGCAAATGGGTATCGGTTAGTTCGATACGTTCGATGGTGTCGAAGCCGTCAGTGACGCGGCCGAAGACTGTGTAGCCAGGTTGATTCGGCTTGGCATCTAAAAAAACGTTGTTCGCCACATTGATGAAAAACTGGGTGTCGGCTGAATCCGGGTCGTCTAGCCGGGCTGCCGCGACGGAGCCGCGCCTGTTCTTCAGCCCGTTGAAGGATTCGTTGGGAACTGCGATGTCTTCGTGCTCGCGGTAATTGATGTCTGCGTCGTAACCGCCGGCTTGGATCATAAACCCGGGAATGACCCGATGAAAAACCAGTCCCGGGTAAAATTCCTGTTCCACTAAGTTGAGAAAATTATCCACATGCTTTGGCGCGAACTTGGGCAGCAGTTCAAGTTCGATGTTGCCCTGGGTGGTCTCGATCAGAATTCGGGGATTTTCCGTGTATGTCCGCTCTACGGGCCCGTCGTCTGCCGCGGCAGCCGGTTGCGTCAGCACTAAGGCCGCCAAAAAAAAGAGCGTGATAAGACCGGTTGCGGAACGCGGCATGCTCGTTGTCATTTCAGTATCTCCACGTAGCGATTGATGGTGGGTGCAAAACCGTCCTGGAGGGACTCGCACATGATGGCGTGTCCAATGGATACCTCTTGCAGACCGGGTAGCGTAGCAAACAGCGGTAGGTTCTCCTGATCCAGATCATGACCGGCATTGATCCCAAGGCCGGCAGCGGTGGCCGCCTCCGCAGCATGGCAGAACTCAGCGAAACATTGCTGGGTTTGTGGTGCGTCCGGGCCATGGGCCCAGTAGGTTTCGGCATAGGGTCCGGTGTAGAACTCGATGCGATGCGCGCCAATGGCGCTCGCCGCTGCCATCTGTTCGACCATGGGATCCATGAACAGGCTGACCCGACAGCCCATGGCTGCATAAGCGTCTATTTGTGTTTGCAGCTCAGGTTGCGGCACGGCCAAATCCCAGCCGTGATCCGATGTCAGCTGTTCATCGCTGTCCGGTACTAACGTGACCTGATCGGGCTTGGTGACTTCGACCAGGTGGCGAAATCCCGGATAGCCAGCGTGGGTCGCACCGGCAAATGGATTGCCTTCAATGTTGAACTCGATGTGGGGGTAGTCCTTGGCCAGCAGCTCGGCAAGGGCGTAAACGTCGTCGGGACGAATGTGTCGTTGATCCGGGCGAGGATGAACTGTGATCCCCAGCGCCCCTTGGGCGATGGCCTGGTGCGCGGCATCGATGACGCTGGGTCGGTCGCCGTCTCGTGAGTTTCTCAGTAAGGCCATTTTGTTGAGATTGACGCTGAGCGCAATCATCGCTGGCTCTCCTTTACAACTTCAGCGTCTTCATTGCTAACGGGGGCGTCTTCCTTGAGCGCGCCGATCGCAACCAGATAGGCCATCATGATGAAGACGTACAGTAGATTCAGTCCCATGAGGCCGAACAACTTGAAGGTCACCCACGTATCCATCGAGAAGTTGTTTACTACCCACAGATTGATGGCGCCTGATGCGGCAAAGCCGACCGCCCAGCCATAGGTGAGGTTGCGCCAGACCGAATCCTCCAGCGTCAAGGCTGATCCCATCATTTTTTTCAGCAATGACATACCAGCAAAGAGTTGCGCGCCAACCAAGCCCAATGCGATGGCCCAACTGACGATGCTGGGTTTCCACTGGATAAAGGTTTCGTCCCGCAACAGCAGCGTCATTCCGCCCAGTACGAGGCTTACCCAAAATGTGATTTTTAGCTCATTGCTCAGCGGGCGTTTGGTTACCTTGTAAAAGGCAGCTTGGGCGACAATGGCGGCCAGCAGCACGCCGGTGGCCAGAAATACGTCCTTGGTCAGAAAATAGACCACGACAAAGGCGATGACGGCGAAATATTCGAGAAGTTGTTGCATGCGAAAACCGTAATTGGGTTACTTGAAAATGTATGGCAGCTCACAAGTTCTGACGTCAATGCACGTAAAGCGGGAAGCGGCGAGGCATCAGGATAACGCACTCGCCAGTGCTTGCTAAGTCTAAGGTAAGATTGAAGGTTCTTAGCATACGAGCATCGACAACGCGTTCGATGCCAGACAATCAGGAAAACACCATGACCCAGCTTTTGGACGTGCATCCCACCCACCCGCAAAAACGCTTGTTGGAAATGGCGGCGAAAGCCCTGCAACAGGGCAAGCTGGTGGTTTATCCGACGGAAACCAGTTACGCAGTGGCCTGCCATATTGGTGACAAAGGTGCGCTTGAACGATTGGTGGCGCTGCGGCGCTTGCCCAAGGATCATCAGTTCGCACTGATTTGCCGTGATCTCAGCGAATTGGGCAGCTATGCCAGAGTCGAAAATGGCGCCTACCGTATCCTGAAGCGGAACACCCCCGGACCCTTCACCTTCGTGCTTCAGGCGACAAAGGAGGTGCCCAAACGCTTGGTGCATGCCAAGAAAAAGACCATCGGTTTGCGGGTACCGGAACATCCGGTGGCGCAGGGGCTGCTGGAAGTTATGGGCGAGCCACTGCTGTCGACGACTTTGCGTTTGCCCGATGTGGCGGAAGAAGACGGTCCCATGCAGGACCCTCAAGATATTCTGCAGGCCCTGACCAAACGGGTAGATCTGATTCTCGACTGCGGGGTGGGTGCGGCGGAGTCGTCCACGATAGTGGACTTTACCGGGGACGAACCCAAGGTGAGCCGACAGGGCTTGGGCATCCTGCGTTGACGGATGTCTCAAGGCGAACTACGCCGCGAAATGCCTGCCATCGGAGAGGATGTGTCTCTATACTGGCGTATCAAAAAAATAAAAGGACCTTTGCTTGAGTAGCAACGATTCAAATCAACGCATCGTGTCGGGAATGCGGCCAACGGGCCGTCTGCATTTAGGCCATTTACACGGCGTGCTAAACAATTGGGTGCAGTTGCAACATGAGTATGAGTGCTTCTTTTTTGTGGCGGATTATCATGCCCTGACCACGAACTACGAACATTCGGAAACCATCGATCAGTATTCGTTCGAAACGGTTGTCGATTGGCTGGCGGCGGGCGTGAATCCCGGTGCGGCGACCGTGTTCGTGCAAAGCAAGGTGCCGGAGCATGCTGAGCTGCACTTGATGCTGTCGATGATCGCGCCACTGGCGTGGTTGGAGCGTGTGCCTTCGTACAAGGATCAACAGCAGAAACTGCATGACCGAGACTTGGCGACGTACGGTTTCTTGGGTTATCCCCTGTTGCAGGCAGCAGACATATTGATCTACCGAGCGGGTCGTGTGCCGGTGGGTGCTGACCAAGTGGCCCATGTAGAGCTCACACGCGAAATCGCCCGACGCTTCAATCACGTCTACGGGCGAGAGCCGGGTTTTGAAGAACTGGCCGAAGCGGCAGTGAAGAAGATGGGCAAGAAAGCTGCCCGCCTCTACGTCGATCTTCGCCGGGAGTATCAGGAACGTGGTGACGCCGAGGCTTTGGAACGGGCACGCGCGTTGCTGGCGGAACAGCAGAATCTGTCGATTGGCGATACCGAGCGGTTATTCGGTTACCTAGAAGGCAGCGGCCGCATTATTTTGCCGGAGCCGCAGTCGATGCTGACCGAGCAGTCGAAGATGCCGGGTTTGGACGGCGAGAAGATGTCGAAGTCGTACAACAACACCATTGGTTTGCGTGAAGACCCCGCATCGGTGGAAAGTAAGATACGCACCATGCAGACAGACCCTGCCCGTGTGCGGCGTAACGATCCGGGTAATCCGGACAATTGTCCGGTGTTTGCACTGCACGAAGTCTATAGCGGTGACGACGTACGACAATGGGCGACTGAGGGCTGCAAAACCGCCGGCATCGGCTGCGTTGACTGCAAGCAGCCCCTGATCGATTCCATTAACAGTGAACAAGAGATCATTCGTCAGCGTGCGGTACAGTTTGAGGAAGACCCGGATCTGGTCCACGCGGTGATTGCCGAGGGCTCTGAGAAAGCGCGTGCTGTTGCGCGTGAGACCATGGAAGAAGTCAAAGCCGCAGTCGGCATTGGAGGCCGATAATGCACGTTGAAATCAACGGTCAGGTCGCCCGGTATGGATAGCGCTCAGGCTCAGCCGAGCAAGCTCAGTGAGGCCCGGGCGGTCAATCAAGAAACCATCGCCTTGGTGGCCGGAGAGGAAATCCAGCAGCTCCCTAAGGATCTCTACATTCCGCCGGAGGCGTTGGAGGTTTTTCTTGAAACCTTCGAAGGGCCCTTGGACCTGTTGCTCTATCTGATCCGTCGCCAGAATCTGGATATTTTGCAGGTAAAGGTATCCGTGATTACGGCGCAGTACATGAGCTACATAGAGCTGATGCAGGCCCTGCAGCTGGAACTGGCGGCTGAATATTTGCTGATGGCTGCCATGCTGGCTGAAATCAAGTCCCGCATGCTGCTGCCCCGGCCAGAAGAATTTGAGGATGAGGACGACCCTCGATCTGAACTGATTCGGCGTTTGCAGGAATACGAGCAGGTCAAGACCGCAGCGGAAGATTTGAACGAGCTGCCGCGCATCGAGCGTGATTTGTTTGTCGCTGCGGCCAGCAAACCCAAGCTGGTGCGCCAGCACGGCGAACCCGATGTGGACTTGCGTGAAGTCCTTTTGTCCTTGTCCCAGGTGTTGCGGCGAGCCGAGCTGTTCACTAAACACGAGGTCAAGTTCGAGCCGCTGTCCGTGCGCGAGCGAATGGGAGACATTCTGTCTCGCGTGAACCGAGGTGATGGGTTTATCGGCTTCAATGAATTGTTTTTGGCGGAAGAGGGGCGGCTGGGCGTGGTCGTGACCTTCCTCGCCATCATGGAGTTGATTCGCGAATCTTTGGTGGACTTTGTGCAGGCAGAGCCTTTTGCGCCCATTCACGTGCGGGTTGGAAAAAATGCCAAGCAGGGTATTCGCGACACTGTTGACCTTGATGCGCAGTACGGTGGACCGTCCCCGGAAGAAGCATTTGACGAATCGTCGAACACCGAATCGGACGACGAAATACGACCGGAGAGCTCTTGATGGCTGAAGAACAAACCCCAAATGCAAAAGACACCTCACAAGCTACTGAGGTTGAGCGCGATGAAGACATCGGCGTTCAGGCTATGGCACCCGAGACCATCGGGCAAATTGTCGAAGCCGCTTTGTTGGCTTCCGAGGGGCCACTGACCGTGGACAATTTGTTTCGGCTGTTCGCCCTTGGTGAGCTGGACGAAGAAGACGGGCGGAAGCAGATCCGTACCGCTCTAGAAACGCTGCAGGATGCCTGTGAGGATCGCGGTGTGACGCTGCAAAAAGTGTCCTCCGGTTACCGCTATCAAACACGACAAGACCTGAGTCCGTGGGTCAGTCGTTTGTGGGAAGAAAAGCCGCCGCGCTATACCCGTGCGCTGCTCGAAACCCTGGCCTTGGTCGCCTATAAGCAGCCGGTAACTCGGGGTGATATTGAGCAAGTTCGTGGCGTCAGCGTCAGTCAAAACATCATGCGCACACTGCTGGAACGCGACTGGATTCGCGTGGTGGGCCAGCGCGAAGCGCCGGGTAGACCGTCCATGTACGGCACCACCAAGGCATTTTTGGACTATTTCAATTTGAACAAGCTGGAAGAGCTGCCGCCGCTGGAAGAAATCAAAGCGATGATCGAACCGAGCTTGGTGGTAGACGACAATGCCGCACAGACCGATGATGCGGCCCCGTCGGAAACACCGGATGGTGCTGCGGAGGAGCTGAAGGAGGCAGTGTCGGTGCAAGAAGAAGCTCCTGTGGCAGAAGCCTCAGACGCAAGCGCAACTGACGCTGCCGACGATGCTCAGGCAGAGACGCAGTCATGAGGCCAAGGCAGCCAAGTAACACAAGAAACGCGACCGAGCCCTTGTCGGACGAATCTCAAAAACTGCAGAAAGTTATTGCTGCAAGCGGACGTGGATCTCGCCGGCAGATCGAAGAATTGATCGCTGCAGGTCGGGTCACGGTTAACGGCAAGGTAGCCCACTTGGGGCAGCGAGTGACTGGTGCAGAGGAAATCATTGTCGATGGCGCTGCCATTGAGACCGGTGGTGCCCAGGTGCCTCAGGTGCTGGTGCTGAACAAGGCGGCGGGCTTGGTTTGCAGTCGGCGAGACCCGGAAGGGCGCAGTACCATTTTTGAACAGCTTCCGCGTCTGCAGGGTGGACGCTGGATTACCGTCGGCCGACTGGATATCCAAACCACCGGGCTGCTGTTGGTGACCAACGACGGCGCCTTGGCTCATCGAATGATGCACCCGTCCACGGGTTTGGATCGGGAATACGCCGTGCGCGTGAACAAAAAACTGGAAGATCGCGAAATCGCGGCACTCAAGGCCGGCGTTGAGATTGATGGTGAAACCATGCGCTTCAGTGACATCCGTTTTTACAACGGCAGTGAATCGAATTTTTGGTATCACGTGGCTCTGCTTGAGGGTCGAAACCGTGAGGTACGGCGTCTGTTCGACAGTGCAGGCTGTACGGTCAGCCGTCTCAAGCGCGTACGCTACGGGCCCGTGATTTTGCCGTCGTGGTTGACCGTTGGGCATTGGGCGTCCATGGATACGGACGACTTAAAAGCACTCTACAAAATGCTCGGTTTGACCCGAGCACGGGGATCGCTGCAAAAGGTCAAACGTTCTAAGGTGGCCAAGACCAGCTGTCTGATTCCTTACCCGAAGCTAGAGAAGCAAACACGCAAGGCCAAGGAAGGCTAGCGACTCAGACCCGCTTCAAGCTGCCTGCCCAGTCTCGGCAATCCAGCTGCTGTCCTGTCACAAATTCCACGGTCTCACCGAGTTCGTCGATCGGATTTTGCAGCAGCAAAAACAACTCCATACGAGCTTCGGGAACGGGAAGCGAGAGCGGGTCTTCCAGCGGGTAGGCGTCGCGGCGCATAGCCGTACGTGTGCCTCCGGGGTTGACGCTGAACACCTTGATTCGGTCTGCGACTTCCGTTTCGTCTGCGAATACTTGGCTAAGACCTTCCAGTGCGAACTTCGATGCCGCGTAAGCACCCCAGTAGGCACGGCCTTCCCGCCCGACGCTGGAAGAGGTGTGAATAACACAGGCCCGATTGCTGGAGTCCAATAAGCTATAGAGGGCGTGATTCAGCAGAAACACAGCGTTCACATTGATTTGCATAACCTTTTGCCACTCATCGCTTGGATAATGGGCCAGCGGTGCGCGTGGCCCGAGCCGTGACGCATGGTGCACGATGCCGTCTAGGGTGCCGAATGCGTCGCCGATGGAATCCGCCAAGTTGCCTGCGGTTTCCAGATCCAGAGTTTCCAAATCACAGGGCACGATGACAGGCCGGGTCGATGTGTTTTTGCTGATCCAATCGTTGACCGCTTCCAACTTTTCCCGGGTTTTTCCGAGCAGAATCACGGTGGCTCCAAAGCTGGCATAGGTTTTGGCGGTGGCGGCACCCAGGCCATCACCGGCACCGGTGACCAAAAGGATCTTGCCGCTCAGTGCATCGGTTGCGAAGTCATGTCGCCAGTCTTTTGCCTGCTCCGCAAGCTCTGGATAGCGGGTTAGGTGCTTGGCAAGGGCGTCAGAAGATGGATTCATATTTAGGGGATTCGCTGGTCAATGGAGGTTTCGGGTGTATCAAACGGCGGCAGGCTTTTTCGCGTGCACAATGTAGTTGGTCGAGGTGTTGTTGTTCAGTGCCGCATTGCGGGTTACCGGGTTATAGCTCATGCCGCGAATTTCCTGCAGCTCCAAACCGGCGGCGCGGATGGCAGTGGCCAATTCCGACGGCTTAATGAACTTGCTGTATTCGTGGGTGCCGCGGGGCAGCATGTTCAGCACGTATTCCGCACCCAAAATCAGTAGCACGTAGGCCTTGGGGTTGCGGTTGATGGTGGAAAAGAACAAATCGCCGCCGGGCTGGGCGAGAGCGGCACAGGCTTTGATGGTCTCGCCGTAGTCGGTCACGTGTTCCAGCATTTCCAGACAGGTCACTGTGCGAAAATGTTCGGCATAAGCCTGCGCATAGTGCTCGGCGGTACTGGCCTCGTATCGAACGGCGACGTCATCTTCTAAGGCGTGGAGCTTGGCGACGCCCAAGGCCTTCTCGGCCATGTCGATGCCTGTGGTGTCGTAGCCCAAGCGCGCAATGGACTCTGCCAAAATACCGCCACCGCAACCCACGTCCAGCGTTGGGCCAGCGGCCAAGTCGGCTTTGTCTTGAATGTAGCTCAGACGGCACGGATTGATGTCGTGGAGGGGCTTAAAGTCGCCCTCGGTATCCCACCAGCGATGGGCCAGATCGTTGAACTTTTCAATCTCTTCTGGGTCTACGTTGTCGCGCTCGGTCATGAAAGTCTCCGTTGCAGGCCGCGCAGTTAAATCACTGATCGCCCAAATTACAAGCTCAGTGAGGCTATGGCTAATAACGCACTGGGTCATCTGCGCTCGCTTTGTGCGGTGTAGGACCGTAATGCCCGATCTCAGTGCGTATTGGCGCTGAAAATGGCTCTGTGACAGAAGATTAGCTGGCACATTTATTGCTCTCCACATCCTGGTATCAGCGCAGGCGCAATCTGCCGACCGTTAACCGTAAGACCGTTCATTAGCATGCGAATAATAAAAATCTTTTTGTTCTGGGTACTCGTAGGTGCGGCTTCTCTCAGTCAGGCGCATATGCTGAATATGACAGAAATGCGATTTGAGGTGGCTGAAGGTGCGCCCGCGGTCTTACGCGTGCGTGTCGATCTTGGTCAATCTGGATTGATGAATCCAGATGCATATTGGGCTGCCGTCAATGCGTCATCAGCGGCGGAACAAGATGAACGGCTGAAGCCCGCTCTGGCCGAGATGACTGTTGGTTTGCAGGTGCTCGTCGAAGGCGAGCCGACGACAATGTTTGTGCAGTCGTATGACGTGGACGCTGTCTCCCTTGAGGCCATCGGCAATCCGTTGACGCCGCAAATGGCGGAGGTGCGTTTTGGCTTCACTGGCCCTCAGCCGGTCTATCTGGATCAGGTCGAGATTCGAGTTGCGCAGACCCTTGACGTGCCGTGGCCCTGTTTGGTGCGCATCGATTCGTTTGATGGTTTGCCGGTATCGCGACTGCTGACGGCGGAAACACGTTCCAGTGGTCCCGTAGTGCTGGGTGTGGACGGTGGTCTGTCCAACGCGGGGCCGCTGGTGAGCCTAGCGCTGAAGTTTCAGGCGGTGTTGCCTTCGGTTTCTTGGATAGCCATCGGCTTTCAGCACATTATTCCGATGGGCTTGGACCATATTGTATTCATTCTTGGACTGTTCTTCCTCTCAACAAAGTTAACGACGCTAATCGCCCAAGTGACGGCCTTCACCGCCGCGCATTCGCTGACTCTGGCCTTGGCGACACTGGGATGGGTGCAGGTGTCGCCGCATATCGTGGAGCCCTTGGTCGCTGCATCCATCGTCTATGTGGCTATTGATAATTTGTATGCGGACCAGGTCGCGCGGTGGCGGTTGGCTGTGGTTTTGATTTTTGGGCTGCTGCATGGCTTGGGTTTTGCCTCGGCCCTCGACGCGGTGACGTTGCCCGAGGAATCGATGATCAGTGCGCTGCTGTTTTTCAATCTTGGTGTTGAGATTGGACAGGTTGCGGTGCTGCTCTTGGCCTACCTCAGTGTTGGTTGGTTGCGGCGCTGGTCTTTTTACCGAACTCGAGTTGTTGAGCCTGCCAGCGTCACCATCGCAGGGATCGGTCTTTACTGGCTGGTCAAACGACTGGCTTTTTGATGTTAACGAAAAGGATATTAGGTTGATTAATCTCAGACGCTTCCTCGCGATTCTATCAGTGGCATCGGGAATGTTTGCTGTAGAAGTGGCGTTCTCGCTGGTCCCGCAGAACCTGCTGGCTTTTCCCGCCAGCGACAGGGCTCCGGGCGAATTTCCTGACAAATGGATACACGGCTCTAAATCCGCAATGGATAACCAAGACCCTGCAGTGCAGGTTCATCGTTTCAATGCGCACACCTACATTCTTCGGGAAAATAAGGCCATCAATTATGAAGGCGCCTTTATGTACGTGTTCTTCGGCAACGGTGTTGCGCTGCTGATTGATCAGGGCTCCACATCGTCGCCGGCCCTCTTCCCGCTGCGGCAAACGGTAGATGATTTGATCGTCGCGTGGGAAGAAGAGTTCGATCAGTCTGGCACTCAGCTCATTGTCGCCAACAGTCATTTGCATGGCGATCACTACGCGGCCTGGAATCAGTTTGTTGATCGACCCAACACCATCATGGTGGGTTTGACTCACGAAGAAGTGATGGACTACTGGGGTTTCGACAGCTACCCCGAGCAACGCATCGAATTCAATTTGGGCGGGCGAGAATTTGTTGTCACCGGCACGCCGGGACACGAAAGTTCCGAGATTGCGTTTTACGATAAATGGACAGATTTGCTCTACACCGGCGACATGTTCTATCGCGGACGGCTCTATCTTGAAGACTGGGATGCCTGGGCCGCCAGCATCAAACGCCTGCGTGCCTTGGCAGACGACTATCCAGTGTCTTATCTGATCAATAATCACATCGAGATGACGGATCAAGCCACCGTAGATTATCCCATTGGCACCACTTGGCAGCCTGATGAACCACCAATGGAAATGTCATTGTCGATGCTCGATCAGGCCGTTCGGGCGACAGAAAACATCAGTCAGTCGGGCATCTATACCTTTGACGATTTCCTGATTTATAACGAGGTCCCTTGGGCCTACACAACGGATCCATAGCTATGTCTATCACACAACGTCTTGTCGGTATCGCTGTCGGTTGGATTCTGTCTTTTGCCGCTTGGGGGCAATGGGATGCCGACGCATCTGCGGACGGCAATCTGCGTTTTGCTTGGATACATGGCAGTCTGTCCGCAAAGGCCAATACCGACGTTCGCGTGCAGGTGCACCGCTACAACGAGCACACCTACATCCTGCGTCAAAATCCGGCTGTGCATTGGGAAGCACCATTCATGTACCTACTGATGGGAGAGCAACGCGCAGTGCTTTTCGATGTGGGTGCGACGGCAGAGACAGATTACTTTCCTTTGCGAGACGTGGTGGATCGAGTGTTGGAGCGCTGGCAGCAGGCGAATCAAGTGGATGAGCTGACACTCGTAGTCATGCCCTTAGGCTCAGAGGCGTCCCAGACCGCTGCACGAGCTCAGTTCGAGGATCGGGCCAACACGCTGATTGTGGACAGCGATGTGGCGTCTCGGGCCGAAATTTTAGGGCCAAGCTGGCCATCCCAAGGTTCGCTGGACTTGGGTGGGCGTGTGCTCGAGGTTCTAGCAACCCCTGGGATTGATTCGCACGCCATTTCCGTTTACGACGCCTGGGCCCAGGTTCTGCTGACGGGCAACGCGTTTTTTCCCGGACGGCTGGTTATTCGCGATCACGCCACCTACTTAACGACCTTAGAACGCCTCGTAGACCTCTCTCAAACAAAGGACGTGCGATGGATTTGGGGTGGGCGAATCGAAATGTCGGCTGATCCGGGCATCGACTTTTTGCTTAGGGCAAATTACCGACCCAATGAAAGAAAGCTGCAAATGGTGCCCGCTGATTTGTACGACGCATGGGGTATCGTGCGCTTGATCAACAATCAACCGGATATCCACATTCACGACGACTTTATCGTCATGAATGGCGTTGGGCGGGGTGCCCGGGCCTACGGGTGGCCGGTATACATTCCTGAGATGTTCCGAAAGGACAGAACGCGCTGATTGGCGGAGCAGATTGCTGACACTGTGATCTGTGTCGGGTAACGGGCGGGGATTCTTTGGGTGGAGCGCAGTAAGGTATGAAACCAGTCCTTGTTACAGAAGACGGTCATGCCAGAACTCCACACCCTTACGCTACGGTCTCTGAACCCGGTCGCGCAGCGGCGTTTCTATCGGCGTGTTTTGGGTATGGCGACCCAAGACAGCGGCGGTCTGGGATACAGTGGCCGCGAGATGAATCTAAGGTTCGTGCAGTCTGAAACACCCTACCGGCCTCAACCCTCGGATCTGTATTGGAAAATCGCCGTTTCAGTGCCCAACATTGAACTGGCGTACCAGCAGCTTGTGGCGAGGGAGGCCCGGGTTTCAGAGCCTCACCAGTTCCGTGATGTAGGCTATCTCGCCCACGTAACCGATCCAGAAGGTTTTACCGTCGAGTTGATTGAACACTGGTTTCAGGGTGATCGCCCGAGTCAGTCCGTGGACAAAACTCTGCTGGGGGGCGGGCCGCACATCAGTTTGCTGACCTTGCGAACCGCAGACATTGCCAGCGTCGAACCAGACCTGCTGGCGGCGGGCATGACACCACTCGGCGTGCAGCCAGTAGCGCCCTACGGATTCACGCTCTACTTCTATGGCTTCACGGAAGAGACACCCCCGCAGGCGGATCTCGCTGCGGTTGAAAATCGGACGTGGTTGTATCGCCGGCCCTATACCGTTCTGGAGATTCAGCACGTGCACGAGTTGGACGCCGAAACACACCCGCTGAGTCAAGCCGGGGGCTTTGTTGGCGTGACTGTTCGTCCAAGTACGCCAGCCATTTGTATCGAGCGACTGAGGTTGGGCTGTGCCTAGATTGGACTGGGCTTAGATGGGACTGGGCATAGATGGGACTGGGCTTAGACTCACCTTCGCATTTGCTGTGCCGATCTCACAAGGCGAATTCGCTTTGCCATTGAAGCCTGTCCCCGTTAGCGTGTGTCGATGGGCTTGAAGAACCACATGAAGTATCCACGCAGACGGGTCGCTCGCGCCGTACTTCGTGCAGTCACCGGCCGCTTGATTCGTCTGCTGGGCGACCTGGAAGTCGTCGGCGTTGAGCATGTGCCGGCATCTGGGCCGGTCATTTTGGCGGCGAACCATTTCAATTTTGTAGACCCACCCCTGGTGCTTTACACCAGTCCGCGCATGGTGGAATTTATCGGTGGCGCGAATCGACCGAACTCACCGCTGTGGTCGCGCCTGATTCCTCAACTGTGGGGCTTCATTCGCGCCTATCGCGGCGGCTTCAGTCGATCGACGTTCAAGGAGTCGCTGAGCGTCTTAGCGCAGGGGGGTGTGCTGGGCATTTTCCCTGAGGGCGGCAGCTGGGCTAGCCTGCTGCGACCCGCGCGGCCCGGACTGGCCTACATCGCCGAGCAAAGCCAGGCCAGTGTCGTGCCCATCAGTATCACCGGTGCGGAAGAGTTGCTGGGTGGGCCGAGGCGACCGGTCAAAATTGAATTTCATCCGGCGATGGCGCCGCCACAGGTTTTCGGTGGGGGTAAGGCGCGGCGTGCCGAGTTGGATGCCTATGGGGATCACGTCATGGCACAGATCGCGACGGGGCTGCCCGATCCGCAACGCGGTAAGTTTTCAACCGATGCCCAGGCTCGTGAGGCGGCGTTGGCGGTTTCTGATTTTCCGTTTCATGCCGAGGAGCTTCGTGGCGGTTAGTTGCGTTTTGCGCTCAGTCGATGAACTGCCTGCCATTGATTCGCCGTGAACCGGCTATCCACACATCAGTGACCGCCTGGTTGGCCCGGCCAAGGGTGAGCAGCCTCGGGATATCAACGTGAACGCCGTCGGCGTGAATGCGTGCATCTAGCACGCGCAGGTCTAAGGCGACGACATCAGCGAGCTTGCCAGCGGCTAGCGTGCCAATGTTTTCCTCCAGCCCTAAGACCTGCGCCGCACCTTGAGTCGCGAGAACAAGGCCCGATAAACCATGTGCAGAAATACTCTGGAAGGAATCCGCGTAGTAGTTCATCCCGTAACCACCGCTGCCTAAAGCCACTGGCTGTTCTTGGCTCATCCATGTCCAATTGCGCATTTGATGTTCAAAGGGGTGGTGGCAGCGCACGAGTCCCACGCGGTAGCGCCGCAGCAGCTCGACATCCGTGTCGTCCAATGCATTGACGTGCACGGCCTGTAGATTGGGACCCAGCAGTCCCACGCTTTCCAGCAGCTCGATGCCAGTGCACCCGTGACGTGTCTCAATGGCCAACGCATGTGCTGGGCTTTGGTGCAGCAAGACCTGCACGGCAAGGCCGAGTTCCTCTGCGTACATGGCTGCCTTGGCCAAGGTGTCACGGTCGATGTGTGCCAAGCTTGGCAGGCCAAGAGCGATGCCAATCCGAGGGTGGCGGGCGTAGGTGTCGTGCAGGGTGAGGGCGCGCTCCAAACCCTCTTGTGCGCTGTCCGTCCAGGCATTTGCTTCGTCTGTGACAGGCACGCTGATCTGGGCATGTATGCCCACCGATTCTGCTGCCTTTGCGACAATTTCGCTGAACGGTGATAAATCGGCGCAGGTCGTCGTCCCCGCCAGCATCATTTCGGTAAAGGCCAATTGCGCCGCAGCAAACAACTCATCGTCTGAGAAGGCCTGCGTTTTAGTGTCTGGCCCAAGAGCCAATGGCGCGGCAAACACATCCGTGGGTGCTGCACTGCCCCGAGAGACAATGCCAAGTGCATGCCCTTGGGCATTGATCAGTCCCGGCATCAGCAGATGGTTGGGTAGATCCAGAGTTTGATTGGCTTGATATTGGGCGCTCAGCCTAGCCGGCGTATCAATGGCGACGATATGGCGTTCCTGTATCGCGATCCCCATACCGGACAGGGCGCTGATATCCGGCGGCGCGCCGTTGGAGGTCAGCGCGCTTTGCAAAATGCTGTGGGGTTTGATCAGTAAGTCGATAGGTGTCATGTGCAGAGTATAGCGGTGTGTTCGTTTAGTGGTAGAGCGGTGGGGCGGCTCACGATGAGGTCGCGAAAACGATTCTTTAGACGCCAGCGCAGCAATCGATTGTCTTATGTCCGCGGCTGACCCTAGTATCTTGGTCTTGCAGGTAACGAAATCAACAGGGATAACGTCATGCAAATCAATTCAGATTTTTCCTCGGCTGCGATGGTTCACACGGATCGGTTGGCTTGGACGCCTTCGCCAATGGCCGGTGTGGATCGCCGCATGTTGGACCGCATTGGTGGCGAAGTGGCCAGGGCGACCAGTATCGTGCGCTACGCGCCGGGCAGTCGATTTTCGGCGCACACTCACACGGGCGGCGAGGAATTTATCGTGCTCGACGGTGTGTTTCAGGATGAGTACGGCGACTTTCCGGCTGGTACCTACGTGCGCAATCCGCCAACCACCGCGCACACGCCGGGATCCGATTCCGGCTGTACGATTTTTGTCAAACTCTGGCAGTTCGATCCCAACGACCGCAACCAGTTCCATAAGCGCATGGTCGACGAGTTGGCCTCACCGGTTGATGGCGTCGCGATGGCGACACTGCATGAAGACGCGCAAGAATCCGTCACCTATAGCCATCTGGATGCCGGGGCGACGTTGTCCATGGAAGCTCCCGGCGGGATCGAAATGCTGGTCATAGACGGCTCCGTTGTCGTGGCCAATGACACCCTGGGCAAACACGGATGGCTGCGTCTGCCAGAGGGTGAGGCGCTGGTGGCGAGTGCCCGCCCCGGGGGTGCCAAATTGTGGATCAAATCCGGCCATCTGCCCTACGCGAAAGCTCCGGGTGTTTGAGCGGTTGAGCGATACCGTGCCGTTTTAGAGGCGAAGTCAAAGTGCTTTCTGACAGCGCATCAGCCCCGGTCAAGGGGTTCACAAGGCCTCACGCTCTCCCTTTCGATCCGTAGACAAATCGCCCCTATCAGATGGTGTTGTGTTAGCATGGACGATTACTTTTGTTGGTCGAAAACGCGCTTTTTATGTCAGAAATTACGCCCCCAGATCCCCAGGATATTCAGCCGGTAAACATAGAGGACGAATTACGTCAGTCCTATCTTGATTACGCGATGAGCGTCATCGTAGGCCGTGCTTTGCCGGACGTTCGAGACGGTCTGAAGCCCGTACACAAGCGCGTGCTGTTTGCGATGAACGAGCTCAACAATACCTACAACCGGCCCTACGTGAAGTCGGCTCGAGTGGTCGGTGACGTGATCGGTAAATACCACCCACATGGCGATACGGCGGTTTACGATACCGTGGTGCGGATGGCGCAGGATTTCTCCATGCGTTATTTGCTGGTGGACGGGCAGGGAAACTTCGGTTCCATCGATGCGGATCCCCCCGCCGCCATGCGTTATACCGAAGTGCGTATGGCCAAAATGGCGTCGGAACTGCTTGCGGATTTGGACAAAGATACCGTCGAATTCGTAAACAACTACGACGACTCCTTGACCATGCCAGAAGTGCTGCCGACTCGGGTACCCAATCTGCTGGTTAACGGTAGCTCGGGTATCGCCGTGGGCATGGCGACGAATATCCCGCCGCACAACCTCACAGAAGTCGTGAACGCCTGTCTGGCGGTGTTGGAAGATCGAGAGATCACCATCGAAGATCTGATGGAACACATTCACGGCCCGGATTTCCCCACCGGCGGCATCATCAATGGACGTGCGGGTATCGTGCAGGCCTATCGGACGGGCCGTGGCCGTATCTACGTGCGTGGTCGCGCCGAGGTTGAGACAGACGCGAAGGGCCGCGAGAAAATCATCATCACCGAAATTCCGTTTCAGCTGAACAAGGCACGGTTGATCGAAAAGATTGCCGAGTTGGTGAAAGAAAAGCGTATCGAAGGCATCAGCGAGCTGCGTGACGAATCGGACAAGGACGGCCTGCGGGTCGTCATCGAAGTGCGCCGCGGTGAATCCGGCGAGGTGATCCTGAATAACCTTTATTCTCAGACCCAGCTGCAAAGTGTCTTCGGTATCAACTGTGTGGCACTGGTGCAGGGTCAGCCCAAGGTGCTCAACCTGAAACAGATGTTGGAAGCGTTTTTGCAGCATCGCCAAGAAGTGGTAACTCGGCGAACCCTGTATCTGTTGCGTCGTGCACGCCAGCGTGGGCACATTTTGGAAGGCCAAGCCGTGGCCTTGGCGAACATTGATGCCGTCATCGAATTGATTAAGAGTTCGCCCTCCGCCGCTGACGCCCGAGTGGCGCTGATGGAGCGTCGCTGGGAAGCGGAAGCATTGTTTGAGCTGTTGAGCCGCGTTGGCAGCGACGCCTGCCGCCCAGAAGGCTTGTCCGAGGACTTCGGGTTCGTCGGAGATCTATACCGACTGACAGAAGAGCAGGCTCAGGCGATTCTGGAGATTCGACTGCACCGGTTGACTGCGCTTGAGCAGGACAAGCTGATGGAGGATTACCAGAGCGTTCTGGATGAAATCGCCGACCTGCTCGATATTTTGGGCTCTCACGAACGTCTTGTGTCCGTTGTGCGTGGCGAGCTTGAAGAAATACGCGACAGCTATGGCGACGAGCGCCGCACCGATATCGTGAGCAGTCAACTGGATTTGTCCGACGAAGATCTGATCAACGAAGAAGACTTGGTGGTCACGATTTCTCATCAGGGCTACGCAAAAACTCAGCCCATTGACAGCTATCAGGCCCAACGCCGAGGCGGACGTGGTAAAGCCGCGACAGCGGTCAAAGACGAAGATTTTGTTGAGCATATGGTGGTGGCGCATTCCCACGATACCCTGCTGTGTTTCTCCAACGTCGGCAAGGTGTACTGGCTGCGTGTTTTCGCCATTCCTCAAGGCAGTCGAGGAGCCAAGGGCCGTCCCATGGTGAACCTGTTGCCGCTGGACAGCGGCGAGCGAATTACGGCCGTGCTGCCCATTAAAGAATACACGTCGGATCACTTTGTCTTTATGGCGACAGCCAACGGCACCGTGAAAAAGACACCGCTGGAACAATTCTCTCGGCCGCGGAACAGTGGCCTGATTGCACTGGACCTAGAGGATGACAATACCCTGGTGGGTGCTGCAATTACCGACGGGGGCTGTGATATTTTGCTTTGCGCTAGCTCCGGCAAAGCAACGCGATTCAAAGAATCTGATGTTCGCGCCATGGGGCGCAGCGCCAAGGGTGTGCGCGGTATCAAGCTGGGGGCAGGGCATACGCTGATCTCGTTGATCATTCCTGCTGCGGACGGCTACCTGCTGACGGCCAGTGCAAACGGCTATGGCAAACGTACAATGCTGGAAGACTTCCCGTTGCGCGGACGTGGCGCCCAAGGCGTGATCGCCATGCAGACCAGTGACCGCAATGGGGCATTGGTTGGCGCGATTCAGGTGTTCGACGGCGACGAACTCATGTTGATTTCGGATATGGGCACCTTGGTGCGAACCAAGAGCGATGAGGTTTCGGTGCTGGGTCGGAACACTCAAGGCGTGCGGCTGATCAAGCTGCGAAACGAAGAAATGCTGAACAGCGTCAGCCGTATCGAAGAGCAAGAAGAGTCTCCGGAAGACGACGGAGACGACTAGGCTGGGGCCTTGTCCGGACACTGAGCCGGACCGGGCTCCGTTGAACGAATTTGAGCCACTAACTGGAGTATCGAGACCCATGGCAAGAACCCATAATTTTTCTGCAGGTCCGGCAGCCTTGCCAACAGAAGTGTTGGCCCAAGCGTCGGAAGAAATGCTCGACTACGAAGGCAGTGGCATGTCCGTGATGGAAATGAGCCATCGTAGTAAGACCTTTGTCGGCATTGCGGCGCAGGCGGAACAAGACCTGCGGGATTTGTTTTCCGTTTCCGATGACTACCATGTGCTGTTTTTGCAGGGTGGGGCTACCGGACAATTTGCCGGTATTCCACTGAATTTGACCGAAGCCGATGACACCATCGACTTCATCGATACGGGTGCCTGGTCCAAGAAAGCAATCAAAGAAGCCGGCAAGTATTGCAACGTCAACGTGGCGGCCTCCAGCAGCGCAACCAATTACGATCACATACCCGCCGTTGCTGACTGGCAGCTCAGCGATAACGCGAAGCTCATGCATGTGTGTTCTAACGAAACCATTGGTGGTGTGCAGTTTAAAGATTTTCCCGAACACGCAACTTTGGTCGCCGATATGTCGTCAGATATTTTGTCTCGTCCAGTGAATGTGGATCGGTTCGGACTGATTTATGCCGGCGCGCAGAAGAACATTGGCCCAGCCGGGCTCACGGTCGTCATGGTGCGCAAAGACCTATGCGGTGCCGCGCGCGGTATCACACCGACCTTTTTAGACTATGCCGTGCAGGCGAATGCCGACTCAATGTCGAATACACCCCCCACCTATTCGTGGTATTTGGCGGGACTGGTCTTCCAGTGGGTGAAAGCCAACGGTGGTCTGGCCGGTATGGCGGCAAAGAATCAGGCGAAAGCCGACTTGCTCTATAACGCCATCGACAGCAGCAACTTTTACAGTGCGCCGGTGGCGAAAGCGGATCGAAGCGCCATGAATGTGCCCTTTACCTTGGCGGATGATGCGCTAGACGGTGAATTTTTGGCTCAGGCGGAAGCTCGGGGCATGTTTAACTTGAAAGGGCATCGCAGCGTGGGCGGTATGCGAGCAAGTATTTATAACGCGGTTCCCTTGGAGTCGGTGCAAGCATTGGTAACTTTCATGGGCGAATTTGAAAATGAGCGCGGATGATGATCAGCTAAAGCCTTTGCGCGAGCGAATAGACGCGCTGGACGGGCAATTACTGACCTTGCTGAACGAACGCGCCCAATGCGCGCTGGAAGTCGGCAAGATCAAGGAGCAACAGCCGGCCTCGGCGAATCAAGACGCGACGGTATTTTATCGGCCTGAACGGGTGGCCCAAATCCTGCGCCGGCTCACAGAACAAAATCCCGGGCCATTGTCTAACGCCGATGTGGAGACGTTGTTTCGAGAAATAACGGCCTGCTGTTTAGGCTTGGAAACCCCCATGAGCGTCGCTTACTTCGGTCCTGAGGGTACCTATACCGAAGCCGCTACGGTAAAGCAGTTTGGACACTTTGTGCAGACATCGCCCATGGCATCCATCGATGAAGTATTCAGGGAAGTGGAGTCCGGCGTCTGCGATTACGGTGTGGTGCCGGTAGAGAATTCCACGGAAGGCATGGTCAATCACACGTTAGATTGCCTGCTCAACACCAACGCTCGGGTCTGCGCCGAGGTGGAACTGCCCATCCATCATGCGCTGATGCGCGCTAAGGAAGCCTCGCCAGACCAAGAGGTGAGCAAAATCGTATCTCATGCTCAAAGCTTGGCGCAGTGTCGGGCGTGGCTCGATCAGCATTACCCCGGGGTACCGCGAACGGCGGTGGCCAGTAATGCAGAAGCGGCTAAGCAAGCGGCCGCAGATCCCGGTTTGCTGGCCGTTGCGGGTGAAATGGCTGCGGACCGCTACGACCTTCGGGTGTTGGCCACGCGCATAGAAGACAATCCGCACAACAAAACACGCTTTTTGGTACTCGGCCGGCAATACGTTGGCCCCAGTGGTGACGACAAGACATCAATATTGGTGTCGGTGAAAAACGAGCCGGGGGCCCTGCTGCGCGTTCTCTCGCCCTTTCAAACCAACCAGATTGGCCTGACCCGCATCGAGACGCGGCCGGCCAGATCTGGCGACTGGTCCTATGTCTTTTTCATTGATTTTGACGGGCACGAATCTCAGACCGCAGCCGATGCCGCCCTGAAGGACGTCAAGGACATTGCTCTGGAAGTGCGAGTGTTGGGTTCTTATCCGAAAGCGTCCGGACAGGAGTAACCATGCAAAACCAATCCATTAACCCTCGTATTGCAGGGCTCAGTCCCTACAAACCCGGTAAGCCCGTAGACGAAGTGGCACGGGAATTGGGTATTAACGACATCGTTAAACTGGCCAGCAACGAAAACCCCAGAGGGCCCGGCGCGAAAGTGCAGCAAGCCATCGCGGAAGCGGCGACAGAACTGTCGCGCTACCCGGATGGCGGCGGTTTTGCCTTGAAGGCGCGCCTGTCGCAAAAAATTGGGGTCGATGCAAACCAACTCACCTTGGGTAACGGTTCTAACGACGTGTTAGACCTGATTGCGCGTGTGGTGCTAGAGCCCGGCGCTCAGGCGATTATTGCCGAACACAGTTTTGTGGTTTATCGGCTGGCGGTCACCTGTTGTGGCGGTGACTTGGTGACCGTCCCAGCCAAAAATTACGGCTCGGATCTGGCCGCAATGCTGGATGCGGTAACAGACGCCACTCGGTTGATCTTTATTGCCAACCCCAATAACCCCACCGGTACGCGTACGCCGGGCAGTGAATTACTGCCGTTCTTGCAGGCCGTGCCAGAACATGTGTGGGTGGTGCTGGACGAGGCCTATCTGGAATATGTGGAGGACGACGATCACATCAACGGTGCCACGCTGCTGGCTCGGTTCCCCAATTTGATCGTGACTCGGACGTTTTCCAAAGTGTATGGCCTGGCGGCCGTCCGCTTCGGTTACGGTGCGTCCAGCCCGGCCTTTGCGGATCTTTTGAATCGCGCTCGACAGCCGTTTAACGTCAACAGTCTGGCTATGGCAGCGTCATTGGCCGCATTGGAAGACGATGACTACGTCAACGAAAGCGTGGCGCTAAATCGTGCGGGAATGGCTCAAATGACCGAGGGTTTGACTCGTCTGGGTTATGACTTCATACCGTCTGCGGGCAATTTTGTGGCGTTCGACAGCGCAGAGCCTGGCAACGACTTATTTCAGCGCATGCTGCGAGAGGGCGTCATCGTTCGAGCTATTGCGGAATACGGCTTGCCCAATCATGTGCGGGTCAGCATTGGTCTAGCGTCAGAGAACGAGCGTTTTCTGTCCGTGTTAGCCAAGGTAGGCTCCCACGCCCGGCCGAAGTCGACCCATCAGGCCGAGTCCTGACCGTGAGACTGGGCACCCTAGCCATTGTTGGTGTGGGCCTGATTGGCGGCTCCATTGGCAAAGCCGCCAAGCAACGAGGGCTGGTAGAGCGCATCGTGGGTGTTGAGCCAGACCCAGATTCCGCTCTGTGGGCGGTGGAAAACAGAGTACTGGACGCAGTGGCTGCAGAGGTGCCCGCGGAGGCTGACCTGATCGCCTTGTGCGTGCCCAGTGATTTGGTTGCCCAGTGGGTGATAACCCTTGCCGATCATCCGGCCACGATATTCGATGTGGGCAGCGTCAAGAGTCCAATCATCAAAGAGATTGCGGTTACGCATACCCCACCGCCACGCTTTGTCCCGTGCCACCCGATCAGTGGATCAGAAAAAAGCGGGCCCCAAGCGGCTGATGGCGATTTATTCGACGGTTGCACCGTAGTGTTGACCCCCTTGGCCAATACGGCTTCGGCGGCTCAGCAAGCGTGTGCCAGCTTTTGGGAGGCACTGGGGGCGTCACTGGTCAGCATGACAGCCGACGAACACGACGCGGCACTGGCGGTGACCAGCCATCTACCGCATTTGCTTGCCTTTGCTTTTATGGGGCAGGTGACCGACCAACATTTGCCGTTGACTGGCGGCGGCTTCCGCGACTTCTCGCGCATTGCAGCAGCCAACCCGGAGTTATGGTGGCGCATTATGCAGCTCAACCAAGGCGCCTTATCCCAAGCATTGGAAGACTATTCGAACAATCTTCGGGCGTTGGCCGCCGCCATCGAGAGCGGTGATGAAAGCCAAGGTTTGGCACTGATCGAGGCCGCGGCGCAAAAGCGCCGGGCCGCAGATGCCACGGCTCAATAGGCCTCTAGAACGATGAGTTACTCAGAGCAGATTCCCGTCCCTGTCGTCACGATCGACGGGCCTGGCGGTGCGGGCAAGGGCACCGTGGCCAGCGCCATTGCAAAAGCTCTGACTTGGCACTTGCTGGACAGTGGCGCGCTGTATCGCATCATTGCGGTCGCTGGCTTGGCAGATGGCATTGCATTGGATGATGCGCAAGCCCTGGTCGAGATGAGTGAAGGTTTGGATATTGTCTTCGTCGATGGCCAAGTGCACGTAAACGGCGCGGATTTTACCGACGCCATTCGCACCGAAGAGGCGGGCAACAGTGCTTCTCAGGTGGCGGCTCTGCCGCCAGTGCGGGATGCAATTTTTGCGCTGCAGCAGGGTTTTCGGCGGCCCCCGGGATTGGTGGCTGACGGGCGCGATATGGGCACTGTCGTATTCACCGATGCTCCGGTCAAAATTTTTCTCGACGCTTCCGCCGAAGCACGTGCGGAACGCCGCTACAATCAGTTGAAAAACAACGGTTTGGGTGTTAATTTGCGCGCCCTTCTCGAGCAGATCCAAGAACGTGACGCCCGAGATAGAGAACGTGCAGTGGCGCCGCTCAAACCGGCGGAAGACGCGCTGATTATCGACAGTACCGAGATGACAATCGACGAGGTAGTGGCGACGGTAATGGCGCAGATTTCGAGCAAGATTGAGTAACGGAGCGTTGTTGCGGTCAAAGTTTAAGGTTCGCCCTTGACGCTGAGTGGCCGTTGCACCGCATTCCCGGCTTGGAATCTAACCCTTCTGCATTAATGTTAACTAACCAACGGAGAGTTCCGCCGCACGGTAGGCTCGCGTAACTGCATTGAGCTTCCTCGGCTGACGAACACTATGAGCGAATCTTTTGCCGACCTATTTGAAGAAAGCCTAAACACCATCGAGATGGCACCAGGGTCCATCGTAACCGGCACGGTGGTAGATATTGACGATGACTGGGTTGTTGTTCATGCCGGACTGAAGTCCGAAGGGGTTATCCCAAAAAATCAATTTCTCAACGAAGAAGGCGTTTGCACGCTGACCATTGGTGACCAAGTGAAGGTTGCGATGGAAGTCGTAGACGACGGCTTCGGTGAGACACGCCTATCCCGCGAAAAAGCACGCCGAGCGGAAAGCTGGGAGAAGCTGGAAGAAGCCAGCGAACAGGGCGAAGTGGTCATTGGTATCATCAATGGCAAGGTCAAGGGCGGTTTCACCGTCGACGTTAACGACATCCGAGCCTTCTTACCCGGTTCCTTGGTGGACATTCGGCCACTGCGCGAAACAGCACACCTGGAAGGCAAGCCGCTTGAATTCAAAGTGATCAAGCTGGACCAAAAGCGGAACAATGTCGTGGTATCGCGACGTGCGGTTCTGGAAGAAGAGAACAGTCATGAGCGCGAAGAGCTGTTGGCATCCATGCAGGAAGGCCAAGACGTTAAGGGTATTGTCAAGAACCTGACCGACTACGGTGCCTTTGTGGACTTGGGTGGCGTAGACGGACTGCTGCACATCACCGATATGGCCTGGAAGCGTATTCGTCATCCAAGCGAAATGGTCAACGTTGGTGACGAAGTGGACGTACGTATTCTGAAGTTTGACCGCGAGAAGAACCGCGTCAGTCTCGGTATGAAGCAACTGGGTGATGATCCATGGGCTGATATCGTGCGACGTTACCCAGAGGGTGCCCGCGTTATGGCAACGGTTACCAATCTGACAGATTACGGCTGCTTTGCTGAAATCGAAGAGGGCGTTGAGGGACTGGTACACGTTTCTGAAATGGACTGGACCAACAAGAACATCCACCCATCGAAGGTTGTCTCCGTAGGCGACGAAACCGAAGTCATGGTGCTGGATATCGACCAAGAACGTCGTCGTATTTCGCTGGGTATCAAGCAGTGCCGTCCGAATCCTTGGGAATCCTTCAGCATCGCCCACGCTAAGAGCGACACGATCACCGGTACCATCAAGTCCATTACCGATTTCGGTATCTTTATCGGATTGGAAGGTGGCATCGACGGATTGGTCCACTTGTCGGATATCTCTTGGAACGAGCCGGGCGAAACGGCCGTGCGTCGCTATGCCAAGGGCGAGCAAATCGAGACCATCATCTTGTCTGTTGATCCAGACCGCGAGCGTATCTCTCTGGGTATCAAGCAGATGGAGAAAGACCCCTTCTCAGATTACTCAGCAGAGCATGATCGCGGGGATATCGTGAAAGGCAAGGTGCTCGAAGTGCAGCCTAAGGAAGCCATCATTGAGTTGGCTGAAGACGTTACTGGATTGCTCAAAGCCGCCGAAATCAGCATCGATCGCGTAGAAGACGCGCGCAACGTGCTGAAAGAAGGTGAAGAGCTTGAAGTGAAGATCATCAACTTGGATCGAAAGAACCGAACCATTGGTTTGTCGATCAAGGCGAAGGATGTGGAAGAAGAGCGTCAAGCGGTGAAGGATCACCAGAAGCAAGAGAGCGATCGTTCAGGACCTGCTACGTTGGGCGATCTGATCAAAGCTCAGATGAAAAAGCCGGAAGACGATTAGGCTCTGCCTGATTCGGCTGATTGATTGATGACTGATTCCAGTATGACCAAGTCTGAGCTGATTGACCGCATGGTCAACGCTCAGGCTCAGGCGAGTGGCCTGCAGCTAACCAGCAAGGATGTTGAGTTGGCAGTGAAAACGATGCTGGAACAGATGTCCAATACGCTGGCGACCGGCGGTCGAATAGAGGTTCGTGGTTTTGGCAGCTTTTCGCTGCATTACCGCGCACCCCGCATCGGACGCAACCCGAAAACCGGCGAGTCCGTAGGTTTGTCGGGCAAGCATGTTCCCCATTTCAAACCCGGCAAGGAGTTACGCGACCGCGTCAACTCCGCCCTGGAACGCAGTCAGGCCGCGAAAGCAGGATCCTGATAGCGCTGGTAGGATAGACCAATGACTTGGCTAAAATCCCTCCTCTTCGTGTGTGTTCTGATTCTGGTTTTTCTGTTTGCTGCGCTGGCGGTGAATCAGCAGCAAGTCGCTCTCAGTTTTGTTCGGTGGGAAACACCGTTCACCCTAAGTATTTTTTGGTGGCTGTTTTTGGCACTGATGCTCGGGCTGTTCTTGGGCTGGTTGTACAGCCTCGTGCGGCATCTGCCCCTGCGCATGCAGGTACGTAAACTCAAGAAATCTCTCGCAGCCGCCGAGCTCGCCCGTCAGAAGACTCAAGATCAGATCGATTCTACAGCCACTACTCCTCAGTCGCCCCAGTAGCTAAGCCGCGAAGCGGGCGGTGCGTCGGTGAAAGCGCACAGTTTAGTCAGCAATAACCGCTCGGTACTTTGGCGTTCTGCTCTGTGGTCTGTGCAATGGTCTGTTTATCGTTTTACTCCCTAACAACAGGAGATAACGATGAATGCTCTCAATGTCAGAACCGCTTATCGACAAGTGTCGAGTCCTCGCCAGCGGATAACGCTGTGTGCGCTGTTGGTCTTATTTTTGGCTCTCTGCGTTGCCACACCCGTTGGCGTCAGCGCCAGTACCGACGCGATGGCCCTCGTCGGGTCCGGGGCACGTGCTATGGCTAAGGTAACGGCCACCGCGTCAGCACCGAGGCCAGCTACAGGAACGGCAAAAACCTCAGCGAAGCAAGCCCTAATAAACGTCACCGAGGTCGATCTCAATACCGCAAGCGCAGAACAGCTGGCGTCAGTGCTGAAGGGTGTGGGGTCTTCAAAGGCGAAGGCGATCGTAAGGTATCGCACAGAGGTCGGGCCGTTTCGAAGCATTGCCGAACTGGAAGAAGTGAAGGGTATTGGCCCCAGCATTGTTGCCCTGAACAAAGAGCGAATGTCAGTGAGTCGCGCAAAGCCTTAGATACGGGCACTTCAGCATCTCGCGGAGATTTGTTTCATGGCAGTCGCGCAGGGATAATGCCTACTCGACACTGGTTTGAAAGAGAGGACGAGTATGAGCACCATTTGGAGCCCAATGTGCGATCGCTTTGGTATCGATAGCCCGATTTTTGGATTTGCGCATGACGTGGAAACGGTTGCGGCGATTACCAATGCGGGTGGCTTTGGGGTCTACGGAGCCACCCGGCGGTTCCCGAATGAAATCACCGAAGAGCTGGCTCAGATTCGCCACTTGGTGGGCAGTCGCCCGTTTGGCGTGGACCTTGTCTTGCCTCCCGGCATGCCGGAACACAATTCCCGTGAAGCCATACAGGCTGAAATTCCCGCGGAACACACGGAATTCGTTGAGCAATTGATCGAACGGTACAAGGTCCCCAATGCGACCAAGCCGGGCATGCGAACGCGATTTATCCGCTCAAAGGAAATCGAAGACGCGCAACTGCGCGCGGTTATGGAGAGTGATGTAGACATGTTGGCCTGCGGCATAGGCGCCCCTGCCGATGTGGTGGGTGAGGCGCGGGAGCGTGGTAAAACGACGCTTGCACTGATTGGCAGCCCGCATCATGTACCCAAGGCCATCGCGGCGGGTGTAGAGATTATCGTGGCTCAAGGCTACGACGCAGGCGCACATACCGGTCCGATAGGTACGTATTCTCTGGTACCACAAATTGTCGATGCGGCTGGGGATATCCCGGTGCTCGCTGCGGGGGGTGTGGCAACCGGCAGACACATTGCCGCTGCGCTTGCGATGGGCGCGCAAGGTGTTTGGCTAGGTACTGCTTGGCTGCTCTCACAGGAGCATCAAGGCGATATGCATCCGGTAAACCGGGACAAGTTGATACAAGCGGGTAGCGCCGACACGGTGATTACACGAAGTGAAAGCGGCAAACCCTTTCGTCAGGTGCGAACCGGTTGGAGTCAGGCTTGGGAAGCGGAAGGCGCTCCCGTGCCTTTGAAAATGCCCTACCAAGATGTGCTGATCGGTGATTTGTTGGGTGCGATTGAAGAACACGACATCGAGCCCTTGATTCACTCCGGAGCAGGTCAAAGCATCGCGTATTTCAATGACGTTAAGCCGGTCGCGCAAATAATGCAGGGATTGATCGACGAAACGGCCCAAGCCCTGCACACTCAAGGGCGGTTCTTACGTAACGACTCACTCTGAAAGGTGTTTGGATCGATGCATCAATGGCTTTGGATACTGATTGCGTTGGCCTCTGTGGCAGGTTGCGGTGGGCTGCGGTTAGATAGCGCTCCCTCAAGGGACGTTCCCCTGAGCGGTACATGGTTGGTGGATTCGGCAGTATCTGACGATGTTGGCTCTGCAATGCGTCCCGATGCGAAATTCAGTGACCGTCGCCGGCAGATGTCCACAGCAGCGGAAATTCGGCGGATTCGCCGAGGCTCAGGCCTTGCCTACGTGGCACACGACTTCCAAGTGCTGGACGCCAAGCGCATGAGAATAGAATTAGGGTCGGATTCCATGGGCATTCAGCACTTTCCGGGCATCTATAGAGATGTCTCGTGGGGCACCCGCGATCGAGGTATTTGGACGGTACAGGCGGGATGGGACGACGATGTGTTGGTCGTAGCGTCAAAGACTCGAGGCATCAGTGTGTTAGAGCGTTATCAACTGCAGGGGCCTGATCGATTAGTGGTTTCATTGGATATTGAAGCTGACGGTAACGTTCGATCGATCAACCGATCCTTTCGGCGCTGACGCTAAGCGTTAAATCGGCTCGTTTGAGTATTGCATTTGAAGGCTCACACATTAAGATATGCGCTCGCTCGCGAGACAGACGATGTCTCGTTTGACGATTCCGCCTTAGCTCAGTTGGTAGAGCAAATGACTGTTAATCATTGGGTCGCTGGTTCGAGCCCAGCAGGCGGAGCCACCTTCCTGTTATTGGGGGTCTGTAAAGCCTTAGGGTTCGATGAGCCAGCCGGCCAAGGCCAATTCGCCGGGCGTGGGGACACCCATACGCCTCCAATCCCCGACGCTCGTACTCACCGTATAAAACGCCCAGAGATAGAAAGCTTAGGTCCGTCATTTCGGCACGCCGCCCGTGGAACTTGCGTGTCACTAGGCCAGTACGACGCCACATTCCGTCAGTGCCTTTAACCGTTCTGGTGCTAAACGCTTGCCGATACGTTTCTGACCGTGGAGCCAGCTGCCCAGGCGAAATCCGTCAGCACAAACATACATCATGGGTACATTGGCGTCGCCGTTGACGCGCTTGTAGCCTTGCAATTGTTTGATGCCTTTTTCCCATTGAGGGTCTCGCTTCTTCCAAAACATAGGGTCTCCCACTCGTTTTTCCACTCACGATTCTCCTAAGTCGCAACTATTAACGAAACTGTCACATTTCGTCAACTTTTAGTGAATGATTCCGATAGGCGGCACTTATTTATGCCTGAACGGCTTTTGGCGCTGTCAAGAACGATCAGATATAAAGAAAAGCTACCGCTGGCGCGCTACTGTCGACCTTCTGTCGCCAGCGGGGAAGCCTCAGTGATTGTTCAGTAATAACGTTGAGGCGGATGCCAAAAAAGGGAAAGAACATGTCTGTGCTGATGAAAAAAAGGGTCGCTGTCCGATTGCTAAGCTTGGCGGTAGTCGTCCTTGCCGGCTGCGGTGGCGGCGGTGGGTCGAGCGCAACATCAACGCCGGCACCAACTATTAGCGCCTCCAGTACTGGGGGGGTGTTCATTGAAGCGCAACAGGTCACCCTGAGCAGCAATGGCGCACCGATATATTTCACAACAGATGGTACCGAACCAACGGCAGCTTCCGAGCGTTATCGAGCAACGTTGACGTTATTGACCGATACTGTGTTAAAAGCGGTCGCGATAGACAGTTCAGGCCGCTCTTCTGCCATTCTGACACTGAATTTCGAAATCGATATTCCTCCGCCAACCCTTGCCTCGTCTAGTTCAGGCGGGGTGTTTAACGAAATTCAGGTGGTGACGCTCACCACGAGTTCAGGCGCAAGGATCTTTTTTACATTGGACGGTAGCGAGCCCTCCGACAGCGCTTCGGAATACGACGAGCCGCTCACCCTTGAAACCGACGTCACGCTCAGTGCGATAGCCATCGACGCGTTAGATCAAACCAGTGAAATTTTGCGTATCGCGTTTGAATTCGATTTCGATGCCCCCTCCAGTTTTTCTCTCGACGCCTCGACAAGGGTTATCAATGTGAACAATGAGGGAGCGTTTGCGCTTTCTATCGTTCGTGGTGAATTGGCGAGTCGTTATGTGGTCGAAATTGATGATGAGAATGTGGCAACGTCTGCTGTCTCTTTGTCGGGTCAAATAACCCAGTCATTTAGTCAGGAACTGACGGCGGATCTCTCATCGCTTAACGACGGAGACGTGTCAGCTCTACTGACGCTCACTGACCCGGTGGGTAATGTTTCGAATCCTTACCGCCTCGAGCTAATCAAGGCGACAAGTGTGTCGGATGCTCGAGTGGGTGGTTTGGTGAGTATTGCTTCAGGCACGCAAATCGATCTGGACGTGAATGAATCGTCAGTGTTCAACGTATCGAATAACAGTTTCGATACGGCTCAAGAAATTTTCGCCCCCGGCGTGCTAGGTGGTTACGTTAACCAGGCATTTGCCGGGGCAGAAGGAAATCTGCTCTTTACCGGCGATGAGGACTTTTTCCTGATTAGCATGATGTCTGGCGACAACATAACGCTGACGATAGGCGAAAACGGCGCGGATTTGGATATGGAGCTTTACAACAGCAATCAAGCTCTGATGGCTGACTCGTTGGGCACAGGAAATACCGAGTCTATGACAGCGCCTGAAGACGGGGATTTCTATGTCCGAGTCTTTCCATTCTTTGGGGCGTCGAACTACGTGCTAAGCGTCGGCGCAACCGGTGGTGCGAGTGCGACAAATCGTTCTTCGCAACACATGAGCAGTTTCGATGCCTTTCAACTGGACCATGTGGTGATGCAGCTCAACGAAAAGGGCGATCAAGCGATAGGCGCATTACACGGATCCATGTCTGTTGTGGGTGGAGGCCCGTTAGATCAGCCGGTGTTAATGGCCTTTCACAGTGTTGAATCGCGAGATGCCGTAATTGCGACCGCCAGTCGGAATCTGCACTCAAAACGCGAAGTGGCTGCGGGTGCGGCGACGCAACGAGCGAAGCAAGAGACGATTTGGGCGATCAAAGCCCTAGGCCGTCAAGCGGGTGTTGCCTCAGCAGAACCGAATTATTGGCGTCAACCGCTGGCTGTCCCCAACGACACCCTATACGCCGAACAATGGCACTATCCGCAGATTCAACTTCCTGACGCCTGGGATATAACCACCGGCAGCGCGGACGTTACCGTGGCGGTAATTGATACCGGCATTTTATCCAGCCACCCGGATTTCGCCGGCCAACTCGTCAGTGGTGCTGACCTGATCAGCGACAGTGTGAATGCTGGTGATGGCGATGGGGTGGACACCGATCCCGAGGATGTGGGTGATCAAGAGTTGGGCGATGGCAGCAGTTCGTTCCACGGTACCCATGTTGCGGGCACCGTGGCAGCAGCAACCAATAATGATATCGGCGTGGCTGGCGTTGCCTGGAATAGCCGCATCATGCCGGTCAGAGTGCTTGGGCAGTTTGGCGGTTCTACGTTTGACCTCATTCAATCCATTCGCTTTGCGGCGGGTTTATCCAATGCGACGGGCACCCTTCCGGCCCGAGCCGCTGACGTAATCAACATGAGTTTGGGCGGTGGTGCTTTTTCTCAGAGTGAGGCTGATGCAGTTGCCGACGCGCGCGATGCTGGTGTGATCGTTGTTGCGGCAGCGGGTAACAGTGGAACCAATAGGCTTGAGTACCCCGCCTCCTATGACGGCGTTGTCTCGGTGTCTGCCACCAATCAAACTAACGCGCTGACCGGCTACTCCAACTATGGTGCCATGATTGATGTGGCCGCGCCCGGAGGTGACATGGGCGAGGACGCAGATTCCGATGGCTTTCCGGACGGCGTGCTCAGTGCTATTGGCAGTGACCGAGATGGTGCCATGACATACGGTTATCGTCGCTATGAGGGAACCTCGATGGCGGCTCCTCATGTTGCGGGTGTGGCGGCCCTGATGAAGTCGGTCTATGGAGCTCTGACGCCGGCGGAATTTGACCGGTTACTCGTTGAGGGGCGTATCACCGATGATTTGGGCGAAGAGGATCGCGACGATGATTTCGGCTATGGCCTCATCAACGCGAACAAAGCAGTTATTGCCGCCCAGCAGTTGGCCAATGGCACCTTGGAGCCATTGCCGCCTTCTCTGAGGTCTTCTCCGCAACGCCTAAGTTTTGGTGTAACCAACAGTCGCCAAGCGCTAACGCTGACTAATGCCGGGGGCGGTGATTTGACAGTCAGTGAGGTGGTTGGTGACGTGGATTGGCTAAGTATCTCGGCCTCTGAGGTCAATGAATCGGGGCTGGGTGCGTACCTAGCGGTTGCTGATCGAACGACGCTGGCGGTGGGAGATTTTTCCGCGAACATCCGCGTGACGTCGTCTGCCGGTGATTTGGATATTCCAGTCAGCATACGAATTCGCTCCAGTGATTTCGCCGCTAGCGCCGGTGTGCTCTTTGCGTTGCTCGTGAACACCGATACACGTGAGACGGTCTTGCAACAGCGCTTATCCGACATCAGCGGTGATTCCTACGCGCTCAATTTTGAGGACGTGGAACTTGGTGAATACTCACTGGTGGTGGGTTCCGATATGGACAATGATGGTTTGATTTGCGATGCCGGCGAAGCCTGCGGCGCGTTTCCAACCTTGAACGACGAGCAAGAAATTCTGATCACAGCTGACGCAGAATTTTCGTTGGATGTGAGTTTTGATCAAAGCCGCTTTTTCCGTTCATCGTTAGGGAACGAGGCATCAAATCAAGAGCCTTTTGAGGGGTACCGTTACAAAGAAGTAGTCAAGGTCGCGCAGTAGTAGCGCCGGAGTTCTTCGTGGCGGAATCTGCCGCAGTCTCAGCATCGACGGCTGATCGTGCTAGGGTTCCCGCTGGTTTCAGGAGAGGAACAGAAGGTGAAGATAACCATTGCGGGAGCAGGCATCGGTGGCTTGACGGCGGCGCTTGCGCTGCATCAGGCCGGGCACGACGTGTCTGTCTATGAATCTGTGAACACGATTCAGCCCTTGGGTGTGGGTATCAATTTATTGCCCCAGGCTGCGCACGTCCTGAAGCAACTGGGTGTGCTGGATACCCTCCTGACTCAAGGCGTCGCGACTCAGGAGCTGAGTTACTTCAACCTCCATGGTCAGCGTATCTGGACCGAGCCCCGCGGCCTTTTCGCCGGATTCGATTCACCTCAAATTTCGATTTCTCGCGGTGCCTTACAAATGACACTGCTGGCGTTTGTGCAAGAACAGCTGGGTACCGATCGGGTGATTACGGATCGTCGAATGATTTCATTTGCCAGTACGGACCGCCATGCCACAGCGAATTTTCAATCAACGCATGGGATGGCTGAGTCGGTGCAATCTGATCTCTTGATTTGCGCAGACGGCATTCATTCTGCCGCACGTGAGCAGATGTACCCAAATGAAGGAGCCCCAATATACTCTGGTCGCCTGCTGTGGCGCGCAACGTCCCTTGCCAAACCTTATCTGAGTGGTGCCAGCATGATCATGGCGGGATATGAGGATCAAAAATTCGTCTGCTACCCTATTGAGGGTTTGCGCGATGACGGGTTGCAGCGCATCAACTGGATAGCCGAATTGCGACGCCCGTTACCGGACCGTGAGCAGGGTTGGAGCCGAGAAGGCAATATCGACGAATTTTTGCCTCAGTTTGCCGATTGGAATTTCGATTGGCTCGATGTGCCCGGTTTGATTGGCGGTGCAGAACGGATTTACGAATACCCCATGGTCGACAGAGACCCGATACCTACGTGGAATCAGGGCTGCGTCACGCTGTTGGGCGATGCGGCGCATCCGATGTATCCCATCGGTTCAAACGGTGCCAGTCAAGCCATCTTGGATACTCAATCACTGGTGCAAGCTCTGGGGCAGACAGATCGCGCGGCGCATGGGCTGGCTCAATATGAGCAGGCACGGCTGCCGGCGACGGCGGCCATTGTGACCGCCAATCGGGGTAACGGACCAGAGCAGTGTATGCAGCTAGCGCATCAGCGAGCACCGCAAGGATTCGCGTCATTAGACGACGTGTTTGAAGCCGGTGAACTGCAAGCCATCGCTGATCAATACAAGCAGCTCACGGGAATGTCCAAGCGAAAAACCGCAACTTAAAGACAGTTCTCTGTTTCGGCTAGAGCATTAAAAGCGCCATCCGATCGCTCAGAGCCCGCCCAACTCGCAGCCTCGATGCGCAAGCACTGGGCGTAGCTCTCGATACGCCGCTGGTGTCAGAGACAAGGGTATTCGCGGATACAAGTGATGAATGATGTGGTACTGCATACCCATGGAAATCAGGTTGCCGAAGCGGCTTTTGAAAGCGCGCGTGTCGCGGTAGCGACCCTGCTCGTCTCCTGGATGGTGGGGTGCCCACGCCAAATAGTAGGTTATATAGGTTTCGCCAAGCAGCTTAGGCAGCCACCAGAGCAGAGCCATTTCAATCGCGTAACCAGACCACGCCATCGTAAACATAAAAATTAGATAAGCTGAGTTCATCATCACCGCGTCAAGCATTAGATGGCTTTGACCGGTGCGTTCCAGACAGTCCGGATAGGCTTTACGGCGTCCGGAGTCGGGCTGATGACTGATCAGCGTTTGCCGCAAAAAATCGATACCAGACTTGGCGTGCAGGTCAATATCGCAGTCCTTTTCAGGATGGTTGGTGTGCTGGTGGTGCTCCATGTGGGTTGCCCGCATGACGCGATAGGGCATAACCAAGGGAATGGTGGAAACGTGTCCGACCAGTTCGTTCAGCCAACGTAGTGGTTTGCCTTTGCCCGCAATGATGTTGTGCTGGGCCTCGTGGGAGGGCAAATACGCGAGGATTGCGTTCAGAGTGGCGATAGGAAACGCTGCCCAAAGCGGGAGTAAATCCAAAAGCACCAGTGGGAACAAGGCGATAAAGACCGCGCAATTGCCCAAGCCCCAGACCACGGCGCCCCAAGGCACCTTGCCCATATATTTGCCGGCGATCTGGCGTTCTAGGACATCCAGCTCGGCGTTGCTGAGCTGGTCTAGATTTGCTGTGTTCTTTACTTGAGCCATATCCAACTCCTCCGAAATTGAGCCATAAGCCCCAGCGGGATAGCCACTGCGGCACCCGCCACGATGGCCGGCAAGCCTGCTTCCGCCAGTTCCAAGGATGCAATCACTTGCCAGCTCAGTGGCCACAACAAGCCGAGGGCAAACGCCATGGGCGAAAACAAAGCGCTGATCAGGTGTTTCATAATGTTCTCGATTGGGTTGTTATCTGTCGCTTGATGTTGCGACGAAGAGCATAGGCGGCTAATGTAGTCGCTGTCAACACTGGAGCTTGCGTGAACGTACAAAAGAAAAGCTACCACCACGGGAATCTAGCCGAAGCAGTATTGCTCAGAGCGGCAGAGGTCATCGATGAACATGGGATTGAAGTGTTGTCGTTGCGCAGTATTGCTCGAGATCTCGGGGTATCTCATAGCGCCCCGAATCGACACTTCAAGAGCAAGGCGTCCCTGCTGTCTGCGTTGGCGCTTGATGGCTGGCTTAAAGTCCGCGATGCGACGCTTGCTGCTGCAGAAGAAACCGGCAGTGCCAATCCGCACATTCGACTGAATGCGATGGGGCGCGGGTACTTGCGTTGGGCGCTGACTAATCGTGCGCTGTTCCGAGCAATCAATCATCCGGATGTGAAGCGTCAGGCCAGCGACGAGCTCAACGACGCCGTGGATAATTTTTCGGATATCGTTCGGTCAGCGATCGAAGCAACACGACGGGCCGGCAGGCATGCAGATACATCACTAGAGGCACTTACGATTTTCACCAATGCCGTGCCCATTGGTGCAGCGATTGTGCTGTCAGATTCATTGCTCGCTAGACTCATGCCTACCGAAATGGAGGAAGAAGCGCTAATCGCCCAAGTCGTGGATCTGGTCGTTCCGTTGTCGGAAATTGATCTCGAGGAGACGACGGGTTAATCCAACAGCAGTCCTGCATCTTCGTAGTTTACCAGGCCTAAGCGCGCTGCCTTGGGCGGGGTAAACGAGCGAAACCCCAACATGCGCTGAGCATGTTCGGGCAGGCATCTGGCGGTATCGATCGACGTAGTGAGCTGATGATTTTCCTCAGCGCGCAGCCAGCCCAGGACGAACCCTGCGTGCAGCCCCACCCGCCATTGGTCGAGAGAGCTGTTTGAGCCGCCGCCGTGGATGACCTTGCCGCTGTAAAGCAGGGCAGACCCTGCCGTCATGGTTGCATGGCAAGTTTGGGCTGCCTCGACGGCTGGCAGTCTCCCCGGCCAGCGATGACTGCCCGGGGCAATAACCGTAGCGCCGTTCTCCTCAGTGAAATCGGTCAGAGCGAAAATGGCAGTGACGGTTAACTCGGTATCTTTGCCTGCTGCTTCGGGCCAGTTCAGCTCGTCTCGATGCAGCAGTTGAGGCGTTTCGCCGGGTCCAATGCAAATCAGTTGCCCAGTATTGAGGTGGTAATTGTCCTCACCAAGATAGTGATCGGCCATGCCCTTGTAGAGAGAGTCACACAGTACCTCGCCCCAGGTGGGCGACATGTCGGCTAGGCCGGTAATCCGTTTAGTCTCGTTGCCGTGAAAGTCTTTCCAAAATTCGTGACCGGTAGAAGCACCGGCGGGGTGATTGGCCACTGCGGGCAGAACGTCGTCCCGGAGTTTCTGTAACGTTTGAAAGTCAAGAAAGTCATCGATAATTAAGCCTCCATCGTTATCGAAGGCCTCCCATATTTCTTCGTGAGGCGTCCGTCGTGAGAGGTGTTTGAGTTCGGGCATACGGGTCGCTCCAAAATAAGATGAAGATGTGACGGATTTTACTACTGGGATTCTCTGTAGGCGGCTTGCAAATTCCATCGGTGAAAACCGGTCATCAGTTGCTCCAGTGTGGGTTCGATGGCGTACTTAGGGTCGATGCTGGCATCGGCAGAAAAAGCTTCGCCCGTGATGTCGTTGAGTGCGGCTTGTCTGGCCTGTTCGAGAATGTCGTCCAAATAGGACACGTAGTTCTTTACAGCCTCGCCACCGACGATTTCACCGTGGCCGGCAATGATTGTATTTGGGCTGATGGTATTGGCCATTTTGCTCAGAGTGGCGCGATAGTCAGCAATGCCCCCAGATCGAGCCCACGGGATTGTGCCCGCACCAAAAATCAAATTCGCAGTCCACGCGATTTTTTCGTTGGGCAGATAGACAACACTGTCATGCGGCGACATGCCAGCACCAAACCAATGCATTTCAACAATCCTGCCGCCTAAATCCACCGCCCATACGGTGTCAAAGCCCACGTCGGGTAGCCGAAGTTCGACCCCATTGAAAACCGACAAGTCGCCGTTCACTGTACCTCGCATGGTCTGAGCGATCCCCTCTACGGTGGAAATACGCAGCGAATCGATAGTGCTTTGGTGGGCGATGATGAGCGTGTCGTCAGGGAAAACGTGATTGCCAAAGACATGATCACCAAACGCATTGGTGTTTAGTAAGTAGCGGATTGGCAGATCTGTTACTGCTCGCACTGCGTCGATAATCTGCTGGCCCATTTCTCCGTTAAAGTGCGAGTCGATCACCAGCACGGCGTCTTCACCCACGATAAAACCCGCGTTGTCCGCAAAGGGTGTGTTGGACATGAGCGCGTACACACCGTTGCTGAGTTGGCGTGTTTCTAGCTGCACGCCCCTTGGATGCAGTGGGGGTGGTATAAACCCCGGCGGTGGAGAGGGGGGCGTCGCCAGTCTGGCGTTCGGTTGCACCCCTGTTTCTTCTACTGGCGCCATGCTGGCATGGACTACCGAGAACGCACAGGTCAGAAGGAACGCAGCAAAAATCTTCATGAATCCAATCCTCTGTCAATGCATACACAATAGAGGAAAATGCAAAAAAAAAATTCTAATTAGCGCTTAGGATTTGCTGCTGTGCTGGTCCAGCACTTTAACGATCTCGACTTGGTAGGATTCGTACCAGCCTGATTTGCCGAGGGCTTGGGCCTGCTGGTGCTCGGCGTTGTTCTTCCAAGCCTGAATGTGCGTCTTACTGGGCCAGTAGGAAATGGCGATTTCCCTAGAGCCTTGGGTGGTTGAGGTGAATTCGAGACAACCGTATTCCTGCAGAGCAAGCTCCCGCAGTCGCTCAGCGGT
>Ga0213863_10000052_pt1 | contig 85906 bp, 73 predicted proteins | sample PICome_8_FD_160128 | JGI IMG/M metagenome (GOLD analysis project Ga0213863, IMG submission 160128) | Coastal seawater microbial communities near Pivers Island, North Carolina, United States - PICO497 | ecosystem: Environmental > Aquatic > Marine > Coastal | place: USA: North Carolina...
CGCTCGCTATGGCGCAGGTGGCGGAGTGGTATGGGATTCCAAGCCGGTGGAAGAACACGCTGAGCTGATCAGTAAAACTCGAATCCTCAAGCAGGCGATTGCGTGGGAGGAATTCGCGCTGTTCGAAACCATGGCGTGGTCCCCTCAGACCGGACCGAAGCGCCTAGATCAACACTTACTGCGTATGGGGGCGAGTGCTCAATATTTTGGCTTGATGTTCGATCGGCCACGGGCGCTTGAGGCGATTGCCATGGCGGTTGAGCGTTTGGATTGCTCGGCCAGTGAAATCCCTTTTCGATTGCGTCTGACCTTGGATGGGGCCGGAGACTTTGTGGCTCAACTGGAGCCTGCGCCGGAATCGACGACCGCGTCTCAAGCCTTGGCGCTGGTGCCTTGGCGAGTGAATTCGCAAGACCCCTGTCTGCACCATAAGACCACTTGCCGTGACGTCTACGTCCGGGCCCGGAAATCGGTTGCACAGGCCCATAAGCTGGTGCACGTGGAGCCTTTGTTGGTGAATGAGCGTGACGAGATTACCGAAACCGATATCGCCAATGTGGTGTTCAAGCTGGCTGGCCAACTGTACACACCGCCTCAATCGTGCGGGTTGCTGCCCGGTGTGATGCGCGATGCTCTACTGCGACAGGGCAAGCTGCGCGAGCGGGTGTTGCGCCTAGAGCAGCTCGCGGAAGTTGAAGCGTTTTATTTGGTCAACGATCTGCGAGGCTGGCGAGACGCGACGCTTTTATCGTAATTCCGAGGGTTTCAGAGCGCTCCGGTCTAGGACCGTCCTCAGTCCGCATGCAAATAATCTCGGGTGACTGGAATTTCGGTTTGATCACCCTTGAACAGCTGCCAGTGGTGGACTGCGAGGTGGCCGACCTCGAAAGCGGTTTGGCAAAGCACTAGGTAGAATTCCCACATACGGCAAAACGCTTCGCCGGACGTGGCAGCAAACTGAGCTCTGTTGTCCTGAAAACGCCTGTTCCACTCCGCTAGCGTCAGCGCGTAATGGCCGCGCCAGCATTCCAAGTCTGCGATCGCTAAACGAGACTGTTCGATGGCGGGTACTACCTGTCCCGCTGAGGGAATATGCCCTCCTGGAAAGATGTACCGACGAATCCACGGATTTAGCGCGCCTGCGCGTTGCTGGTTGGCGATGGTATGAACGAGCGCAATACCCTCGTTGGTTAGCGCACGCTCGACGCACGCGAAGAATTTTTTGTATGCAGCCTTGCCAACATGCTCGAACATGCCGACGGAAGCCACTCGATCGTACAGTCCGTTATGCACCCGATAGTCTTGCAGTTGAAAGTTCACCAGATGGCTCAAACCGCTGTCGATAGCGCGTTGCTCAGCAACCTTCAGTTGTTCGATTGACAATGTCAGACCCGTGACATGTACGTGATGATGCTCGGCAAGGTACAGGGCCAAGCTTCCCCAGCCGCAGCCTATGTCCAGCACGCGCAGGCCCGGTCTGAGGCAGAGTTTTCGCGCAATGTGTCGGCACTTGGCTTGCTGTGCCTGCTCCAAATTTTCGCTGGGATCGCGAAAATAGCCACAGGAATAATGCATGTCGTGATCAAGGCAGGCGCGAAACAGCGTTTCGTCTAAATCGTAGTGGTGGGCAACATTGCGTCGGCTGGCAACCAATGAATTCCACGAGCGAAGAAAGGCGGTGACAGATTGCGAAAGTGCGGACCAGCCGTTTGTAGCTAGTGTCTTTTCGAAGTTCACTCTTAAGACATGGAGCACAGCATGGAGATCGGACTCTGTCGCAGGTTTCCAGCGACCCTCAACATAGGTTTTGCCCAAGTTCATCTCTGGGTTGCGCAAAATTTCCGTGAGGCATTTAGGGTCTGAAAACTGGATAGTGGCACTGGGATCGCCCTCGCCAAAGTGGCGCCGTTGTCCATCCGCGGCGATAACGGTAAGGCACCCAGTCTGGATGAATGCTTCGAAGAATGGCCAGTGCATGAAGTCTCCGTTTTTTTTGAGCTTCTATAAATTCAATTTGGGGCAAGAATTTCAATTTTTTTCAGATGAGCGGTAGTGAATTAGACCTGAATGCAGATGTTGAGGCATCACAGCGCGCCATTTGTAGCGCGAGCCGCGGTTTAGCCTTCGCGGTAAATCGAGATTAACGAATGTTTGCGATCCAAAGCGCTCGCATTTCCGACGCGAACTATTTAGGCTGCTCACCTCAAACGATGCGTTAGAACCTTCATGCCAGCGGCCTTAGACAACGTTATTATTGTGGGTAACTCCTCAGACGATCCCTTTGCGATTGATCTCGCGTTTGGGCTCGGACAGAGCGAGGACATTGCCGATTTGATCAGCATGAAAACCTTTGCGAACTCGGAATTTTGTCCTCGATTCATTTCAGACGAGGATGATCTGAGTAAAATAGGAGTTCGTTTACGCAGCAAAGTTGTCGTGATTGTTAGTACGTCCAGCATGACCGTTAGCCGCCAAAACTTGGCCATGCGAAACCTTCTCATTGCCCGCGCTGCGAAGGAAAACGGCGCGGCAGAAGTGGTGTTGGTGGAACCTGATCTTTACTACAGCGCCCAAGATCGGGGCCCTCGACCGGAGCTTGGAGATACGCGCGCTGAGCGTGACCCAAAAGATTTAAAGAAGTTTGATGGCCAACCATTCACTGCGAAGCTTTATGCGGAAATGTTGAAATTGGCTGGAGTCGACCGCGTCTTGACGGTCCACAATCACTCGTATTCTGTACAGCAGATGTTTACTGGCGTCTTTGAGGGAAAATTCCACAATCTGATTCCTTATGATATTTACGCCGATTACCTCCGCAACTCGAGCATCGTTCGCTGTAAAGAGGATGGGGAGGGTTTAGCGTTGTGTGCCCCAGATGCGGGAGCGCGAGCGTTCGTACGCGAAATGTTCAATCGCATCGGACTGCCAAAGGCAAAGTTTGTGTTGCTGGATAAAGAGCGAAGCGGGGAGCGACGCGTAGACATCAAGCTGCACAGTGAGAGTGAGTCGACTTTCGAGGAGATCAGCGGCCACGATGTCGTGCTGTTTGACGACATGGTGCGAACAGGATCTACGGTTGTTAAATCTTGCCAATTCTTAAAGCAGATCAACCCGGGCAAGACTGTTTTCGCGGTGTCCCACTTTTACGCCAGCGAGGAAGGTCGTGAGAAAATGGCTCATCCGGCTATTGATGAAATACTTACTCTGAATACGCTGCCGACGGTGCTGAACCGGGACGTTCAAGGCCGTTTGCGACGCAAGATGGTCGTGCTCAAGATCGAACGCTGGTTGTCATTAAAGCTCGCTCAAATACTCGATCTGGAAACTCCAAAGCACGATGGTGCCTATCAGATAGACATGTCGTCGACCCACCCGAGGTTCATACGCAAAATATGGTCCAGCGAACAATTGCAAGAGTTGCGCTCCGAACGCTAGCTGGTTTCGCTCAGAGCGCTGCGGTAGGGGCCGACTCGACGTTAAAAACGGTAGTTAATGACGAGTCCAACGTTGGTTTGATTCTGCGAGCCGCGTTCTGTAACTAAGGACGAATCGGTGATCGTGTCACCCAAGCGCTTGTAGTTGGCGAAAAAGATCGTTGAAACGTTGGCCGTATGCGGCATCACTAAGTTGGCGCTCAACCCGTAGGACACTGTGCTGTCGTCACCGTCATATGCCATCAACGCCGAGCGTTCGGCTTCAGCAGCGCTAATGCCGAAATAAGCGTCGTTGTAATTGCCGTCTGTAAACGTTAACTCTGGGCCGACCGAGTAGAGCACTGGTTGGCTGTACAGGAAAGCGCGGCCCGTCAAATGCAGTTTGGCATCAACAATCAGCCCTTCATGACCGCTGAGCCCTCGGCGAATTTCCAGTTTGGTGGTTAAGGGTTGTAAGTCATATTCAATATAGCCGCCCAATTCTACTGTCCCATCGACATCATCTAGGCCAATCAAATCCTCGGTGTCATCGCCGACGGCGAATGGATTGCCGCCTTCCTCGTCGCGTCCAAAATCATATTTAAGAATTGGGCCTATCTTGAGGCCGTCTCGATTGATCAAGTGGTACCCAACGCCCTCCGAGACCGAAGCGAAAAATTTATCGTCATAGGTAACGCGAAGGTTTGGAATGACAAAGCCTTGACTGTCATCGTCGCCAAGATAGGTCGGGCCATACAGGGCTCCAACGCCGAGGAAGAATTGCCAACCATCAGGGGGCGCCTGATTCTCTTGCGCAAGAACCCAAGGGGCGACCAAGGTTGTGGCCATAAACATTAGGCTTGTAAACGTATTTTTCATATGTGTGCTCCTCGACAAAGGTTCGCTTTGATCGTTGATGATGGGTGCCGGATGTACTGCTGGGCTTGGCTTTCGGGGAACATAGCCGAACGGGGTTTCGAAAACATTCAACCTTACGTTTCTTAATGTTTTTTAACGCTGGTTCATCTCAGTAGATTGAAAGACGTGATAAATGCGCGCCCCGAAACCGGTTTGGACGGTTCGGAAATTGCTGGGTACCGCACCCGCAGAATAGGCCAAAAGCATTGGGTGGCGCGTCCTACTCGCTCTGGGAATCGCTTCAGGTAGAGCACGCCCCCAACGGCAGGCAATGGAGCACTGGCCCGGCTGTAAAGGTTGGTGGCCGGTGAATTTTGCTCCAGATAACGTCGCGGCGCATGAGACCAAACAGGTGTGTCGAGTCGATTGACAAGTAGCGAGGGGGTAAGGACAATTCGCTCCCTTCGAACGTCTTCGATTCCGTGGCTACGTAGCTCAGCTGGTTAGAGCACAGCATTCATAATGCTGGGGTCGGTGGTTCAAGTCCACCCGTAGCTACCACTTCCCCGTCCAGAAATGTCTCAGATCTTCCCTAACCCTCAGTTTTAATGGAATAAATGTAGATTATCGGTAATGGCACTCAAACTAGGGTGGTTACGCGACAGTGGCGGAACCACAGATGATGTTAACAACGCGCAGATCCACGATCGATATCTACTCATAGCTAACAGTTCATCATTGACCTAGTGCATTTGTTCATTTGCCCGTTATCTCAGTGCGGGTGGCTAGGGGTTGATCTCAATGTGCTTCCAAATATGCCAAGGCCGTGGTCGTTTGAATGTCTTGTTATGGAATGATTCGACGTGACCGCAGATCTCTTAGCCAATAGCAAAAGCTCTCCTCGCTATTGTACGTCTGAGTAAATCCTGCCTGATGAATTTTCACAGTGCTAACGAAAATAGGTGGGGGTGCATTGCTGGTTCCATGGGCAAAGCACAAATCTGCATAGTGATGGGATTCTCCGACGATCTGTTTGAGCGAGTTGGGTACCAGATTGTGCTCAGCTACTATGCGCAACCAAAGCTCTTCTCTTTGCGTGACATACTGGGCAACTGAAAGCGGCTCATCCGCACCCACAGAAAGTCCGAGCGTGTCGGCTATCGCTGGCCACATATCTCGCCAGCTGAAGACTTCCCCATTTGTCAGATTATAGGTTTCTCCCTGAGCGCACTCAGTCGTTGCCGCCCATAAGCAGGCGTCACCGACGAGTCTCACATCTACGGCTTCCAAAGCTCGTTCCACTCCTCCGGGGAAAGCCAGTGGCAGACCCTCGGCCCGGCGAAGCGCCGCATAGACGCCAATGACAGGCGGCAGATTCATTACGACGCCGTGGTTGGGGCCAACGATCATTTGGGGCCGAAGTATTGTGAAGCCATAGTTACGCTGCGCGGCATGAGAGCGCAGAAGGTCTTCCTGCAGCCAATAAAAGTTCGGGTGGTCGACGCGAGGCTGGCTCTCTCTCGCAGGCACCCGCATGGGCCCAACCATCGCGCCATACGCCTTAGTACCCTGCAAAAGAGTAACGTGCTCCAAGTGACTGGAATTCTCTAAAGCGAGCAACAGGTTTCTGAGCATTTGACCGTTGGTTTCTATTTGATGCGGGTCAGTCCAGCCGTTCACCAAGCCAGGTAATTCGTACACAGCCGTGTACACGACGTGCGTAACACCTTTGAGGTGCCGACATGCGACTGCACAAGCATCTGCATCCTGCAGATCCAAAGCTAAAAACTCGACGTTCTCATGGGTCAATAGATCGGGTCGTCGGCGCGATGCCGCGATCACTTGCCAGCCGGCGTGCGCAAAACTGTTGGCGGCCCCCGTGCCTACCAAACCGCTGGCGCCGACGATAAGAACTTTTTTCTGCATCAGACCTCCAAGATAGTGTCTCGCGTTTCAACCGACGCCTTAGTTTCGTCTTTCGATAAAGGCGACGGCTATTTGCCTCGATGAATGGCCGCGCTTACGGATAAGCAGTGGGTGCTGAGAATCCGCCCATTTGTTCGGTCAACAGTTTTGCAAATTCAATGCAGCGATAGTCTCGAAAAGGCGCGCTTACGGCTTGTAATCCGATTGGTAGTCCTTCGGCAGATAGGCCTGTCGGGAAAACGGTGCTTGGCAGATACGCGTTGACGATCATGCCTGCCCACATTAATTGCTGAAAGTACGGCTGCTGCTCGTTATCCACTAAAAGCGTGCGCTCGCTAAGGGGTCGGTGATCGTGGGAAAAAGCCGTGGTGGCCATCTGCGGACATATAAGAATGTCCCAGTCATTGAAGAAATCGGCCCAGGCGTGGCGCAGTTTTTCGCGCCGGCTATTGCTGCGAATCCAATCTCGATGGGATAGCACCGCCGCTCGAGCGTTCACCGCTTCGAGGGACATATCATCGGGTTGCAGTGCGGCTACCTTGGTCTGCATTTGGGCAACTGCCTGATCATCCCATGCGGCGGTCATCACCGAATTCAGTAATGTCTGATAATTCCTCATAGCCCCATCGAGATCGAAGTTCGGTCGGGCGTCGTAAGACACCTGTGCCCCAAGGCGCTCAAGCACCGCACCGACTTGCATAGACCGATCTTCCACTTCCTTAGCGACGGGTGCCATCGGGTCCGTGGCCCAGACCGCCACGCGAAAGTCTTTGAGCGTTGTGATGTCTGCTGCTGGCAAATTAAGCGACCAGCCCAGAGCTTCTCTCTCGGCAGGGCCTGCCATAATCGAAAGCGCTAGTTTTAGATCGTCGGCACTTCGAGCAAGCGGGCCGCATACGGCGAGATCGGTCTCCGGTTGGTTGGCAACCAGTTCATGCCCTTGCATTGGTACAATGCCGTAGGTGGGTTTGTGTCCGTAGACACCACAGAAGTGTGCAGGGTTTCGAATGGAGCCGCCGATATCAGACCCTGCTTCCAGCGCAGTGAAGCCTGCGGCTAGGGCGGCGGCACTGCCGCCAGAAGAGCCGCCTGGGGTCCGTGAGGTATCCCATGGATTACCGGTTGTACCGTATATAGGGTTGTAGCTCTGAAAGTCCGCCAGATCCACCGGCACGTTGGTCTTTCCCAAAAAATGCGCCCCGGCGGCTTTGAAGCGTTGTACGGCCAGACCGTCAGCGCCAGCAATATTGTTTCGAAACGCCTCGATGCCCCAGGTCGTTGATGTGCCTTCAATAACGTAGGATTCTTTGATGCTCATGGGAACGCCGTGCAAGGAGCCGAAGGATTCGCCCCGCGCCAGAGCGGCGTCTGCGGCATCGGCCGCGGCACGGGCTTCTGCAAAGGTGCGTACGACGACAGCATTAATTTGGTTATCGTACTTTTCGATACGTTCGATGTAGAGCTCGGTAAGCTCTCGAGAACTGATATCTTTATTGCGAATGCCTTCCGCAAGTTGAATAGCTGATTCAAAAGCGATCATAGTTTCCCCTTATTTCCCGTTTATAGAAAAGTATCTGCATTCGGCAAGGTCTGTCTACGCCAGTGAATATTCGCTATAACAAGACAAGCGATAACCAGAGGAGAAGAAAATGCCGAACGTGGAAGAAACACGTGTCAGAGAAACTATCCAAATCTATTTCGATTCAATGTTTGAATCAAAGGCAGACAAAGTTCATCAGGCGTTTCATCCCAACGCACGCATTAGCGGCGATACCCCCCAAGGCTTTTTTGAAATGACCGTTGCGGACTTTGCGTCGTTTGTCGAGTCTCAACCGGCTGCTATTGACGCCGGTGAAATCCCATTTCTCGAAGTGTTGTCGTTGGATGTACACGGTCAAACGGCGGTGGCCCGGGTGAGGGATGACTATATCGGTAATCGCTATCTCGATACGCTGTCGTTTGTGAAAACCAACGATCGCTGGTTGATCTATAACAAGCTTTTTCACATAGAAGGCCCTGCAGGAAACTAAGCAAACTGGGCCCGGGCGCGAGGTTTTGTTTGAGGCACAGGCGAGGTTAGAGTCTCACGCCGAGAGCTCAATTGAAATTTCACCCAGCCAGAATCGAATCGAGCAACTAAAATTGAGTGAGGTATGCAGCTACCATGCGAATACTGTATGTCGACATTGACACATTGCGTCCGGATCACTTGGGCTGCTACGGCTATCATCGTCAGACCAGCCCAAACATTGATACCTTTGCCAAAACCGCCGCTGTGTTCGAGAACGTACACGCCAGTGATGTGCCTTGCCTGCCCAGCCGCACAGCGTTACTCACCGGTCGGTTTGGTATTCACAATGGTGTGGTTAATCACGGCGGGACTGATGCGGACCCAGTGATCGACGGAGCCGGCCGAGAATTTTGGTCGCGCCTTCAGCTTGAGAGTTTTCCATCTCAACTCGCCAATGGCGGTGCTCCCTTTCGTCTTAACCAAGACAATATGCGGACGGTTTCGATTAGCTCATTTGCTCAGCGGCATTCGGCGTTTCATTGGTATGCGGGTTTTGATGAAGCATACAACGTCGGTAAGTTTGGCTTGGAAACAGCCGATGAGGTTTACGCAATCGCAGAGGATTGGCTTACGCGAAACGGCTCGAAGGATAATTGGTTTTTGCATGTGCACATGTGGGACCCTCATACGCCTTACCGAACGCCCAAAGCCTTTGGGGAGCCATTCGCTGATGAACCGCTTCCGAAATGGTACACCGAGGAGGTTCGCGCTCAGCATTGGGACGGTTGTGGCCCCCATTCAGCCCGCGAGTGCTATGGGTTTGCACCGAATCCCGCAATGGCATCGATGTTCCCGCATCAGCCGCAGGAGGCGCCGGATCTCGTTGGCGCTCGCAGTATGTTCGATGGATACGACAATGGAGTGCTGATGGCAGATAGATACGTGGGCCGTCTTCTCAACCTGCTGGCGGATCTGCGAGTGGATCAAGAAACGGTCGTCGTTGTTAGCTCGGATCACGGGGAGAATCTTGGTGAGATGAATGTCTACGGCGATCATCAAACCGCGGATCAAATTACCACTCGTATTCCCATGATCATGAAATGGCCGGGTGTGGTAGAGAGTGGTCGATACGCGGCCAAGCATTATCACATTGATGTGTTCGCTACCCTGTTAGAGTTAGCTGATAAGACGGTACCGAGCTCGTGGGATGGGCAAAGCTTTGCTGAATCCCTGCGTCAGGGGAATGACGTCGGCCGAGAAGAACTGGTGGTTTCGCAGGCAGCTTGGTCGTGTCAGCGCGGTGTGCGCTTCGATAACTACCTTTATCTGCGCACGCGGCACGACGCTTACCATCTTTGGGCGGATGAAATGCTTTTTGATGTCGTGGCTGATCCGCATCAGCAAACCAACTTGATGGATGTCCAGCCACTGGCGTTGCAACTGGGCAGAGACAAACTCGACAGCTGGCGCGCGGCCATGCTCGTTGATGCAGCCAGAGGCCGAGACCCCCACGACAATGTAATGGCCGAGGGCGGACCTTATCATGTGCGGGGCAAGCTTGAGCCCTATCTAGAACGGCTTCGACAGACCGAACGCGGAGCGCTGGCCGACCGGCTGGCTGAAAAGTACAGCGTCTGAATGGCGATGCTGCGCGGCAAGGTTCGCATAGGGTTGTCGCTCAGGGCAGTTCAACAGAGGAACTGGTCAAAGTTGGCAACAAAAGCTGAGGTGAGGCTTGCAGTGGATCAACTCGAAACTTTGGGATGGTCACGATTATCTGTCATTGAGACTAAAGGACGGTAATCAACGATTATCATGCTCAATCCCGCACTAGAGTTGAATATGTAGGGGTTTCTAACCTGATCAGGGTGACATCTTCAGCTGAAGTAAATCCACAACACCTACAACATTTCTCCTGTTATCGGCGTTATACGCGCACTCGCCTACACGTCGATGAGGGAAGTGCTGTTGTAGGTGTTTCGGAATGGGCGGGGCCATCATCGCAAACGCATTTGCTGGGCACTTGGCACCTACTAAAAAGTGCAAACCTATCCCCAGACAGAGTCGCTCAACTCACGTCTATGACGTTGCTTACCTCCATATGATAAACCTGCCCGTCGCGCCACAATTGGACTATCGATACTTGACCACCGAAGAACTGCCCACCGATACGTTCATATGTCACTGAGCACTTGTCGTTCTCATAAATTATCCGAAACTCGGTGGAGACCGTATCTTCATCTTCTACCATCGAGGTAAGCTCCTTGCGCAAGGAATCGCCCGATAAAGTCTTGTTTTCATGGTGTATCTTCATCACCGCGTCATCGGTGAACATCGCAAAAACGCCGACCAGATCCTTGGCATCCCAAACTTGTTGAAGTCTTTCTGTGTTCGTCATTTGCCTATCCCGTAGTTGCGAGTTCTTGGGTTTAGGCCACGTAATGTAACTTATTGGTCAGGCTTCGCGAAGAAAGGTTGTCGGGCATAGATACTTTTATTCTTCGCTTTTCGCGATTCTTTTGATACGAGAGGGTGTGGAGGCCATCGGCCGCGACCTCGGGCAGACGAGGCTTTTTCAAGATTTAATGCTAACGTGTTCAAACGCGCATCTGCGCGACCTTTAATGAAGAAAAATAAAAAAAGGAATATCCAATGAAAAAAACACTAATAACCACCTTTGCATCCGCGCTTACGCTTTTGTCTGGGGTTGCCGTTGCAGACGAAACAAGCATGTTTACTGGTGGCATGAATCCAAACGCCCCACAAAACGTCCAGTCGCAGCTTTGTACGCTGAACAAAGGCAAAAGCATGGCTCAATACGAGAAAATGTTTAACAAGTATATCGCTTGGTCCAAGGTGAATGACGTTGAACTGACTGTTGTACGAACCATGCCATTCATCACGCACGACAACCCTGATGGCAGAAGTAACACGCAATTTGTGGAGCATCTTGTTTCAGACCATTCCACCTCTGGGAAAGCCTGGGATCTATGGGTCAGTACGCCTGAGGGTCAAAAGCTTAATGAAGAATGGCAGAGCATTGCCCAGTGCGATCTCAAGATGTCTACGCTCAACACTCAGTGGGCGGATGTCGAAGCACTGAACAATACGGATTCGCGCTTTGCGATGTGGAATTGGTGCACGCGCAAAGAAGGTGTATCCGTTGAATCCTTAAGATCAAAGCACACATCAATCGCCGCGTCTTATCCTGAGGGTGTGGGAAATATTGGGTGGTTTACGTTCATTCCCAATATTGGAGGCGCCAAAGCCCCTGGTACCTTCGCAAATATCATTGTCTTTCCGGATATGGCTGGTTTGATGGAGCATAAGGAGTGGATGGCGAATGGCGGCTGGAGAGCTCGTCATGACTACTACAATTACGTCGATTGCCAAGGTGACTATGTCTGGACTGAAGAGGTGATTCATCGTCCAGGCGAATAGAACAAGCCAACTTCAATGGCAGAGGAGTCTGCGACACCTCTGCTGTTATCGGCGTTATTGGCGCGCAGAGCTCCTGTTTGGGCTATCGCATTGCTGGTCTGCAAAAACAGATAATCTTAACTGGTAGTCTTTATGAAAGTTGCTGGCGATACTGACTCGGCGTTATCCCGTGCCAGCGCACGAACGCTTGGCGAAAGTTAACCGTCTCGGTGTAGTCGAGTAAGTTAGCGACCTGAGCGACGGTAAGCTTGGTATTCGCTAAGTATTTCCGCGCGAGAATGGCTTTCATCTCTTCTTTTATTTCTCTAAAGCTGGTTGCCTCTGCATCCAGTCGACGCCTTAGGGTTCGTTCACTCATATTCAAACTTCGGGCCGCTTGGCGAGCGTTGAGAAAATCTCCAGCAGAATGAAGCAGTGCCCGGCGAATGGCTGCCGAGGTGTTCTCTATTTTATTGTGATTACGCAGCAGTTCCTCACATTGTTGCTGAAACACCGTATGACCGGCGAGGTTGACCGTGCGGACTGACCTTTTCAGCAATGCCTCGGGTAGGACCAGCTGGCTGTGCGGCTGTTCGAAGATTACTGGTATGGCTAGGAGCGCTCTGTAATCGCTCGCATGATTCGGTGCTTCGTAACTAAGGTGCAATTCTGCACCGTCTAGGGAGTCACGAATTAAGAATTCGGTGGTAGAACAGAGTTGCGAAAAGACTAGTTCGGACACGATTCGACGCTGGCCGGCGCGTCCTAACGAGACGATTGGTCGAATTGCAATACCATCGCTTCGATTGAACACGCCCCAGCTAGGTCCTGCACGGACGGTCTTCTGATAACGCTTCATGAGGTCAATACAATCCCCTAATTGGGCGCAACTCATAATCGCGAAACCATAACTTCCCAGGCTCGCGACATCAAAGCGACGTCCCAGATGTAGGGGCAGAGCAGGATCTCCGGTCAGCTCAATCGCGCCTTGCAACATGGCTATCGCATTAGCTTCTTGTTCGCTGCGCTCGCTGGTACCAACAATGGGTGTTCGTTCAAGCCCAGACATTACAAGCAACTGTTCTAGGGTGCCTCCAGCCTGCTCAACAATAAGTGCTAGGTGTCTTACCAATTCAAGGTTCGCATTATTTTTTGCCATGCTTCCTTTCATATCGGTCCGTCTCGTGGGCGCTTTCAGATCATTGGCCGATTATAATTCCTATTTTGGCCGAAAATCATTCTCTTATTTCCATCGGGAACGCTACTGTATTGCCATCGTGGCCGGATTGGCATGTATCGCGGAACGTATGCGAGCGCTGGCCACCATCGTGAAGATGGGCACGTAGCTCTTGAGAAAGGATTGGCTTAATGAACGTATCGAATAACCTCTGCGCCTGTGCCGCCAGCCCCTATGTTCGAAAGTCTGGCCGCTTTCTCTACTTCAAACTGCAACGCCTTAAAAATTTGGTTGCGCTGGCTGGCCTGTGTTTGATGTTGCTTGGCTGCGCTGACGCGGATACCGTCCCGGAAACCCATATCTCTGCACCGCCTACCCCAGCATCTGCTGTCGACATTGAACGCTATCCGCTACGAACTGCGTTGTTTGGTGATTTGCATGTGCATACCAGCTGGTCTGTTGACGCTTATGCCGGAGGCAATCGCCTCGGTCCGAACGCGGTATACCGTTTTGCGAAAGGCGAAGAAGTTGAACTGCCTGGGGGTGTAGAGGGTCAACTGCAAACACCCTTAGATTTCGTGGCTTTAACCGATCATGCGGAGGGGTTTGAAGCTCATTTGCCATGCACCTCGATACCGGGATCTTCAGAATTCGACACCGAGTGGTGCCGTGACTCGCGTTCTGGTGATATTGATATGGCCCAGATGCTGGATCGAGCTTTTGCCACCGCGGGCGCGAGGCCGGCGCCACGCGCCTATGAAGTGTGCGGTAATGACGCGCGATGCAAAGAGAACGAGATCAATACTTGGCGGCGAGTACAGGCCGTGGCCAACGCGCATGATGAACCAGGCCGATTCACGGCACTGATTGGATATGAATTTTCGTCGTTGTTGAAAGAAATGGGCATGTTGCATCGCAACGTTATTTTTCGTGGCTCCGACGTTATTCCTCGCGCCATTTCGGCATTGGATGTGCGTAATCAGAAGGAGTTTTTCGATCGGCTTGATGAAGCCTGCATAGCACCCTGTGAAGTTCTCACGATCCCACACAACACGAATTATTCTTGGGGTCTTACCTTTTCTCGTACTGACGAAGATGGATCCGCCTATACTGTCGAGGATCTAGAGCGGCGCGCGCGAATTGAGCGTTTGTTTGAAGTGACGCAGATGAAAGGGAATTCTGAGTGCCAGATCAGCGTAGGTGCATCAGACGAAGACTGTAATTTCGGCAATATCTTCCCTCCTTGCGAAGAAGAGGGAAATGGGCGGTGTGCAAGCAAAAGCTCATTTTTGCGAAACATCCTGCTTGATGGACTCGCGCTCGAGCCCGAAGTTGGGCTAAACCCTTATCAGCTGGGGGTGATAGGTTCCACAGATACCCACACATCAGATCCAGGCAATACGCGAACGGGTATTCCTGTGCGCTACAAGCCTGCAGAAGGTATTGGTTTCGCGGTCAATCGGTTGCTAGCGGCGAATCACCCAGTGGCAGGTTCTATTAGGCGCTTCTCTCCCGGCGGGCTTGCTGGTGTTTGGGCTAAAGCCAACACCCGCGCTGAGATCTTCGATGCGTTGCGACGGCGTGAAACGTTCGCAACCAGCGGCTCGCGCCTACGCATCCGGTTTTTCGCCGGCGACTTGCCCGAAAACCTTGGCGTGCAAGAGGAGGCTATAGCGCTGGCCTACGAACGCGGCGTGCCTATGGGTTCCGATCTTGTTGTTTCTGAATCGCCTAGGTTTTGGGTATGGGCTGCTCAGGATCCGGCGGGTGCTCCGCTCGATCGAATTCAGGTTATCAAAGGTTGGGTGTCTGAAGGCCAACCCCAGCAGCGCGTCTGGGATGTGGTTTGCTCTGGTGGTCGCATGCCGAATAACGAGGGTAAGTGTCCCAGCACTGCCGCGGGCGTGGATCTTGATAGCTGCGAGCGAACGGGGAGTGAAGGCGCTGCCGAGCTGCAAGTTATGTTTTCAGACCCTGAGTTCTCGGCTGACAAATCGGCGTTTTATTACGTGCGCGTATTGGAAAACCCAACCTGCCGCTGGACCACACTATTGGCCAATAGTGCGGGAGAAGATTTGCCCTCAGACTTGGCAGCGACAGTTCAAGAACGTGGTTGGTCTTCGCCTATCTGGTTGGGGTCGCGGTAGGAGCATTCTTGATGGAAAGGTTGTTTCTACCGAACAAATGCGGCTCAGGGCAGGTGGTAAAAGCATTGGATAGTGCATTTACTGTGTTTGGATATTCTACGTGGTCAATGAAATCAAAGGTGGGATGAGTGCGACAAGTCAGCGATACGATCCCAAAAGAATTAGCGCCGCGCGTTGACGCCGCGGTTGCTTGGTTTAACGCGTCTGCGGAATCAGAGGGTGAAACCTTTCAAGCTACGGGCATTCTTGATGCAGATGATGCGCTTCAAGGATCCGACGAACTGCAACTCGTTTTGTGCGGGGGAGATCGATGTGAGCAACATTCCTTCTTGGTAACGGACAGCGCTGGAACATGGTTTGTTGAGCATGCCGATCGCAGTTGGGGCGAGTTTGGTGAGGCGCGTCAAGCTGACCTCGATCCGCCCCCCGGCGCACGACTTCACTGGTTAGATAAGTCTTTGCTGCAGCATGAGTTTGTCTTGTTGCTCTTTTACCGAGGCTTTTGGTGACCACCCTGTCGCGCCGAGTTACGGGGCTATGTGGAAGAGGGTGTTGTCGATCAAATTCGGGCAGCCGGTGGTGAGGTATATGCGGTCACTAGCGAGCCGCAACATTTGGCAGATCAAGCGCGTGAGCATTGGGGGCTGAATTTCGAAAGTATTGGAGATCCGCATCAGGAGATCTCGAAAACATGCAGTGAGCGTGGTTGGCTGACGCTATACGCGAACAGAGGCAAGCTGGAATTTTTGCAGAGCGGGGCGGATTGGGAGATTGAACACCCGAATGGGTTTTTTCAGCCCGGGGTGCTAGCGCTGTCAGGCGAATCTCGGGTGCTGTATCGCTGGCGCTCCGTGCCGTCTTATGAAAATTTAAACGGCACAGCGATGCGACCCACCGCTGCGCATGTCTGGGAAAGCACCGAACGCGCGCTTAGGGCAGGGCATGGAGCGAACGATGCTTCTCATGATGACCACCCGGTAGTCGATAGTCAGCCGCCACCGAGAATTCTCTTTTATGCGGCTATTGTTGCAAATGGATGGTTCGTTAAGCCTAGATCTTTTATGTACTCGCCGGGCATGGAGCCTATTTCCGCGAGATTTAAAAAGGCCTTTTCGCGTTGGATTCTTTTCTTTTTGTTCTGGACGATTGCTCTTATCTTCCTGCCAGTCGGATTGGTTGGTGCGGCTTTTGCGGGGTGGCTTCTTCGAATCACAGTTGAACTTAACCGAGTCATCGGCGACATGGACCATCAAGTCCAAGTCGAGAGTGATTAGGCGAGCTTCTAAAAGCCCAGCGATTATTCCAGAAACGGCAGACAGCCAGCATCAGAGAGCACTTCTCGCAGGCCAGGTGCATTTGCGTTGGCTAAAAGCGCCTTAAGCCTCGAATAACAATTCACCTGATACTTGAAGGTGGGCTGAGCGTATGGCTGCTCCGCCAAAGTCACTGATACCTCATCTACTCCGTTGGCATAGGCTCTTGCATTCGCCTGCAAAAAAGGAAGGTAGTACGTGGCGCAAAAACGCAACATATCGCTCACCGCGGGTCGCATGCCGGTGATGCCATGCCATTCGCCTTCAATTCCACTGCTGTCCTCTAGTCTTCTGACCCAGTCGTAGACGCTGGGCACAGTGGTGCGCATGATCATCATGGGTGTGTGATCGCTGGCCAGGGTTTTGAGCTGGCCGAACAATCCGAAATCTGCCAGAGAGGGCCGGGTGCCAAACAGATATTCGTCACGAGTTGCGAAGCCATCAAGAATGGCTAAGAGCTCATGAAAGCTTTGTTCAATAATGGGCTTGTTTTGTGGTGTGCAGCCCACCAAGGGCATTCGTGACACCTGACGATCACGAATTGCTCGCGCCGCGTTCGCCAGTGCCTCGCCCCTCAAACCGGGCGTATTGTCGCTGATGATTTGGCGGCTGCTGTATTCCTGATCAATCTCAAGATCCCATCGGTAATGAAACATCATTTTCGTTACCCACTCGTCGGCCATGTCCTCGATAAGAAAAGATAAATACTCGACCGCGGGGTCCGTTGGCCGAATCGAGCGTTCGTCATGCCTAGCTTCTAACATCATCGCCAAGGGCGTTGAGTCCACATGCAAACTGTCATCTTCGGGCAGGCGCAGAATTGGAATCACAGGTGGCCCATCATGTCTGATCTGAGTGCGTATCGCCGGCGTGATTTGAATCCAGTCAAAGGGTAGTCGCCGGTAGTGCAAAATCGCTCGCATCTTCTGCGAATAAGGCGACCCGCCTCCGCCATACAGTTGGTATCGCTTCATTTTCTCACTCCCGTTCTCGCGCTGACTTTACGTATATTTCTCGCGACTAAGTTTTTACCATTGGTTTGTCAGAGCTTGATCCAATTCGGTGACGATCATACGCGCTCCCATGCAGTTGCCGGTACGCTGGGATCAAGCTGGCGTCCAAGCCGGATTACGTCATAACTCGTCCAACGACATGTCGGATGACAGATCACATTCTAAGCCGAGTAAAACAGCTCCAGTGTACGGTGAAAACCGCGCTCCATGATCTCAGTCTGCGGTGCTAATCTTACGTGGGAAAGACGGAGAGCATCTTCCAAGTTCGGCGAAGCCACCAGTTTGTTCGCCGTGAATAGCACTAAAAGGATAGCGTTATGCTTGAACCGACAAATAATCCAAACCCTTCCTATATGGTTGATCCGCCGCGCCTACTGCGGTTTTTTCTGGCCAGAAAGCTTGGGCGTATTGCCAATACACAGCAGATTATGAAAAACCGGGCAGCGGTTGAAGCAAGGCGTCGGGCAGAGGGCCGTGCTCACGTTGTGGAATACTTCCACCAGATAGACGACCCCTATTCTCATCTGATGGCGCAGGTCATCGCGCGATTTGCAGAGCGTTACGACATTGACATCGTGCCGCATCTGATTCGCGCATCCGGTGGCCGAAATCAGCCAGAGCAGGAAAAGTTGGCTGTTTGGGCGCGTCGCGATTGCGCTCTTATCGCTCCTCACTATGGCTTGAACTTTCCTCCAAATGCACCAGTGATGCCTGAGCATGGACAGCAGCAGGCTGCAAGCCGGTTGCTCGCCAAGCGGAGCGCAGACGAGTTTCTTGCGCGAATCGAGAGTGTGAGCTCGGCAGTATGGTCAGGCGATGCTGTTGACGTGGGGCAAACGACGGTGACTTCGACCGAAGCGGAAGCAGCACTTGATTCAGGCTCAGCGCGATTGGCTGATTTGAATCACTATTCAGGTGCCATGCTGTACTACGGCGGTGAGTGGTATTGGGGTGTCGATCGGCTGTTTCATCTGGAGCAGCGGCTTCGTGATCTAGGAGCCTGCAAAGCGCCTGAGCAGTCTTATCTGGTGCCGCGACCGGAAGTGGATATATCGAGCGTTGATGCTAGTGGGCTGCATTTGCATTTCTTCCCATCACTGAACAGCCCCTATACGTCGATTATTTTCGATAAAACCATCGAGCTGAGTGAGGCCTGCAACATCAACTTTCACCACAAACCTGTTCTACCCATGATTATGCGAGGAGTTGCTGCGACGCAGGCAAAGGGGGCTTACATCTTTTTTGATACCAAGCGAGAGGCGGATTTCTTTGGCGTGCCTTTCGGCAACCACGTCACCCCCATCGGACGACCAACGCGGCAGTCATACTCGTTGATGCCTTGGGCCAAGTCTCAAGGCAAGGACATTGACTTGCTTAGCACGTTGCTTCGATATGCCTTTGCTGAGGGTAAGGCGCTTCACAACCGCAAGAACATCAGACGCGCGGTTGAAGAGGTAGGCCTGAATTGGACTGATGCTATAAAGCATCTCGGCAGTGAAGATTGGAAGCCCTATGTAGAAAAACATCAGGATGAAATGGTGGATGGCATGGGGCTCTGGGGCGTCCCATCCTTTCGACTGATTGGCCCGGAGGGCGAGCCAGATCTTGAAGTATGGGGGCAGGACAGACTGTGGTTGGTTGCCGCCGAAATTCGACGCAGAGCCGCGATCCAAGGAGTAACTTCATAGTGCCAGGGTGCATTGTTAAGTGCTTACCCTCTCTCTTTGCCGACGACGTGCAAAGGACGAGCCTACTTTGTGTCAGTCGTCGCTGGATCAAGCGTCAAACCCTTTTCAAGAGCTGTCGACGGTTCCGGAGTGCCTTAAGGCAGGGGTACTCCCCGCGTTGGATCAATCCAACAGTAGTTCGGTGTTTCTAGGCGACACATTAAGACGGGACGATGCGGGGCAATACTCCCACGATGCCTGCGCTGGGTTTTGCGTTAATGCGTTCAGCTAGGGGTTGCGCTTGGCGCCGCCAATGCCTATCGGAGCGCTTTGCCCACCAGCGCGAGCTTTAGCCACCACGTCGCGTAAGGTGAACGGGGCATTGAGTTGCTCCGCTGAGGAGTTCGGGCCAAGTTCGCCAACCCGAAGATAGATGCCGGCGTCTGCTGCTAAGCGAAAATCCACCGTTGCTCCTGTGGGCTCATCGACCTTACCGCTGGCTCCAAAACCGTGGCCCTCATTGGTTTGCGCGGCGTTTGTTGCCTGAAAGCCCATGCGCTGCAACAGCTTGGGACTGGCGCGTTCGACCACGTCCGGGCGAACAGAAAGCATCCAGTTTTCTTGCTGACGGATGACCGGATGTTGCATGCCATTGAGCATCACAATGCGCGCCATGTCCGTGTGATTGATGCCGGTGCTGTGCAGTAAGCGTCCGTCTGTAATGACGATTGTGCCAGCTGAAGCGTCGAGATTGATCGTTGGTGGTAGTTTGCCGACGGGTTCTTGGGCGCGAACCGCGTCGGACAACACGCGATGGCTCCCAGGAATGATCAGCGTGCCGCCATTGGTTTCATCGATATCAGTGATGACCGTCATCACATTGACGGTGAGCGGGCTTCTGGAGTCCAGGGCGATGTCCTGATCCTGATGCAAAGCCTGTGGCACGCCGCCCTTCAGGGAAATAGAGGCGATCAGGGAGTTGCTGATCCAGTTTTCGCCCAAGGCCTCGGTCACAATCTGCTCAACCAAGGGGCCGCCTTGTACCGTCTCAGGGTGTTGTTCGAGCAAGGCTTCAAAGCACCGCCCTTTGTTGACACAGCAGTTGATGTTTTGACCACTTGGCGTTTTTTGCGCAATACCCGCCAGCCGCTCCCCCTCAGCTTGTTCGATAATGCGTTTATGCAGAACAGCTACTTGTTCAGAGGACAGTGCGCCCTCTATTTTGCAGTATCCCCAGTTCAACATATCCATGCGGAGCCGCTCGATATCTTTCGTAGCAATGGGGAGGTCTTTGTCTTTCCAGTAGGGATGTTTGGAGCCAACGGTGGTGTCGTAGTAAGCGCCTGGTTCGAAATTCCACTGGCCCCATTCACTGCTGCGTTTGGGCGGTACGAAATGAATTGATGGATTGGCGTCGAGCACAGACGGCATCGGATCCTTTGCCGCCAGTTCCGTTTGATACATGGGTTGGCCTGCGTTGGACTTTGTCGCCACATGGACAGGTTCAAATTCTATGGGCACGGTGCTCATATTGCGGCGCTTCCTTACAATGCTCTTCGTCTGGAGGCCCTTAAGCTACGCCGAATCGCCCCACGAATCGATAGCGTTGCCACTTTAGCCGCCGCCCATATCTGGCTCGACGATCCTCTAACAACGTTGGGGGTGGGTTTTCGCTGGACACTCTTTTAAAGCGCTCAGCGATACCTCAACGCGCCGAGAGACTTGTGTGCTGGGAAGGTTTCAGGCTTAGGTGCAGAATATCAGGTCTTCCATTGCTTTGAGGTAGCCGATGCAAATCGCTGAACTAAGAACGATTCTTGGGGTCTTTCTGATTCTGGGAGCCAACGCATTTGCGGAGCCTTCAGGCTCAATGCCTGCTCGCTCGTTAACGGCGGCGGAATTGGTGGAACATCTGGGCTTGGACGGCCACGTTGAAGGCGGTTTCTTTCGGCGTACCTACGCCTCGGATTACACTCTGCTGACGGAAGATGATCGTGAGCGGCTGACCTTGTCATCGATTTTCTATCTTTTGGCAGCGGAGTCGCCTATAGGTCATTTTCATTTGAACCAATCCGATATTGTTCACTATTTCCACCTCGGCGATCCCATCACCTACTATTTGCTGCACCCGACTGGCGAACTCGAAACGACGGTGATGGGCAGCGATGTGCGTAGAGGACAGGTTTTGCAGCTGACCGTACCCGGCGGCGTGTGGAAAGCCTCGGAAATCCCCTCGAATGGGTCACATGGTTTTGGGCTGATCAGTGAAGCGGTGACCCCGGGATTCGAATACGATGATATGACCTTGGGTTATCGCGACGTGTTGGTGGCACAATTTCCTCAGCACGACACTTTGGTGAAACGGCTGAGCCACGCTACGCCTCCTAAACGCTAGGCGATTACAAAATCCAGAGCAACGTAAGGTGTTCCGATTTAGACTGAGGTTCTAGCGAGGGCGGCAAGCAGCTCTTATTCGCAGCAAAGCACTATGCAAGATGAGGAGCAGTTCATGCCGATGATGCAAACGACTCAGCGGTCACTTGACCAGTATTTTGGTCTTACCAATCATGGCACCACGATATCTCGCGAGGCTCTCGCTGGTGTAACGACGTTCTTGGCCATGGCCTACATCACCGTTGTGAATCCTCTCATTCTGTCGGATGCAGGGATGGATTTTGGCGCGGTTTTTGTCGCGACCTGTTGTGCCGCTGCGTTTGGATCATTGGTTATGGGTTTAATGGCTAATTATCCCATAGGCATGGCGCCGGGTATGGGCCAGAACGCCTTCTTTACTTATGCGGTCGTGGTTGGCTCAGGGCAGCCTTGGCAGGCAGCGCTGGGTGCGGTTTTCATCTCTGGCATCTTGTTTGTGATCATCAGTTTGCTGCCAATTCGGGCGTGGCTGATTAATTCCATCCCACGCAACCTGAAGCTCGGGATGGCCGCTGGCATCGGCTTTTTCTTGGCCTTCATCGCGATGAAAAATGCCGGCATCGTCGTACAAAACCCAGCCACCTTGGTCAGTTTAGGCGACCTTATTGCCTTCGCGCCGATTATGGCCTTGGTGGGTTTTTTTGCGATTACTGCACTGACGGCAAGAGGTAACCGTAGCGCGGTCATCATTGGCATGCTGCTCGTCTCACTGATCGGGTGGTTCAGTGGCCAAGCAGAATTTGTTGGTGTTGTCGCCGCGCCGCCGTCTGCTGCGCCGGTATTTATGCAACTCGATATTGCGGCCGCTTTGGACATTTCCATGCTTAGCGTGATCCTTACATTGCTGCTTGTTGACGTCTTTGATACCGCCGGCACCTTGGTCGCGGTGGCGACTCGGGCTGACTTGGTGGACAAAGACGGCAACCTGCCGCGTTTGGGTAAGGCGCTGTTGGCGGACTCTGGAGCGACTGCCGTTGGCGCGTTGCTCGGCACATCGTCCACCACCAGCTTCATTGAAAGCGCGGCGGGTGTGGAAAGCGGCGGCCGTACGGGACTGACGGCGGTTGTTGTCGGGCTGCTCTTTTTGGTTTGTCTGCTGTTGGCGCCGTTGGCACAAAGCATTCCGGGTTATGCGGCTGCGGCAGCCCTGCTGTTTGTCTCAGCTTCCATGGCTCAGAGCTTGGTGGGCATCGATTGGCCAGACGTCACAGAATCTACCCCAGCGTTACTGACCGCTATCATGATGCCTCTGAGCTTTTCGGTGGCGAACGGCATTGGCATTGGCTTTATCAGCTATGTGTCGATCAAACTTCTCGCCCGTCGGCACAATGAGGTACCGGCAGCGGTCTACGTGATCGCCGTGATCTTCGCGGGTAAGTTCGCCTTTCTCTAGACGACGCGAGGTGTCGCGCACCCACGGGAGTGATCGCAAGCAAGGAAGAAACAGAAAAGTGTCAGGTTAGGGAGACTCAAGAATCGAGTTGAGAAGCGTCCGAGCCGTAGCGGGCCCGGACGTTCTTTTCATAACGGCTAAGCAGTCCTTAGAAGGAGTACTGGGCCTTGGCAATGAAGTGTCTTGGCAGTTCTGGCAAGACGATTGTGCTGCCAAACAGGTTCGGGAAGTTGGAGCGGAAATAACGCTCGTCTGTCAGGTTCTTGCCGGTCAACGAGAACTTCCATGACTCGGTTTCATAGCCCAGCGTCATGTTTACCAGCGTGTAAGCTGGGAGCATGATGCTGTTTGAGAAGCCTGATGCCACGGAGTCAACGTCGGTAACGCTGGCGCTGACTGAGATGCCGTTATCAAATAAATACGTACCGTAGACGGAGTAGATGTTTTCTGGCATGCCGGCACGCCGGCCACCACTTGCTGCAACATTAATTGGTCCGCCAATTTGTCCACCAAACAACAAGGCTGGATCGATTGCGGGCAGATCCCCCGCCCCATAGAAGCTGAATCGGCTGCCATCATTGATGCTAGCAAGGTTTAGGGCTTCGACATTGGTGTACGTCGCACCAACAAAGAGAGCCTCGTTAACAGCCCAGCGCAGTTCGAATTCTGTGCCTTCAGTTTTTACGGACTGATTGGTCACGATGGACTGAGCCGAGAAGTCTGTGCGTTCCTGTTCGTAATGCGACAGTGAGAAGTACAGTCGACCGTCTTCTAGCAGTTCGCCCTTAACACCAAATTCGGTGAGCTCAGAGGAATCGAAGGCACCGCCCGATGCGATGTTGCTTACGGTCAACTCAGCGCCTTGACCCGCAATGACGGTAGCCTGCTCTGACACTGTTACGTAAGGAATGATGCCTGTATTGGCGATTTCGTAAGACAAGCTTACGGTCCAGGAATTACCGGACACATCGTCCTCGGCCTCTAGGTCGATACAGCTGCCGTCAGTGCAGAAGTTGTTTGAGCTGGCGAGCAACAGTTTGTCGGCAGGCTGACGGCTTTCCATGTCCAATCGGTCATGACGTGCGCCAATCAATAAAGAAAGACCGTTTTCCCATGACAAGTCGGTCAGGAAGGCCAGACCAATATCAGTGTATTCGCCAATATAGTATTCGGTGTAGTCATCGTCGATGCTCGTGGCTAACAAACGCGCGTCCAGTGCGGTGCTTGGACCGGTCAGATCGCGACGGCCAAAGTATTCGTTGGTGTAGTCATCGCCATGTTCAAAGTCGGTGAAACGAATGGAAGGCGAAAGCTGCACAGATGCAACCAGGCTGTCGAAGGTATAGGTCTTCGACAGCACCAGTTTCTCTTCGATGACATAGGTTTCATGGAACTGTGAAAAACCGTAGGCGTTTTCGTTGAGGTTCTCGTAGGACTCATAGAACAACTGGTTTTTTACCTCCCAGCCAGCGTCCGTGTCGATGATGACGTCCAGGTACAGGGTAGTCACTTGGTTTTCCAAACGATCTTCTGCGCCGATCAACGTTGTTTTCGGATCCAGAATTGCGGTGCCTACGTCGTTCAGGGCCAGCAAATCGCTGTTGAAGAAGCCACTGATGTCGTCAAAAGTCAGCGTTGAATTTGCAGGCAATCCGTTGTCCCCAGACCAGAAGGCAAATGGGTTCAGGTCGGTGAATCCGTCCCCATCGACGTCATATTCCTGATGCGAAATCTTTCCGTCACCGTCGGTGTCCAGAGGACTGGGTGAACCCGTAATGTAGGTACCGTTGTCGATCAAGTCTTGGGTGATTCGGTTCCAGCCCGCGTTCTGGGCGCCAGAATAATCGTGATACATGCCGCCAAACTGAAGCTGTACTTTATCGTTCAGATCCAGATCGAAGCTTGCTTGAATCAACGACTGTTCAACGCCAGGGGCGTTCTCATAAAAGCTGTCCGAATTTTCCAGTTCTCCATACAGGTAGAAACCCATGGGCTTGCCAGCAAACTCAGCAGGGCCGCCAACTTCCGCGGTCAGCACGCTCTTGTCCCAGCTGCCAGTGGTGTAAGACATTGCTCCAGTGTTTTCCTCAATGTACGCGCCAGTCTCTTCGATGCGCGCAGACTTAGGGTTGAAGTTTAGGTACCCGCCAATCTTGGATGGGCCATAGATTGGGGAGGCTGGCCCACGCACGATGTCGACGCGGTCGGATGCACCAATTGGGGTTGGGTAGTTGCCCGGATTATCCAGCCGACGAATGCCGCGGAAATAGGTTTCACCCGGGGTGCCGCGGACATCTAAGCCACCGGCTACACCGAAGAACGATTGAGTGAAGGAACCGGGCGACACGGTAACGAGTTCATCAATGTCTTGCATGTTCATGCGATCCATCAGCTCTTCGCTCACCGTAGAGACGCTTCGCGGGGTTTCTAAGATAGATTTGTTGAAACCAAAAATAGACTTAACGTCTTCACCGGGCAGACTGTTTAGGTCGCCGGTTACCACAACTTCTTCCATCACTTCTTCTTCGGCCGCTGCGGCGGGAATCGCCACAGTAACCGCACTGAGCAAGGCGCCCAATGTGAGTAGTTGACGTACATTCCGGTAATTCATAAGGGGTCCTTTGTAGGGGGTTTCGTGCATTTAAATTTGATACGTTGCGTCTCTTTGGGTTGAGATTCGACGCTCGCTCGCGTGCGAGAGGGTCGAGCTTAGGATTTTCCCGCGCGCAAATTGTAACCAAAAGTTAACGATACTGAAGCAAAAAATAGGCCAGAGATGGATTGGCCGCTGGTAGGCCCCAAGATGGGCTGAAAAGGATTTCGTGTCAAAACGGGTGCATTTAGATCAAGGGGCGCACCAAAATAGGACGTTTGTCTTAGATCAGAGCCGGATCGCTCGTTTATTAATTTTTTTTACCTAAAAGATCTCTGAGGACTGGAAAATCGCCATCCACATTCTCACACTGAGGCAGTGACTGAGCCGTCTTAACAGGAGTGCCTATTGTGACCATGATCGTACCGCTGAATTGTTTTGTTCCAGTTGTCCTAATGAAAAATATGCGGCAGCTTGTATTGGGGCTATTTTTCGCCGGGTTATTGGCTGGTTGTTCCCAGCCGTCGACCCCGGCTTCAACGGATCCTGTGTTGCCGGTCAAAGTCGTCTTGGTGACGATGTTCGAGATTGGCGCTGATGAGGGCGATACCGCGGGTGAGTTTCAGCTATGGAAAGCGCGTCGAAATCTGACCCAGCGGGTCCCGTTTCCGCAGTCCCATCATGATTTGTACTACAACCCTGAGACTCAAGTGCTCGGCATGGTAACCGGTATCGGAACCGCTAAGTCTGCTACTGCGACGATGGCATTGGGTCTGGATCCGCGCTTTGATCTCACTCAGGCTTACTGGATGGTGGCGGGAATCGCAGGTATCGATCCTGAGGATGCATCCATCGGTTCGGTGGCGTGGTCATCTTATTTGGTGGATGGCGACTTGGGTCACGAAATCGATGCTCGGGAAATGCCTGAGGATTGGGATACGGGTTTCTTTGCACGTCATACGAGTTTTCCCTACGACCCGGCGCGACCTCAGCCCACGGGCGAGATGTTTCAAGCCAATCCGGCGTTGCGCGATTGGGCCTTCGAGTTGACCAAGAATGCTGAATTGGTCAATCCGCCAGCACTGGCGGAGACCAATGTTCTTTATACAGAACACCCCAATGCCCAGCGGCCACCCTTTGTTCTGACCGGCGGACATATTGCTGCCATGACGTTTTGGCATGGAAAGCTGATGAACGATTGGGCCAATCGATACGTGCTCTATTGGTCTGATGGTGCAACAGACTTCGTGACGTCAGCGATGGAAGAGACCGGCACATATCAGGCTCTGACCTATCTCGACAACATCGGGCGTGTGGACGTGGACCGCTTCATGGTGCTGCGCGGTGGCAGCAATTACACCATGCAACCACCGGGCATAGGCGCTGCGGAGAACTTACTGAAAGAAAACGATGGCTACGCCGGTCTGGCGGCGTCGCTCGAAAATATCTACATCGTTGGTTCCATCGTGATTGACGAGCTGTTGGGTGACTGGGAGCGATATTCAGTATCTGTCCCGGGCAGTCAAAACGTGACAGATGCAGACAGTCAGTAACAGAAACCAGCTGCATTTCACGAACGGTAAGAAATAGTCAGAGGAGCACGTTATTTTTTCGCCACGCAAATCAGCTCAACGGCCTCGTGGGGGGCATTGGACGAGACGGTATGCAGTACTGGGCGTCGCTCTTTTGGGCTTGCTTGGAGGAAAGTCAACGGCATGGGCCGATTCCGCTGCTGAGAGACTGGCGTCCATCAAAGAACAACCGTTGCAGTTGCGCCAGTTCCTGCAGCAGATGCCCAAGGGGGGTGACCTGCACAACCACCTGTCTGGTGCAGTCTATGCCGAGTCTTATTTGCGCTGGGCAGCCGAAGACGGTAAGTGCATAGACCCGAGCGGAGTCATCTCGTTGCCGCCATGCGAGCCTGGGGGCGAAGTGCAGGCCGTGCGCGAGATATTCGCGGGCATGACGCCGAATGGCGGCATCGAGTCGTTAGTAGACGCGTTGTCGGTGCGTAATTATTCGCGCCGAGAGGTTTCGGGCCACGATCAATTTTTTGCGACCTTTGAGCGATTCACCGCAGCAACCTTCGGTCGCCGTGGGGATATGGTGGCGGAAGTGAGTAGTCGAGCGGCCAGCCAGAACATTTTGTATCTGGAATTGATGCAAAGCTTGGGCATGTTCGAGGTGGCGGCATTTGCGCAAACTAACGGAGACTTGGAGGCGAAGTATGGTCAACGTATCGACCACGCTGCGGTAGATGCGATTGTCGCCGATGTCATTCTTGAGATGGACCGGATCGACGCACGACGCCGTGCGATCCAAGGCTGTGATTCGATCGCAGCGGAACAAGGAGACGGTTGTCAGGTCACCGTACGGTATCTCAGTCAGGTCATCAGAACGCTGTCGCCCATTCAGGTCTATGCCCAGACCTTGTTGGCGTTCAAGCTAGTCGCTGCAGATGACCGCGTGGTCGGGCTGAATTTTGTTGCCCCAGAAGATCACGCCGTTGCCCTGCGAGACTACAAACAGCATATGGATTTTATAGCCGAAATCGGCAGCCAGTTTCCCGCCCAGCGGTCCGGCGTCACGCTGCACGCGGGCGAACTGACCTTGGGCTTGGTGCCGCCGGAGCATTTGGGCTGGCACATCGACGCAGCCATTCAAGTAGCCGGAGCAAAACGCATAGGGCATGGTATTGATATTGCCTACGCCCCAGACATGGACGCTCTGCTTCGCAACATGGCGACCCAGCAGATACTGGTCGAGATCAATCTCACCAGTAACGATGTCATTTTAGAGGTTACGGACGAGGATCATCCATTGCCGGTCTATTTAAAGTACGGTGTGCCGGTCGCGCTCTCAACCGATGATGAAGGCGTGTCGCGCATTGATCTGACTCACGAATATCAGCGTGCGGTTACGACCTATGATCTCGATTATGAGGTGTTGCGAGGCATGTCGCGTAACGCGTTGCAGTACAGTTTTCTACCTGGAAAGGGTTTGTTCCAAGATACGTTAAGTGGCCAAGTCGTCGACGCTTGTTCCGCCGCAACGCTGGGCGCCGAGGCTGTTTCGGGCGGGTGCGCGGAATTCTTGGTTGATAACCCTAAGGGGTCGTTGCAGTGGCAGTTGGAAGCTCGCCTCGCCGAATTTGAGTCGGGCTTTTAGACTTTCCTAACTACCGGTAAGGGCGGTCCGAGTCCTCGGTTTACAGGTGCGCGGCGAGTATCTTGTGGATTTCAGGCTTGTGCTCGCGAATTTCCTCTGGCGACAGACCTTCTACTGAGTGGGGATAGACCAACCACTCGTCGCTTTCGTAGAGAAAGTATTCCGGCTCTCGATCTGTCTGGTTGCGCGCCGGCTTATAGAAGGGCACGGCGACCCGCACCTGCTCGGGCATGTTCAGTTTCAGGCGGTCTTGCATGCTTTCGATGATCGAAATGATGGTGCGGCCTGTGTCGTACACATCATCGACAATGAGCACCCGGTCCTCGGCTTGAAGGTTCTTGACCAAGTAATTCAAACCGTAGATTTGCACTTCTCGCGATTGATTGTCGATACCATGGTAGGAACTGGTGCGAACCAGAATGTGATCGGTTTCGATCTCTCGATAGGCGAAGTATTCTTGCACCGCCAGGCCGATAGGGGCCCCGCCACGCCAAAGGGCCATAATGAAGGTGGGCTCGAAGCCGCTGCGATAAACTCGGTCCGCTAATCGAAAAGAATCGTTTAACAGTCGGTTGGCGTCGAGATAAAGCTTTTCGGTCATGTCAGGTCAACTTGGCTACATAAAAACGGTGAGGCGGCGAGGGCCACTCGGGTAAGAGGAGAAGTGTACGTGAGTTTTGAGGTTCAAAGAGATTGAGTCAGTCTGAAAGCGATAAAATTTTTGTATCGGAGGAATCCCAGATCCTAGACGCCTATCGGCTGGGTGAGGCGATTTATTCCAGTGGGTATCGACCGACGTTTATCGTCGGCCTGTGGCGTGGCGGTAGTACTGTAGCGCTGGTGGTACAGGAGTGCCTTGCCTATCTCGGGGTGCCTGCAGATCACACGACCATCCGTACCTCCTACGGGGGCCGGCCCCAGTACGAGCAATCCATTGCTCGCGCGGAAAACATCAGGGTGCATGGTAAGAGCTATGCTCTTGAGGCACTGACGGCTGACGATAGGTTGCTGATTGTAGACGATGTGTACCGTAGCGGACGACATACCCGTGCTGTGGTTCAGCAGCTTAAAAAAGGGCTCAGGCGGAATATGCCCGCCGAGGTTCGTGTGGCGGCGCTTTGGAAGCATGCAGAGAGTGATACAACGGATCTGGATTATTACCTACATCAGACCGATCGCTGGATTGTGCTGCCGTATGAACTCAACGGGCTGTCCCAGCAGGAAATCGCCGCTCACAAGCCCGAGCTGGTTGACCTTTTTACTTGAACAGACGTGGGTTTGCGGCCAAGCATAGCAGCGCAAGCCTTAATACAGACAGAACAGGTGGTGCCATGACAGCCTTTGATTTCAGTGCGTTAGGCTTTGCCGTGAGACGCGATATTCCTGAAGCATATTCGGCTTATTGGGAGGTCTTGGCCGCTCCCGGCAATTGGTGGACTGGCCCCGAGCGTGTGGCTATCGCTGACGCCTCTCGCGAAGCGCTCAGCTGCGAGTTCTGTGTCCTGCGCAAACAAAGCCTTTCCGCCTACGGCGTCAACGGAATTCATAAAAATTCGGGACCGTTATCGGGTCGTGTCGTGGATGCCGTGCACCGAATCATCACGGATCAAAATCGCATCACGCAAACGTTTGTTGATGACAACGCGGCTAACGGCTTGAGCAAAGCAGCCTATGTGGAGCTGGTGGGAATCGTTGTTACGGTTTTCAGTATCGACGAATTCCATCGGGCCTTGGGTATCTCTTTGCAGCCGCTGCCTGAGCCAAAGCCCGGTGAGCCGTCCTTTGAGCTTCCCGACGCACTTGTAGAGGATATGGGCTTTGTGCCAACGATACCTGCTCATGGCGCAACTGGTAAAAATGCCGACTTGTGGGTGCCGGGATCTGCCGCCAATGTGGTTCGGGCACTTTCCTTGGTGCCGGATGCGGCGCGTGGTTGGCAGCAAATCGCAGGTGCTCAGTACCTGTCATTGCAAGGGATGCAAAATTTGGTGCAAGACGACAATCGATCCATCAACCGTATGCAGATGGAATTGATCGCCGGGCGGGTGTCTGCGGTTAACGAGTGCTTTTACTGAACCTCAGCCCACGCAATGATGCTCCGTGCGAGCGCGATGACAACAGATACCGAAGTTGATCTGCAGGGGGTGGTTGGAAATAAAACCAGTGCAGCGACAGGTATTGCTTACGGCGCCGAGTTGATGAGTTTTGCTGAAAGCATAGCTCTGCGTGACGAGCACAGCATCGTAGAGAGTCGGGACGGCTTGCTTGCTGCCGCAGGCCCGGCGGTGCTAGTGGATGCAGCGGGGGTGGCCGCAAATTTTCAGCGCATGGTTAGGATTGCCGATTCCATTGGCCTACCCTTTGACTACATGGATTCGACGATGGTTCAGGAGATTCAGCAAGAGTTAGGTCTCAAGCGTTTCGCCAGCTCCCGCCATTCTTTGCATCCAGACGAGGGCTAGTGCTCGGCATCATTCTGGTTCTTTTTCTCGGTTCAGGGCAGATGCCAAATGGGTGAAGACCACGCCCGCTCTTCGATCATACGGTCCGCTTCTGGATAGTCGCCGCATTTTCCTAACGATTCACACAACAGTTTGCTCCAACGCGGTGTCGGAACTTCGCTGGCGCGGGCATACCAATAGCTTGGCGCGTTGGGGTTGAAGTCTTCGTCGAGCCAAGCGACGCAGGCCTGAGCTTGACCTTCTTCAGTCGTGAACACATCGAAGACGGTTTCCCTCAGTTCACCCTCCCAGAGCTCGCCTTTGACGAGTTGAAGTTTAGCCAGTGGCGCTTGATCCATCTGCGCGCTGACAGTGAAATACACACCTGTTTGAGTGGCTCCCGGCAATGTGCCACCCATGGCCGTATGGGTGGCTTGCACCCTAGGGTGAGTGGCGCACGCGTTCTCTGAGCCGGCTGAAAATTGCAGAGAAATTCTGGGGCCGCTGGTGGCGTAGGCTTCTCGGCGGTACAGCGCATCGAAGATCTCGCCTCGGGTATTGCTGTTAGCCCAAACAGCGACCAAGCCGCCTGGATTGAACTGAGTATTGTTCAGCACTTGTTCGTCGGTGGAGAACAGTGATGCGATGCTGCCCCGATAACCGGCCTCTGCAACTCTGCCCGCGGTGCCAAAGTGATTGTCGGTGGACGCGATAGCGCCCAGCATCAGCGGGTTTTGCCTAGCCTCGCTGCGTTGATAAGTTTGCAGGCCACGGCCAAGCAACGTTCGGTAATAGCTCGAGCGTGTTTGTTGCCAAGCCTCTTCCGCCGACACTGTGGAAGGCCCGCTGAGTCGAGTTTTTGCCGCGTTCTCGATCACTCGCTCAAAGCCGCAATCGGCCACGTCGGCGTTTGGGTCTTCGGGCATGCATTCGCTGTTGCCCTTCTCCTGATGCATCTCCGCTAGGCGTTCAAATTTTGCGCGCAGGGTGCGCAGAGTGCTGTCTTCGCTTTCGACCCCAAAGGTTGGTCCCCCGTCTGCCCAATTGATGTTGTGCGGTATGGTCAGAACATGGCAGTCGTCCTTGGCTTTGCATTGGGCATCGAGCTGTTGCCAAAGCATGGACACCTCTGGGTAGCGCACGTAGTCGATAGGTTGTTGGGTAACGGCGCTGCCGCGAAAAATAACGTTACGATGCCAGTGTCTGCCCCCCGGCGACGCCGTCCACTCGTAGCCAATCAAGGCAGTGAACGCGCAAGGCTCATTGGCTTCGTTGGCGGCGCGTTGGGTGCGCTGCCATTGATTGACCATGGCGTTGCTGCAGGAAAAATTCTTGTCGTTGCAGATTGCGGCCGGTGCGGGATCAGTGGCACCGACGATGGGAAGCAGATAGTCGTTGAACAACGTGCGCCCGTCCCGATTGTCTCGAGCTTCCCTTAACGTGCGGCAATAGTCATTGTCGGTGTTCATGGGATCTGTGCACAAATACAGAAGATCGAAGGTAGCGGCATGATCGGTAACCGCCGCAAAATCCAATGGGCGATCGATTTGGGATGTCCGACCGTTCGCTAACGTTAAGGGTTCGCCCCTGGCATACCGGTAGGCATCGTCGGGTGTTGCAGTGGCCCCAAAGGCGTATGCGTCCAGCGAATACTGGGTGTGCACATGCAGATCGCCCCAATAAACGGTCTTGCTAGCGTTGTTGGTGGATACGCAAGATTCCGCGCTGGTCAGGGACGGTGTCGCGCAGCCGATACCGACCAGTACCAAAGTAGCGAGTTTCTGGATATGCCGGATCAGAATGATCATGTCGTACTTTTTACGCTTGCTGGTCTTCTTTTATCCTCAGCAGCAAGCGATTCCCTGCGATGTTCCTGCGCTCGCACGGGTCAACTTGCCTGAGCGATATCTTTTGCCAGTATTTCTGGCACCTCGATGTACTTTGCCCGCAGATACTCGCCAAGGGTTTTGGCTTGCTTGTCGATGCGATGATTCGACGCGGCGCCTGTGCCCAGTACGCCCTTAATGTAAAAGTTCATGGCCCGCAAATTGGGCATGTCGTAGCGCTCAACCTCGTACTGTCCAAAATCGGGTACCAAGCGTTTGAATTCTTCAACGGTCAGATACTCGTGGAGGAAGCTGTAGGCTTCATCGGTAAGCGCCCAAACGCCACAGTTCGCGTTCCCGCCTTTGTCTCCGGAGCGTGTGCCGAAGAGTCGGCCAAAGGGGACGCGAACAGCGGGGCCTGTTGGTGCCGGCGCAATGTTAACCGGTACTTCTTGATAGTAAATCTCGTCCAGATCGAGCCGCTGAGTTGGCAGCACGTCGGTGGTTTTGCCACCAAGGTGCACGCGCTCGGTAAGCCGTTGGCTGCTGATCAGCGCAGGCCAGTGAATGATGGCCGGCCCGCCGTTGAATCCTGCCGCGCCGCGGCCGGTGTTGCCGGGAATACAGGCCAGACCCAGTTCTGTCGTTTTGGCCGCAAAAATACGCCCAAATTTGTTCGGGTCTTGTCCGGTGATGGTCACGCGGAGGGCCGCATGGGCTACCTCATTGCTGGCCGGATCTTCGTGATCACTGCGAATCAGCTGAATATCGATGTCGTCAAATTGTTCTCGACCTCCGAGGTTGTGGAAGACTGCGTCGAGATACAGCTCCGCTTTCTTTTCAATGTCCAAGCCCGTCAGCAGCACCTCCATGGACTGTTTGTAGGGGCCTTGGGTGTTAAAGCAAACTTTGTGGGTTGGAGGGGGACTGCTGCCTCGGCAACCACTGACATAGACGCGATCGTCGCCGACCTGCTCAATGGCCATGGTATCGAAGTGCGCAATCACATCTGGGTTGTAGTAGGCCGGGGTGGATATTTCATACAGAAGTTGGGCTTTGACCGTGCCTTCAGAAATCAGCCCGCCGGTGCCCGGGTGTTTGGTAATGGTGAAATTGCCGTCTGCTTCAATTTCTGCGATGGGATAGCCAACATTGCGAAAGCTTGGCACTTCCTCAAAAAATGCGTAGTTACCGCCGCAGCATTGGGCTCCGCACTCGATGATATGTCCTGCTGCTAGCGCGCCGGCCAGCGCGTCATAGTCATCGCGCTGCCAATTAAACTTCCAGGCCGCTGGGCCGATGACTACCGCTGCATCAGTCACCCGTGGGCAAATGACAATATCCGCGCCTTGATCCAAGGCTTCCTTGATCCCCCAGCCACCCAGATAGGCGTTGGCGGTGAGTGCCTTTTGGTCTGAGTTTGCCAGAGCTTCTTGCGTGTCGAGGTTGGTAAAAGTTTCGCCGTCTGCCTGCAGAGCGTCGAGGTCTTCGAGCAGGTTATCCCCATCGATATAGGCGACTTTCAGCTCGAGCCCAAGCTCGGAGAGGATGTTTTCGATCTCGGCGGCCATGCTCTTGGGGTTCAGGCCGCCAGCGTTGCTGACGATTTTTATGTTTTTGTCAGCGCACAGCTTTGCAATGTCTTTGACCTGTTTGAGAAACGTACCGACGTAGCCGGTGTCTTCGCCCCGAGACTGTTTCTGGTTGTACAGAATCGACATGGTTAACTCGGCCAGATAGTCACCGGTTAACACGTCAATCGGACCACCCTCGACCATTTCTCGTGCGGCATCTAACCGATCACCATAAAATCCGCTGCAGTTGCCAATGCGTATGACATCTTTCATAAGTTTCCCCTCTCAGTGCGTGAACGCACAGGTCTCCGTTAGTCTTTGATCCAATTGGGTTTACGCTTTTCGCGGAACGAAGCCATCCCCTCGGCTCCTTCTTCGGAACGGAACATGCGTGCGCTCCATTCAGCGGTCTCTTTAAATCCTTCTTCAATGGAAAGTTGCGGTACGCGACGCGCCAGTTTTTTGCATTCCTGCACCGCAATCGGCCCGCCCAAGTTAATCATGGCGATTTGTTCTTGTACCGTGCTAACCAATTGATCTTCGGGCACGGAGATATGCGCTAGGCCCATATTCACCGCCTGTTGACCATCGAATCGCTCGCCGGTCAAAAACAGTTTCATGCCGTGGTGCGCGCCGAGTTTGGGCATACACACCACGGAAATGATCGCGGGTATGACGCCAATGCGTACTTCGCTGAAACTCATCTGCACATCGGTACGGGTAACCACGATGTCTGCAGCGCCCACAAGCCCAAGACCGCCGGCAAAGGCGGCCCCATTGACTGCGGCGATTACTGGCTTGGGACTCTCTAACATGGCGGTGAGCACCTCGTGGTAGGGCACCGCACGGTCAGTGCCTTCGGACAGTTGGCCGGGCGGGCTCTTGAGATCGGCTCCTGCGCAAAACGCCGGACCGTTGCCAGTGATAACGATGCAGCGCACGTCGTCGTTCGCATTCGATGCCATTAAGTGATCGTATAGCTCCGTCACCAAAATGGCCGACAGGGCATTGCGATTTTCCGGTCGGTTCAGCGTGATCCACGCTGCGCCATGACGGATTTCATACAGGGTGGCTTCAGTTCCGCTCATGGTGATTCCTCTTCAGTCAGGGTGACCAGCAACTGGGCGTTATCGACCTGATCACCCACGCTGACATGTACTTGTTCGACGATGCCGTCTCGTGGCGCGACGATTCGGTGTTCCATTTTCATTGCCTCCAAGATGACCAGCAGGTCGCCCTTGCTGACTTTTGCTCCGGCGCCGATTTCCGTTGCTAAAACGGCTCCTGGCATAGGTGCGGTCAGGCCGCCGCCGGTATCGACGCCTCGCGGGTCGGGGTAACGGGGCGCTTCATTCAGCACAAGATCGCCGCCGTCTCCGTGTACTAACCATTGGCTGCCGTGTTGTTGCACATCACACTGTACGCGCTGTCCGTCCAGAGCGACGTCGACGGCCCCATCTCCGGCGTGATGAATCATCACGGCGTGGGTTAAGTCATCGCAGATCACTTTGAAGCTTCCATCGCGTTGGCTTTGATAGGCCAGCGTGATTTCTTCTTTGCCAATCAGATAAGTTACCGATTGCATTGGCATGGTGGAGTTACGCCAACCGCTGGGTAATGTCCTCAGCACCGGGGCGGCTGCACGACGAGCCGCCTGCGCCTCCATGGCCACAGCGATAGCCGTTTGCACGCATTCGGATCGCGCCAATGGACGCTGCAATGCGGGTTTTACTCGCTCAATGAAATCTGTGGTGGTGTCGCCGGCCAGGTATTCTGGTGTCCGCAACGTGGTGACCAGAAAGTCCCTGTTGGTGTTCAGCCCAGCGATTGCTGTGGTTTCCAGGGCTCTGGCCAGACGACCGGCGGCCTCGCGACGCGTGGGCGCGTGGACAATGACTTTGGCAATCATCGGATCAAACTGGGTGCTGATTTCGCTGCCAGCCTCGACGCCGGAATCGAAGCGCGCACCGCCTGCGGTGGCGGGTTTCCAGACCAAAATCGGCCCCGGCGACGGCAGAAATCCTTTGGCGGGGTTTTCGGCGTAAAGGCGCGCTTCGATGGCGTGACCATTGATGGATATGTCTTGTTGAGTGAACGACAGGGTTTCACCCTCGGCCACCCGAATCTGTTCGCGCACTAAGTCCTTGCCAATGATTTCTTCGGTTACCGGGTGCTCTACCTGTAAGCGAGCGTTCACCTCCAAGAAATAGAAGTCGTCGTTATCGCCGAGCAGGAACTCAACGGTACCGGCCGACGCATAACCCAACTTGCGTGCCGCGGCGATGGCGGCATCTCCCATGCGAGAGCGCAGGGCGTCATCGACGGCAGGCGAGGGTGCTTCCTCAATGATTTTTTGATGACGGCGCTGAATCGAGCATTCTCGCTCGTAGCAGTGCACCAGATTGCCATGATGATCACCCAGTATCTGGATTTCGATGTGCCGAGACGTCGCCAGCCATTTTTCCAAAAAGACCGTGTCGTCGCCAAAAGACGTGCCTGCCTCGCGTTTGGCACTCTCGACCGCAGACAGCAAGTCGGCTTCCGCCTCAACGACTCGCATACCGCGACCACCGCCACCTGCCGACGCTTTGACAAGCACCGGATAACCGATGTCCGCAGCCGCAGCGACGATGTCGGTTGCTTCGGTGATTTCGACACCGGGTAGTGTGGGTACCCCAGCCTCGTCCATCAGTCGCTTGGCAGAGAGTTTGTCGCCCATCAGGCCAATGACCTCCGGTGAAGGCCCCAGCCATTTCACACCGGCATCGATGACCGCCTGCGCGAATGCTTGGTTTTCCGATAGGAAGCCATAGCCGGGGTGTATGGCATCTGCACCACTACGCTTGGCTGCATCCAGTACTTTAGCGACGTCCAGATAGGTTTCGCCGGTGCTTTTACCGCCGAGTGCGATGGGCGTATCCGCTTCCAGAACAAAGGGCGCGTTAGCATCACCATCGGCATAAATGGCAACGGTACTGATGCCCATGGCTCGTGCAGTGCGATTGATGCGCCGTGCAATTTCCCCGCGGTTTGCGACCAGTAGTCGGCTGATTGGTTGAATTACATGCGCCATGTGCCGTACTCCTTGGTGCCTTTGACGGTGTTGTTGTGACATGCCGACAGCGACATGGCGACGACATTGCGGGTATCCCGAGGATCGATCATGCCGTCGTCGGATACTCTGGAGGTGGCGTACAGTCCCTTGGACCGTTCTTCTGCCCAGTGCTCGGCGAAAGCCGCGCGTTGGGCATCGGCCTCCTCATCGAATTCAATGCCTCGGCGGGCTGCCGCACCTTTGCCGACAATGGTCATCACGCCGGCCATGACGGCAGGTCCCATTACCGCGATCTTGGAGTGGGGCCATATGTAGGTGAACTTGGTACCAAAGGCGCGTCCGCTCATGCCGTAGTTGCCCGCGCCATAGGAGGCTCCAACGATAACGGTAATGTGCGGCACCGTGGAGTTGGCGACGGCATTGACCATTTTTGAACCGTTCTTGGTAATGCCCCCTTGTTCGAAGTCGGTGCCGACGATGAAACCGGTAATGTTGTGCAGAAACAGCAGTGGCACGTCGATTTGATTGCACAGCTGTATGAATTGAGCGGCTTTTTCGGCTGACTCGGAAAATAGCGCACCGTTATTACCCAAAATACCAATCGGATAACCGTGAATTGACGCCCAGCCACAGACCACCGACGGGCCGTACAGCGGTTTGAACTCCTCAAAGGCAGAACCATCTACAATCCGCATGATGACTTCGCGAATGTCTAATGGGCTTTTGAGGTCCTTAGACACCATGCCCAGCAGGTCTTCGGGATCGTGCTCGGGTTCTGCGAAGTTGCTCTTGGGCTCGGGCCCCAGCTTGCGCCAATTCAGGTGGGAGACGACTTCTCGGCAAATGCGAATACCGTCCATTTCGTTTTGTGCCAGATAGTCGCCCAGTCCCGAAATCTGCGTGTGCATGTCCGCACCACCAAGGCTCTCGGCGTCGGCATCCTCACCGGTTGCCATCTTGACCAGCGGCGGGCCGCCCAAGGACACCATGGCCTGATTTTTCACCATGATGTTGTAGTCGCTCATGCCCGGCTGGTAGGCCCCTCCAGCTGTCGCCGCCCCAAAAATGACCGATACCGTCGGAATACGCAGCTTAGACAGTTCCGATATCTCATAAAACAGCCGCCCAGATTCGGCAAAATGCTCGATATCGCGCTGAAGATCGGCTTCCGCTTCGACGTTGGGGTCCCCTTGTCCCTCACCGCTGGCACCGCGCAAATCGGCTCCGGCGCTCTCCACAAACTGGACGTAGGGCATACGGTTTTCTCTGGCGATCTCCAGCCCGCGCATCAATTTCTTAGCGTTGAACGGATTAAAGGCGCCCGCACGTACCGAGGGATCATGGCCAAGGATGACGCATTCCACGCCTTCGATAACGCCAATGCCGACCACGAAGCCTGAGCCAATGTCATACGGTGAGCGCCAGGCTGCCAAGGGGCTGATTTCCAGAAACGGGGAATCTTGGTCCAGTACATGAGAGATACGTTCGCGAATCGGCATTTTGCCGCGTTTGCGAATACGGGCGACGGCCTCTTCACCGCCGCCTTCAGCAGCCTCGTCGTAGAGGTCTTGTAGCTGCGCCAAGGTCTCCAACATATCACTTTTGTTCGTACTGAATACCTCGGATTGAGTATCCAATTTTGATTGTAAGATCGGCATGCTGACTCCCCTAACGTCTCACGCAAAATTTCCCAATGCCCCAAAGCTAGCAGAATAAAAAGCCAGCCGTAAGGTTTTTTTGTGGTAGCGTTTAAAACTGAGTAAAGGGGGAACGTGTGGCTGCGGAACAGGGACTGCAACAACTTAAGAGTGCTCGCGCTCGCGAGAATATCTGCAACGCGGCGATTGGCCTGCTGGCAAAGGTCGGTTACGCCGAGACGACGATTGCCGGTGTGGCCCAGGACGCTGGTTTTTCCAAAGGCGCCGTGCAATACCATTTTCCGACCAAGGAAGAACTGATTGCCGCAACGGTCGAACACCTATTGATGCGCACGGTGTCCAGCGCCAGTCAGCGCTACGAAAATGTCGAAAGCGCGCTCATGAACGCGTGGCAGCGTCTAATCAATACGTCTGCCTACCGGGCGCTGCTTGAGGTGCTGAACGCGGCGCGAATCGACGGCAAGTTGCGCTTGCGCATTTCGGCAGAACTGCTGGCGTGGGGAAAAAACCTGGATCAGCAGTCACTGGATATTTATCGAAGCGCAAACGCGGAACTGACGTCGCAGCAGGGTGATGCAGAGGTGGTGATGCTGCTGAATATGACACGCAGTTTCATGCGCGGTTTGCTCATTCAAGAACAATATGGGGTGTCGCCTGAAGAGACCCTGAGTTATGTCAGCAAGTGGATCGAAATGGTTACGCCATTGCTGGCACTTCGCGCGGACTCGGCGAGCTGACACGCTCGGGCAGGTTTAGCGCTGCAAAGAACAACATTAGAAGGGGATCGAATATGAGTGTTACGCAGGCGGAAATCGCAGAATTTGAGGATCAGGCCGATCGCTGGTTCGCCGAAAATAAACCCGCGAATCCAGGATTTATCTTGCCCGAGACGTTTATGGAGGTTGGGACCGATCAACAGTTCGAGTTTTTGCGAAACTGGCAGCAAAAGGTGTACGAGAACGGCTACGTTGGTATGTCCTGGCCAAAGGAATTCGGTGGCCTAGGCATGGAACAGGTGTTTCAGGACATCGCCACCAAGGCGATGGCCAAGCATCGGGTGCCGTTTCTACCAAACACGATTGGTCTGAACTGGGCGGGACCGCTGATTCTCGCCATGGGCTCCCAAGAAGAAAAGAGCCGATACATAAAGGGTATTTTAAGCGCCGAAGATATTTGGTGTCAGGGGTTTTCCGAGCCCGATCACGGATCCGATTTGGGCAGCGCCCAATGTAAGGCTGTAAAAGATGGCGATGAGTACGTGATCAACGGTTCTAAGATCTGGACAAGTTTGGGCTCTTACGCGAAGTACATGATTTTGATTGCCCGCACGTCAACTGAAGGTCCGAATAAGTATGCAGGACTGAGCTTTTTTCTTGCACCAATGCAGACCGAAGGCATTGAGCCTCGCCCGATCAAAAAGCTCACTGGCGAATACGGGTTCTGCCAAACGTTTTTCAACGATGCACGTATTCCCGCCTCCTGCATGATCGGCAAGGAAGGTGAAGGTTGGAAAGTTGCCATGGCGACCCTGATGTTCGAAAGGGGTGCTGCTGGCGGTCAGGCCGGCGGACTTGCGATGATGGATCTCAGTATCGATGACGTTGTTGAGCTGGCTCGCCGTGCCAAACGCAATGGCAAGCCAGCCATTGAAGACCCCCACGTGCGCGAAGAACTGGTGGATTTGATCACCGAAGCCAAAGGCAACAGTCATATGGCAGCCCGCGCCAAGGTACCCGCGTTGGCTACCGACTGGCCGACCGCAATCAGTATGTCGGGCAAGCTGCGCTCGTCGGAGCTGAAGCGCCGTATGTGTCAGTTCGCTATTTCGCTGCAAGGTGCTAACGGCGCACGTTACGTGAGTTCCGACGCCGTCGATGGCGGCATGTGGCAGCGTTCCTACCTCAACGCGTTTTCTGGAACTATCGGTGGCGGTACCAGTCAGATTCAGCACAACATCATTGGCGAACGGGTGCTGGGATTGCCTAAGGGCTAGGTCCAACGTCCCATCAATAGGCAAAGGAATCACGTTTTCATGGCAACAATAGAGTTTTCAGAAGAGCAAACCATGTTGATGGAGACCGCGGTAGATTTTTGCCGCAAGCACTCTCCGATAGATCGCGTGCGTGCCCAGATTGATCAGCCTCAGAGCGTGGCCCCGGCGATTTGGCAAGAAATGGTCGACCTAGGTTGGTTGGGTATTACCGTGCCGGAGCAGTATGGCGGCCTCGGACTGTCACTTGCTGATGCGGTTCCCATTGCTGAAAGCATGGGCAGACACTTGATGGGATCCCCTTTTGTCTCAACAACCCTAGCAACACAGGCGCTGATAACCAGTGGCAGTGATGCCCAGCGAGAGCAATGGCTGCCGCAGATAGCTGCAGGAACCGCAGGCTCCATGGCACTGACCGAAGAGGACGGCAATTGGAATTTGACGGAAATCGGCAGTTTCGCCTCGGTTCAAGGCGATCAACTTTTACTCACGGCAAAGAAATGCTTTGTTCAAGACGCCCTTGATGCCGGGGTCATCGTAGTGTCGGCTCGCATCGACGGCGCTGCGCGACTGGTAGCGGTGGCAGCCGATCAACTGCCCGAGGGCGCGCTTACCCGGGAGACCGTGATTGACGAAACTCGTCGCAGCTATACCTTGGAAGTCGATGCCTTGGCCTTGCCAGCAGAACAATTGTTGGACGGAGCAGATTTTGCCGCCGTCGAACACGCCGCCTTGCTGCTGTTAAGCGCAGAGATGTCTGGTGGGTTGTCTGGTGTGCTGCATGTGATCATCGAGTACCTCACGACACGCAAACAGTTCGACCAGTACATCGGCAGCTATCAGTCGTTGAAGCATCCGACGGTGCAGATTTTGTTGTCGATGGAAGCCTGCCGGTCGCATCTGTATCGCGCGGCAACCTGTATGGCTCAGGGCGATACTGCTGAGCTGGAGGCTGCCGTGCGCATGGCGAAGGCCCAAGGCAGTGAAGCGTTTGCTTTTGCGGGCGATCGTGCAGTGCAATTTCACGGCGGTTTTGGATTTACGTATGAATGCGATGCCCAATTGTTTTTGCGGCGCGCCCTGTGGTGCCAGTACCAGTTTGGTGATGCGGCATACCACCGGAATTTGTTGGCGCCGCTGTTGCTGGATGATTAACGTAAATTCAGGCCCCCAAGGCCTGACTAGGGAGGATAAATGTCGGGTTCGAAAATGAAGTTATACCACTGCGCGGATGCGCGCTCACTCCGGCCGCTGTGGGCACTGGAAGAAATGGGGCTGGATTATGAACTGATCAACATGCAGTTCCCGCCTCGAGCGACGTATCCCGGCTATTTGGAATTGAATCCACTGGGCACGGTGCCCACGTTTACCGACGGAGATTTGGTGATGACCGAGTCGTCGGGCATCTGCCAGTATTTGGAGGACATGTACGGGCCAACATCCATCGGCGTTGCTAAGGATCACCCGGCCTATGGCGAGTATCTGAATTGGCTTTACCGCAGCGATGCCACGTTGACGTTTCCCCAAACCTTGGTGCTACGCTACACGCGCCTAGAGCCGGAAGAACGCCGAATCCCTCAGGTCGTAGAAGATTATTCCATCTGGTATTTGTCGCGTTTGCGCTCGGTAGAGCTGGCGCTGGAGGGCAAAGAATTTTTGTGTGCCGACAAGTTTACCGTTGCGGACATTGCGGTGGGCTATGCCCTATTCCTAGGTGTTTCTCTCGGTCTGGATGCTCGCTACAAACCCAATTGTAAGCGCTATCTTGAAAGCCTAATGGAACGTCCCGCGTTCAAAAGCGCTCGAGAAAAGCAGCAGGCTTAGGCTTCGTTGAGGTTGCATTATGAAGATTAATACAAGTTTACCCGCCCACGACTTAAACGCTGTGGGTCCGGCGGCAAAGACGATTGAAGAACAAGGCTTCAGCGGTGTTTCCACTCAGGAAAACCGCCAAGACGCTTTTCTGCCCTTGGCCGTGGCCGCAACTCAAACCGAATCGTTAGAGCTGCGCACCAATATCGCCATCGCCTTTGCCCGTAGTCCCATGGTGGCAGCGAACATGTCTTGGGATATTCAGCGTGCCAGCAAGGGGCGATTCACCCTAGGCATTGGCAGTCAAGTCAAAGGCCACAACGTGCGGCGTTTTAGCGTGCCCTGGTCACCGCCAGCACCGCGCATGCGTGAATACGTGCAGTCACTGCGCGCTATCTGGGACTGCTGGGCCAACGGCACCAAGCTGGACTATCAGGGTGAGCACTACCAGTTCAGCTTGATGACGCCGAATTTCACACCCGAACCGTGTGAACAAGGCGTGCCCAAGGTGCAAATCGCCGCAGTGGGTCCAGTGATGATGAAGGTAGCCGCCGAGGAGTGTGATGGTGTGATGCTGCACGCGTTCTGCACCGGCAAATATCTGGAAGAAGTCATCTTGCCTCGTTTGGACAAGGGCCTCGAAACCTCCGGGCGCGACCGCGCAGATTTTGAGATCAGTGGTGGCGGGTTCGTCGCCACCGGCGCGGACGACGAAGCAGTAAACAAAGTCTTCGAGTGGGTGCGCATGCGGATTGGTTTTTATGGGTCTACACCGTCTTACTGGCCTGTCTTTGAACAGCACGGCTGGGAAGACCTTGGACACAAACTCAACGACATGTCGAAGAAGGGCCAATGGGATCAAATGACCCAAGAGGTCTCTGACGATATTGTTTATGAGTTCTGCGCTGTGGGGCGTTTTGATCAAATCGCAGATAAAATTCGTCAGCGATTTGCGGGCCGGGTGGATGTGATATCACTGCCCGATGACACGCCAAAAGACCTGTTGCAGGAACTGGCGAGCATCTAAACGATTGCCTGGTCAGAGGCCGCGAGTCAGTCCCATTTTTAGCGACCTAGGCCCCTAGGTCGCCTCGAATAACGCCGCTCATCCTCTGCAAGATGCCGTTCGTAAATTCACTCTGTGAAAAGGTGGCAAATTGCAGGACTTTCTCTCCAGTTTCATGCAGCTGAGATCGGTTGCTGGAAATTTTTGACCTCATCGCCCTGACGTTTATGCTTTATCGACAGATCCAATAGATACCCTTCGGTAGCGCACGGCATCACGCGCAGGTTTCAGGATAAGGCATAAGCGCCGCGGCGATTTACTTTTAGGAGAGAGTAATGAGTAACGCCTTGCGTTTTATGCAGTGTCTGCCATTCGGTAGGCAATCGAAGTTTTATCAACCCCCCCTTAACTACACAAGCATTGGCTCGCGTGTGTTAAGCCTATTTGCCGCGGTTTCAATGCTTCTTGCCTCACTGCTGGGTTTTTCAGCGGTAGCGGTGGCTGAAGAGGAGGTGATCGTTGAAGAAGTTGTTGTAACGGGCACAAGAATTAAACGCCCCGGACTGGAATCTTCAAGCCCGATTGTGACGATTGACTCTCAGGAAATCGATTTCCAGCAGGAAATCGATGTCGAACGAATTCTACGCGAGCTGCCGTCGACAATTCCTGCAGATAACGAAAATGTGAATAACGGAACCGACGGTATTGCGACGGTGGATTTGCGAGCCCTTGGGCCAGAGCGAAACCTGGTGCTGATGAACGGTCGTCGTATGACGCCAGCTAATTTTCGGGGTCAAGTTGATGTCTCGTCTATTCCGACTGCGCTGATAGAACGAATCGACATCATTACAGGTGGTGCTTCTGCGGTATACGGCTCTGATGCAATTGCAGGAGCCGTCAACTTCGTAATGAAGAACGACTTTGAGGGCGTAGATCTATTGGTCAACAAATCGGCGTCCTTCGACAGCGACGCGAAGTCGGACAGCGTTTCCCTGACGTTGGGGTCTACATTCGAAGACGATCGAGGACATGTTGCTTTGAATGTGAGTTGGTCGGATCGTGACCCGCTGTTACTCGGTCAGCGTGATATCGGAACCGTAGGAATACAAACCAGTAACGGTGCAGGCTTAGAGGAGTTTTTGGCTGGTGAAGGCGTTACCCAGCCCATGGCCGGATGCGACGGGCCAGATGTTGCAGCGACCGGTGGCTCGACAACTGCAATTCCTACTCGGGTTGCCATTGTGGGTGCCGGAGGTGTTGGTCAGTTTTTGAACGACAGAACTCTCTACACTGGCGATGCGGGCACAGGAAATGGTCAAAGGGGAGGGTGCAGCGTCTTTAACTACAATCCTTACAACTATTTCCGTACGCCTCAGGAGAAATACAATCTTTTCGCCACCGGTGATTTCGAGGTCAATGACAACCTAGTTGTCTATACAACTTTGCGCTATGGAAATACCACTGTACGACAGCAGGTAGCGCCGTCCGGCACCTTCGGAGCATCCTTCGATGTACCGCTGGCCAACTCTTTCCTCTCTGAATCGGCCCGGTCTGAAATTATTTCCTTTGCAAATACGGCCTTAGGGGCTGGAACCTTGGTTGAAGGAACCAATTGGGACGACATAAACAGTAATGGCGTGGTGGATGTTGACGATTATCTGAAGATGCAATTGCGTCGGAGAACCGTAGAGCTGGGCCCGCGTAGCGAAAATTACGACACGGATGCATTTTCTTTTTTGGTGGGAGCCAAAGGCGATCTGATCGGCGACTGGAATTATGATGCGTCGTTCCAGTACGGTGAATCCAATCGGACGACGGTTCGCGATGGCTATACCAACCTGACCAATATTCAGAACGCCCTCGACTCCGTTGACGGAGTCACCTGTAAAAATGGTGATTCCACGTGTGTGCCCATAGACCTCTTTGGCGGTTACGGAACGATTACTCCAGAAATGGCGGCTTATGCCAGAGCCATCGCCATACAACAGCAAAAGTATGACCAGCTCATTGGGCAGATCATATTTGATGGTACGGTTCCGGCCGCTCGTCTGCCGGCGGCAGATTCCGCGCTAGCCTTGAGCGTTGGCTACGAAACGCGTGAAGAAAACGGCTCATTAGACCCTGATGAGTGTTTGAAGTTGGCTCCCGCAAGCTGTCAGGGTGGTGCCGGGGGCAATCTTTTGCCAATCTCCGGTGGATACAAGGTTGACGAGTTTTTCGTAGAGGGGTTAATGCCCATTGTGGAGAACCGGGACTACGTTGACTCCCTGAACTTTGAATTCGCCTATCGGGCGTCAGATTATTCAACGGTCGGCAATGCTAATGCCTGGAAAGCTGGTGTTAACTGGCGGATCGACGATCAGTTCTTGGTACGCGTCATGCAGCAACAAGCAACTAGAGCGCCAAATATTCAAGAACTGTTTTCACCGATTACTACTGGGCTAGACAACGCGACGGGCGATCCATGCTCCCTTGCCAATGCGGCAAATATCGACCAACGATTGCGCGATTTGTGCATTTCCACGGGGCAGACAGACGCCCAGGTAGGTGTGCTACAAGACATCGTATCTGGACAGGTGAATATTCTTGAAGGCAGTGACCCTAGTAGCCCGCCCGATGCAGAAACCGCTGATACGTTTACCGTGGGGTTCGTGTGGACGCCGGAGTTTGAGCGTGTCCAGAATGTCTCGATAGCACTAGATTATTACGATATCGATATCGAAGATGTCATCGGTGAATACTCCGCCCAGCAAATTCTAGATCAGTGCTATGTCGCGGCAATAGCGACAGCCTGCAACGATATAGTTCGCGTTAACGGCGACCTGACCAGTGCAGCTTCCGGTGTACGCTTGTTGACCACCAATTTGCTTTACGAACAGTCTGAAGGTCTCGAGTTGACCTTTGGATTCGGCTTTGAACTCGGTGAGTACGGAAATCTGCACTTCTCGGGCAGGGTAAACAAGTACCTAACGCAAGAAGAACAAAGTGATGCTCTGACGCCAGTAATCGATTGTCGTGGATACTTTGGTACGACCTGCGACCCGGTGTCGGATTTGAACTGGACTCAGCGGACAACATGGAGTTGGAACGATCTAGAGACGTCACTAGTCTGGCGGCATACCAGCAGTGTGGATATCGAAGAGCCCGAGCGCGAAAGCGTTTATCGAGAGTTTAGAAGTATTGATAGCTATGACTACCTAGATCTCTATATCGGCTATACGCTTTATGAGGATCGCGTGACGCTGAGCTTGGGGATTAACAACCTGACGGAGGAAGATCCACCAATTCTCGGTAATGAGGCAGGTGACACATCTTCAAATTCAGGAAACACATTCCCAAGCAATTACGATGTATACGGTCGGGTTTGGACCTTGGGTGCCCGTATGACTCTTTGACATCGGGCCTTCTACGAAGGAGCAACGTACGGTGCTTCTTCCGAGAGAATCAGACTTGTAAAGCGGACCCGTGAGTCCGCTTTTTTTCGTACAGCCTGAAGCACTCGGTTATTGCGCCCACGCCGTATATCTGAAGAAACACTATGGTCTTAATACTGTGCTCACGTATTGGCTAAACGGGTAGGATTTTTGCGATGCAGCTCAATCACTTCCCCGTCGCTTACCGCAATAAACTGGGGTATCGTAAGCCCGGAAAGGAACATGGAGAAAAACAATGAGTGAAGCAGTAGACACGACTCCGGCCCCGGAATTTATTCGACCCGGATCCGAGCAAGATCAACACAAAGGCCCAATTCCAGCCGCCGCAGATGTTGCCTTAGAGGACATTAACCCTGTTTGGAATCGTCTATTTGCCGAAAACCGGATGCTCGATTATTTTGAGCGTTTGCGCCGCGAAGATCCGGTGCATTTCAACGAATCCGAGGTGGCTGGCCGCTACTGGTCGTTGACCCGCTATAACGAAATCAAAGCGGTCGATACCGATCACAAGAATTTTTCCAGCGCGCACGGCATTACGCTGGGTTTTCCCATCGATCAGCCGCTACCCGAAGGCGCGTTAGACGTCAGCATGTTCATTGCGATGGACCAGCCAAAGCACGACGTGCAGCGAAAGACCGTTTCGCCAGTGGTCTCTACCCGCAACTTGGCTGGCATGGAAGCGTTGATCCGAGAGCGTACCTGCGAAGTGCTGGATTCGCTGCCTGAGGGCGAAACCTTTGATTGGGTGGATACGGTTTCTATTGAACTAACCACGCGCATGCTCGCAACGCTGTTCGATTTCCCCTACGAAGATCGTGCCAAGCTCACTCGTTGGTCTGATGTGGCTACGGCAGTACCCGGCGGTGGTGTCATCGATACAGAAGAACAGCGTCGTGAAGAACTGATCGAGTGCTTGGTCTGCTTTACGCAGATTTGGGAAGACCGCAAAAAGAATCCCACCGGTGATCTCGTTTCGATGCTGGCGCACGGCGAAGAAACCAAGGATATGGAACCGATGGAATTCTTGGGGAACCTGATTTTGCTGATTGTTGGGGGCAACGATACAACCCGCAATTCCATGTCGGGTGGTGTCTTGGCACTCAACCAGTATCCGTCGGAATTCGAAAAGCTGAAGAACGATCACTCGCTGATTCCAAACATGGTGGCTGAAGTCATTCGTTGGCAAACGCCGCTGGCCTACATGCGTCGCACGGCGAACAACGATTGCATCGTTGGCGGCAAGCAAATCAAAGCCGGCGATCAAATGTTGATGTGGTATCTCTCGGGCAACCGAGACGAAGACGTGTTTGAACGCGGAGAAGAGCTGATCATTGATCGCGAAAACGCTCGCAATCACTTGTCCTTTGGCTTCGGTATTCACCGGTGCATGGGCAACCGTCTCGCTGAAATGCAACTGCGGGTGCTGTGGGAAGAGATCCTGAAGCGTTTTGAAAACATCGAGGTAGTAGGGGATATCGAAAGAACCTTCTCTTCCTTCGTGAAGGGTTATACCTCGATGCCGGTTCGAGTAACTCGCAAGAAGTAGTCTTCTGAGACGCACTGGCTGCCAAGCGTGGCGGTCGCGGCACCGCTTTGAGTGGTTGAATACATCACCGAAAGCTTGCCTTAGAAGCTAAAAAACGCGCAAGGTTCCTTGCGCGTTTTTGATTCAGAACCCTCTACCCGACCTTTACTACCGCCGATCAGGTGTTGTGTCGTTAAGGACTGTTTTGTTGTACTTAAACCGTTTTCTTATGTTTCTCGTTGTGATGACAAGTCTGCTGAGCCTATCTGTGACCGCTCAGCCGATCTTGCAGGCCCAGTTGCTGGACGAACCGCCCGCGCTGGACGGTTTAGTGCTGGAAGACCCGCTGTGGCAGAGCGTCGTCCCCGGCACGAATTTCCAGCAGGTACAGCCCAATGAGGGCATGCCAGCATCGGCGCGCACGGAGGTTCGCGTGGGATATTCTGCAGACACGCTGTTTGTCGCTGTGGTCTGTTTCGATGACGACCCCGCCAGTCTGATCGTCGCAGATAGCCGGCGGGACGCGGATCTGTCAGACCTAGACAGCTTTCAAATCATCATTGACGGCTTTCAGGATCGCCAAAACGGTTTTGTCTTTGGTACAACTCCGGCGGCAGGTGAGTACGACGGTCAGGTGACTAAGGGCGGCGGTGGCGGCTTCGGTGCCTCTGGCTTCAATCTGAACTGGGATGCCTCATGGGAGGTGCAGACTCATATTGGTGAGTTCGGCTGGAGTGCCGAATTCGCCATTCCATTCAAATCCCTGCGCTATCGAGGTCAGGGCCAGCAGAACTGGGGAATCAACTTTCAGCGCAATATCGCGCGGTTAGACGAAGTGTCTTACTGGGCACCGCTGGAGCGGCAATACAACCTATACCGGCTGACCGAGGCGGGAACGTTGGCGAGTGTGTCGCCTCCCAGTCAGCGTTCGCTGAAAGTCACTCCCTATGTATTAGGAGCCTTTGACCGTGGTGGTAATGCAGAACCGGGTACCCATAACGAAATGGATGTGGGGTTCGATGCAAAAATTGCTCTGACGCCCAGTTTGATGCTGGATGTGACCTACAACACCGATTTTGCTCAAGTAGAAGTGGATGAAGTGCAGGTTAATCTGGATCGATTTAGCATTTTTCTGCCGGAAAAGAGGCCATTCTTTTTGGAAAATGCCGGCCAATTTTCAGTAGGCGACCCCGGAGATGTGGAGCTGTTTTTCAGTCGTCGTATCGGCCTGGATTCTGACGGTGCCCCTCAGCCAATCGACGCCGGCGTAAGGTTGTCGGGCAAAATGGGTATCGCGACCAATGTGGGCGCCATGCACATGCAGACAGGTGATTCAGAAAACGGTATCGCCGGCGTCGACTTCAGCTTGTTGCGGCTGAGCCAAGAGTTCCAAAACCGCTCCTCTCTGGGCGTGCTCTTTGTCGACAAGTCCTCGGAACTGAGCGCGGATGATAATCAAACCTATGCAATTGATGGCCGTCTTGGTTTGGGCGATGAATGGACGTTGTCGGGATACGTTGCCCAGACCGATACGCCCGGTCTGTCGGGTGACGAAAAGGCCATGCGTATCCGCGCAGATTACAACGTACCAAGTCTCGATGCGTACTTGGCCTATGCCAAGGTTGGCGACAACTTCAATCCAGAGGTGGGTTTCCTAAGGCGCAAGAACTACGAAAAAATCTCAACAATGATCTGGCATCGCAAACGCATGAACGATCGCTGGGGACTGTTTGAGTTAAGGCCGCATGTGTTCTTCAGGGGTTATCAAGACGATGAAGGTTTTTACGAGTCCGGCTTTTTGCACATCGACAATCACTGGGAGTGGACCAGTGGCTTTGAGGTGCATACCGGCTTGAACTTTATTCGGGAGGGGGTGCAGGAACCCTTCGAAATCGTTGAAGGCACCTTTGTGCCGGTGGGTGAATACGACCACAAAGAATCCCAGATCGTGGTGATGAGCAATCCGCGCAAAGCCTTGAGCGGTTCTGTGACATCGCGGATCGGCGGTTTTTATGGTGGTGATCGAGTGTCTACCGAATGGCAAGCAAGCTATCGGTTGGCTGAAGCGTTCACCAGTGAGTTGAGCTGGATTAACAACGACATCGAATTGCCCGTCGCCAATGGCGATTTTAAGGTCAACGTGGCGCGCCTGCGTATGTCTTATTCGTTCAGCCCTAAGGTGCTGCTGCAGGCTCTGGTGCAATACGATGACCGTAGTGACGCCACCGCCATGAACCTGAGGTTTTCCTGGCTGCAAACCGCTAACTCAGGTCTGTACTTCGTTTACAACGAACTGGATAACGATGAATTTATTGGGCCGTTGGAAAAGCGTCGGGAAATTGCCATCAAGTATTCGAGAATTCTCGATGTGTTTTAACCCCACGTTTACTCGTCAAAGCAGACGATCACGGCGGCGTTGGCCATAACGATCGCATCACCCATGGGCGATGCCTGGGTGTGGCCGCTATCTGCTGGTACATCTAAGCCGCCTACCACGCATTCGACCGTCACACTGCCGTAGGGTAGTTCTGCCGCTACGGACTGAGTGTCGACCTCATTCGGTTCGGCGACGCCGATCCGCACGGTGATCTTCATGTCGTTTGGCGATTTGTCGAGGGCCCGGAAAAAATTCAGACTGGAGTGCCGAATGGCGTCAGAAACCGCGCGCTTTGCAGCCTTGGTGTAATCGCGGCCGTGGACGTCGGCGCCCATGCCCATTTCGGTTACGTAACGATTCAATGCCACAATCGCGCTCTCCTGAATTATGCTTAGCGCAACTTTACCTCAATAATGTTTCGAGGATCGGGTTCGGCGACAGCGTTTGATGCTAGCCAGCCGAGCAATGTGTTTGGGAGAGATGCATGTCAAATACAAATTGACATGAAAACGACAAATAGCGGTTCAACATCCGCGGCGTCGAATATGTGCCGATTAAAAGAGAGAGCGCTGAGTGAATCACGAGTTACAAATATTGGATGGCAGCATGGGTGCCGAATTGATCAAGCGGGGCCTGACGCCGCGAACGGGACTTTGGTCAGCGCGGGCGTTACTGGACGAACCCGAGGGGGTGGTGCAAGTGCACGCTGAGTATATTGAAGCGGGTGCGTCGGTGATTACTACCAATTCGTATTCTACCATTCCCAGTTACTTAGCCAAGGCCGGTATGGCTGAGAGTTACCAAGAACTCACGGTAGTCGCCGCGAAGTTGGCTCGCAGGGCCGCAGATGCCGCAGCGACACCGGTGCGAGTTGCCGGGTGTTTGCCTCCGCTGGATGAAAGCTATCGGCACGACTTAGTGCCCGAAAACGAACCATCGCAGGCTGTGTACCGTGAGTTGGTGAACGTCTTGGCTCCCCATGTCGACCTGTACCTCTGTGAGACCATGTCCTGTGTCCGCGAGGCAGTGAACGCGTCTTCTGCAGCGCGCGCGGCGGATCCAAACAAACCGCTTTGGGTGGCTTGGACGCTGCACGAAACCCCTGGCGAGGGTCTACGGAGCGGGGAGTCATTGGCCGAAGCCCTTGCCGCGGTGCAGCCCTTTGAACCAGACGCGTATCTGTTTAACTGCACCTCGCCTGCAGCGATCAGTGCTGCTGTAGAGGCTCTTGCCAAGCTGACGGATAAACCGATCGGCGCGTATCCAAACAGTTATCACGTGCCAGAGGGTTGGACTTTGGATAACGATAAATCCGTTGAGGCAAGAGACATGACCGCAGAAGACTTCGTTGCTTTTTCTCGCGATTGGCGAAACAAGGGTGCATCGATACTTGGCGGATGCTGTGGCATTGGCCCGTCGCTCATAGACGCCATGGCAAAAGACCTAGGCGCGTAATCGAGACTGCCCGTTTACTTCGGGTTGCTTACTGACAGGGGGATATATGGAAAACCAACAGGTTCTGATCGACCGTCTACCAACGGGCAAGCTGCGCGCTGAGGACTACAAACTCACCGATTCGCCGATGCCCGTTGCAGGCCCTAATCAGGTACTGATTAAGACGCTTGCTTTCGCCATTACAGCGGGAACGCGTGCCGGCTTGCAGGGCAGTGCTAGCTACGCTGGTGCGCCGGCTGCCGGTCGCGTCATGAACGGTACCGGGGTTGGTGAGGTGGTTGCTTCCAATGCGCCTTCGGTGGCCGTTGGTGATCGTGTGATTGCTGCCACGGGCTGGCAGCAGTATGTCGCCATGGATGTCGAGCACGTCACGGTGATTGATCCCGGTCACGATCCGATTCATTACCTCGGGCCAATGGGCGTCAATGGGTTAACGGCGTACTTTGGCCTTCTTGACGTGGGCAACCCCGAGCCGGGCAATACGGTCATGGTGTCGGCGGCTGCGGGTTCGGTTGGACACATGGTCGGACAAATGGCAAAAATCCACGGCTGTCAGGTGGTTGGCGTTTGCGGTAGCAACGATAAAGGTCGGCTGCTCGTTGATCGGTTGGGTTTTGATCGAACCGTCAATTACAAAGACGCCAACTATCGTCAAAGCTTAAAAGAGGCGACCCCTGATGGCGTAGACGTCTATTTTGACAACACGGGCGGCATGATTTTGGGCTCCGCTCTGTTTCGTATGAATGTCGGGGGGCGGATCGCCTGTTGCGGCGTGGTGTCGCAATACGACACGGATACGCCGGAACCCGGTCCCAAGGGTGTCCCGGGATTACTGGTCAATAACCGACTCACCATGCGTGGCTTTTTGCTCTTTGATTATGCTGAACACTATGCCGAGGCGAGAAACGCCATATACGGCTGGCTGACTTCGGGCCAGCTAACCAGTCTGCAAGACGAGGTCGTCGGATTGGCGGCAGCGCCTGAAGGCTTTGTGGACTTGCTGTCCGGCGGCAACGTTGGTACTCGAATCGTGCGGCTTGATCAATAGCAGTGAGTTCCGCCTTGGGTCTGATTGATCTTGGGGTCATTGCGGTGGTGATGCTTGGCGTGACGTGGGCCGGGCACCGGCTCAGCGGTACGATTACAGATCGCCAAGGTTTCTTTCAAGCCGGAGGCTCCATGCCTTGGTGGGCGGTATCGGCGAGCATCATTGCGACGGTGGTCAGCGCAGTGACGTTTGTGTCGGTGCCCGCCGCCGTGTTCGCTCCGGAGGGCAATCTAACCTATGTCCAGGTCATCATTGGTCTGGCCTTGGGCAAGGTGCTGGTGGCCAGACTGCTGGCGCGACCGTTCTACCAAAGCCAAAATCTTGCCACCAGTTACGAGTACATCGGCGCTCGCATCGACGCGCCAACGGGCACCCTGTCCATGGCATTAGGCTTGCTGCTCAATACCATCAATTCCGGCGTTAAACTGTTAACCGCGAGTTTGGTTTTGGACGTGATTAGCGGTTGGGGGTTGGCCGGTTGCGCGTTGTTTATTGTCAGCATCAGTGCGCTTTGGGGCGCCTTGGCTGGTATCAAAACGGTCATCTGGACGGATTTTCTGCTGTTTTTGCTCTTCGCTGCGGGGGCCATTTTTGCGCTGCTTTATACGCTTGGTGAGATCACTATGCCGTTGCCCGAGGCCTTGCTCTGGCTCGATCAACAGGCAAAGTTGGTTATGTTCGATTTCAATACGGACACAAGCAAAAGCGGCACCATTTGGGCCGGAGTGATCGGCGCGATTTGCTTGAGTATTGCCCAAGGCAGTACTCAAGGCACTTGGCAGCGCGTGAAAGCCTGCCGCTCGGTGGACGATGCCTGCAAAGCCTTTGATTTTGCTGCTCTTTTCTATGTGGTGCATTTGTTGATCCTGGGTGTGGGTCTAGCACTCTTTGTGTTCTATGCAGAGCATGGCATTCCAGAAGGTTTGGCCGCCGAGTTAGTGGATGCACCAGACCGAATTTTTCCGCATTTTATCGCCACAGAGTTGCCGATAGGCGTTTCGGGTTTGTTTATCGCGGCGATATTTGCCGCAGCCATTTCAACCTTGGATTCGGCGCTGGCGGAGGGCGCTGACCTGACGGTAAACCATCTGTACGCTCCCCTGCGCAAAGATCGTTCGGAACGGCACTATCTCACGATGTCTCGGCTGTTTATGGTGGTTTGGGCTCTGATCTTTTTTGCCTTGGCGTTGTTTTTTTCGCGCTACTCGGCGCAAGGGCTGTTGCAACTCACGTTCAAGCTGCCGAATTACATCTATGGGGCGATTTTTGCCAGCATCCTGTTGGCCCGGTTTGGTATCGGTTCGCTGCGACTGATTTTGTCGGGTGTTGTTCTGGCCAGCGCGATCGTGGCCTATTTGGCGACAAACGGTGTTGCCTTCTTTTACTGGTGCCCCATTTCTGGTGGTGCCATGTTTGCCTTTGTCTGGGCGTTGGATCGACGACCTCTGGATTGGTCGGGAGTAGCCGAGCGCTGACGTAAATCAGCGCAGCGGACCGACCCCGTGGACTGCTCCGGATACCGTGCCAGACATATAGGGTTCGGGCGATCGACGGTGCGAGTCGCGTCGAAACTCGCGTCGATTTGCCCGGCGCTCGCGTGCCACCCTTCTCTCGAGTTGCCGGTGCTGCCGATACAGAAAGTGATCTGGATGTCGCAAATGTCCGTGATGCCAGACGGGACCGTGTCTGCCGGAATGTCCCCAAAAATGATGATTGTGATGATGTCTACGATGCAGTGGACGTCGATGGCTGTGTCGATCCCAATGCACAACGTAGGACGAGGAAATTCGTGCGGGCCTGGGGTCGCTGAAGCGGTATGAGCTGGGTCTACTGCGATACACCACACGAGTTTCCGCTGGCACGACGGTCACCGGCTCCGCGAGATCCTTAGGCAGCAATCGCTGGTCCCTAAGCTGCGCCCATACGAGTGGCTCGTCTTCGGCAACGGCCTGTCCCAGTTCGCTCACCCAGACCAAGTCTGTGCTCAATCGTTGCAGCAATGTCGGATACTGCATCAGAGCCAAAATGGCGCGGTTAAACTTAGGTTTGCCCTGCACGCCAGTGGGATTGGTCAAATACCGGGCAGCTAAGGCAATCTGCTCTGGGTACTCAGTGGCGTCGAAGATGACTTGAATAATGTTGTCTGGATAATGGATGAGCGGGTCAACCAACTCAGGTACCGGTGCCGCCCCGGGCACATTGAGCGGCTCGAAAGCCTGCTGGCCGTGCGTTGGGCTGGTGAAAGCCAGAAAACTCAGCATCCCAATCAGTCTAAGTCCAAGCATTTGAAACTCCTTTGATATCGCCGCGTATCTTTGTAGAGAAGCCATATTGGTAGTATCAAACTGAACCGTTGCTGAACCGCGAGATCACACTAAGCGTTCAAAGCGCCAATACCCAGCTCAGGGCAACGAGCCCGAAGGCGACAATACCGCATTGCTGCTGCCGTTCTCGAGAAATGGCCGAAAAGTCGATATGCGACAGTCTCAGCCCGGCGCATACGCCGGCGATAAAGCCAAAGACGTGACCGCCAACGTCTACACGTTCTGATCCGAAGCCAGTAAACGCGAGCATGGCAATGGCGGCGAAAAGAGGGGCTGCACTGCGTCGCCAATCGTGTTGACGGAATGCGCCTTTGCGCCACAGCAGCGTGGGTGCCAGCCCGAGAGCAGCGAAATTTGCAGTAGAGGCGCCCAGCGCGCGAAAGGCATCGGGATGAATCAGCGCGTTAAACAGATTGGCAACTGCCGCACAGCCAAGAATTGCCAGCCAGCCAACCCCCGAGCCCAAATAGCGGGCGACAAAGAAACCAAACAGGCTGCCAAACAAGCTGTTGCTCAGAATATGCTCCAAGCCACCGTGCAGCGTGAGAGCAGTGACTGCGCGCCACCATTCACCTTGACGTACCGATTCGCTGTGCAGTACGCCGGCTTCAATCAGCGGGCTGTCGGAGAATCCTTGTAGCGCCGGAACCGCCCAGATGACGGCCAAAAATCCAAGGACGCCGAACCATCCGCTATCGGCGAACGGCACCTGTACTTGGGTAGGCAGGGGTCTGCTGTTTTCTTGCCAATACGAAGTGAGTTCGTGGTGTGCTCGCGCCTGCTCGGCGGAGGGAACCATCAGAGACCACGGTGTGGCGGTAGCATTCATGTCCACACGATGAGCAACTTTGACGGCAAGCAGTACCAGGCTGGCGTCCCGAATCTGCCCTTTGTCTTCAGCGCGAAATATTTCAACCCAAGGATCTTGTTCTTCACTCATTTGTGAAGGTTATCAGGAGCTGCGAAATATTCCGCAGTGCTGATGCTAATGAGTTGGGGATAAAATAGCGGTGGGATGGGGTTCGACGTTTTTCATGGCCAACGATTGAACGTGGTGGTAGAGGTAGTCGGTTAGCGTCTGGCGGGTTTCGAATGCGCTCAGGGCAGACCATTCCAGAGTGTCGCCAATAACCGCGTGTAACGGTTTGCCAAACCGGTTTCGGGCCTCGCTGAGTAGCAAAGCCATGCGCAGAGGTTCTGCGATATGCGACGCCAGATGAAACGCCCGACGGTTTTGTCCCCGGAAATAAACAGGCACGACATTGGCTTGAGCGTCGCGAATCAACTTTGCAGCGAAGGTAGTCCATGGCGCATCTACGACGTCACCAAAACCCTTTTTGTCGGCGGTCGAGACGAATCCCGATGGAAAAATCAAAACTGGGATGTTGTCGGCTAAACAGTCTTGGGCGACTTTCTTTACCCGGAGATTATTTTTCATTGCCTCCTTGGTCGGTTGGAAATCCACCGGCAAGAAGTACGGGGCTAAATCTTTGTCCTGGCACAAAAGCGAATGGATTAAAATCCGAAAGTCGCCGCGCGCTTTTAGCGCCATATCGCACAAGGCCATACCGTCGACGATGCCAAAGGGGTGATTGGCCACAAACACGACGGGGCCGTCGGTCGGTATTTCTTTCAGCTTGGCGGTGTTGTAGCGGCAGTCAATACTAGTAGCCTGAAACGCGTCTGTGAAAAAACGCTCCACAGCAAATGGCTCTGACTTCAATTGCTTGTAGACGGCCTCAATTTGTCCGCGGCCAAACAAGCGCTCGACCGTAGAGATCACTTGACGGGTCAGCCAAGGGTCGTCTGGCTGGACGTAGGTAATTCTCGGGTCTTCTCTCACGTAAGCCGTGAAGGCTGGATCCAGCTCAGGTTGAGGCATAGCGCTGCTCCAAGGACTGTGGTTGAAAGCAGGTTAGCGTGTCGAGACGCCGGAGGACAACGATGAAAGGGTTAAAAGTTTATGACACTTACAGTCAGCCTTTGGTACTGATAAGGATGACTTTGTTGCGACGGATGGAAGTTTGCCTCCCATTGGGGTTGCAAAACCATCGGCAGTTGCCAATATAGGGGAAGCGCTTGCGAGCGAGCGGTTTTTCAATCTGTAAACAAAGCGAGACGGAATGATCTCGCTGGATCAATGATAGGTGATATCAATGGAACAACGATCTATTCATCAGGCGTCGGTAGCGAGTCTGTCTACGCTTGAAACCAATAAGGTTTTAAAGAATACCTACCTTCTACTTTCCGCAACCTTGGGCTTCAGTGCAGTAATGGCCGCTCTGTCGATGGCGATGAATGTGCCGCCCATGGCTTATTTGATTTGCGTAATTTCCTCCATGGTGCTGGGTATGTTCGTGCTGCCTCGGACGGCGAATTCGGCGTCGGGTTTGGGCGTGATCTTTTTGGTCACCGGCCTACTGGGCTTTGGCTTGGGCCCGATCATCAGCTTGTATTTATCTCTGGCAAATGGCGCGCAAGTTGTGGGCACGGCGCTAGGCGGCACAGCAGTGATCTTCTTGGGTCTGGCCGGCTACGCCATGACGTCGAAGCGTGATTTCTCCTTCATGGGAGGTTTTGTTGCGATCGGGATGATGGTCATGGTCATCGGCATGATTGCCAACATCTTCCTGCAGCTACCCTTGATGTCCGTGATCATCTCGGGCGGCATCATTATGCTGATGAGCGCACTGATCTTGATGCAAATCGGCTCCATCGTGAATGGTGGGGAAACCAACTACATCATGGCGACTTACGGTCTGTATCTGAGCATCTTCAATATCTTCATCAGCTTACTTCAGCTGCTGGGTATTTTTGGCGGTGACGACTAAGCAGTCATCTGATAGTCGCATAGTGAATGCGTGACGCGGTTCGGCAAACGATTATTTGCTGACGATGAAACCCGACAGAGACTTCGCTTTGCGAAGGTTAAGTCGGGTTTTTTATTGGACAAAAATCCTGCGAGGACGATATGGAATGGATGCAGATTTTGGCCTTAGTGGCAGGTGGCATGATGCTGTTCGCGATTTGGCCCATGTACAAAAATTGGCGAGCGAATCCGACTGAGGCTCAGCCTGGCGACTGGTCTACGGCGATTTTTATTTTGGGTTTAGTCATGCTGTTCGTGCTGATGCTGATTTGGTCAGTGCAGTAGCTGCTGGCATTGAATAACGCACAAGGTGGTCTCCCAACCATCATTTTCCTGTCAGTGCTGTATAGACCTTGGTGAGCTGATTGGGCAGGTCTTCCATCTCTTCGATGATCATGTAGCGTTCGTCAGGGCACATACGCTTGAGGTAGTCATGGCCGGACTTGTCTACAGTCATGCAAAATGTCTCGATACCCTTTTGCTGAGACTCTTGTAGCGCGCGGGCAGTGTCTTCCACGCCGTAGTCGTGATTTCCCCGCACCGGACCGTAGTCGCAGTCTTGAGGGAAACCGTCGCTGATGACCATCAGCACTTTCATGGCACTGCCGGTATTCATGAGCTTTTGGCTGGCATGCCGTATGGCCGGTCCCATGCGTGTCGAACCCTTAGGCGCCATGGCGGCAATGTTTTTCAGAGTCGCTTGAGAAAAGGCGTCGTCGGGCTCCTTGGCGATAAAAAGTTCCACATTGTCCTTGCTGTAGCCGGAAAATCCGTAGATGCCGTAGCTGTCGCCCAAAGCCTCCAAAGCCGCAGCCATCACCACCATGGCTTCGCGTTCCAAATCAATGATTTTGCGGCCCGGTTCTTCAGGCTCCTCTTCGATGTCATCAAAGCTCGCGTACCAACCGCCACGGGTGTCTGCCTCGTCTTCTTCGTAATTTGACCAATCCTTGGGTTCCGGGGGATGAATGGGGTCGTCGGTGGAGGCGGATAGATCGACCAAGAAAATGGCGCTCACATCCCGCTGTACCCGCTCTTTGCGCGAGTAGACCCGTTCGTTTGGGCTTTGTCCGGCGCGGATGTCCTGACGTGCTTCGATCACAGCGTTGAGGTCCAACTCATCACCGTCCTGTACCCGTCGAATACGTTCCAATCCGGTGGGCCGTATCTGTTCCAGTTGGCGCTGGACGGTGTTTTGGTAGGCGCGAATCACGGCCTTTAGGGGCGCGATGTCTTCTTCACTGTCGTTGCTTAGTGACTGTTCAAAAACACGGCACCAAGCTCGCAAATAGGTTCGGTTCAGATAGTCCCATTCATCGTAACGGAAGCTGCGAGCATCGCCTTGGGAGGTTCCCAACGCATGAGCGACTGCTGAGCGTTCCATGTCGACGCGGCGCTTTAATGTGTCCCGTTCCTCTTTCAACTCCTTGATCTCGATGTCTATCTGGCGCTGGCTGCCATCGCCGGCGTCGCCAAAGACGGCTTCTTTTTCTTCGCCAGTAGCCGTGTCCATGGCCATGGATTGATTGAGCTGCTCATTAATTTCTTCGAGTTCTTCCTCCCATTCCTCGACACGCTGCTCGCGATTCAGCCAATCCACCAAAGATTCGTCGCTCTTGCGGTACTGGTCCTTCTCTAGGGCGTAACAGGACAAGACTGACTCATAGTGTTGGCAGAGCGCGGCGACGCTGTCATAGACCGATAGCGCTCTGTCTCCGTGTTTCTGCAATGCCGAGAAAAGGCTTCTTTCCACCGAGCCATCGGCCTTAGACAACGGTTCGCCCAGACGCCAGCGCTTGGCGCGGGCGATCAAATCACTGGGAACCTGTGAATTCAGCAAGTGCGCGTGGTGGGCCGTGAGATGCTTTGCTAGTCCTGGATAGTGACGCAGCAAATGGCTTTGAATACGCGCGTCTTCGAACAATAAGAAGAGGTCCTCGGCGAGAGCAGGAGCAGAGAAACTGTCGAACAATAAGCGGTAGTCGCCTACTCGCGGCCCAGTGTCCGCGCTGGGTGAGTAGAGTGCTGCCAACTGCGGCAGACGAGCCACGGCCTTGGTCATCCGAAACCCTAAGGTATCGCATTCGCGCATACCGATTTGTTCCATGACCAGTACGCGATACGCCGAGGGGCTGTCCGTTATCAGCGATTCGGGCAGGAACAGGGTGTCATTGTTTTGGCCGGTAAAGGCTACGTTTAATTTAAGGCGTGAGTTAGTGGCGAATTCCTGATTGCTGCGAATGTGCAGATAACGCCCAGCGATGCCCTCGGCGAAGAGCCCGAGCGCAGCCTCAATGTCTGCGAGGTGTACAGAGGGCTCAAGGGTTTCCTGCGATGCCTGAATGTCGGAAGTCATAATTCTAGGCCAACCGGCTAAGGCAGAATCACGTCAACAATATCCGCCACCGCCTGCTGCACGCTGGCGTCGTCCGAGATTGCACTGATGATCGATGCGGTAGCTGCTCGTCGAGGCGCAATACCCGCTGCGATGAGGTCGCCGGTATAGATCAGTAGCCGCGTACTGACGCCTTCCTCAAACCCGTGCTGCTTAAGATTGCGCACGCGCTCGCCGATTACCGCGAGCCGTTCAGCCGTGGTGGCGTCGACCCCGGATTCGTGACCGATAATTTGTGTTTCTGTTGCCACGTCTGGGTAATCAAATTCCAGACTGACGAATCTCTGACGCGTGCTGGGCTTTAGGTCCTTCAACACACTCTGGTACCCCGGGTTATAGGAAATCACCAGTAAAAAATCTGGGTGTGCATCCAGCAACTCGCCGGTTTTATCGATGGGTAAAATACGTCGATGATCGGTCAGTGAATGAATGAGCACGGTGGTGTCCTTGCGTGCTTCGACGATTTCGTCCAAATAACAAATGGCGCCGGAACGAACAGCCCGGGTCAATGGTCCATCGGACCAGACGGTTTCGTCGCCCTTAAGCAAGTAGCGTCCCACCATATCGGTTGCCGTCAGATCCTCATGACAGGACACCGTGAGCAGAGGCACCTCAGGGCGCTCGTCGGTCGCCCGGTTGTTGTCGAGCAGCCAGCTCATGTGTTCCACGAAGCGGGTTTTACCGCAGCCGGTGGGCCCCTTGAGCAGCACAGGAAGCCGCGATGCATAGGCCGCTTGAAAGACCTCTACTTCGTCAGCTAAGGGTAAGTAGTAGGGGGCCTCAGTGGTGGATGAGGGGCTCGTTGTTTGATTCATATCGTACCTGCAGAAAATGATCCGGCTGGCGTCGTAGCCACGCGCAAAGAGTGGTAAAGGATGCGATTTTTCACGTGCAGAGGTCGTGAAGATACGTAAAAGAATGCGATCGGGAAACTTGTAGGCCCAACAGGGGTGCGTAAACTTAAAAAAAACGGAGAGAGAACGTCGTGAGCGATACCGATGAGCTGTTGGAAGCCACTACCGCACTGATCTTGCCGCTGCTGCATGCACTGGATGCTCTTGGTCAAGCCGGGCGTATGATGCACCCGCCTGCGCTGGCTGAGGTCTGCGCTGCGATTGCCCAGTATCGCGAACCCCTGGAAGCTGGTCGCCAGACATTCACTCAGGCTCAGTGGCCCGAGCACCTGGAGGCTTTTACCCTGCATGCGAACATGGCTACGACGCTGGCTCTGCGGGCGTTTGACGGGTTCGCCGATGCCATGAATCAGCCTGAACCGCCAATGGCCGCATACAGGGCCATGGGTCTTGCCACTCAGGCCTTCGCAGCGGCGTACCCCTTGGCCGCCATGCTGCCGCCAGTGAATCGGTTTTACTTGGAGCCAGAGGTTCGTGAGAACGCCGAGCTGCAGCAAAAGCTCATGGAGTCTGACCCAGAAAAGCCCAACGTTGGTGTGATGCACGCGGATAACGCGACGGATCAACGCGGCGGTTTCTCGGTCTACGTGCCAGAATACTATCAAGGGGAACCGTTGCCGCTGGTAATGGCCCTGCATGGCGGCAGCGGGCACGGTCGGCAATTTTTATGGTCTTGGCTGCGTGCAGTTCGCTCCGATCCCTGTATTTTAATCGCTCCTACGTCTGCAGAACGCACGTGGTCTCTGATGAATTCTGAAGCGGACAGTCAGCGATTGTACGATTTGGTTGCCTACGCGCAGCAACACTGGAACGTGGATTCTCAGCGCATGCTGCTCACGGGGATGTCCGATGGCGGGACGTTTAGCTACGTGAGTGGGTTGCAAAGTCATTCGCCCTTTACCCATCTGGCACCGTGTTCAGCGTCCTTTCATCCGATGCTGCTCGAAGTGGTCGATCCGGCTCGCCTGCAAGGTCTACCGATCTATCTGATGCATGGGGTTCTGGACTGGATGTTCCCTGTCAGCGTGGCCCAAGAAGCCGATGCGGCGCTCGGTGGTGCAGGTGCCCGGGTAACCTATCGCGAGATCGAGAACTTGTCCCATACCTATCCCCAAGAGGAAAATTCAGCGATTCTCAGGTGGTTGGCAGATGGCGTTTAACACGCCTGAGCTTGCCCCTCGAGTGCACGAGTAGGAGAGAGTCATTCGCATCGTCAATTACAGTGCGCAGTACGCTGCGGATTTTGCGCGGCTGAATTATCAGTGGATTGAGCACTACTTTCGCATTGAGGATGAGGATCGTGCGGCCCTAGACCATCCGGAACGTTACGCCATTGCCCCCGGCGGCGAAATTTTCTTCGTTCTCATCGATGGCGAAGTGGTGGGTACGGTGGCCCTAGTGCCCAAGGCTTTTACTTGCGATGGTGTCCCAACCCGATTTGAGCTGGCAAAAATGGCCGTGGATCCGAGGTTGCATGGTCAGGGGATTGGTAAACAGTTGTTGGCACATGCGACGGCTTATGCTGTCGAGCGTGGGGCAAATCAGGTGGTGTTGTCGACCAATGATATTCTCGCGCCGGCTTTGAAGGTCTATCGTGACGCGGGCTTTGTCGAGCAGCAAGCGGCTCAGGACGAACGTTACGAACGCAGCAATATGTTCATGGTGTTAGACCTGCCCTAGTCACTCCGTCCCAATCCTCTGAAAGATTCACTGGGAACCCGAGGAGTGACGCATTTCATAGCGCACGAGCAGCAGTCCGCCCAGGCAGGCCCACACAACAATGGTGAGCCACTCTTCGGGCCATTGCAGTGCGCTGTTGCTCCACGGCATAAATGCTGCAAGCAGGCCAAGGGACAAGACAACCGCACCGTACCCGACCAAACGGGGGTGGCTGACTTTAAAGGGTCGTGGCATGTCAGGTTCCGTGCGGCGCAGCACGAGGAAGGAAATCGCCACGAAGAGAAATGCCACAGTGGTGGCGAAGCTGCCGCTGTTGATGAGCCAGACCAAGATGGTTTTTCCAAACAACGGCGCGATCATGCTGAGTAAGCCGATGGCAGCGATGCCGACATAGGGTGTTTTGTAGGTTGGGTGTAGGCGGCTAAACACTTTCGGTACGTGATCGGATTCTGCCAGTGCGTAGAGCACTCGAGAGCCGCCAACCACGAAGGCGTTCCAACTGGTCATGATGCCGCCAATGCCCCCAAGCACCAGCAGAGCCCCAGCCCAAGGCTGCTGCCAGAGCGCCTTGGCGGCGTCAGCGGTTGCCATGGTACTGGTGGACTGCTGTTCTGCCGTCAGTCCCAATCCCACGGCGAATGCGATCAGTACATACCACGCGACAGCACAGGCCACTGAAATCACCAGCAGACGGCCTATTTTATTTGGCGGTAGGTCAATTTCTTCGGCGGATTGAGGGATCACATCGAATCCCACCAACAGCGCCGGCACCATGATCAGCACGGTAACGATGCCCGTTGCTGGTGTGGCGAGAAAGGGTTTGGCGTTTTCAATATCACCAAAAACGACTGCTCCGGAAATCAACAGCAAGCCCGATGCCACAATGATGCCGGTGACCACGGTTTGCAGTACTGCGGCCGTGCGGATGCCCAGTATGTTGATCCAGGTAACCAAGGCTGCCGCCCCGCCGCCGATAAGAACAAACCCCAGGTCCACATCGCTGCCTAGGAATGTCCAAAGCGTACCCAAGCGGATGTTGGGAAACAGATACTCTACCGCACTGGGTAGCGCCACCGCCTCAAACAGGCAGACGTTGACATAGGCAAACAGCAGTGCCCAGGTGCAGGCGAACGACCACCGGTTTCCCAAGGCACGCTTCGTGTAGATATGCTCGCCACCAGCCTTGGGCATGGCCGAGGCCAGCTCGCTGTAGGTCAGGCCGATAAGGGCAATGGCGAAACCGCCGATTGAGAAGGCGATCAAGGTGCCCAAGCTGCCGGCGTCGGTGAGCCATACGCCGGTCATCAAGACCCAACTCCAACCAATCATGGCGCCAAACGCTAATGCGACAACTTCTCTGGATTTCAGCACCTTGGCGAACTTTGCAGGATTCGTCTGTGGCTCAGACATGAGGCCTCTCGTTGGGTTTCACAAAGAACTGATACTACGGGTTGAAAAGCCAAAGTTGTTGAGAAAATTCACGCGGACTGGTGCCATGGCGCTGCTATGATTCAAGCCATTACTACGAGATGCCATGAGGAGCCGGCCTTGTCTCAGACTTTGACTTTTGATCATCGACACAAGACCTTTGAGTTTTTGCTCACGGATGACGGTGCCATAGAACTTTGGCTGGACGGCTGTTTGCGCAAGCGCCGTGACGCGTCGGAAAAACAACCGCAGTACGTTTGGACCAATGTAGAGCTGGAGTGGGAAGAGCATCACTACATTGAAGCGAGGTATTGGGCAGCCAGCGGTGAGCTTAAAATCACCGTTAATGGTGATCCGCTACTGGAAAAAAATTTGCACGAGAGCCAGCAAGCCTGAGGACTAGAACGCGTTATGCCGCCGATCGCAATCCAACCCCCTAACGCTACCCTTGCCGAGCAAAAAGCGTACTTTGCCGAGCACGGCTTTGTGGTGTTGCGCGATGTTGTCGACCACGCCATGCGGGCCCAACTCTGCGAACACATTATGGGGGACATGGAGCCGTTGGTAGGGCCGGCGGAATTTGAGGCCGATGTTGGTTACCCTGGTGCACCGGAAAGTCGCGACGCGCTGGGTGGCAAAACGCCGAGGCGTTTGCTGCACGCCTACGCCCGTTCTGATGAGCTGAAGTTTTTGGCGACCCAGCCTCAGGTTCTGCAGGTGTTACAGGGTTTGATGGGCGACGCCGTATGCCTGTCTCAATGCCATCACAATTGCGTTATGACTAAACACCCGGGTTTCAGCAGTGCAACGCTTTGGCATCAGGATGTTCGTTACTGGTCTTTTGAGCGACCGGAACTGATCTCGGTATGGTTCGCGCTGGGAGAAGAAAATCAGGCAAATGGTGCTTTGAAGGTCATTCCGGGAACGCATCGATTGGATATTGATACCCAGCGATTGGACGCGGATTTGTTTTTGCGGCCGGACCTGGAAGAGAATTGGAGACTGATAGAGCGCGCTGAGGTTGTGGAGCTTAACGCTGGGGATGTGTTGTTGTTTCACTGTCGGCTGTTTCACGCAGCCGGTCGCAACACCTCGAATGCAGTCAAACTGTCAGCGGTTTTTACCTACCATCAGAAAGATAACCGCCCGCAACAGGCGACGCGCTCAGATCGTTTTCCCAGTATTGATGTGGTGGGCGCTCACGCTGGCTAAAAGTCTAGCGTGGGTCAAATAACAAGAAGCAGGACATTTGCCATGCCTCATGATCGAGACAAAGATCAGGATGCCGATCCCAGTAGCGCAAAGGGTGGGCCTCTCTCTGCCGATGCATTAGATGGTGACTTTACCGACTTCGCGTCGGCGATGAAGGATGTTGAACCGCTCAGCAAGGGCAAACAAACCCTCAAACCTCCCGAGCCTAAAACCGCCGACGAGCAGCACGTGCTGCGCAAAGCCGCGGAAGAGTTTCAAACCGAGGAAGACGAGTCGAATTTTTTGACCTTGGGTGAGGTCAAGCTGCGAGACCCGCTGGAAGTATTGGAGTGGCGTCAGGACGGCATTCAGCTGGCGGTGTTCAATAAGCTCCGCAAAGGCGGTTATGACATCGCTCGAGAGCTGGATCTTCATCAACGAACGGTGAAGGAAGCCCGTGGCGATATTTACCAGCTGATCAACAAAGCTCATAAGAACAACTGGCGTTGCGTGCTGATCAGCCATGGCAAGGGTTTGCGGAGCGCGACGCCTGCCCGACTGAAAAGCTATGTCGCTCACTGGCTAACCCAACACCCGCTGGTGCTGGCCTATTGTTCTGCCCAACGCAACCGAGGCGGCGTTGGATCTGCCTACGTGCTGATCAAAAAGTCTGCGCAAAGCAGGGAAGAAAACCGTGAGCGTTTCGGTCAAAAGAGCGATTTGCCCTAGCACCTCGCCCTAGTCGCAGCGATAGGCCTTAAAGCTTGCGCTGCCGCCTTCCACGCTGCCGGTTTGCACCAGATCCGTGGCGCCCAATTCAGCGGCCCGATTGCGAGCCAAGACGATCAGCTCCTGCTTTACCTTGCCGTTGTTGCGATCCAGCAACACCTTGTCCTTGGTCTGACTCGATACATCACCGACCAGCGTGCATTCACTTACTGCCTCCAGTGAACTTTGGTTTACTCGGCTGCCTGCCTCGCTCAACGAAACGTAGGTGCAGCCGCTAAGGCTGAGGCCAAGCAGTAGCGATAAGGTCACAGGCTTAACGTTCTTGATCTTCATAATGTTTCTCTCTAGTTGCGGACAGGTGGTGACGTGTTCAGTCGTGTGGGTTTAGATGCGCCCTTTGCCTAGCTCTAAAATGCCTCGGCCAATGTTTAAGCGCAGCACGTCGCTGGCGCCTTCAGCCAAACGCCATGCTCTCACCTTTTTATACAAAATGGCCAAGGGGTGATCGTCTACCAGGGCGCTGCCACCGACAAGTTGAATGGCGGTGTCCACCGCCTCACCAATGCATTCGGTAGCAAATACTTTACAGGCCATGCCTTCGTTGACAATGTTTTCGCCTTGGTCGGCAAGTCGGGCGGTGCGGTAGAGCATGCTGCGCGCAGCAAAGGCTTTGATGCGCAGGTCGGCGTAGTGCCAACGCACCACGTCCTTATCTCCTCGAGGGGCGCCGCTTGTGTCAGGGTTCTGTAAGTGCGACTGAAGTAAATCCATGACCCAGATGAGATAGCCGCAGGCTTGGGCGGCGAATAACAAACGCACATCACCAATCTGCCGCATAGCTTTGGGCAGCCCTTGGCCAAGCTCACCAATAACATGGGCGACGGGTACTCTTACCTGCTCGAAACGAAATGCTGCGTGGTGGCTGCCGTCCAGCGAGTTGAAGCGTCTGTCTAAAATTACGCCTTCGGTTTGTGTGTCGATGACCACCATGGAGGGGCCGTGTCCTTCGATGCGAACGAGGGCGTTGATGAAGTCGGCGTCTGCACCTCCGGTGACATAGGATTTTTGACCGTTAATGATCAATCGTTCGCCCTCGATAACACCGCTTGTAGGTTCTGCGTCATCCGGCTCGGTAAAGCCGAAACTGCCACGCTTCTCGCCAGCTAGCAGGGGTGCAAGATGTGTCGATGCTAGGGGCTCACCGACCTGACCCAGTACCCCAGCGCTTGGGCCGAATACCGCATCCATTGCCGGCGGATTGGCGGCGGCCAATGTTTCTCGGGCAACGCATAGGGCCAGTTGCTTCCCGTTTTTTGCGATCTCGCTGTTTGCCTGGGTCAGACCGAAAAGTCCCGCGTGTTTGGATGCGGCCCTGACTTTCGCGGCGGCGTCGCTGTGATCGAGATCACCCAAGGGCAGCATATGCTCATTGGCAAAGGTGGTGCATCGATCTCGCAGCGCCAAGAGTTCCGGGTTGAGTAGCTCAGGCATCTTCGCTCCTTAAACGTTTGGTGCGATGGTTAGGACGACAATAATCAAGGTCAGGAAAACCATGGCGCCGACGCTGTAAAACAGTAACGATTCACGCTGTACATTTTTCTGCACGAGGGCCTCCACCTCTTCGTGGCTGCGGGCCGATGTGCTTGAGGTGATTCGATATCTGGTGACGTCTCCCGCGCGGGTTGGCAGTCTGACGAATAGCTCTGGTGTGGCGTCCAGGCGCCTGGCAACTTCGGCAAAACTGATGCCCGTATGCTTGGCGATTTGGGTCGGGTGTAGGGCAGGGCTACCCTGCTCGATGAAGCAATAGTAAATGTCTAGCAGCAGGCGCGACTTGCCGCGAAATCGGAACTCCAATGTAGGTATGCCGAACATGCGTATATCCGTAAATAAAAATGTCAGTATAGACCAAGCCGGGCCCGTCTCTGTAAGGCCTTAACGAGTGCCGATGAGCATGGCGCGTAGCGGCGCGGGTAAGCCTTCCACCGTCAATGAAGCGTTCTGTGGATCCAATGACTTGTCCAGAGACTCAAAACGCATCCAAGGCGTGGAGCGCTGCTCCTTGGTGGTGGTAGGGCTCAGATCGATCAGCTCGATGTTTTGATAGCCGGCGTCAGCCATCCATTGGCGTAAGTCGGTTAAATTTGGAATGACACCTATGTTGCGCATTCGAGCGTAGCGGCCTTGTGGATACAGGCTGTCCTTCGCGTCCACAACTAAGGTTTCCATAACGCATTTGCCACGGTCGTCGGTTAGCGCGTACATCTGTTCAATATGCTCTCGGGGGTTCTTGCGATGGTATAGAACGCCCATACTTAACACCCAATCAAAGCGATGGCTGGACGGCACTTCTTCCACGCCAAGCGGTAGTACCCAATGGTTGGGGTGATCCAGCAAACGCTGTATGGCACGGTGCTGCATGCAGAAGACGAGGGTAGGGTCGATGCCCACCACGGCTTCGGCGCCAGCGCCCAGCATGCGCCAGCCGAAATAGCCATTGCCGCAACCGATGTCGAGTATGCGTTGGCCATTTAGGTCGCCCATGGCAGGTGCCAATCTGTCCCATTTCCAGTCTGAATGCCATTCCGTGTCGATGTGAACGGACCCCAGCTGGAAGGGGCCTTTGCGCCAAGGATGCAGTGTTTGCAAGCAGTGTTCTAATTGCTCTATCTGCTCCGGGCTAGCGCCGCTGAAATCGCAGCCAACTGCCGCCTGAGAGAGATTCGGCGCCCCAGTTTTCAAGGTGGGCATGGCATCAATGGCAGCTTGCCACCGCGGATAGTCTCCGTGTTTTTCGGCGCTAAAACGGTGGTGGGTTTCCGCTTCGGGCCAGTCGGTCAGCCACGGTGGCCAGTCGTTAGCTTGAGGCATGCAGCACCCGAGTGGGCGAGGCGGCGAATGAAATCCAATTCATGCAGTGAAACCATTGCACGATGTCTTTGAAGCCAGCCGAGTTCAGCCTATCGTGATGTGTTTGCGGACTTTCCACGCGCATGACGTTCTCTAAAGCTTGACGTTTTTGACTGACCTCTAGGGTGCTGTAACCGTTTGCACGTTTCCACGCCAGATGGGTGGAGTCATAAAAGGCTTGAACATCAGTTCTTTCGTCCTGAACCTTTTCCGACAAAATCAGCAGTCCTGCCGGATCCATGTCCTTAGCGATACGCTGCAAAAGATCTGCACGGCTTTCCGGCGGTAAAAACTGAACGACGAAATTTAGCATCACAACTTTGGCACCGGTCACCTTTGTCGTGAGCAGGTCATCACAGTGAAAGGTGATACGAGGGTCATCGATGTTGCGTTTTGCTTGGTCGATCATGGCGGCCGAGCTGTCTACGCCAATAACCCGCACATCGGGGCTGGGACATTGGGACAGCAAGGCGAGGGAGCTGGCGCCCAGCGAACAACCCAAATCGAAGGCTGTACCGTTTGCGCCCAAGTGTCGCGCCGCCATCAGGCCACCTACGGGAATCACCAGTTCGTAACCCGGCACAGAGCGGCGAATCATGTCGGGGAAAACGCTAACCACAGCTTCGCTGAAGGCGAAGTCCACGATGTGATCTTGGGGTTTGGCGAATACTCTGTCTTCCATTGTGATTCCTATCAGGTGCGTGGGCTTTGTAACACAAAACGCATGACTTGCTGATATTGTACAAAGGCTTTAGTAACGTTTTGGGAAGCGGCGTGGTCTCCACAGATCTTGGCAGTTCAAGTTTTTACCTCAATCGAGAGCTCTCTCAGCTGGAGTTCGCTCGGCGTGTGCTCGCCATGGCTAGGAGTCAGGACATCCCGATGCTTGAACGCCTGCGGTATCTCTGTATTACCAGCAGCATTTTGGATGAATTTTTTGAAATCCGCGTGGCGGGGCTCAAGCAGCAAGCAGCCTATGGCTCAGTCCAGCGCGATGCGGACAATCTGTCTGCGGATGAACAGTTGGTCAAAATCGCAGAATCTGCCAAACGTTTGGTCGCAGACCTGTACTGCGTGCTGAATGATGAATTGGCACCGGAGATGAGCGCTGAAGGGGTCCGCTTGCTACGACCCCATGAATGGACTGAACCTCAAGTTGTTTGGCTCAAGCGGTTTTTCTCCCGAGAAGTTGCGCCCATTATCTCTCCCATGGGTTTGGATCCTGCTCATCCGTTTCCAGAACCGGTGAACAAAAGCCTCGCATTTATCGTGACCTTGGAGGGTCGTGATGCGTTCGGTAGAAACAGCGGACGAGCCATCGTGCAGGCACCGCGTTCCCTGCCCCGAGTGATTCGCCTGCCGGATGACGTTAGCGAAGGTCGATGCGACATGGTTCTATTAGCGACGATCGTTCGCTACTTTGTCTCGGATTTGTTCTTGGGAATGAAAGCGACTGGCTGTCACCAGTTTCGCGTTACACGCAACAGTGATCTATTTGTCGATGAAGAAGCCGTGGACGATTTGCTTATCGCCCTCGAGGGCGAGCTGTCATCCCGACGCTTTGGTGATGCTGTCCGTTTGGAAGTCTCCCTTGATTGCCCCGAGGAACTTTCTCGCTTTCTGATTGGCCAATTTGGCCTGACGGACAACGACCTTTATGTGTGCCAGGGCCCGGTCAATTTGGGCCGTTTGGATGCGATTCCCGATTTGGTTGAGGCACCGGAGTTGAAATACCCCAGTTTTCGTCCTCGCATACCAGAGCAATTGCGTCGATCCGAGACCATTTTCGAAGCCATCGCGGACAATGAGATCTTACTGCATCACCCCTACGAGTCTTTTGCGCCCTTTGTTGAGATGCTGCGGCAGGCAGCTCGTGACCCGCTGGTGGTTTCCATTCGCCAGACTCTGTACCGCACTGGAACAGGATCTGCGGTTGTAGAGGCCTTGCTCGAAGCCGCAACGGCGGGAAAGGACGTGATGGTTGTGATCGAGCTGCGTGCGCGTTTTGACGAGGCAGCGAATATCGAGTTAGCCACGGCACTCCAAGCCGCTGGGGCTCAAGTGGTCTATGGTGTCGTCGGCCATAAAACCCACGCGAAGATGTGCATGATCATTCGTCGCGAGGGTCGCCGGTTAACACGATACGTTCACCTAGGAACCGGTAATTACCATGAAAGAACATCCCGCTCCTATACTGACTTCGGCTTGTTTTCCAGTGATCAGGACCTGGGTCAAGACGTGCAGAAAATCTTTCAGCAAATTGCGGCACTGGGCAAGGCCGGAAAACTCAAGGCATTGCTGCAAAGCCCCTTCACGTTGCATTCTGGCATGCTGGAGCAAATCGAGGCAGAGCGTCAAAAGGCGTTGCAAGGTCAGCCTGGTCTTATTCAGGCAAAAATGAATGCCCTCACGGAACCTAAGATCATCCGCGCGCTCTACGAAGCCTCCCAAGCTGGAGTCCGTGTTGATCTGATTGTCCGGGGGGTATGCTGCTTGCTGCCGGGTGTTAGCGGGGTTTCGGAAAACATACGCGTACGCTCGGTGGTTGGACGGTTCCTTGAGCACATGAGAGTGTATTGCTTTGGTGTCGGCGAGGATCGTAAGGTCTTTCTTTCCAGTGCCGATTGGATGAATCGCAACTTCTTCCGTCGGGTTGAGGCTTGTTTTCCTATTCGGGATCCGGCGCTGGCCGAGCGGGTTTATCGCGAGGGTCTGGCGCACTATCTCGATGACAACACCCAAGCTTGGGAGTTACTCAACGACGGTACCTATCAGAAATTTAAAAACCGCGGCAAGTCGTATGGCGCGCAAGCTGCCTTGCTGGAGTCACTGAGCGAGTAAGGTGGAGCCGGTTCAGTCTTGGAGGTGACTTATCTTCAAGGTGATGTTGATCGCCCGAAGCATTTGAACCTCATTGTCTAGATCAAGCCGGGTGAGCGGGTGTTCTTGTAGATACCCAGGATCAATGGACAAGAGAACCAGGGACAGCCTGTCGCCTGAGTTTATGGTCAATGACATGACCGGCATGTCGGCAATGCTTCGATGCCGGTGAATCACCGCCGACAGCCGAAGTAACACCCCAAGTGTAGTCACCCAGTTGCTGCTGGTACCGGTTATTTTGCGCCGATGCATGCCGACTAATATGGCGAGCTGGGCTTGTTCTGACCGAGAAAACCCGGGCATATCCATATGGGATAAGAGATAGCTGCCGTGTTTGTGGTAGGCGTTATGTGATATGTCCATGCCGATTTCGTGCAAATCCGCGGCCCAGCCCAACAGCTGACGTTGAGAAGCGACTGATTTGTGCTGGACGTCTGCGACTTGGTTAAAGAAATCCAATGCCGTTTGCTTGACCCGTTTCGCTTGCTGCTGATCAACGGTAAAGCGTTGGCTGAGGTTTGCTACGGTCTGATCGCGTATGTCTGCGTGACGTTGCCGCCCCAGTAGGTCGTAGATCACGCCTTCTCGTAGAGCGCTTTGCGCCGCTTCCATAGTTCGAATGTTGAAGGCCTCAAACAAGGCGGTCAGTATGGATAGGCCTGCTGCGAATACGTCACTGCGCTCCGTCGAAAGCCCAGGGAGTGATCTAGTGTCCTCGTGATCGAGGATGTGCTGCCGGATATGTTTTAGGGTGTCGGATGTAATTTCCGTGCCCAGGCCCATGGCGGACTGGACGGAAGCCACGCTATTGATTGTGCCGGAAGCACCAATCGCATGCTCCCAGCCCCGGTCCAGATAGGTTTGGGTTACCGGCTCAAGCTCAATGCGCGCATCGTCGATGGCCCGCGCAAAAGCGCTGGCCAGATTGGCGTTTGCCTGAAAGTGCTTGCGTGTCATCGACACGCAACCCATGTGCAAGCTCTCCAATGCTTTCGGAGTAAAATTTTGGCCGATAATGAGTTCGGTACTGCCGCCGCCAATATCGACCACCAGTTGGCGCGTGTGGTTGTCCCCCATGCCGTGACATACCCCAAGATAAATCAGTCGAGCCTCTTCTCGCCCGGAGATAATCTCAATGGGGTGCCCCAAAATTCCCTCTGCCTCAGCGATAAACGAACTGTCGTGCTCGAGCTGTCTTAGCGTATTAGTGCCAACAACGCGCAGATTGTCCGGGTCAATTGAGCGCAGTCGTTGCGCGAGTCGGTGCAAGCACTCGAGTGCGCGCCGACTTACTTCATCGCTGAGTAGACCGTTGTTGGTAAGGCCTTCCGCCAAACGCACCATTTCCTTGTGCTTGTCCACAACTTGGATTCGACCCTGAACTTCTTGAGTTATGAGCAGGTGAAAACTGTTTGACCCGAGATCCAAGGCGGCCAGTTGATGCGCATCATTGGTTAGCAGCGTGGCGCTGTTTTGTGGCGACTCTTCGCTCATGCGTTAGATTCAAGTGGCGGAAGCGGACATCCCAATGTGGTCGCCACGCCTTTGATTAAGGCGAATTCGTCACCGGTGAGTTCACCATCGGCGTTGACAACATGAGTGCAGGAATCGATGAAGCGCTGTGTTAAGTCGGCGTTCAGGTCGCGAAGCATGTCGAGAGCCTGATTCAGCTTTTGGTAGTCGAAGTGTTCAAGATGCGTCATGGGCAGCATTTCCCCCCAGTGCTCTGCGCCGCGCTCGTAGGCCAACTGCCGCTGATCTTCATTGGTGCCCCCTACCGCCGCAAGTAGAGACAAAACGAGGCTCGCTGGCTTATGCACTTTGCGCGCTCGGGTGATCCTGCCCGCGCTGCGAAAGGGTTTCACGAAGTGAGCGTAAAGCTCTTGTGTGATGACGCGATGCACCACCCACTCAAACATGTCTACCGCTTGATCAGCAACGATCAGTTCGCCGGTGAGGTTATAAAACCGGTGATACTGGTGCTTCGACATTTCTTTCAAGGTTGGCATGGCTTGGTCGAGGTGCAGAAGTTTGTGCTGTTGGTCCTGTTGCCGAATGTGTTGATAGATATCCGGCACCAAGTCCGGTACGCCGGCCTCGGCATTCTGAGCAATGAGTTGAATCTGCGCGTCGCGTGTCTGTGTGTTGTCGCTAAGTAGCATCGCGTACACCAAGGCTCTCGCCTCAAAGGTGTCATGACTGGCTTGGTTCAATTTGACATTTGCCGTCGTCAAAAGACGCTGAGCGGTGCCGAGACTTGCACTGCCGCTGGATTGACTGACAGGTGCACTAGCCGCGCCTCCTGCGAAGCTTGATGCGCCTGCTAAAGCAGAACTGGAGGAATGGAATTTGCGTTCTTTGCTGGGCTTGTAATTTGGATCCAATGCCTGGATGCGTGCATCTAAGGGCGGGTGGGTTGCCATCATGCCGCTGAACGATTTAATGGCACCAAAAAATAAATGACTGTTTTCGTCCGCGTTTGGCGCCTCGATCTGGGAGCCATTGCTGTGCGCACCAATCTTTTTCAGCGCGTTGGCAATACCTTGAGAGGATCGTGTGAACTGTACGGCGCTGGCATCTGCGAGATATTCGCGTTGACGGCTTACTGCTGCCTTGATGAGCTGGCCAAAGAACGTGCCGCCATAACCAATGACCAATAGGCCAACCCCCAGTGCGATCAAGCCACCGCGGTCACGGGAGCGGCTGAACATGGAACCGCGCATCAAACCGCCGCCAATAATGCCGAGGATCAAAATGCCGTTGAGCAGGGCAATGATGCGAAGATTGATGCGCATGTCACCGTTTAAAATATGGCTGAATTCATGGGCGACGACCCCCTGTAACTCCGCTCGGTCGAGCAGATCAATGGTGCCTTGATTGATGCCGATCACGGCGTCGTGAATGCTAAAGCCGGCGGCGAAGGCATTGATACTGTTCTCGCGGATTAAGTAAACGGGTGGTACCGGCATACCAGCGGCTATGGCCATTTCTTCAACCACGTTTAGCAGTTGGCGCTGTTTAGGGTCACGGGTATTTTGATGAATCAGCACGCCGCCAAGCGACTCAGCCACGGCTTTGCCACCCCCTTGCAGGGCCAAAAATTTGAAGCCGCTGGCAACTGCAATTAAGCCGATAACCCCGAGGCTGGTATACAGCCACAGCTCGTCGGGGGCGTTAGCGATTTGCGCAGTAATAGACATGCCCGGTCGGCTGTCGGTAAAAAACAGTAGCACGAGCAAATTGGTCAAAACGACCAACGACGTCACGGCACCGACAAAGAGCAAGGTCAGCAGACGGGTGTTATGCCGAGCTTTATTCTGTGCCTGAAAAAAATTCATCGGCTAGAAAGAGACCTTTGGGGCAGCCTGAATTTCTTGGGAGTCTTCAAACTCCAATAAGGCGGCGTCATTATTGAACCCGAACGTGTTGGCAAACAGTATCGGCGGGAATGAGCTGCGATAGGTATTGAACTCGGTGACTTGATCGTTAAACGCCTGTCGCGCAAACGCGACCTTGTTTTCAGTGGTGGTCAGTTCTTCGGAAAGCTGGGCCATGTTGGCACTGGCCTTAAGATCAGGATAGGCCTCCATGGTGACGTTAAAACGGCTCATGGCACCGCTTAGGATGCCCTCGGCACCAGCCAGTTCCTTGATAGCGTCGGCGTCTCCGGGGTTGCCCGCCGCGGCAGCGAGTCCGGCGGCTGCATCATTGCGAGCGCTGATCACCGCTTCAAGGGTTTCGCGCTCGTGGCCCATATAAGCCTTGGCAGTTTCCACCAGATTCGGAATCAGGTCATAACGCCGTTTGAGCTGTATTTCGATTTGTGAAAACCCGTTTTCGTGTCGGTTTTTTAGTTCTACCAGTTGGTTGTAGATTCGCGCGACCCAAAAGGCCAGCATCGCCAGCACGATCAAAATAACCACAAATTCCATGAAAAACCCCTGGGAGATACCCGTTAGCCTTGGATGTTTCATCATGCGGTTTTATGTGCGCAAAGTAAAAATTCCTTGGCGTAACGGCAGCATTTCACGTGATATCGAAACCATTAATGGTTCGATATAGTCATCTAATAGCTGATTTAGGAAACCTAATGAGTGAGCAGGCCGCAGTGTTCGATCAAACTGCCTTTAGACAAACCATGGGAAATTTCGCCACAGGCGTCGTCGTTGTCACTGGGCTGCTGGAGGGGGAACCCATCGGGTTTGCTGCGCAGTCCTTTGTCTCGTTGTCGCTGGACCCGCCCATGGTGGCGTTTTGTCCTGGGAAGTTGTCGTCTAGTTGGCCAAGGATTCGCGAGAGCGGTAATTTTGGCATTAACATCCTCGGCGAGGATCAGCAGAGCGTTTGCAATGATATGGCGCAGTCTGGACATGACAAATTCGCCAACGTTAATTGGCGGTCCGGTGCGACGGGAGCGCCCATGCTAGAAGACGTCTTAGCGTTTATTGAATGCTCCGTCGAGGCCGAACATGACGCAGGAGATCATACGATTGTGGTAGGTCGGGTGCAGGGCTACCAGCGCGTCAGAAACGAAGCCGCACCGTTGCTGTATTTTAGAAGTGTGTACGGTTCTTTCGCCTAACGTTGCAGCAGGAAAGCGACAGAGAGGCGAAGGGATAACAAGTAAATAGCCGAGAGACCTGGGAGGGGAATCATGAAGTTACAAAGTCGTGTCTGTGAGATTCTAGAGATTGATCATCCAATCGTTCTAGCAGGTATGGGCGGTGCCAGTAGCCCGTCGTTGGCGGCCGCTGTGTCTAATGCCGGAGGCCTTGGTGTCCTAGGAGCGGCGGCCTGTGGCCCACGTCAGCTGCGAGAATGGATTCGTCAAACCCGCGAGATGACGGACAAGCCCTTCGGTGTCGATACCCTGCTGCCGGCTTCCGTACGACGGGCGAACTACGAAGACAATGACGGTCCGACGCCACGCGATTTGTTGCCAGAGCGTCAGGCCTTTGCGGAAGAATTTATGCGTAAAGAAGGTTTGGAGCCGCCGGAGCCTGGCAGCCAGCCGCGCGGGCCTGATGACGATGAGCCGCCGCTCTTCACTAAAGAGTTTTTTGAAGCTCAGATGGAAGTGGTCATCCAAGAGCGAGTTCCCGTATACGCATCCGGCTTGGGTAACCCTGGGCCGTGGATGGATGAATTGCGTGCAAACGGCACCAAGGTGATGGCGGTGGTAGGCGCGGTTCGACACGCGATTCAGGTGAAGTCGTCGGGTCTCGATATTATCGTGGCACAAGGTCACGACGGCGGTGGTCACAACTCGCCGGTGGGCACCATGGCACTGATTCCGCAGGTAGTGGATGCCGTTGGCGATACGCCAGTACTGGGTGCCGGAGGGATTTCGGATGGCCGCGGCGTTGCCGCCGCCTTGATGCTGGGGGCGGAAGGTGTTTGGGTTGGCTCCGCATTCCTCGCCTCCGAAGAAGCGAATATCTTCGACTTCCAAAAACAGGCCATTGTCGATGCGACAGAGGAAGGAACCTCGGTCTCGCGCACGGTGACGGGCAAGCCCGCTCGAATTATCCGCTCTAAGTGGACGGAACACTGGTTGCGGGAAGACGTAGAACCGCTGCCGATGCCCTATCAGGGTATGATTTCTGGCCCAGTAATGGCCGCTGCGAACAAGAGCGGGCGGGGAGATGTGAATCCTGGCTTTGCTGGCCAGGGGATTGGCATGATTAAGGCGGTTCGTCCCGCCAAGGAGATCTTTGACGAGCTGGTCTGGGGCGCAGAGCAGGCGCTGTCTGGCACGACCAACCTGTTGGGCCGGTAAAGTCCTCGAAAGCTCAGGTAAAAGAGGCTGGTAGAGGGCCGCGGTGCGGCCCCACTCTCGGATTAGCCCGCCGGTGATAGGGCCTCAAGGCATGTCCAATCCAATTCACCAATGTTGCCGTTGGTGTTGATCGGCTGAATGCACACATGATCCGCTCCGGCTTCCATATGCTCGTTGATGCGCTCGCGCAGAGCATCCGCATCGCCCCAGGCAAATGTCTCGTCAATGAAACGATCGCTGAGATTGTCGATGTCGTCCTCAGTCAGCCCCATGCGCAGCCAGTTGTTGCGGTAGTTCGGCAGACGGTTATAGATCTTAGCGATTGGGCGTGCCAGTTCCCGCGCTTTGTCTGCATCGGTTTCCAAAATCACTTTCTGTTCGACGCAAAGCAGCGGGCCCTCACCGAGAATGTCCCGGGCCATCTTCGTATGCGAAGGTCCGGTGAAGTACGGATGCGCGCCTTGGGTATGTGTTTTGGCCAACTCCAGCATTTTCGGGCCCAGGGCGGCAATCAGCGTTAGCGGATCGGTTTCCTCGCGTACCGCCGTATACGGGGCTGTCCCCATTTGCTCAAGATAATTGCGCATGGTTGCTACGGGCGGGCCGTATTCCAACTTTCGCACGCCCTCCACCAATGGCTTGTGAGATACGCCAATGGCCATCATAAAGCGGTCGCCAGACTGCTCTGCCAAGGTGTACTGCAGTGCGCGGCTCACGGTGGGCTCGCGGTGGTAAATGTTGGCGATTCCAGTAGCCAGCTTCAGTTTGCTGGTATTGGCCAGTAGCCATGACGCAAGAACGAAGGGGTTTTTACCCACCGTTTCGGGTAGCCAGAGGGTGTCGTAACCAAGTTCCTCCAGACGTTTTGCCGAACTCGCGGCATCCGGTGAGCTAACACCATCAAAGAAATACCAGACGCCTAACTTACCGACTTCCATAATACTCTCCAGTAACGAATTGAGTTGCCGGCCAAGACTGTCTGTTTGTTCCGGCGAAAACAATGGCTGAAGCAGTAGCATTATCGTGCTTTTTTCTCTAGGCACCGCTGACAATGGCGCTAAACTGGTGCGCTGCTTGCTACGTTGGCGAATTCCAAATGAGTTGAGCGGAGCAACGCCAATATCGAGTAACCGCATACTGTGAGCGACGCCGAACAAGAAACAGATCAAGCTCCAAACGCACGCCAGCAGACTGCAGCTTCACTGGGTGATGCGGCTGAGCGCCCATCTATCTGGGAATTGGCGTTGCCCAGTATCTTGGGCAACTTGAGTTACACCATTGTGGGCATGGTGCAAACCAAGTTTGTGGGTGAGCTGGGCCCTCAAGCGCTGGCTGCCGTAGGCGCTGGGCAACGTGTCATGTTCGCTATGTTGGCGGTGCTGATGGCGGTGAGCGCGGGCACCACCGCGTTGGTAGCTCGCGCTTGGGGCGCAGGCGACTATCAAGAAGCCAGCCGGGTAACCATGGCATCTCTGGTGCTGGGTGGCGGTTTGGCCGCGGTGGTAGCGGTTTTGGGTTTCATATTTGCCGGTTCTCTGGCCGGTGTGTTTGGGTTGGACGACGAGACCTTGGCCATGGCCACCCGTAATATCCGGTGGCTGTCGTTTTTCAATATCGCTTTTGCTGGCATGTTGATTCTCAGCGCCGCGCTGCGTGCGTCTGGTGATGCTTGGTCACCACTGTGGATCGCGGCAGGCATTAACGTCATGAATCTGCCGCTACTCTACGCCTTCATTTTTGGACGCTGGGGCATGCCAGAAATGGGTGTTGCTGGAGCCGCCGTGGCCGCAGGTATTGCATTTTCGCTAGGCACCCTGGTGTTGATGACCCTGTGGGTGCGGCAAAAATTTCGGGTGCGACACGTCACTGGTGGTTGGTGGCGTCGAGCCAGGCTGAGGCAACTGGTGGATATCGGTTATCCGGCGGCCTTGGAGCAGGGCGTATTTCAGTTGGGCTTCTTTATTTTTCTGATCGTGATCGGCAATAACTACGGCACTGAAGCATTTGCGGCCTACAATATTGGTGTGAACATACTGGCGGTCTGTATGACCGTTGGCTTTGGTTTCTCGATCGCAGGATCGACCTTGGTTGGCCAGCATTTGGGGGCTAAGGACTTCGCCGGTGCGGCGCGCAGCGGCTGGCGATCGATGTGGCTGGCCATCGTCTCCATGGGGTGCATTGGTCTTGGCGTTATGCTCTATGCAGAAGCGTTGGCTGAGTACTTTATTGGTACCGGTGCTCTGACGATCGAGTATACCGTGCAGTTTATTTACGTCTTAGGGGCCATGATGCCCTTGTTGGCGGTGGAGTTTGCCATTGGCGGCGCGTTGCGCGGTGCCGGTGACACACGATTCCCGTTAATCACGACGATTCTTGGCCTGTTGGTGATGCGCTGTGGTTTGGCGGCGATTGCCGCGTACCTCGGTCTACCTGTGATCTGGGTCTACGCAGCGCTGATTGGCGACTACGTACTGAAAGGCATGATGTTGATCTGGCGTTTCCGACAGGGTCGCTGGAAAACGATTATTCCTGAGAATCCAACCTATTGATGTCGCGTTCTGCGCGTATCTGGGAAGAAGATAAATCGTTGCGGTAGACCGATTCTGGCACGCTGTGACACATCTGGCGCAGGGCATCAGGAAGCTCGATGTCTTCGAGTGTCACGAACCCGTCGTTGTCGGCGCGGCCGAAAACCAGAAACTCAATATGCAACGCCTGCAGGCGTTGAATCGCCGCGTCGCGTTCTTGCACGCTGTGATGATAAAACCGTGTCTCCCCAATGCGCTCCATGGTGTCGGTGCCCAAGACAAAGGTGGTGTTGGGGAACAGCTCGGCCTTTGCAGAAAACGTCGCCTGATTGGTTAGCCATACGTCTCGATCGGTGAGAGCAGCCAAGCGTTCCTGCACAGACAAGTAATCGAGATCCGGTTTGTCGGCGTTGCGTAGGGTTAGCTCGAAGGCCCCTCTTCTGCCGGTGACTTGTTCGGCAACCGCCATCATCTGGTGGTGGCCCGCATGGGGCGGGTTGAATGAGCCTGGCAACAACAGCAGACCATCGTGCTCACCACTGCACCAACGGTAGGGTGCGTCGTTCAGCAGGGGCTGCCAATCCCGTGCTGCTTGCAGCGATTGTGCTTTCAGATCGTGTGGCCGTTGACCAAGCAGTGCGCTGGCCAGGCTATTGAGCATCCCGGCAACCAAGGTCTGTTCTTGCTCGACCCGCTCCGATTGCGCGTCCAATTCGAGATAAAACACGTGGGTAGCCAGTGCGGTTTGAATAGCCCAATGGGCTCGAGTTTGTCCGTGCTTGGTTCGGTCGGTTACTAAGCTGGCGGTGCAGCCAAAGCCAAAGTGGTCGCCGCCGCCAAGGGCACGAGCGCGCTGATAGGCCGCCATGGCTAACGCCCGAGCCGTCGCCGTAGAGGATGCTTGTTCTGGGGCTTGACCTAGCAGGTCGGCTAGCGCCTGACTGGCGTAGGGGATAGTGGCGTCCATAAGCGTTCTGGAGGCACCGGGTATGGCCAACAGTTCGGTCAGCAGTGACGCGCCGCCACCCGTGACGTGGAATACCCCTCGCCAAGGCGAATCGTGCAGTTGTTGGACAATGCTCATGGCTTACACGGAGTCGTCTAAGAAAGTCTTTACGCGCTGAACGAAACCATCCAACTGGTCGTGGTGCACCCAATGTCCGGCGTCGGCAAAGGCCTCTACCTCTAAGGGGCAGTTGAAGCTTTTTGTACGGCCGTCAGCGATGGGGTCAGACGCCCAAGATTCCAATCCTCTGACCAGTAGTGTCGGACAGGTGATGTCGCCGTAAAGCGTTGCCATATCGCTGAATGGAATGCCAATAGGCGAGAAGTTGCGGACATAGTTGTCGAACTTCCAGCTGAAGGTGCCATCCTCGTTTTGATTGCTGCCGTGAATAGTGAGATGGCGAGCTTGTGCCTCTGACAGATGCGGGTTCTCGGTCTGCATGCGCTGGAAGGCGTCTTCCAGTGACGGGTAGCGTTTCACCAAACGCCCAGAAGACTTGCGCACATCATTCATCCAACCGTGTAGGCGTTCACTCATGGTTTGATCCATGCGCTGCTTGATCATGGACGGGGGAGGCCCCATACCCTCAATGGCAACGAGCTTGTTCACTCGTTCAGGATGCAAGGCGGTATAGAGCAAGGAAATGGAGCCGCCCAAGGAATGCCCAATCACCGTGACCGGCGACATCTGTTTCTGCTGCAGCAGTTGGGCGATGTCATAGACGTAGTCGATCTGATTGTAGCTGCCGCCCAGCATCCACTCGCTGTCTCCGTGGCCTCGCAGGTCTGGTGCAATGATGTGGTAGTCGTGCCGAAAGTGCTCGGCCACCCAGTCCCAATTGCGGCAATGGTCACGGCCGCCGTGAATCAGAATCATGGGTGGCGCGTCGGGGTTGCCCCAGTCGGTATAGTGCAGGCGCATGCGCTGGGAGAAGTAGGTATGGGAGGTTGGGCCCAGAGTAGCGGTCATAATAAGAGTCCTGAATGACGGAACGTTTTGCTGAGGCGCCGATTATAAATCACCGCCCAGATTTGAGCGCGGCTATTTGTGCGCGTTTGCTTGCCGAAATGTGATCCGGGCGATGAGGGCTTCGATGATAAAGCCTAGGATCAAAATAAAGCTGGCATTGATGGGACTGAGCCACCCAAGGGAAAAGAACAATTGAGCGCAAGCGTAGATGCCGACGACGCGCAAGATACTGCCGTAGGCCATGCCTTCGGTGCGCCGCATCATCATCAGGTGGGCATGAAAATAGTTTCGATAAATGATGATCGCGGGCATCAGGCACATGATCAGGGTGGCATCCCGAGCAATCGAGATAAGCTCTGGAGGCAGCCCCATTAACGAGCCCCAAACCCATTGATAAAGTGGCGTGAGCGAGTAAATCAACATGATCGTCGTAATGCCGGCGCAGATAATGGCCATAAAGCGACGTTTGCTGGACAAGTCGTCAAAACCAAAGCTGATGAAAAAGTGTCGGAACTGATTGGCGGCTTGCTGAAAGATCATGCTGAAGTCAAAGGCCACGCGTAGTGCCGCGATGGTGGCAATGCCATCGGGTGTTCGGGCGACAAAGGCGAACAAAATAGGTCGGCTCAAGGCAAACATCACACCCGTGGTCGATACCGGAATGAAGAAGTTCAGCAGTTCTCGGTAGGTGACGCCCTCGTGTTCGGATTTTGCCGGTGCTCGATACAGGCGATAGCGTGCGAACAGCAATAAAGTCAGCATCACGAGCACGCCTAAAGTTTCAGATCCGACCACCACATATGCCGGTTTGAGGGCCAACGCCAAACCGGTAAGCAGTGACGTGACGACCACTGCCAGATAGATGAAGTTAATCAATGTCATCCAGCCGGTGAGCTTTGCCTGAACGAGCAAGCCGGAAAAATAGTGGCGTTGGCCGTTCAATAGAATCAGGGGGCACAACAGCACGAGGTATTCGCCGACACGAGCGGTCAGCGCCGCGTCGATACTGAAGATTTGCGAGACCAGCCACAGACCCAAATCTGTTCCGGCAATGACAGCCAATGGCAGCATGATGAGCGCGCTGGCGATGATTACAAAACACCAGGATCGATGCGTTGCCTCGGGACTGCGCGCATACACATTGGCAAGCTGTGCGATAAATTGCAGCGAGGCATTAAAAAAACTGAACACACCATAGGACAGGGCTAATACCGCAAGCTCGGTGACCGCATCAGGATACTTAGCCAGCGTGGCATTTTGAAACTGTACAGACAGCACCATGCCCACCCCGATGAGGGCGAGCGGCCAGTAAAAGCGCCAGTAGGCGAGCACAGGTTTTCAGGGACTGTAGGTTAGCGTGTAAAGATCAGAGAAAACGTTACCGGTACGCTGTAACCGATAGAAGGCAAGCCTGCTATCTCGCGCAGGGCTTCGATGCCAGATTCCAAGCCGAGGGAAGGTGCCCGGACGATGATGGGGGCAACTGTGGTAATGCTGACACGGCTTCGGTCCACCGGTACAACCAGAACCTGCCCTTGTACTGGCGTGGTCTGTCCAGCCAGGCTGAGCTCGGCTTCGATGACCAAGGTGGTCGGTGCGGTGAGCGCTTCTAAAGCAGGCAGGTCAAGACGGGTTTCTATACGCGCGTCGGGAAATGACACGACGTCAAACAACATGGACTGCATGCGTTGGTCGCGTATGTCGATGCCTGTATCAACACTGGTTAAATCGATGACCAGCTTGGCCGCTCCATCATCGGTTATTTGGCCTGATAATTTTGTAAACGTATGGGTTTCGGCAATGTGGTTGGCCTTGGTTGAGACGAAGTTCAACTGCGACGACTCGTTGGCGAGGATCCAGTCTGCTTGGGCGGATACAGCTGCCATCAGCAGGCTTAGGCAAAGCATGAGCCGCGGTATTGGTCGGAGGATGAAGTCAGACATAAGTTTTTCCTGCTCCCTTACAGTGTGCGACTGATCAGTTCTTTCATGATTTCGTTGGTGCCACCGTAGATGGTTTGCACTCGAGCATCGCGATACATACGAGAAATCGGATACTCATCCATGTAGCCCGCGCCGCCGTGCAGTTGCAGGCAGATCTCGATGATTTGGTTTTGCTTATCTGTGGTCCAGTACTTGGCCATGGATGCGGTGGAGGCATCGAGCTCCCCCGCCAGGTGCTTCACCAAGCATTGGTCAACAAAGGTGCGCGCGATCAGGGCCTCGGTTTTGCATTCAGCCAGCTTAAACTTTGTGTTTTGAAAATCCAGCACGCGCTGGCCGAAGGCTTTGCGCTCTTTTACAAAGTCCAGGGTCAGGGTTATTGCGCGTTCCATATCGACTACGGCCGATTGCGCAATGTTGAGGCGTTCTTGAGGCAGCTGTTGCATCAGCTGTACGAACCCCTTGCCTTCTTCGCCCACCAAATTTTCCGCAGGCACGCGGCAATCTTCGAAGAAAAGCTCAGATGTGTCTGCGGCTGCCTGACCAAGTTTTTTCAGATTGCGGCCCTTGGTAAATCCTGCCGTACCGGCTTCCACCACGATCAAACTGATGCCCTTGGAGCCTTGGG